>Ga0196976_1001099_pt1 | contig 13362 bp, 6 predicted proteins | sample S3v_513CmetaG_FD_148644 | JGI IMG/M metagenome (GOLD analysis project Ga0196976, IMG submission 148644) | Soil microbial communities from Anza Borrego desert, Southern California, United States - S3+v_5-13C | ecosystem: Environmental > Terrestrial > Soil > Desert | place: USA: California...
TGGCGTTGAGGATGCCCGTCGGGCCGCTGGTGATGACCGGCGCGTCGTTGATGGCGGCGATCGACAGCGAAACCGTGCGGGTCGCGCTCTCGAACGTCGGGTTGCCGTCGCCGTTGTAGGCGGTGACGAGGTCGAGCGTGCCGTTGGGGTCGGCGTCGGTGCCGGTGTTGCCGCCGTCGCGCACGGTGACGATCAGCGCGTCCGTGCCGTTGTAGTCCGCGTTGCCGCGGTAGACGAGGCCGCCCAGCGCGGTGTTGATGGCGCCGATCGAGCCGGTCAGCGTGATCGCCCCGCCGGTCTGGCCGCCGGCGGTCAGCGTGCCGTGCGCCACCGCCAGGGTGGCGGTGACGATGCCGGCGGTGCCGGCGTCGATGTCGGAGATGGTGATCCCGTTCGTGCCGGACAGCGTGAACGGAATATCCTCGTACATGCCGGTGACGGAGGCCGAGGCGGTGACGGCCGGCGCGTCGTTGACCGCCAGGATGGTGAAGACCTTGGTGGCGGTGGCCGCTTCCGAGGTGGTCGTGCCAGTGCCGGTGCGGCCGGCCGTCGTCGGGTCGACGCCGGCCTGCAGCCCGTCGGCGTCGTCCAGCCGGACCGTCAGCGTCGCCGTCCCGTTCTGGTTGGCGCCCGGCACGAAGGTCAGCGCCGAGCCGGAGCCGACCAGCGCGTTGAGGTCGGCCAGCGTGCCGGTCAGCGTCACGGCGGCGCTGCCGTTGTTGGTGGCGGTGACCCCGCCGCCGTTGGCGACGGTCAGCTGGCCCTTTGTGACGCTGAGCGTCGCCGTCATGGTGGCGTCGCTGCCCGCGCTGTTGGCGCCGCCGCCGCCGATGGTGTCGTCCACGTCGGCCAGCGTGATGCCGCCGAAGGTGACGCCGCCGGGGTCGTCCTCGTAGACGTTGGCGATGCTGGACAGCGTGACGGACGGCGCGTCGTTCACCGCCAGCGCGTTGATGGCGATGGTGCGCGTCGCCGTCTCGCGGCCGGCCTGGCCGTCACCGGTGCCGGCATAGCTGGCGTAGACCGTCTTCAGGTCGTCGGGGTCGAGGCCGGTGGCGCCGCCGTCACTGACGGTGATGGTCAGCGCGTCGGTGCCGTTCGTCTCGCTCGTCCAGCGGTAGGTGAGGCTGGTCAGCGCGGTGTTGATGCTCGCCAGCGCGCCGGTGACGGTGACGAGGCTGCTGTTGCTGCCGGTCACCGTGACGCCGGTGGCGCCGGTCAGGCCCAGCGTGCCGCCCGCCACCTGCAGCGTCGCCGTGACGATGCTGGAGCCGGAGTCCACGTCCGACAGCGTGATGGCGTTGGCGCTGGTGAAGCGGAAGGTGCTGTCCTCGTACGCGGTGATCGACGACACGGCGGTGATGGACGGCGTGTCGTTCACCGCGGCCACCGAGATCGACACCGTGCTGGTGACCGAGCGCGGGCCGCCGCTGCCCGTGTTGCCGCCGTCGCTGAACGCCAGCACCAGCAGGTCGGTGCCGTTGAAGTTGGCGTTGCTGTCGTAGATCAGCGCGTCCAGCGCCGTCTGCACGTCCTGCAGAGCACCGCGCAGGGTGACGGCGCCGGTGTTCGGATTGCCCACCGACACGCCCGTGCTGGTGCCCAGCGACAGCGTGCCGCCGGTGACGCTGGCGACCACCGTCACCGTGTCGGTGGGGGCCGCGTCCACGTCGGTCAGGTCGATGACGCCGGACAGCGTCGGCCGCTCGCTGCCGGTCAGGTCCTCCACCGTGGCGATGGCGGTGGATGCCAGCGTGATGGACGGCGCGTCGTTCACCGCGGCCACGGTGATGACCATGGAGGCGGTGGCGGACTCGTGCCCCGTGTTGCCGTTGGTGACGATGCGCAGCGTGCCGAGCGCCGGATCCTCCGGATCGACGCCCGTCAGCCCCTTGTCCGACACGACGAGGTGCAGCGTGTCGGTGCCGGCGAAGTTGGTGTCGCCCTTGTAGACCAGGCCGGCGAGTGCGGTGTTGAGGTCCGTCTGCGTGCCGGTCAGCGTGATCGTGGCGCCGCTCAGCGTGCCCGAGGTGATCGTGCCGTGGGTGACCGACAGCGTCACGTCCATCGGCCCGAAGCTCGGGCTCACCGCGCCGCCGACCAGCGTGGCGTCGGGGTCGCTGATGCTGATGCCGGACAGCGTCTTCGCCGTGTCCTCGACGGCGGCGGCCGAGGCGGGCATGGTCGCCGCGGGCGTGTCGTTGATCAGGGAGACGGTGAAGACGTAGCTGCCCGTCGCCTCGCCCCCGCCGCCGTCGGCGACGATGTAGTGCATGGTGTCGAGGAAGCTGGTGCCGGTGGTGGCCAGCTCGTCGCCCGACTGCACGAAGGTGACGCGCCCGTTGTTCAGGTCGTCCTGCGTGAAGGCGCTGCCCACGCCCAGCGCCACGAGGCCCAGCGTGCCGCGGTTCAGGTACAGCGTGCCGCTGTCCGGCACGTCGGTCAGGCGGAACTGGCGCTGGATCGTCGTGTTGTCGGGGTCCGTCGCCAGCAGGGAGTTGAAGTCGACGACCTTCGTCTCCCCCTCGAATAGGGTCTGCCCGGTGCTCAGCGCGACGGACGGGTCGTCGTTCAGCTTGGCGATGTCGAAGCGCACGGTGCCCGTCGCCGTGGCGTTGCCGGCACCACTGCCGTCGTCGACCACCACGATCAGCCGGTCGGTGAAGCTCTCCGACCCGTCGTGGGTGTAGACCAGCTTCGACACCTGATCGGGCGTGAAGGTCATGGACGCGCCGACCTGCGTCAGCGTGCCGCCCACGTCGATGTACAGCGTGCCGTGCCCCGGCAGCGTGGCGACCGTGAACTTCAGCGTGTCGGAGGCGAGGTCGATGTCGTCGCCCACCCCGTCCTCGTCGGAGAAGGACAGCTTGGCGGGGCTGAGCGTGGCGCTCTGCCCTTCCGACAGCAGCACGAGGCCGCCGGTGACCTCCGGCCGGTCGTTGACCGGCGTGGCCTCCAGGTGGAGCGTGCCGGTGACGCGGCTGCTGCTGCCGTCCGTCAGCTCGACCACGAGGACGTCGCGGAAGTCCTCCTTGCCGTTGTGCACATAGGTCAGCGCACCCGATTCCAGGTCCGCCTGCGTGAACGACGCGTTGTCGCCCAGCGCCGTGCCGTTCAGCAGGATGGTGCCGTTGGCCGGCAGGTCGGTGATGACGTAGACCATCTCCGGCTTGTCGTCGTCCACGTCGACGCCGGACAGGACCAGGGTGGAGATGGTGGCCGTGCCGCCCTCCTGCACGCCCGACAGCGTGCCGGCCAGGGTGATCGACGGCGGGTCGTTGACCTCCAGCACCCAGACGCTGACCGTCGCCGTGTCGGCCACGCCGCTGCCGTTCTGCGCCACGTAGGTGAAGGTGGCGAGGCCGTTGTAGTTGGCGTCGGGGACGAAGGTGATGCTGCCGCCCGCGTGCGTGACCGTGCCGTGGCTGGCCCCGCCGATGGCCGAGATGGTGAGGCTGGCGCCGCTGTCGTTGCCCAGCAGGCCGCCGTCGGCCACTACCAGCGTGGTGTCTTCGTAGATGGTGCGGACGTCGTCCACGGCGTCCACCGTGGCCGGCGGCACGGTCACCACGTTGATGGTGACGGTCGCCGTGTCGGTGCCCAGCGTGGCGTCCTGCGCCACGTAGGTGAAGGTGGCGGCCCCGGTGAAGCCGGCGTCCGGCGTGAAGGTCAGCGACCCGCCGGAGTGGGTCAGCGTGCCGCTGCCCGGCGAGCCGACGGCGATGATGCTGACGTCCCGCCCGCTGTCGTTGGACAGCAGCCCGGAATCGGCGATGACGAGGGTGGAGCCCTGGTTGACCGTGCGGACGTCGTCGCGCGCGTCCACCGGGGCGACGGGCAACACGGTGACGGTGACCGTCGCCGTGTCGGTGTCGTCGAAGCGGTCCTCCACCACGTAGGTGAAGGTGGCGGTGCCCGTGAAATCGGCGTCGGGAATGAAGGTCAGCGAGCCGCCGGCATGGCTCAGCGTGCCGCTGCTGGGCGTGCCGACCGAGATGATGCTGACGTCGCGCCCGTGGTCGTTGCCCAGCAGGCCGGTGTCGGCGATGAGAAGGGTGGTGTCCTCGTAGATCGTGCGCTGGTCGTCGTTGGCGTCGAGCGGCCTGACCTCCACCGTGACGGTCGCCGTATCGGCGCCGTAGGTCGCGTGCTCCACCGCGTAGGCGAAGCTGGCGGTGCCGGTGAAGGTGCTGTCGGCCACGAACTTGGCCGTGCCGTCCGCGAAGGTGACGACGCCCACGCTGGTGCCGCCGGACAGCGCCACCCCGTCGACCGCGGTGATCGTCAGCGACGCGCCGTCCTGGTGGTCGTTGTCGTACAGCTCCAGGTCGGTGATCGTCAGCGTCTCGTGCCGGTAGATGGTCCGCGCGTCGTCGATGGCGAGGTCGACCGGGTTGACCCGCACGGTGACGGTCGCCGTCTCGTCGCCCAGCGTGTCGTAGTGCACCGCGTAGGTGAAGGTCGCCAGCCCCGTGAAGCCGGCGTCGGGGACGAAGGTCACCGTGCCGTCGGCGTAGGTCAGCGACCCGGTGCTGGGGGTGCCGACCCCGGTGATGGTGAGGGCGCCGCCGCCCTGGTAGTCGTTGCCCAGCAGCTGCGCGTCGGTCAGCGCCAGCGTGGTGGCCCGGTCGATGGTCACCCGGTCGTCGCGCGCCAGATCCACCGCGTTCACCCGGACCGTCACCGTCGCCACGTCGGTGGCGAGCGAGGAGTCCTGCACCGCATAAGTGAAGCTGGCGACGCCGGTGAAGCCGGCGTCCGGCGTGAAGGTCACCGCCCCGCCGGAATAGGTCAGCGTGCCGTGGGCGGCGCCGCCCACGCCGGTGATGGCGACGCCGGCCCCGGCGTCGTTGGCCAGCAGCTGCGCGTCGCTGATGACGAGCGAGGTGTCGTTGGTGATGACGCGGCTGTCGTCGCGCGCGTCCAGCACGGCGCCGGGGCCGGTCATCGCCGTGATGACGACGGGCACGCTGATGGTGGCGAGCGACGCCCCGTCGTAGATGGCGCCGATGGAGTTGGTCAGCGCGTTGCGCCCGCCGTCGCGCACGCTGACCAGGAAGCCGTCCGCCGCACCGGCGTCGCCGTTGTGCTGGTAACGGACGCGCCCGTGGTCGATGTCGTCCTGCGTGAAGGTCGCGCCCACGCCCAGCGCCATGGTGGTCGTGCCGTTCACGTACAGCAGCAAGCCGTGGTCGGGCAGCGCCTCGATCTGGAAGGTGCGGTTGACCGCCGGCGAATCCGGATCGGTGACCAGCAGCTGGGCGGGCCCGAACGTCGACACGCCGCCGGTGGCGAGCGTGACGCCGGTGTTGAGGCTGAGCGTCGGGTCGTCGTTGACCGGCAGGACGTTCAGCGTGATCGTCGCCGTCTCGGTGCTGATGGCGGCGGTGCCGGCACCACCACCGGAGTCGCTGACCGCGACCACGAAGCTGACGTTGGGCGGGTGGCCGCCGTTCGCGTCGTTGCCGTCGTGGCTGTAGGTCAGGCTGCCCAGCTGGTCGGCGGTGAAGGTGGTGCCGGCGGTGACGGTGGCGCCGTTCAGGTACAGCGTGCCGTCGGCCGGCACGGTCATCAGCGTGACGTGGATGTTCGACGGCGCGTCGTCCACGTCGGTGATGGCCGAGGAGGTGAAGACGGTGACGCCCGTCTGCCCCTCGTACACCGTGGCGCCGCCGCTGACCGCGATGGCGTCGTTGACCGGCGCGATGGTGAGCGTGACCGCCGTGGTGCCCACCGCACCGCCGGCGCCGTCGTTGATGCTGAAGGACACGACGTCGGACGTCGTCTCGCCCCCGTCGTGCACGTAGCGGAGCTGCTGCACCTGGTCGTAGGAGAAGACCGAGCCGACGACCACCCGGTCGCCGCCGAACGTCAGCACGCCGTTGCCGGGCAGCGACTGGACCTTGAAGATGACCTGCTGGTCCAGGTTGTCGGGATCGGCGATGTTCAGCGCCACCGTGGTGAAGGTGGCGGTGCCGCCCTCGTTCACCGTCAGGCCCACGGGGGTGAAGACGGGGACGTCGTTGACCGGCGTGATGGCGACCGCGAAGCTGCTGGTCAGCGTGGTGTCGCCGTCGCTGACGGTGTAGCTGAAGCCCTCGGCCCCGCCTCCGGCGACGCTGACCTCCGCCCCGCCGTGCACGTAGCGCACGCGGTTGGCGTCCACGTCCGCCTGGGTGAAGGTGCCGCCGACGGTGAGCGCCGCGCCGTTGACGGAGAAGGTGCCGACGTCCGCGTCCACGGCGGTGACGTGGTAGGTGATCTGGCCGGCGCCGGTGTCCACGTCGCCGGGGCTCAGCACCGCCGCGCCGATCGTGCCGGTGCCGCCCTCGGCCACCGCCAGGGTGCGGTTCTCCACCACCGTCAGCGGGTCGTTGTAGGGGGTGACGGCGATGCTGAAGGTGCCGGTGCCGGGCATCGCGCCGCCGTTGGCGTCGCGCAGCGTGAAGCGGAAGCTGTCGGCCGGCGCCTCGCCGCCCTCGTGGGTGTAGGTGACGCGGCCGCCGGCCACGTCGGCCTGGGTGAAGGTGGCGCCCACCGTCGCCAGCTCGCCGCCGATGCGCAGCTGGCCGCCGCCGGGCAGCGACGACACCTGATAGGTCAGGTCGGCCGCCGCCGTGCTCTCCACGTCCGTCGCGCCCAGGTTGGCGGCCGTCAGCGTCACCGCCGTCAGGCTGCCCGCCACGCCCTCCGCCACCGTCAGGGTGCTGGCGGTCAGCGTCGGCAGGTCGTTGACGGAGGCCAGCGAGATGGTCAGCGTGGCCTGCGTGCTCGCCGTGCCGTCGCTGGCGGAGACCGACAGGCTGTCGCTGCCGTAGTAGTTGGTCGTGCCCTGGTAGATCAGGCCGTTGAGCGCGGCGTCGATGCTGCTGCCGGTGCCGGTCAGCGTGACGGTGGCGGAGCCGTTGCCGCTGCTGCTGTCCAGCCCGGCTGTGGTCGCCAGATTCAGCGTGCCATGCGCCACCGCCAGGGTGACCGTCAGCACGTCGGCGGCGTTGACGTCGTCGATGTTCAGGTTGGCGCTGGTGATGACCAGCGGCGTGTCCTCGCTGCCCGTCAGGTTCGTCTTGGCGATGGACGGCGCGGTGTTGAGCAGCTGGCCGAAGGCGGTGATGCCCTCCGGCGCCAGCGGCAGGTCCGCCTCGATGGTGCCGACCGACACCTCCAGAACCCAGTCGCCGCCCTGCGCGGCGTCGCCGGTGGCGTCGTTGGAGGCCGCCACGTCGGCCCCCGTCAGCTCGGCGATGCGCTGGACGAGGTCGATGCCCGAATCGCCCTCGCCCACCGTGCAGCCGTACAGCAGCACGTCGGCGCCGTCGGTCAGCGCGCCGCGCCAGCTTTCCAGTTCGGTCCGGTGCTCCGTCTCGGCCGTCGCCGCCGACAGGGTCGTGCTGCCGAGGAACAGCGCGCCGGTGTCGCCGTGCGCGAAGATGTGCACCGCCGACACGGGCGCCGTCTGCCCGGCCAGCACGTCGGTGATGGCCCGCACGCCATCGTCGTCCGCGGCGATGACGTGCACCTGCACGTCGGACCGCAGGTTCTGGATCAGCGTGTCGCGGTCGGCGATGTGGGCGTCGACGAAGGCGATCGTCGTGCCGGTCCCGGCACTGGTGGCCGTGTCGTTGGAGACGAGCACGCCGGGGTCGTCGGTCACGTCGTCCACCACTGCGGGCTCGGCCGCCGGTTCGGTAACCGCGTCGAGCGTCGCCGAAGCCGCCAGCGTCGTTTCCGCCGCAGCTTCCGTCCCGGCTTCCGCCGCCGCGCCGTCATCCGTGGCAAGGGGGTCGGCGGCGGGCGGCGCCGCGTCCTCCACCACCGAAGCCGTGGCGATGTCGGACTCGCCGTCCGTGCTGGCCGCCGGGGCGTCGCCGGCCGCCGTCTCTGGCGGTGGAGCGGTGGTGGCGGGCTGGTCGGCCTGCGTCGGCGTCGGTTGGGCGGGGTCGGCGGACGCCGCCTGATCCTCGCTTTCCGTTGGGGGAGCCACAGGGGGCAGCGTGGCCAGCGCGTCCAGGACGCCGGCAACCTCCGTTGCGGCCGGATCGGGCTCGGGGCTCGCGGGTATGGCGTGGGTGTCGGCCACGGCATCCGCCGCCGACGCGGCCGCCGCGGCGTCGAACAGAATGCGCTGCTCGAGAACCCTCAGGTGATCGGTCCCGCTCATAACCCTGCCCAGCCATTTTTATAACCTTTGATAGCTTTTTATCTTATTTCTCCCCTTCTCGAAATAGCCCCTCGCGCGCAGAATCGTAGTAAAATGTAACGATATGTAACAATCGTCACGATTGTTCGCCCACAAACATGACCGTAGAGATTGATCATGCCCGTAAAGAGTCCGCACTACAGACTATCACTGAGAAATCCAGGCGGGTTTTGTGGGTATTTTATTGCCGCACAATGCCGATGGCACGCGCAGCGGTGGAGATTTTTGCGAACAACGGCGATAAGTACTGATATGATATGCATTGAATAGAGAAAAACTCGCATTTCACACACGCGTCGCGAGCGGCAGGCCACCGGCACGGGCAGTGTCGAAACTTGTCGGAATTTCGCCGTGGACCCGGCCGCCGCCGTCGCGGCAGCATGCCGCCGCGGCCGGCGGACCGGCCTTCAGGGAACGTACCGATGAGCGAGCAGAACACCCCGACGACGGTTCTCCATCCCCGCGGCGGCGTGGAGGCGCTGGCGGAGGCCGCGCGCGGCCACCTGCGGGCGCAGCGCTTCGACGAAGCCGCCGCGGCCTACCGGGACGCCGTGGCCGCCGCGCCCGAGGACGCGCAGGTCCGCCACGGGCTGGGCGTGGCGGAGTTGCGTCGGCGTGGCTGGGAGGCCGCCCGCACGGCGCTGCGCCAAGCGCTGGCGCTGCGGCCAGACTACCACGAGGCGCTGTCCAACCTGGGCATCGCGCACCACGGATCCGCCGGCAAGGAGGCGGCCGTCGCGTGCTTCCGGCGGGCCCTGCGGGTCAAGCCCGACTTCGCCGACGCGCTGACCAACCTGAACACCGTGCTGCGCGAGCTGGACCGCGAAGGCGACGCCGCCGACGTCTACGAGCAGCTGCTGCGCGCCGATCCCAAACACCGCGAGGCCCGGCGCCACATTGCGCAACTGCGCCTGAAGGCGGGCAAGCCGGCCGAGGCGATGCAGACCCTGCGCGAGCACCTCGCCCTGCACGGCGACGACTGGCAGGCCTTGCAGGAGCTGGGCCGCATCCAGTTCGACGAACGCCAGTACGAGGAGGCGCTGAAGACCTTTCAGAAGGCGCTGGCTATCGCGCACGACCAGGTCCAGCTCCTCAACGACCTCGGCCGCGTCCTCGACCGCCTGCAGCGCCACAAGGAAAGCCTGCAGTACCTGCGCCACGCGGCGACGGTGGCCCCCGACAACCCGCAGGTGCTGAACAACCTGGCCAACGCCCTGATGTCGCTGGGCCGCTTCACCGAGGCGGAGAGCGTCTTCACCTGCGCCTTCGACCGGTCCCCGGCGACGCCGGAGCTGCTCAACAACTACGCCAACGTGGTGCGCGAGCAGGGCCGCTTCGAGGAAGGTGCGGCACTCTACCGGAAGGCCCTGGAACTGAAGCCCGACTATCCGTCGGCGGTGTGGAACCTGTCGCTCATCGACCTGCTGCTGGGCGATTACGAGAACGGTTGGCGGCGGTACGAATCCCGGTTCGAGATGCCGGACACCAAGCTGCTATACCCCGACCATGGCGCCCCCCGCTGGCAGGGCGAGGACCTGCGCGGCCGGTCCATCTTCATCGTCGCCGAACAGGGGCACGGCGACACCATACAGTTCATGCGCTACATCCCCCTGGTGGCGGCGCGCGGCGGGCGCGTGGTGGTCCAGGTCCACGACACTCTGCTGCGGCTGTTCAAGGGGTACGGCCACATGGCCATGTTGATCGGCAAGGGACAGCGGCCGGTCAACGTGGACTGCCATTGCTACATGCTGAGCCTGCCGCACATCTTGGGCACGACGGTGGACACGGTGCCGTCCGGCGTCCCCTACCTCACCGCCGAACCGGAGCTGGTGCAGCGCTGGTGGGGCCGCCTGAAGGGCCATCGGGGCAAGCTGATGGCCGGGCTGGTCTGGGCCGGGTCGCCGAAGCACCGCGGCGACCGCAGCCGGTCGATCCCGCTGACGCTGCTCAGCCGCCTGCTGGAAACCGACGGCGTCTCCTTCGTCAGCCTGCAGGTGGGCGAACGCATGGCCGACCTCGCGGATTTCCCTTCGAACCGCATCCGCGACCTGACGCCCTACCTGCACGACTTCGCCGACACGGCGGCGGCCATCACCAACCTCGACCTCGTGATCACCGTCGACACCTCCGTCGCCCATCTCGCCGGGGCGCTGGGCAAGCCGGTGTGGCTGATGCTGCCGCGCGTCCCGGACTGGCGCTGGATGCTCGACCGCTCGGACACCCCCTGGTACCCGACCATGCGGCTGTTCCGGCAGTCCACGGTGAACGAGTGGGAGGACGTCGTCGACGGCGTCATCGCCGAACTGAAGCGGCTGTGCGCCGGCCAAGTCCGCCGGATCGATGCGGCGTCCTGACCGGCGACGCAGTTGGTCGGAATTTGTCGCAAATTGCTCATTGTGACTCGGGCGGCGCGCGCGACAATTCCCACGTTCCGTTCAGCGCAATGAGGTTTTCCGACGTGACCGACCTTTATCAATCTTTGGCGGCGCTCGCCGACGAGGCCGACGACGAGGTGCGCTCCGCCATCGACAAGATCCTCCAGCGGCACGAGGCGCGCGACACGCTGTCCGCGGAACCACGCCATCGCCTGCCGCGCCGGCCGGCGACGAGCGCACACCGCCCGCCCCAGCGCCCCGGCGTCTGAGCACGCGTCCGACCGCGTTCCAGGCCACACCGCCACGCGCGGTGCGGAAGCTGTCGGGAACCGAGCCGGTCCCCTTTTCCGGGTTCTCCCGCACCTTGCGTGAACGGACGTACGACGATCACCGCCCGGCGGCGGGGCCGAGCAGGGCGACCAGACCGTCTGCCAGCGTGCCGCGCCAGGAGGCGTAGTCGTGGCCGGCCGCGTGCTCGCGGTAGGTCACCTCGTACCCCTTGGCCTGCAGCACGTCGCGCAGGTGGTGCGAGGTGTCCAGGATGGTCGCCTGCGCCCGGCCCGTCTCGAACAGGCCGGCTTCCAGGTAGAAGCGGATGGGCGTCACCGGCTTTTCCAGGAGGACCCGCGCCATGTACACGGGCTGCGTCGGGTCGCCGTCCTGCGGGTGCCACCAGAAGGAGCCGGACTGGCTGAGCACGCCGCCGAACACCTGGGGATGGCGCGAGGCGACGTAGGCCGACGCCAGCCCGCCGAAGCTGGACCCGGCCAGGATGGTGCGCGCGGCCGGGACGGCGACGCTGGTGCGACGTCGCACCTCGTCCATCAGGTCGCCGGCCAGCACGTCGGCGAACACCGGGTTGGGCGGAAGCTCGCGCCCGCGCGTGGCGATGTCCGGGTTGTCGATGAAGACGGCCATCGTCGGCGGGATGCGTTTCTCGGCGATCAGGTTGTCGAGGATCGTCGGCGTTGGCACCTTGGTCTGGTAGGCGGTGCCGTCGAACAGCACGACCATCGCCTGCGCCGGCCCGCCGGGCGGCGTGTAGATGGACACCTTGCGCTCGTTGCCCAGCAGCGCGCTGGCGAAGCGAAAGCTGTCGATCCGGCCCTTCGGCACGTCGGGGGCGAGCTGGTACGACAGCCGGGTCGAGGCCGGCACCGTGTAGCTCTTGTACCAGACGTCGGTGGCGCCGAGGCGCTGCAGGTCGTCGTGCTCGGCGCTGGGGCCGCCGAACAGGCGGACGTTGCGCTCCGCGCCGCGCCACAGGAAGGTCAGGACGAAGCGCCCGTCGCCGGCCGGCTCGACCAGCGGCGTCCCGGCCAAGTTTGTCCGCCAGCGCCGCGATGGCCGGGCTGAGCGGACGGTCGGCCGGCGCGGCCTGCTGCGCCGGCGGCACGTGCTGGTCGATCGCCAGCGTGAAGCGGCTTCCGCCTTCCGGCGCGCGCAGCCGCAGGGTGAGCGGGCCGGCGCGTTCGGCGACGAACATGAAGCTGCCCCGTCCGGTCACGCCGATGGCCAGACGGCGCGGCGGCGCGCCCGTCCCGTCCAGCAGGTCCAGGTCCAGCGTGCCGGAATGGGCCTGCACGACGCCGCGGACGAAGTCGCCCTTGCCGACGGCGACGGAGAACGGGCGTTCGCCACCCGCCTCCAGCGCGCCGCCCTGCGGCTTTTCGAACGCCAGGGTGGGGTCGGCGGCGGCCGGCCCCATGCCCAGCAACGCCCCCATCAGGAGGCCGAGGAGTGCGGCCCCCCTCACCACCGGTACCCCAGGCTGACGGTCACCGTGCGTCCGCTGCCGGCGAAGCAGCTGTCCACCGACGCGCACGAGGCGACGTATTCCTTGTCGGCGATGTTGGTGGCGTTGAGCTGCACGCGGGCACCCTCCAGCCGCCGGTCCACCTCGCCCAGCTCGTAGCGCAGCGAAGCGTCGAACAGCGTGGCGGAGGGCACCTTGTAGGTGTTCTGCGTGTTGCCGTGGCTCTCGCCGACGTAGCGCACGCCGCCGCCCACGCCCAGCCCCGCCAGCGGGCCGTCGCCGAAGGCGTAGTCGAGCCACAGCGAGGCCTGCCGTCCCGGAAGGCGTGCCGGCGTCTTGCCCTGCGTGTTCGCCACCGTCGTCTTGACCACCTCGGCGTCGATGTAGCTGTAGGAGGCGATGGCGGACAGCTCCTTCGTCAGCTCGGCGTGCGCCTCGAACTCGAAGCCGCGGCTGCGGATCTCGCCGATCTGCCGTTGTAGCCGAGACGACTGTCGTAGGTGACGACGTTGGTCTGGTGGATGTCGAACAGCGCGGCGGTGAACAGGGCATTCCATCCCGGCGGCTGGTGCTTCACGCCGACCTCGGCCTGCTGGCCTTCCGTCGGCTCGAACGACGGGCTGCCGGGGCGGCCGGTCGACAGTTCCGGCTCGAAGGAGGTCGCGTAGCTGGCGAAAGGGGCGATCCCGTTGTCGAAGGTGTAGATGGCGCCGGCACGGCCGGTGAGGGCGCCGTCGTTGCGGTCGTTCGCGGCACCGATGCGGTTGTTCAAGTGGATGCGCGACCGGTCGTAGCGGCTGCCGAGGATCACCGACAGGTTGTCCCACTCCGCCTGTTCCTGGACGTAGACGCCCAGCTGGGTGGCGCGCTGGTACTGGTTGGTGGCCACCGCCGGGGTGGCCAGCGGCACGTGAGAGGGTGTTGAGAAGAAGACTACCTAAATTCAGTGCAAGTGTGAGGGTGGCTGCGTGAGCCGCTTTACGAGGATATGGCTCATTGCCATGTAAATAAATGTCTCCTCCGAGTCCGGC
>Ga0196976_1001100_pt1 | contig 13361 bp, 11 predicted proteins | sample S3v_513CmetaG_FD_148644 | JGI IMG/M metagenome (GOLD analysis project Ga0196976, IMG submission 148644) | Soil microbial communities from Anza Borrego desert, Southern California, United States - S3+v_5-13C | ecosystem: Environmental > Terrestrial > Soil > Desert | place: USA: California...
CAAAGCCAACAGTCCCATCTGTACCCCTGAACTCCTTCTTCATGTTGGGGTCGGTCATGTTCCACTTGCTGTATTCGTCCTGGTTTTTGATGAATTTAATATAATCGAACACCTCGTGTTTTGGTTTTCCGATTACTAAACTGCGTTCAATGTTATACTCTTTGGGAATAAACAATGCGATGATTAGCGGCAATACTATAATTGCCGCTATAATAATGAGAACTGTAATCATGTTATTGCTGTTCGAGTTGTCTTTTCATATTTTCAAGGCCTGTTTGCAGGTCATTGCCCAGCATGCCGTCCATAAACAGGTTCATGAAGTTAAATGGGTAACTGCTTTCGCCTTTCATACCCCATTTGACCATAGTGCTGTTATCACCGGCAGGCTCTGTAGCCATATGGGCATGTCCCAAGCCTTCCATAGGCCTTTTAAAGCGCAGTTCCATTTCTATGCGCTCGTCTTCAACGATGTTGGTAATTTCCTGCTCACCCTCGCCTACATCGTCGTTGCCGTTCCAGTAGTGTACAAAGCCTACAGTACCATCAACACCACGGGCTTCCTGCTTCATGTTAGGGTCGCGCATGTTCCACACGCTATACTCATTTTGGTTTTCAATGTGCTTGATGTAGTCGAAAACTTCGGCTTCAGGCCTGTTTATGGTTATCTGGCGCTCAACGGCATATTCTTTTGTGACGAATATGGCCAGGATAAGAGGTATAGCAATAATAACTAAAATTACGATTAGGATCCATTTTAAGATTTTCATGGTTTTGAATATAAGATTTGTGTTTATTATGAATTGGTTTCCGGTTGTTTGTTCCTGAAAATGGCTGCATCCAGTGAGTACCTGCCGCTTCCCAGTATGAATATCGCCACACACAGGAACAGGTAAATGAACGGTACCATTTTTTTGTCGAAAGGATCTGCAGCATGGGCCATAAAAAAGGCAACAAGCATGGTAATGAATACAGGGATTACCGCAAAACGCGTAAGAAAGCCGAACAGGATGAACAGGCCGCAGATGAATTCTGCAAAAATTACCAGGATCAGGGTAAACTCAGAGCCAATGCCGATAATGTCAAACTGGTCTTTCATCATGTCATAGCCAGAGATCTTCATCCATCCGTGAATGAAGGCAAACATACCACCGAAAATAATGCGCAATATAAGCGTTGCCATATCGGTGTTTAAAGAAGCGGGGTTTGTTAATTTGTTCATGATAATTATTATTTGGTTGGTTTGTTACATGTATTTCATGGGTTCGTAACCCATCAGCCTGCGCCAAAGCGCAATCTGGCCAATCATGTTGGCTTCCCTGTAAATGCTGAATACAGCGATTTCATAATGGGTGAATTCCATACCGGGCCCCATATCGAAGTTACTGTCCATCTTTCCTGATGAAGCATTGGTAAGGGCCTCACGTGCCGTATCGGATATGGTTTTCCAATCGGCCTTGTATTGTTCAAGTGAAGGATAGGTAACACCATCCTTAATACCCTGATTATTTTTAAAAAGGTCATGGGCAGCCTGCTTATATTCTTTGCCGGTATATAGCGAGGCAAGTTCATATCGCTGCTGCACGAGGCTTCCCGCCAGCCATGCCACATGGTTTGCCTTGGTGTCGTTGCGGTTATGAGCGTCGGTATCAGATATGCCTTCGAGCACATTAATGAATAGGCCGGTGTGGAGATCATAAAGCGCTACAAGGCCAAAAAGCCTGCTGTCCTGTACTGTTATTGCTTTCATAATTATTTAATATTTATATTACAAATACTATTACTATCAATCTACAATACAAAGCTAAGTTAAGCATTTTATGAATGCGGTTGCTTAAAGCGTCAAGTTGAGGGGGCGTTTAAGACAAAAAATAATATATTTGTTATATAAGTATAATCCTATGCAACTTGCAATTTTGTTAACCAAGGGACATCGCCTGCTGAGCGTGGCCGCAATACTTGATGTGTTTGAAACGGCTAATCGCTTTTATGAGCAGGAGGGCAGAACTGCGCCATTCAATGTAGAACTGCTGCACCTCCCGCAGCACGAGTGCCAGCCTTATACAGGGCACCTGCCTGTAGTGGTTGACGAAAAAGATTATGACCTGATACTTATACCCTCGTTTACGGGCGATGGCCCCGCGGCTTCCCTGAAAGCTAATCTCGACTGGGTGCCGTGGCTACAGCGGCAGTATAGCAAGGGTGCGGCTATAGGCAGCTTTTGTACGGGGGCTTTTTTGCTTGCCGCAACAGGGCTGCTTGATAACAGGCCTGCCACAACCCATATTAATGCAGAGCGGGCTTTTGCAAAACTGTTTCCGTTGGTACAACTGCAGGCTGAGGCAGTGGTGACCGAAAAAGACAGGATTTATACCAGTGGCGGGGCGACCAATACTTTTCACCTACTGATGCTGCTGCTCGAAATTTATTGCAGCAAGCAAATAGCGGTTAAGGCTGCCAAGGTGTTTTCCATTGACCTGGACCGTAACCGGCAAACGTATTTCGGGAGCTTTAGCCCGATAGAGGACCATACTGACGAGCTTGTAAAAAAGGCACAGGAGGAGATAAAGAAGAAATTTAGTACCGCCAATACCATCGAGGAACTGATTACCGATGTGCCGGCAAGCCGCCGCAACCTGGTGCGCCGCTTTAAGCAGGTAACAGGCATAACGCCCATAGAATACTTGCAAAAAACGCGTATAGAGGCTGCCAAGCAAATGCTTGAGGAGTCACGCTACAGCATTCTTGAGGTAATGCTGGAGTCAGGTTACAATGATCTTAAGACTTTCAGGACGCTGTTTAAAAAGAATGTAGGTATGACGCCAAAAATGTACCGCGAGAAGTTTAGCGGGCAGTTGGTATAGATAATTAGATTTGGATTTTTAGATCGTTAGTAAATTCCAAACTGCCTATTTCAATCTGATGATCTGCCCGTCCAGCAATCCAATTATCCCACATTAAACTCCAATCCAAGGCCGCGGTAGCTTTGTATGGCAATTGAGTCGTCGGTGCTAAAGTATTTCCTGAGCCTGCTGATGAATACATCCATGCTTCGGCCCGAGAAAAAATCCTGGCTACCCCAAACTTCCATTAGTATATCCTCCCGCTTTAGTATCCTGTTCCGATTATGGTACAGGTAGGCGATGAGCTGTGACTCTTTTTCGGTAAGGCGTTGTGTTGTACCGTTGAGGGAAAGAGAATAATTTGTCGCATCAAAAAGGTATCGGCCGATGTTTATTTTCATGGTTTCAGCAGGAACATTAAACTGCCGTGCGCTCCGTTTCAGGATGTTATTTATCCTGAGCACCAGCTCCTCGGCTTCAAAAGGCTTTACCACATAATCGTCGGCACCCAGCTTCAGCCCGCGTATCTTATCTTCCTTCATACCTTTTGCTGTAAGGAAAACAATGGGTGTTTCAGGATGGCTGGCTATTATTTTCCCAGCCAGTGTAAAACCGTCCAGTTTGGGCATCATAACATCAAACACACAAATATCGGCATTCGTGTGCGGAAACATTTCCAGCGCTTCGGCGCCGTCTTTGGCCCAGGTGACCCTAAACCCTGAAATTTCAAGATATTGTTTTAGGATGCTGGCATAGTCCAGATCGTCTTCGGCTAAGAATATGTGTTTCATTATTTGGGTATTGTGAATTTAAAAGTTGCACCATGTCCTTCGGCACCTTCAACCCAAATGTTGCCTTTGTAAGCATCTATTACCTGTTTTACGTAATATAACCCCAGCCCAAGGCCTTTTGTAGAATGGATGTTGCCTTTTTGTACACGATAGAATTTTTCGAAAACAGCTTTTTGTTCAGCCGCAGGGATACCTATGCCGTTATCCTGTACCGTTACCATTGTTGCATTTTTATTGTTGCTGAGGTTCACAATAACCTCTGTTGCGCCATATTTTACCGAATTGTCAAGCAGATTGGTTAAAATTGTAGCCAGATGGAACCTGTCTATGTGCAGTGTAGCGCCATCATCCTTGCACCTGATTGATATCCCCGGGTGTAGCATTGCAAAGTCATCAGTAATTTCATTGATCACTTCACAACCCAGATGCTTTGCATTTGCTGTATTGATGTCAGAGGATACCAGCGAGGCTTCTTTGACCTCCCCGAAAAGCTTCTGGATGCGCTTGTTTTGCCTGTCGATTATTGCTAGCGAATTATTAAACTGTTCGGCGGTAAGCTCGTCTTCCTTCTTTTTGAGCGTAGTAACAGCAATATCGAGGGCGGCCAGTGGTGTCTGGAATTCGTGGGTGATATTGTTAATGAAATCGGTCTTTATTTCGGCGATCTTTTTTTGGGTAATAAGATTCTTTATAGAAAAGTAGAACAGCAGCACCACAAAAGTGAGCAACAGCACTGAGAATACAAGAAGCCCCGACATTTTTATAAAAACCTGCTTCTCCCAATTTGAAATGCTGTAATACCGTTTGGTTACCACTTCAAAATTTGTGGCATTAGGGTCGGGATTGCATTCCTCATCATGGGTGCTTTCATTCCATCTGGATTGTGACGCCTGGGTTTCGGGGGTATTGTAGGTGTTATTCCCAAAAAGCTTTAGCTTACCGGTGAAAAGCGTATCTATTGTGCCCATTCCGGGTTTGGAGAGCGTAACTTCAGTCACGTAATTAATGTAGCTCACATCATACTCATCAAAAAACCCCTTTTGCTGTATGAACTTATCCATTACAAGCGACAGCGAATCGGCAGTAATGGCTATAAGCTGTTCATAATCTTTTTTACTTACCAGCCCTTGCTCATAGTCAATGAGGAATTTCTTGGTCTTTCTCATCCAGGCCTTGTTTATAGTATCGAGCTTGCCCGTTGTTTCTATTTTGAGTAACTCCTGGTTAATGGCCAGGTTGGCTTCCTTAGCCTTCAGTTGGTACGTGTTGTATATAAAATAACCCTGTATCACAGCAAGCGCCGCTACAGTAAATATGCAGCCGATAACAAGGAACAGAATCTTCTTCTTCATGCAGGGGCTTTTTACAGGACAAATCTACTATATAATTTTCGCCGGCACATACATAAATAACTCATTAACCTGTCATTAACCGAGCATTAACCGTGGTTTTGAAAACATTTGCTGAGATTTGCACCAATCAATCAATCAAACATGAGTTCCATCATCATCAAAAAACGTTTATTGCCGTTCTTACTATTGTTATTAAGTTTTACCGCAGCGGCACAGCCCTCTGTTTCAGGTACAGTGCAGGATGCATCAGGCAATCCTGTCCCGTTTGCTAATATATTATTGAAGCTGGGTACAGAAACAATTAAAGCTTCATCAACTGCCGAAAACGGCGCTTTTGAAATGACCAATGTTACTGCCGGGAGCTATGAGCTGGTGGTTACAACTATCGGCTTTAAGGAATTTAACACAACGATTACAGTATCCGCCGATGTTATATTGCCTGCCATTATCCTCGAAGAAGAGCCTACAGAGCTCGACAGTGTAGTGGTGAACAGTAAAAGGCCGGTGGTGAAACGTAAGATAGACAGGCTTGAGTTTGATGTCGAGAATTCAATACTGTCGTCAGAAAATGCATGGGAGATACTCCGCAAGACACCGGGGGTGAATGTGATAGGCGATGGTATTTCCATAAGGGGCAGCAGCGGCATACTGGTTACCATAAATGACAAAAAAGTATATTTAACGGGAACCGAATTAAAAAATTTCCTGGAAAATACCAATGGTGACGACATTAAATCCATTGAAGTCATTACAACACCTCCTGCGCGCTACGAAGCACAAGGCAGTGCAGTGCTCAACATCAAAATGAAGAAGAATATACCTGCGGGCTATAAAGGCTCAGTTGTGGGGGCTTATGTGCAGAGCATGTATCCCAAAGGGGTGGTCGCAACCAACCATTATTACAAAAGCAATGATTTTACCGTGTACGGCGGCTATATGTTCGGTTCCGGGCATTATTATGGGGAGAATATTGGTGAGATAAAATATTTTAATGAAGATAATGCTGTAGCTTCGGTATGGGAGAGTAATGAGCAGTCGCACTTCAGGGCGTTACAGCAAAACAGCTATCATTTGAACGCTGAATTTGCCATCGATTCGCTCAATACCATAGGAGTAGGCGCTAATGGTTTTGCCAGCCTGAAAAGCACGGCCAATATTAAAACCCCAACCTATATCTACGATGGCGCCGGAACGCTTGACTCGCTGTACACCACCCACAACCGCAGGGATTACCCGCAAAGGAACAATACCCTCACTGCATTATTTGAGCATAAATTCAGCGACGCCGATAAAATAACCCTTTCGTCAGACTATACCCAACACTACTTTAATCAGGAGCAGGATGTAAACGCCTTATTTTCATTGCCGGGTGCCGAACCGCACAGCCAGCAGGAAATAACCAGCAACGATACCCGCCGCATCAACCTGCTGTCCATCCAGGCCGACTATACCGGCAAGACAGGTGACACCGGCTTTGAAGCGGGTGCGCGGTATGGCAGGGTAGATGCCGCAAACATTTTCAATTATACCAACGATGTGGATGGGGAACCCGTTCCGCTGCCTGACCAGTATAACAAGTTTTTGTATGATGAGCAAATACTGGCACTATATGTTGGTGCCGAACGGGAGTTTGGCAAGTGGGGCTTTAAGGCAGGGTTACGTGGGGAGCATACAAAGTTGGAAGGCAATTCAGTTACCACAGGCCAGGTAAATACGCAGGATTATTTTAAGGTGTTCCCATCGGTTTATGCCCTGTATAAAGCGTCCGATAACCACCAGGTTGGCTTTTCATACGGCAAACGCATCATCAGGCCGCAATATGCAGCACTCAACCCGTTCAGGTCTTACAATACACCTTATTATTATTCTACCGGCGACCCTAAGCTGCAGCCTGCCATTACCCATAATTTCAGCCTGCAATATACACTGAAGGCAAAATATAACTTTGACCTGTTTTACCGCCACGAGCTGGACCCTGCGGCAGAGATACTGTACCAGGAGTATGAAACAAACACAGTTGTATCAAAATATACCAACATCAGCAGGAACATAGCCTCGGGGCTTGAGTTCAACACTTCACTACAATTGTATAATTGGTGGGAAACAAGTATTATGACCACATTGGGCTATCAGGAAAACATGTTCCAGGGAGCTGGCGGGGAGATGCAGGTAATTGACCGGTGGACATTTTATGGCAGTGCCAACAGCCGTTTTACACTAAATAAGAAGAAAGACTTGCTTGCCGAAGCTAACTTCTTTTATATGTCGCCAACCGTGCAGGGCGCTTTAAAGCTTAATGACATTTCAAACCTTTCTGTAAGCTTCAGGAAGCTGTTTTGGGAAGGAAATGGCGAGTTGTCACTAATTTTCTCTGACATATACAAGGGAGAGCGGCAAACAAGCTTTAACCGCTATGCAAACCAATCCATGCGCTTCACTTCCTATGGTGATACACAAAGCTTCCGTATCCAGTTCAGGTACCGCTTCGGGAATCAGAAACTCCAGGAAAGGGCAAGGGGCAACACCGATGAGCAAAGGCGTTTGTAGTTAGTTAACCGCAACCTGCAGGGCGCACCTGCAGGTTTCTATTTAAAATAAATTGTATCGCACTCCCATAAATACCCGCCTGCCTTGCATTGACGCATAGTTATAGCTTGGGTCAAAGGTATAGCCGTTTGGGTTATTCACAGGGTCATCTACATATTTATCAAATGGGTCAAATGGGCGCAGGATTGGGTCATCAGGCACAAAACCAAGAAGATTTTTCACCCCGCCATAAAATTCCAATCCAAAATCAAACTTCTTGGTGAGCTGCAGGTTGGCAATAAGAAACGATGGTGAGTATTCTGGCCTGTAATCATTGGGTAATATGGGCAGGCGCATGGGCCCGTACCAGTTTCCGGTAAGGTCAAGGCTGAAATTATTTGAGAAACTGTAGCTTGCCACAAAGTTCCCCGACCATTTAGGAGCATGCAGCTGCTGTGTGCGTTCCAGGCTGCCGGCCCCGCTGTCTTCCATTTGGTACACATCCATATAAGATATTCCTGCCATTACCTTTAGCGGAAAAGTGAACGATAGTTCACTATTGAGTGATACCCCTTGCGATATAGCATGCCCGTTGAGGTTATCGTAGATGATCTTATTAGGGTCGGAATCAAAATCGCCCACTATTTTATTGGTAAAATAGGAGTAGAAGCCGGTAATATCGAACCCCAGGAAGAAACCTTCAGCCGGAATTTTCAGCACATAGTTCAGGTTGGCGTTATATGAGCGTTCAGGGTCAAGCGCCTCTGCAATTACTACCTCGCGGGCACCCGTCAGGGCGGCGTGGTCTTCGGTAAACAGGTTTACCACCCTAAAGCCCGTACCAAAGCTCGCCCTTATGGTATTGGTGGCGTTTGGCGAAAATTTGTAGGCTACACGCGGTGAATGCACTGCGCCGTGGTTTTTATCATAGTCAAAGCGGTAGCCGCCCAGTACTTTGTGTTTTTCACTTAGCTTCCATTCATCCTGTATGAACAGGCCGGGCAGCGGGGTGTACTGCGGTGCATTGCCGGTGCCGTCGGCAGTTGCGGTGGCCGGTGTGTTGTCGTCATAAACGGTATATCGCATTGAGGCGCCCAGCAGGAAGTTATGCCCGCCATTAAATTCCTTATCCCAATACATTTGCAGGAATGCCACCTGCTGTGTTGCCATATAAGGCGTAAAACCATACCATGAGTTCTGGTCGTGCCAGTTGTATGAGAACTGCGTGTATATCCTCTCTGTTACAGGCAATTGGTAGAGCCCAATAAGCTCTGCACGGCGTGTATAAATACTTTCACCGTAAATTGTATCGCTGCCGCGCCACCTTTTGCCCCAGTTCATCTCGCCGCCCCAGCGGTCTTCATACACATAGCGTCCCGCCAGGCTGAAAATCCTGTTATCGCTTCTTTCAAAACTCCATTTGTTAAATACGGATATGCGGTCCTGCAGAGTGACATCGGTAAAATTGTCGCCATTCTTGTCGACCCTGTTATTGAAATTGAAGTAGTTAATGCCCAGTAACGAGGAAGCCTTTCCTGCACTGATCTTTATAGCCCCATCAAGGCTGTGCTCGCCCCAGCTTGTCACAAAATAGTCAGCGCTTATTTGTGGTGCTTTATAGGGCATTTTAGTAATTACGTTGATAATGCCACCCATCGCCTCAGACCCATACAGTGAAGAGGCAGGGCCTTTTACTACTTCGATGCGCTCCACAAGGCTGTTGGGTATGCCGCTAAGGCCATAGACAGTGGAAAGTGCGCTCACGATAGGCATACCGTCTATTAATATCATGGTATAGGGCCCCTCCATCCCGTTAATGTGGATGTCGCCTGTGTTGCACACATTGCAATTGAGCTGCGGCTGCACCCCGTTTACCATGCCCACCGCTTCAAAGAGGCTTGCGGTAGGGTTCTTTTTAAAGAGTTTAGGTGTTATTATTTCAACAGGTATTGGACTTTCGGTGCGTGATATTTCTTTCATGGTACCGGTAACCACTACTTCTTCGAGGGCAGTGTTTTCTTCTTCCAGCACTATATCCAGAATTAACGGCTCAGGATTATCAATAGTTATGTTCCTGTGTTGTGTTTTGAGGCCGATATAGCTCACAATGATCTCGTAGCTGCCATAGGGAACATCTTTTATCTCATAATTACCGTTGGCATCTGCCGAAAGGCTATAACCTGCCGGCGACAGAATAATTGAAGCCGCCGGAACAGGTTCATTGTTTTGGGTAACCTGTCCTTTTATTGACCCGTTTTGGGCAAAAGTCGCAAGGCTTATAAGCAGTAAGGCAAGGCTGATATGTAGTTTCATTATTCGTTAGTATTAGAGTTGCAAAATTATAAATTTAGCTTAATCTAAAAATTGTATTCAGATTTTTTTAATAATTTATTCGTGAAGACTAATAATAAATAGAATGCTGTTCGTAGCATTATCAAAGTTTTTTATATATTTACTATGTAAGCATATCAGCCATGGAAACCGGTTCAAAAGGAAAGTTTACCACTATAAAACCTAAAGAAGAAATTGTCTCAAGGCATATTGCATACTACTATTTTCATATTTCTAATGATCCGGGTTTCAGCAACAAATTCTATTTTTACCCAAATTACAAGCACGCCATTACCGTATATAAAGGCTCGGATGTTTCGCTTTCAGGTGAGGGTTCGCGTGTTGTGCCGGCTAACCACAGAAAAATTAACTCCTTTTATTCGATAAATACCGATAAAAGTTTTAAAGTGGAGCTAAATGGTGCCTTCAACAAAATAGGCATAGTGTTTAACCCTTTGGGGCTTAACCATTTTATGAATCAGCCGTTGGGTAATTATTTTGACCGATCTATTTCGGCTTTTACTTATTTTGGCGATAATTTCACAGAGGTTTGCCAGAAGGTATTTGAGGAAAGGGATGATGAGAAAAAATGTTTGCTGCTTGATGAATTCTTCAGTTCGCGCTACTATGGGTTTGACGAGCCTGTGCTGAAAAAAGCGGTGCAACTGATACTCAATTCTAATGGGTCGGTCAGGGTCGATGAGCTTTCGGAAGAAATAGTAGCTAACCGCAAAACCCTGTTGCGCCTTTTTAAGAAACACCTTTGCTGCTCCGTTGAGGAATACAAAAAGCTGGTTATGTTCCGCAATGCGCTTAATTATGCCCAAAAAGCAGGCGAAGATACTACACTGACCGATGTGGCCCTATACAGCCTTTATTATGACCAGGCACATTACATCAAGCATTTTAAAGCCATCACAAAGCAATCACCTAAAGCGCTCCTCTCAAAACTGACCGATCTGGGCAGCCATGAAGAAGTGTACTGGCATTTTGAAGACTAGTTGTCCCAATTATACAATTTTACTGATGCAGGTTTTAGTAGTTTTGAATATCTAAATCTAATATTATGAAATTTACTGCTAAAGATTTTTTAATCGGATTCCTCTACATCATCATTTTTCAGGTTGTAGCATTGATCGTGTGGTACTTCTTTGGGTATAAAATATTCGCTCCAATGGCTGCGGCATCTATGGTGAGCTATATCGTTGGCCGCCGCACAAAAAAGGTGCAAAAGCAATGAACCTCACACTTTCCGTTTACCAATAAAAACCCCCGCCTTAGCGGGGGCTTACGCTTAATAAATTAAGCACACACATTATTCTATATTGTTTTTGGTGCATATAGAATTATTTAGAATAGGTAAATTACTAAAAAAAACAATAACTTGTTCAAAAACGCTACTTTTTTGCAGTTGAACCTGTTACAGTTGCTTTTAATCGTGTTTTTTATCCTGCTTCACATTTAACATCCCGAATTAGGTACTATGGTATTGTTCTTGATGCTTTCAGGAAAAATTAATGCATTAATGTAAGGATAATCCCCATTTTATTGCGTTAAACTCACCCATAAAAAAATATAATGCGTTAGCTTTGCGTAGCATTACACTTACTATTACTTATGAAGGTTAAATATGTTGTTTACACACTTATAATTCTTGGCGTTGGGGCCTTAATATATTATCGCATATCTGAAAACAAAGCAAAAAAGGGCGATGGCCCGGGGGATGGTAAAAAGCCGGCCATGGCTGTAAATGCCGTGGTGGTAGAGCCGCAGGAATTTGCCAACACGCTTTCGCTTTCAGGATCTATCGAAGCCAATGAACAGGTGGAGCTGCGAAGCGAGGTGTCGGGAATAGCGCAAAAGATATATTTTGAAGAAGGTGCCAGGGTAAGCAAAGGGCAGGTATTGGTCAAAATTGATGACGTAGAGCTTAGGGCCCAGCTAGGCGAAGCCCGAACACGCCAGAACCTTGCTGCCGAAAACGAAAGGCGCGCAAAGCTGCTGTTAGAAAAAGAAGCCATCAGCCGTGAGGAATATGATATTGCCAGCGCTGACTTTAAGACTGCCCAGGCGCAAACCCAGCTCATAAATGCACAAATTGCAAAAACTTCCATCAGGGCTCCGTTTTCGGGCACTATAGGACTGCGGAATATATCCCCGGGTACCTATGTAACCCCCGAAACGCTTATTGCCAGCCTGGTAAACAGCAGCCAGATCAAGATCACGTTTTCAATTCCTGAAAAGTATGCCCCGCAGGTAAAGGTTAACTCAAACGTTACATTTACCGTAGCCGGCTATGATGAAAAATTTACCGCAAAGATCTATGCCCTTGAGCCTGCCGTGGAGGTAGCGACCCGTACACTAAGGGTAAGGGCATTGGCACAAAACCCTGACGGGAAGCTGCTGCCGGGAACCTTTGCCAATGTTGAGCTTCCACTTGAAAAAATGGAAGGTGTCTTTTTAGTGCCAACAGAAGCTATTGTGCCGATACAGGGGGGTAAAAAAGTATTTGTTGCCCGTAACGGTGCGGCGCAGGAGGTAATGGTGCAGACCGGTACACGAACTGACAAGGACATTGTGGTGCTTGAAGGGCTGAAGGAAGGCGACACGGTACTCACTACGGGTGTACTTACCCTGAAAAATGATGCCCCGGTTAAGGTTACGGTAACTAAAAAGGCTGCACAATGAGTTTATCTACCATCAGTATAAAAAGGCCGGTACTTACCATTGTAATGAATGTGTCTATAATACTTTTCGGTATTATTGGCTTTACGTTCCTCGGGGTAAGGGAGTTTCCGTCCATTGACCCGGCCCAGATATCAGTACGCACCAGCTATGCCGGCGCCAATCCCGATATTATAGAATCGCAGATAACCGAACCGCTTGAAAAAGCCATCAACTCCATTGACGGTATCCGTAACATAACCTCTTCGAGTAACCAGGGCTCCAGCAACATCAGTATAGAATTTGAGCTTGAAAAGGACTTAGAAGAGGCCGCAAATGATGTGCGCGACAAAGTTTCGCAGGCCATACGTAACCTCCCTGATGATATCGATGCCCCACCGGTGGTTTCAAAGGCTGATGCCGACTCTGAACCTATTATCGTAATGACGGTACAGAGCCCTAACAGGACACCGCTTGAAATGGGTGACTATGCTGAGAATGTAATTGCCGAAAGGCTGCAAACGATACCGGGGGTTAGTTCTGTACAGGTTTGGGGCGAAAAGCGCTATGCCATGAGGTTGTGGATTGATCCTGTGAAACTTGCTGCTTATGGCGTTACCGTATCGGAAGTGCGTGATGCCCTTGACCGCCAAAACGTGGAGCTGCCTACCGGCAAGCTCACAGGTGAGAATACCGAGCTTACGGTAAAAACTATGGGCAATCTCGCTACACCCGAGCAGTTCAATAATATTATAGTGAAGACGGAGGGCGCAAAAATCGTAAAGTTTAGCGATGTAGGCCGTGCTTCGCTGGAAGCGGAGAACCTCGAGACGAAAATGACAAACGACGGGCAGGTG
>Ga0196976_1001101_pt1 | contig 13359 bp, 10 predicted proteins | sample S3v_513CmetaG_FD_148644 | JGI IMG/M metagenome (GOLD analysis project Ga0196976, IMG submission 148644) | Soil microbial communities from Anza Borrego desert, Southern California, United States - S3+v_5-13C | ecosystem: Environmental > Terrestrial > Soil > Desert | place: USA: California...
ACCCGGACGGCACCACGCGAGCGACGTCGTCGAGCACGCCCAGGACCCCCGCGACAGGTGTGGGGTGGATCGACGAGTCGATCGTGCCCGGCTCACCCGTGCCGTTGTAGAGGGAGACGTTGCCGCCCGTGACGGGGACACCCAGCTCCTGGCACGCGTCGGCGAGACCCTCGATGCCCTGGACCAGCTGCCACATGGCGTCCGGGTCCTCCGGGGAGCCGAAGTTCAGGCAGTCCGTCACCGCGAGCGGCCGCGCACCCACGGTGGCGACGTTCCGGTACGCCTCGGCGAGCGCCAGCTGGGCGCCGGCGTACGGGTCGAGCTTCGCGTACCGGCCGTTGCCGTCCGTCGCCAGTGCCACGCCCAGGCCCGTCGCCTCGTCGACCCGGATCACGCCGGCGTCGTCGGGCTGCGCCAGGGCGGTGTTGCCCTGCACGAAGCGGTCGTACTGGTCGGTCACCCACGCCTTGCTCGCGAGGTTCGGCGACGCGACCAGGCGCAGCAGGGTGTCGCGCAGCTCGGGGCCGCTGGCCGGCCGGGCGTACCGGGCGGCACCCTCGGGACCGGAGATCGTGTCCGCCTGCAGGCCGTCCTGCCAGGCGGGACGGGCGTAGGGCCGGTCGTAGACCGGGCCTTCGTGCGCGACTGTGCGCGGGTCGACGTCCACGATGCGATGGCCGAAGTGGTCGATGGTGAGGCGGCCGGTGTCGGTGACGACGCCGATGACGGCCGTCTCGACGTCCCACTTGCCGGTGATGGCGAGGAACTCGTCGAGCTTGGCGGGCGTGACCACCGCCATCATGCGCTCCTGCGACTCCGACATGAGGATCTCGCCGGCCGTCAGGGTGGGGTCGCGCAGCAGGACCTTTTCGAGGTCGACGTGCATCCCGCCCTCGCCGTTGCTGGCGAGCTCCGACGTCGCGCAGGAGATGCCCGCGGCGCCCAGGTCCTGGATGCCCTCGACCACGCCCGCGTGGAAGAGCTCGAGGCAGCACTCGATGAGCACCTTCTCCATGAACGGGTCGCCCACCTGCACGCTCGGCCGCTTGGACGGCACGCCGTCGACGAACGTCTCGCTCGCGAGGATCGACGCCCCGCCGATGCCGTCGCCGCCGGTGCGCGCCCCGAACAGGACGACGTGGTTGCCCACGCCCTCCGCGTTCGCGAGGTGGATGTCCTCGTGCCGCAGGACGCCCAGGCACAGCGCGTTGACCAGGGGGTTCCCCTGGTAGGACGCGTCGAAGACCACCTCGCCGCCGATGTTCGGCAGGCCCAGGCAGTTGCCGTAGCCGCCGACGCCGGCCACCACGCCGTGCACGACGCGCGCCGTGTCCGGGTGGTCGACCGCGCCGAAGCGCAGCTGGTCCATCACGGCCACCGGGCGTGCGCCCATCGACATGATGTCGCGGACGATGCCGCCGACGCCGGTCGCGGCGCCCTGGTACGGCTCGACGAAGCTCGGGTGGTTGTGGGACTCCACCTTGAAGGTCACGGCCCAGCCGTCGCCGATGTCGACCACGCCGGCGTTCTGGCCCATGCCGACCATCAGACGCTCGCGCATCTTCTCGGTCGTGCGTTCGCCGAACTTCTTCAGGTGGATCTTCGAGGACTTGTACGAGCAGTGCTCGGACCACATGACGGAGTACATGGCGAGCTCGGCGTTGGTCGGTCGCCGGCCCAGGAGCTCGCGGATCTGCGCGTACTCCTCCGGCTTCAGGCCGAGCTCGGCGTACGGCTGGGCGGCCTCCGGTGTCGCGGCTGCGTGGGCGACGGTGTCCATGCGGGCATCGACGTCGTCGGGGGTGGTGTCAGCGGTGGTCATCGGTTCCCTACCGGCCGGGCGCACGGGGACGGCCACAGGCTACCCGCGCAGGGTTGCGGTGATGCCGGGCGTCTCACCCCGTCCTGCGCGCCCGTCCTGCGCCCCCGTCCCTGCGCCCCCGGCAGGGCCGAGGCGAACACATGGTCGGTCTGCGTCCTCCTGTTGTTCGCCCGGGGCACCGTTGTTCACCGGGGCACCGTCGTTCGCCGGGGGAGCCGCCCCGGCCGTACCCGGCTAGGGCGGCGTGGTCGGGGAGGATGGTGCGGTGCAGCGTGGGGCTGGTTGCGGTCGCGGCGACCGTGGTCGTGGGGCGGGCGTGCGCGCCGTCGGCCTTGCGCTGGCCATCTCCGTGGCCCTGGCCGTCTCCGTGGCGCTGGTCGGTTGCAGTGTCGTGGACCCGGAGACCCCCGACGACCGGGACGCGACCCGCCCGGCGCCCACGTCGAGCGGGTCCCCGACGGACGCTTCCTCGCCGCCCGTCACACCCGAAGCACTGACCGCCGACGACGTCCGCCAGGCAGCGCCGCCCCTCCTGCCCGGCGGACCGAGCCTCACCGTCATGGCGGGCACGGAGGTCGCCCACACCGCTGACGGCGGCGTCGAGACCGCGACGTGGACGCCCGCTCCGACATCGTCGGGTTCGACGAGCTCGCCCGACGTGGCCGCGAACGCAACCGCCGCGGTCGCGGCTCCGGAGGGCGGCGCCTTCGAAGTTCAGACCGACGGGACGGTCCTCGTGCGCGGGGCCGACGGCGGACCGGTGGCCGCCCTGCGCGTCACGGGCGGTCGTCTCGCGCTTCGCGCCGCCGACCTGGTCACCGTGGCGGCGGACGGCGACGGCGAGGTCGCGCTCGTCGTCGGGACGCACGCGCTGGCGAGCGCCGACTGGGGTGAGCGCGAGGGTGGCCGCTCGCTCGCCGTCGTCCCGACGCCGTGGGCGCGCACCGCCGGGGACGCCGGGCTCGCGCTGCTCTGGCACCAAATCGTGACCAGCCACCCCGACGCCGACACCGCCACGATGTTCGACCAGCTCGTGTGCCACGCCCTCGGCGCCCCCGGCAAGGACGCCTGGAACCTCGAGCCGTGGCGGCCCGACGTCGGCCTTGTCGCGGTGCTCCTCGCGCGCTGCAACCCGACCTAGGACGCACCGGACCTCACCCGCCGACCGCCGTCGCCGCGGCCCCTTCCACCGCTACCGTCCCTTCGTGAGCACGACCGAGACGCCCCGGGCAGCCGAGGTGCACGTCACCGATATCAACGGCATCCCAGCGGTGTGGGCCGAGGTCCCGGGGCCGTACCGGGCGGGGCTCACCGTCCGTGTCGGTCACTCCGACGAGACGCTGGCACGGTCCGGTGTCACCCACATGCTCGAGCACCTGGCCCTCTACGGCCTGGACCGCCCCGGCGACCACTCCAACGGACACGTCGACTGGACCACCCTCGCCCTGCACGTAGCCGCGGAGCCCGACGACGCAGCCCAGTTCCTCACGCGGGCGGCGCACCAGCTGGTCGACCCACCGGTCAGCCGTCTCGCCGACGAGAAGGGCGTGCTGCGGGCCGAACGCGCCCAGCGGTCGCCGAACCCGCTCTACGAGCTCCAGGCATGGCGCTGGGGTGCCGCCGGCTACGGGCTCGATGCCATCGGGGAGGAGTACGGGCTCCTCACGCTCGACCCCGATGCGGTCCGAGCATGGTCGGCGGCATGGGTGAACCGGAACAACGCTGTGCTGTGGTTCACCGGACCTCCGCCGGCCGGCCTGCGGATCGCCCTGCCCGACGGCGAGCGTCGACCCACGGTCGACCCGTACGCGAGCCCGCTCCCGCAGCTCCCCGCGCACTTCCGCTCCGACGCGCGTGTGGTGGCCGTGCACGGGTTGGTCTCTCGGAGCGCCGCGGCCGTCGCCCTCGCCGGGGTGCTGCGGGGACGGCTCGTTGATGACCTCCGCGTCCGACGTGCGGCGGCCTACTCCCCTGACGTCGGTTACCGCCCGCTCTCGGGGTCGACGGCAGCCCTGGTCGCCTTCTCGGACATCGTGGAACGCCACGAGCCGGAGGTCGTGCGGCGCGTCCTCGAGTCCCTTCGAGAGCTGACCTGGCCGGAGTTCGCCCCCCGCGAGGAGGAGCTCGACGCGCACCGGACCATCGCTCGGCGCGGGATGGCGGCCGCCGAGGAGGGCCTCCTCGGGTCGACGGCGTGGAACCTCCTCCACGGCGCGCCGGCGCGGACCCGCGAGGAGCTGGAGGCCGAGCTGGACGGCCTCACTCCCGAGGACGTCCAGTCCGCAGCAGCGGAGCTGAGCGAGACGCTCCTGGCCCAGGTGCCGCGCCGCGTCTTCGTCCCACCGGAATGGCCCGCGGCGCCGCTCAGCGTCGCAGCTCCCGTCACGGGCGGCACCAGCTACCCGCACCTTGCGATTCGCAGCCGCCTCCGGGTCGCGCCGGCGGGCGTGACCCTCTCGGACCAGAGCTCCTCCCTCACGGTGCGGAGCGACCGGGTTGCGGCACTCCTGCAGTGGGCTGACGGTGGCCGGACGCTCATCGGCACCGACGGCCTCCACCTGCGGATCGAGCCGACCGTGTGGTTCCGCGGCAGGGCGGCGGTCGCGCTCGTCGACGCGGCGGTGCCCGCTGAGCTGCGCGTCCCACTCGGCACCCGGCCGGTGGAGGCCGTGCCGCACGTGCCCGTCGGGCGACGCGTAAAGCGAGTCTTGACCGCGCCGGCCACGCTGGCCGTGTTCGCGATGCTGGTCGTCGGCATCGCCCTCGTGGGGGCGCGGCAGGTCAGCGACGGTCGCCCCTTCTTCGCGCCGGGCTTCTTCGCCCTGATGTTCGCAGTCTCCGCGCTGCTGCGGAGCCGCGATGCGCCCTGACCGCCTCAGCTGGGCAGCGTGAAGCTCTGGTCGGCGAGGTAGTCGCCGCCCGCGAGGAGCTGTGCGGCGGCCCGGTGGAGGGCGGCGTGCGTGATGCCGATGCCGGTCGAGCCGAGGCTGATACGGCACACCCCCGCGGCGGCCAGCTCAGCGAACGACGGCTGGCCCGGACGCCCCAGGACGTTGAGGCGTCCCTCGAAGGCCTTCGCCAGCCGCCTCACGTCGACCAACGGCACCTTGCCGACGACGAAGACGCAGTCCGCCCCGGCTGCCAGGTAGGCGCGACCGCGGGCGATGGTCTCGTCGAGGCCCGCGCCGCGGCCGAAGGCGTCCGTCCGGGCGTTCAGCACCATGGGGATCCCCGCCGACTCGGCGGCGTCGCGCGCGGCTCCCACGCGGGCTGACTGCTCCTCGAGCGGGCGCAGGCCTGACCCGGCGGCCCCGAGTCCGAGGGGGACCACGCTGTCCTCGATGTTGCAGCCGACCGCACCGGTGGCGAGCAGCTGCGTCACGGAGGCGGCGACGTCCTCGGGAGTGGCGCCGTACCCGCGCTCCAGGTCCGCGGAGACGGGCACGTCCACCGCTGCGACGATGCGCCGGACGACGGCGAGGTTGTCGGCCAGCGCCATGCCCTCGCCGTCGGGCAGCCCGAGCGCGGCCGACATGGCGAAGCTGGCGGTCGCCACGGCGGCGGCGCCGGCATCGACCACCACGCGCGCTCCGGCGACGTCCCAGACGTTCACGAGGATGAGTGGCTCGCCGGGCCGGTGCAGCTCACGGAGGTGCTGGGCGCGGGCGACCTGGTCGGTGATCATGCGCGCCACGGTAGTTCGGAGGATCAGTCGGGGCTGGGGCTTTGATGCAGGAATCCGCGGGCCGCAGGCGGGCCGCAGGCATGCCGCAGGCATGCCGCAGGCGGGTCGCAGGCATGCCGCAGGCATGCCGCAGGCGGGTCGCAGGCATGCCGCAGGCGGGCCGCAGGCATGCCGCAGGCGTGCCGCAGGACGTCCGCGCGCGAACGACACACGGGGCTCAGACGCCCAGCGGGAGTGCGATCTGCTCGACGGACCCGTGCGCCGACGCCCGATCCGCTCCGGGGTCGCGCGGGCGGCTGGAGTCCGGTGGTCGCGTCGGGTGCAAGGGCGGCTTCGAGCCAGAGAGCTGTGCCACGTCAGGTGGGCACGCGGCGTCGGGTGGCCACCCAGGTTCTGGTCTCCGGACCGCGTCCGGCGTCCACGCCCCGTCGGGTCGCTGCCCGGCGACGATGCGTCCGTCCGGCGTCGATACGACGTACCGCACCCTGCGCGGGCTCATCCCGACGTCCGTGCGGTCCAGCGGCACGCGGGTGATCGTGAGGTCGCGTCGGTGGACCTCGTGGTGGTGGAAGCTGCATGCGGCGACCCCGTTCGTGACGGAGGTCGGGCCGGTGTCACGGTCCCACCAGCGGACATGGTGGACCTCGAGCCACCTCGGGGCCATCGAGCAGCCCTCCCAGAAGCAGCCGCCATCGCGGGCGATCACGGCCCGCCGCTGTGCCCCTGTGTAGGTGCGCTCCGTGCGCCCGAGGTCCAGTGGCTCGGAGTTCGAGTCGAGCACGATGCGCGTGAGCTCGCAGTCGCAGAGTGCCCGCGCGACCTCCGTCCACGGAACGGGGGTGCCGTCCTCGAGCGTCACCGGCGCAACCGGGGCGGCCTCCGCTGCCGCAGCGGATCCGAGGCCCTCGCGCAGCTTGGCGGCGCGCAGTGCGGCCCACGTCTCCTCCGTCATGAGGAACGAGACGTGCGGTCGCTGCGCAGCGCCCGGCACCGTCTCGGGCAGGGCGAGGATCTTCTCCGCCATGGACTCGAGCGCATCCGCCCGCCGTTGCTCCGAGCTGCGGTCGTCCCCCACGGCAGGTCGGGGGCTGAGCGCCTCGAGCGCCAGGCGGAGCCTGTGACCGGCCATTCGGTCGAGTCGACCGCTGATCCGCGTCCCGTCGGCAGCGTCCGTCAGGTGGAGGAAGCGCGCTGCGCGCTGACCCTGATGACCACGCTCGAGGGCGCCTGCGTCGATCGTCGCTGCCCATTGCGCCATCGCCGTCGTGAATCGGCCGGCGTCGAGCCGCTGAGCCATCTCCAGCACACGGCGCTGACCCTCCGGCGACTGCAAGGCGTCGCGGACGGCGGGAGAACCGGAGCCGGCGGTCCGCCCAACCACATCGACGTGCGCGACGCTCACCTGCCCGGCCACCGCCGCGTCACGGAGCCTCGGAACCGAGGCGAGCACCTCGCCACGGCGCTCCTCGCTCGCGCCGCCCCGCACACCCTCACGAGTGGTCCGCCCGCGCCATGCCGCGAACGACGGCTCGCCGGACCCACGCCACGCTCCAAACTCGCGTTCGGCAAGGGCCAGCTCCGCGCGTACGGTCGCCAGCACGCCGCTTGCTCGGTCGACCTCGGCGAGCAAGCTGCGGCGCGCCTCGCCACCAAGAGACGAGGCCTGCCTACCCGCCCCCGCCAGAGCGGTCATGGATCGTCGCAGTGCGGCAGCCACCTCGGCGCCGTCGACCGCGACCTGATCCATGGACTCTTCCTCTCGAACGTCTGTTCGAAAGCCTACCAGAGTCGAACAGACCGGACAAGCGGTGATCTTCGGCCTCCGCCCCGAACGGCCCCTGCCCAGGCCGCGCCCCACTCTCGACGGCGTCGTCCCCGCACCGCACACTGTGGCGATGGACCTGCCGGTGATGCCGCCCGTCTCCCCCATGCTCGCCAAGTCCGTCCCAGACATCCCCGCGGGCATGGTCTACGAGCCGAAGTGGGACGGCTTCCGGGCGATCGTCTTCCGCGACGGGGACGAGGTCGAGATCGGCAGCCGCAACACCAAGCCGATCACGCGGTACTTCCCCGAGGTCGTCGACGCGGTGCGCGCCGAGCTGCCGGAGCGCTGCGTGGTCGACGGCGAGGTGGTCGTGGCCTCGACGGATGCCACCGGCCTCGACTTCGAGGCGCTCCTGCAGCGGATCCACCCCGCAGACTCACGCGTCCGCCTCCTCGCCGCGCAGACCCCCGCCGTGCTCGTCGTCTTCGACCTCCTCGCCCTGGGCGACGAGGACCTCACCCACGCGCCGTTCGCCGAGCGCCGGGCGCGTCTCGAGGCGGCGGTGCCCGGTGGCGGGCCGGGGGTCTACCGCACCAGGACCACGACCGACGCCGCCGAGGCGCGTGAGTGGTTCGCCTCGTTCGAGGGCGCGGGGCTCGACGGCGTCGTCGCGAAGGACCCGGCACTGACGTACCAGCCCGACAAGCGGGTCATGTTCAAGATCAAGCACGAACGCACGGCCGACTGCGTGGTCGCCGGCTACCGGACCCACAAGAACGACGACCGCGCGATCGGGTCGCTCCTGTTGGGCCTGTACGACGACGGCGGTCGCCTCGCGTCGGTCGGCGTCGCCTCGTCGTTCCCGATGGCGCGACGCCGGGAGCTCTTCGACGAGCTCCAGCCGCTCGTGGACACCTCCGGCGAGCACCCGTGGACGACTGCCGCCCAGGCCGCGGGCACACGCACCCCGCGTGAGGCCGAGACCAGCCGCTGGAACTCCGGCAAGGATCTGTCGTTCACTCCACTGCGCCCCGAGCGGGTCGTCGAGGTGAAGTACGACCACATGGAGGGCCCACGCTTCCGCCACGTCGCCCAGTTCGTGCGGTGGCGTCCCGATCGCGACCCGGACTCCTGCACGTACGCCCAGCTCGAGCGCCCGGTGAGCTTCGACCTGGCGGACGTCCTCGGCTGACGACCCGCCCCTCGGGTCTCAGCACCAGGGTCCGGCAGGGTTCTCGATGCAGTCCTGCGAGACGAGGTGGGTGCGGTGCTCGACGGCGGTGATCGGCCGGGAGCTGGTCACGGTGGTCGCGGTGCCCACCACGGGGAGCCAGGTGGTCGTGCCGGCGAGGCGGAACCGGCCGGTGAACTCCGTGGTCAGGGTGATCGTGTAGGTGCCCTCGTAGGGGTAGGGGTAGGCCACGTCGTGGTCGGGGTAGGGGTGGCCGGGGCTCGTCGTCACCATCGGGGTGGAGCCGTCGCCGAAGTCCCAGGTGAACCGGGCCGGGGTCGCTTCGACCTCGATCGGGAGGCCGAGCAAGGTGGTCGCGAACGTCTGGACCCCGGGGTCGGTGTAGACGATGGTCGGCATGTTGACGAACACCTCGTCCCGGGGCGGCTGGATGGTCAGGACCGACGGGGTGATGGGCAGCCGCCGGAACTCCTCCGCGGTGAGCGGGGCCACGACGTCCCACGGGCACGACCACTCGCTGATCCGGTCCCACTCCGACCACGGCTCGGTGGCGGCGGTGCGGGTGCGCCGCCACAGCGGTGGCACCGGCTCGAGGCCATCACACTCGGGGACAAGGAGAGCGGCGAGCGCCTCGCTGCACGGACGCGGCCCCCACGGGGTCGCCAACGCGGGGCACTGGTCCGAGCGCATGTACTCCACGAGGCGAGCCGCAGGGTCCTCCGCCGCGGTCTTCCAGTCCCGCTCCGCCCCAGCCGCCTCCCGTCCGAGTATGTCGATCGCGCCGTGGCCCGCCGAGGCGTCGATCTCATCGATCATTGAGCCGTCCGGTGGCGGAGCGAGCGCCGCCATCACGGCGACCACCGCCACTGCCATGACCCTCATGACCGTCCCGGAGCCGTCGCGTCGACCTCACGGACAACCCAGCCGTCGTCGAAGAACAGGGCGAAGACTACGGAGATCTCCTGCGGCTCACGGCGCTCGCGGACGAGGTTCCCGTCCGCGTCGCGCTCGCTCGACGGCCCCTCGGTGACGTACGCGTCGACGCCGTACCGGCTGCCAGCGACGACCTCCACCGCCACGAGGCTGTCGACCGTCATCTCGGAGCCCTCAGAGCGATGGCCCGCGGCGACCTGCTCTTCGACATTCGAGATGACGCTCGCGCAGAAGACGCACTCCGGGTGGCTCAGCTCGCGCCACGCCGTGAGATCGCCGGTGGCGTAGACGTACGGGTAGAGCTCGAGGAAGTACCGCGCGACCGCCTCGGCCCCCGCCTCGCTCACCTCGTCCATCGCCGCGGGCCGCTCCGGCGCCACGGCCGCCGGATCGACCGGCGTCGGCGTCGGCGTCGGCTCGACAGTCTCCTCCGGCGTCCACACCGTCGGCGTCCAGCGCGGCTCGTCCGGCCCGCCGGTGCACCCAGCCAGCCCGCCGGTCACCACCACACCGGCCACGAGTCCGGCTGCCACCCGCACGCGCGCGGCGCGCGCCGTCGTCCCCCTGCGTCGCATGGCCCGCAACCTACCGCCAACCGGACATACCGGTCAGCGACTTCCCTCCGCCTGTGGACGGGGACCGCGTGAGCGTCGAGGCGACCTGCCCCCGCGCGTCGGCGGGCAGGCCTACGCTCCGAGCATGGGTGCGACGGAGCACGAGACCCTCGACGGCGGCACGCTCGGGGACGAGAGCACGACCGGCAACGGCAACGGCAGCGGCCCGCCCGGCGCCACGACCCGCTTCCCGAAGGCGCTCTACGAGCGCGAGCTCTTCCGCCTCCAGGCCGAGCTGGTGAAGGTGCAGGAGTGGGTGCGTGCCGAGGGCAAGCGCCTCGTCGTGATCTTCGAGGGGCGCGACGCCGCCGGCAAGGGCTCCACGATCAAGCGCGTCGCGCAGTACCTCAACCCGCGGGTCGCGCGGATCGTCGCCCTCCCCACCCCCACGGAGCGCGAGCGCACGCAGTGGTACTTCCAGCGGTACATCGAGCATCTGCCGGCCGCCGGCGAGATCGTCCTGTTCGACCGGTCCTGGTACAACCGCGCGGGCGTCGAGCGCGTCATGGGCTACTGCACCCCTGACGAGTACCACCGCTTCCTGCACCAGTGCCCCATCTTCGAGCGGATGCTCGTCGAGGACGGCATCCTGCTGCGCAAGTACTGGTTCTCGGTGTCCGACGCCGAGCAGGAGGCCCGCTTCCGGTCCCGCCTCACCGACCCGATGCGCGCCTGGAAGCTCTCGACGACGGACCTCCAGTCGATCACGCGCTGGGAGGACTACTCGCGCGCGAAGGACCAGATGCTCGTCCACACGGACATCCCCGAGGCGCCGTGGTGGGTGGTGGAGAGCGACAACAAGCGCCGGTCGCGCCTCGACATGATCCATCACCTCGTCTCCAGCCTCGACTACCGCGAGGTCGAGCGGGAGCCGATCGCCCTGCCGCCACGCCCGCCGTCGACCGGCTACGTGCGCCCGCCCCGCGACACGCAGCGGTACGTGCCGGACTACGCGTCGACACTGCTCCACGAGGCATGACGGGCGCGCCTCCCGGGCGCCGCCGCGACGACGAGCGGGTGCAGACCTACCGCCGCGCCGGGCTCGAGTTCGGCGTCCGTGACTCGGGGCCGCCGCACGGGGACGTCGTCGTGCTCCTGCACGGCTTCCCCCAGGACGGCAGCGCGTACGACGACGTCGTCCCCCGCCTCACGGCGGCCGGGCTGCGCACTCTCGTGCCCGACCAGCGCGGCTACTCGGCGGGGGCGCGACCGGCCGGCCGTCGGGCGTACCGCGTGCCCGAACTCGTCGCCGATGTCGTGGCGCTGCTGGATGCGGCGGGGGTCCCAGCCGTCCACGTCGTCGGGCACGACTGGGGTGGGGCGGTGGCCTGGGCCTTCGCCATGGAGCACCCGTCGCGGACGCGCAGCCTGATCGCACTGTCCACACCGCACCCTGCCGCCGCCCGACGCGCCGCCCTCCGGAGCAGCCAGCTGTTCCGGTCCGCCTACATCGCGTTCTTCCAGCTGCCCCGCCTGCCGGAGCGCCTCCTGCTCGCCGACGACGGCGCCCGCCTCCGGGCGTTGTTGGTGCGCAGCGGCCTGCGCGAGCCCTGGGTGGGCCGGTACGCCGAGCGCATGCTCGAGCCAGGGGCGCTGACGGCCGCACTGGCGTGGTACCGCGCACTGGGCTCCGCCGGGCGCACGCCATCGACACCGGTACGGGTGCCGACCACGCACGTCCACGGCAGGTACGACCCCTTCTTCGCCGCCCGCGGTGCCGAGCTGACGCCGCACTACGTCGCGGGGCCGTTCCGCTCCGTCACCCTCGACGCGGGCCACTGGCTGCCCGAGCTGCACCCCGAGGCGGTCGCCGACGTGGTGCTGGAGCGGGCCCGCTGAGCCGGGGTGCGGAACGTGGCGCGAACCGCCCTCGGGACGAGACGCTCCGGCGCTACGGTGTGCCGGGCCGGCGATGAGCCGGCGGATCGGTGGGAGGTCGGCTGTGCGGGTTCGCCGCGGTGCGCTGGTGGTGGTGACTGCCGTTGCGACGGCGTTGGCGACGGTGAGCGGGGCGGTCGCCGGGCCGCCGCCCGAGCCGTCCCCGCCCCCCGCCGCGACGCTCGAGGGCGATCTCCAGGCCACGCTCACGGGCACGGCCGCCGAGATCCTGCAGTGGATCAACATCCGCCGTGCTGAGCTCGGCGCGCCACCGCTACGGGAGGACGCCGCTCTGACCCAGTTCGCACAGGCCTGGGCGGAGCACAGTGCGCGCATCGGGGAGCTGGCCCCGAACCCGTCGTTCCCGAGCGGACTTCCGGACGGCTACATGGGAGCAGCGGAGTTCAGCTCCTACACCGGGTTCGGCGTGTACTGGTACATGCTGCTGCGTGACCTCCAGTGGCAGGCGCCGGTCTCGATGGCGCCCGGGTACACGCACGTCGGGATCGGGTTCTCGCGCCGCAACGCGTCCGACTACTCGGGGACGCTGTACCTCGTCGTGACCAAGTACCGGTTCCGCGACGTCGGCCCCGCCGAGCCCTTCTTCGCCGACATCGAGTGGATGGGCGCGAACAGCATCTCCCTCGGCAACGCGGACGGGACGTTCTGGCCGAGCTCGGCCATCACCCGCGGCGCCCTCGCCGCCTTCCTGTACCGCGTGAACCACCCGGGGGCGGACCCGAACCCGCCATGCACCGGCGTCGACCGGCGGTTCAGCGACGTGCCGATCACGAACCAGTTCTGCGGCGCGATCGAGTGGCTCGCGACGAGCGGGATCACCTCAGGGTTCCCGGACGGCACGTTCCGACCGGAGGAGCCCATCTCCCGCGAGGCCATGGCTGCGTTCCTCTACCGGGACGTCGTCGGCGAGCGCGAACCCGCATGCACCCCGGGCGCACGGCGGTTCAGCGACGTCGGCGCGGACAACCCCTTCTGCAGCGCGATCGAATGGCTCGCCACGAGCAGGATCACGACGGGCTGGCCCGACGGCACCTTCCGGCCCGCCGCGAGCATCCAGCGCCAGGCCGTCGCGGCGTTCTTCCACCGCCTCGCGTCGCTCGCCTAGGTGTGCTGACCGAGCACCCGGCGAAGCGCCTCGGCCTCCGTTACCTCTCGGGTCGGGGCGCCGCACCCGACGCACGTAGCCGGCGCTGGTAGTCGCGCGCCTCGTCCTGCCGCTCGGCCTCGGCCCCGCTCGCGATGGCGGCCCGCACGTGGACGGGGCCGTAGCCGAACGCGTCGACGAGGTCCTGGGCGTGGGGCCGGAGACGGGCCAGGAGCCGCTCGACGTACGACGTGACCGTGCGCGCCCGGCCGACCGAGAGGCGTCCGTGCATCAGGTACCACGCGAGGTTCTTCTCGATGACGGTGAGGCCGTACAGGTCACGCAGCCAGGTGAGGACGCGGCGG
>Ga0196976_1001102_pt1 | contig 13337 bp, 9 predicted proteins | sample S3v_513CmetaG_FD_148644 | JGI IMG/M metagenome (GOLD analysis project Ga0196976, IMG submission 148644) | Soil microbial communities from Anza Borrego desert, Southern California, United States - S3+v_5-13C | ecosystem: Environmental > Terrestrial > Soil > Desert | place: USA: California...
GCTGCCTTCGTCTCAGGCGTGGCGCCCGAACCGGATTCAATCGTGAGCCTGCCCCCGAGCGTCGCGCCTATCGTGTGGCAAATCGACATTCGTGGCGCACTTACCTTTGCAGCGTTTCCCATCGTGCTCACCATCTTCATCATGGCTTTTGTGGACACAATGGGAACACTGATCGGACTGTCGGCGCGGGCAGGATTTCTGGATGCCAACGGCAATCTCCCACAGATCGAACGTCCCATGCTTGTAGACGCACTGGCAACCACATTCTCTCCCGCTGTAGGAACCTCGACCTCCGGCGCCTTCGTCGAGTCGGCCACAGGCATCGAAGCTGGCGGACGCACCGGACTCACTGCGCTGGTTGTGGCCGCCGGATTTGCCGTATCGCTGTTCTTCGCCCCATTCGTTGCAGCCATTCCTCCCCAGGCGTATGGCCCCGCCCTGATCATCGTTGGGCTTTTTATGCTGGCGCCGATCGCGAAGATTGATTTTGCTGACTACACTGAGTCCATTCCTGCATTCGCCGTTGTGGCGCTGATGTGCTTTACCTTCAATATCGCCGTCGGCATAAGTGCAGGATTTGTCTTGTATCCGTTCTGCAAGATCGTGGGGGGAAAGTTTCGGGAGATTCGAGCAGGGCTGTGGGTGCTCACCGCGTTATCGGTATTGTTCTTCGTCTTCTACCCTTATCACTGAGCAGGGTGTTTTCAATTGATGACGTCCAGGTCGGCCGGATCGACATACACGGCAACCGCGCGCATCAGCAGGTCCATTGAGAGAACCACCTGGGTCCTGTCCTTCTTGCGCACCAGCACTCCCTGCTGTCCATCTAACGGTCCACGGCGTATCCGGACGCGCTGACCAATCTTCAAGAACGGATGCGGCTCCACTCGCAACAGTTCGAGTGCTTCTCGTAGCCGAACTATCTCCACTTCGGAGATTGCGACCGGCGGACCATTGAAACTCACGAATCGGCTGACGCCGGGCAGCGACAGCACACGGACCTTCTCCTCAATGGGTATTCGAACGAACACGTAACCGGGCAGCAGCGGCAGTTCCAGGGTTACTCTTTGGTGGTTCTTCCAGCGACGGACCGTACGGTAGAGCGGCAGGTACGGTTCGATGTGCTGCCGTCTCAACTGCTCCGCAACCTGCTTCTCGTGCCTGGGAACGGTACACGCCACATACCATACTGGACGCTTTGATTCTTCCGGTTCCCGCCCGCCACCACATTCAGCCGAATCATCATTCCGCATGCGCAGAACCTCGCCTCATCACGCACAATCGCGTAACCATATAGCTAGCGATTTACTCTGTGCTCTCTGTTCGTAATGCCTGCCGAAGGCAGCGCCCCAGTATTCGGGGTTTGATCAGTTGGCTGCGAGTGCCGATCTGCACATACTTTCTAGCGATGTGGGCTGCTGACTGGGCGCATTGTGATAGCGTCCCTTTACGTCCGAGTCGCTCCCCCCTCTTTGCTTCTGAGGATGCGCCGTCCGCGCCAGCTTGTTCGCCGGGAACAGTAGACCTTCCACAACGCTAACGAACTGTCCAGTTCCAACGGGCATCACGTGAATTGCCCAAAGTGCAAGACGCGTCAGTTTCGCCGGATTCGGCACGTGAGTCGGTGATGAGGGTCACGAGCACGAGTGAGTTCCCTGAATGCGACCGCGGATATGCCCCTATCACACTGTCTTTCCCAGTATGGAACCGTGCTCGCAACTTCGGCCCCGAGATGGGATACTATGCTCCGAGCCCGGTCCTACAATCATCCCCGCCACAACTTCGCCGCTTCGTTTCCTCGGGCCCCACTACTTGCATTCCGGCCATGGGATTCTGCGGCTGTAAATGCGCCTTTTGGTGCAGGGACAGCTTATGCAGCTTCGCCGTACTGTGTCTTGTCTTTTGTTTCTTGCCGGCCTTTTCGCTTCAGCCGGCGCCTTGGGACAACAACCCGCGGTACCCAACCTCATCCGGTATTCCGGTACGCTTCGCTCACCAGACGGTTCCCCTGTCTCGCGAATTACAGGAGTCACCTTCGCCATTTACAAAGACGAGCAAGGTGGCGCTCCACTTTGGATCGAGACCCAGAACGTCACACCTGACGATCATGGCGAGTATTCGGTTCTGCTTGGCAAAGAACGCTCCGGCGGCCTCCCCGCAGAGTTATTCACTTCCGGTGACCCACGTTGGTTAGGCATTCAGGTCGAGGGATTCCCCGAGCTCCCGCGCGTTTACTTGGCGACCGTACCCTATGCGATGAAGTCGGCTGATGCGCAAACGCTCGGCGGTCGTCCCGCATCGTCATACATGCTGGTTCCATCCGAACACGGTGACTCGGCTGTCTCACTGCCCGGAACTCTAGTCTCACCGGATATCGCTTTGGCACTAAGCTCCGAGACCGGCGTCCCGAACTATATCGCCAAATTCCTTTCAAGTTCGACGCTCGGCCCTTCGCAAGTAAGCGACACCTCGTCAGGAGTCGGTGTTCGGATTGCCACCCCGGAGCAACCGCTTGATGTGCTCGGCCGAATACAACTGCGGAGCGACGGTTTGAGCACGGGAGGGCTCTGGCTCAAAGGAACTGACACCGCGGCCAAGATCTTCGTCGGGCTTATGGGGCCCAACTCTCTTGATCGCTTCGGCGTTTATCACAATGGGATGTGGAGGTTCATTGTAGATTCCAACGGCTACGTCGGCATCGGCACCATCCCCGAACATCGATTCGATATGACTGGTCGCATGCGGATCCGCGCCACTGGCAGCTGGACCCCCGGCATCTGGCTCGGTCCTGCAAGCGGAGACGCAGCAGCATTCATAGGACAAATTGGAACCAAGGCAGCTGATCCCATCGGCTTCTTCCACACCGGCGTTTGGCGTATGACGGTGGGCTCCACCGGCAATGTCGGGATCAACATGGATGTTGCACAGGAGCGACTGGACGTAAAGGGCCGTTTGCGACTTCGGCCTGAGGGCACCCAGGCCGCCGGCCTGTGGTTAGGCGGGACGACCGGTCTGGCTCCGATCTTTGTCGGCCAGACGGGCACGAATAACACCGACCCGGTCGGCATCTTCCACTCCGGTGCATGGCGACTTGCGGTCGACTCCAACGGCCGCGTAGGAATCGGGACTACGCAACCGGCTTCTACGCTCGACGTCGCCGGCGATCTTCGTCTCTCCGGTACAGCAGGCATCACGTTCCCGGACGGCACGTCTCAAATCACGGCAGCCCGCAGCTTCAGTCTCACCGCCGCAGACACATCTATCTCGGTCACATCCGAGGTGAGCGGGGCACGTGTCGCCCTTGCGCCTGCCGGCGTAACATCTGCGAATCTCGCCGTACAGTCAGTTACCGCGCCAGCAATCGCGGACGGAGCGGTCACTGGACCAAAGATCGCCGCCGGAGCCGTATCGACACAGCACATCGAAGCTCTAAGCGTGGACACATCCAAGCTCGCTGACGCTGCAGTGAACTCTGCCAAGCTCGCGCCCGGTGCCATCGTCGCGTCAATCGTAGACGGCTCGCTTCCCGGCACTAGATTGACGGACTCATCGGTAACAGGCGCGAAGATCGCCGCGGCTTCGATCGGCTCCGCACATATCACGGACTCGTCGGTAACCTCGCAGACCCTGGCCGACAGCAGCATCACAACCTCGAAATTGGCCGACGCCTCAGTAACGGCGGTGAAACTCGCGCCTGGAGCCGTGGATGCATCAGCCCTCAGCGACAACTCAATTCCGGGCAGCAAGCTAACTGACGCAAGCGTGTCAGGCACAAAGCTGCTGGACGCATCCATCTCAAGTGCTAAGCTTGCTGCCTCTTCGATCAGCGAGTCTCAGCTTTTCGATGCCGCCGTCACATCTCGCAAGCTGGCCGACGGAAGCGTGACCTCGGCCAAACTCGCGGACGCCTCGATCACTTCCTCGAAACTCGCACCGGGTGCCGTCACCGACTCGATCTTCGCCGACAACTCCATTGCTGGTTCCAAGTTACTCAATGCCAGCATTGACTCCGCGAAGATTGCCGATGGGGCGATCACCTCCAGCAAGCTCGCGCCTGGCGCGGTCAGTTCCGCGACCATCACCGACAACTCCCTTTCTGGCTTGAAGCTCATGGATTCGAGCCTTCCGGGAAGCAAGCTCCAGAACTCCGCAGTCACGAATGTAAAACTCGCCGACTCATCTGTGACGGCAGCGAAGATCGGCGACGGCTCGGTATCCACTCGCGCTTTGCAGGACGCGAGCATCACGACGGCGAAGCTCGCCGACGGAGCGGTCACCGCCACAAAGCTGGCACTCGGAACCATTCCGCCCAGCGCAGTTTCCGGCACAGCCGCCATCCTCGGGAGCAACAATTTCGTCGGCGACCAGATTGTCTCCGGCAGCATTGTCGCCAATACTCTTGCGGTTTCCGGTTCGGTCCAGATCAATGCCACCAATATCGGCAGCACCAATGGAAGCATCGCAGCGATAACAGCACACAACGATGCCACGACGGGCACCGCGTACGCAGTGGAGGCCATGACCGCGAGCACCGGCGGACGCGCAATTTACGCCCGCGCGCTGGCGGCCACCGGCGCGACTGTCGCAGTACAGGGTCGCGCAGACAGCCCCGCCGGCACAGCGATCGAAGGCCTTGCTTATAGCAGTACCGGCAACACTGTCTCCGTGCGTGCCTGGAATTCCTCAGCGACCGGCACAGCCGTGCTCGCGGAATCGGTGTCCAAGAGCGGCGCCAACCTGGGTGTGAAGTCCACTACAGCTGGCATAGGCGGGAGTGTTGCTCTGTTGGGTATAGCGTCAACGACGTCGACCACCTCGCCCACCTACGGTCTCCGCGCGGAATCCGCAAGCCAGCTTGGAATCGGCAGCCTCTCGTACGCCAGTTCAGGCACCGGAACCACCAAGGGTGTAGTCGGCAAAGTGGAGAGCGCGCAGGGAGTCGCCGCCGAATTCACCAACTACGGCGGTGGAGACCTCATCACCGGTTACAACAGTGAGAGACGCCTGTTCCGTGTAGACGGTGCGGGGGACGTCTGGGCTGCGGGAGTGTTCCGCGCCAATGGCGCAGACTACGCTGAGATGGTCGCAGTCATAGGTGAGCGTTCGCGATACTCCCCCGGCGACGTGCTGGTCATTTCCATGGAGTCTGATCGATCCCTCGCGCTCTCGACCGAACCCTACGCCACCTCGGTTGCCGGGATATTCTCCACGAAACCCGGCGTTCTCGGCTCGCAGCATTCGCTCGACGACACACCTCCTTTGAATGAGGTGCCTCTCGCCGTTGTTGGGATCGTGCCCGGCAAAGCTAGTGCCGAGAATGGACCGATACGCCGCGGCGATCTCCTCGTAACGTCCAGCACTCCTGGGTACCTGATGCGCGGTACAGACCCATCTCGCATGCTCGGGGCCGTTGTCGGGAAGGCCATGCAGCCGCTCGATGCGGGCACGGGCGTAATTGAGATGCTCGTAACCATTCAGTAGCCCGGCTGATTGTCCTCTACCTATCGCGCCGCCGCGGACAAGGCTGTGTGTCCGCGGTCACAGCCGATGCGCAGTGGCGGCGTTATACATAGTGCAGTTGCGAACATCTTCCAGTGAGGAGGGAGTTATGCAACGCATTGCTACCGCAATCTGGAAGGGTGGACCCCGGGCCGGTGAAGGCACCGTAGCCACCGCAACCGGAATTCTCGAGAACATTCCTTACGCGTTTTCCTACGGCGCGCACAATTACGCTTGCACCAGTCCGTGCGAATTGCTCGCCGCTGCGCATGCTTCCGGGGTAGCTCTTGCGCTTTCGGCAGAGTTGACCCGGGCAGGGTACATCCCCCAGCATATTGAAACCGAGGCTGTTATCTCCATGGAGGAGGCCGGCTCCAATTGGCGAATCACCGCGTCTCATGTCAACCTTCGCGCACGGGTCCCTGAGATTGAGCTCTTTCGATTTGAGGAGATTGCCGAAACGGCAACGGACATCTGCCCTGTTTCCGTAATGTTAGGCGCATCCATAAAAGTCACACTTAATGCAGAGCTGAACCCAACACCCGTACGTGTGTTGACCAGCTGAGTGCGAATAGGAGAAATCAGTAGCTATTTCCCACGGCCAGCCCGGGAGTTCGCTACAATATCGGGACCAGCTTTTGTCTCAGCGGACACCAGCTGGCCTAGGCTCCTCACCCCGTCCGGATTCCGCGCCCTTTGGGCGGAGTCACGCGTTCCCGACTGACTAGAGCATCACGAGCGCGCTCGTTGCCCTCCTCGACCGAGAACATCTCTCTCAATTACACAGGAAAATCTCATGAAGAACATTTACGTCGGGAACTTGGATTTCAACGCCAGTGAAGAGCAGGTCCGTTCGCTGTTTGAGCAGTATGGCGCGGTAGACAAGGTTCAGCTTGTTCGTGACCGCGACAGCGGTCAGCCCCGCGGATTCGGCTTCGTCGAAATGGTGAATGACGAAGAAGCCGAGAAGGCAATCTCAGCCATCAACGGCACGGCTCTGGGTGGTCGTAGCCTGAACGTCAGTGAAGCGCGCCCGAAGGCAGAACGTGGCGGCTTCGGTGGCGGTGGTGGCGGCCGAGGACGCGGTGGTTTCGGCGGCAACCGGAGTGGCGGCGGGGGCCGCGGCGGTTTCGGTGGCGGCGGTGGACGTCGCGATCGGTACTAGCACCAGGTGAAACACAGGGGCGCGGCTTCAGGCTGCGCCCCTTCTGCGTTGCTCAACCTGCGCTCTGGATGGCATCCGAAACGTCTTCCCACTCGCCCATCAACTTCTGTAACTCTTCCCTTTTGCCCTCTACTAACTTGTAGAGCCGCTGCGTCTCATCCACGCTCACAAACTGCATCAACCGGGTCTCGGCGTCAGCGATCTCCGCCTCTACCCGCGCGATGCTCTCCTCCAGTTCGGAACAGCGGTCTGTCATCAGCTTCATTTTGATCGGATTGACGCGTCTCTTCGACTGGGCCTCGCCGGGCTCTTCGGACTGGACTACAGGTGCGTGCGCGCCATTCCCATCTGGACTGCTCACCTGCGGCTCCATCGGCCTCTCTTTTCGCCAGAGGTAGTCTTCGTAATTCCCGGGATACACGTGCACCGTTCCATCACCAACTTCGAAGACCCGCGTTGCCAGCTTGTCGATGAAATAGCGATCGTGCGAGACGAAAACCACCGTCCCGCTGAAGCCCTGGAGTGATCGCAGCAGCACGTCCTTGGCTCGCAGATCCAGGTGGTTGGTCGGTTCGTCCAGCAGCAGGAAATTGGAGGGTTGCAACAGCATTCGCGCCAGCGCATATCGGTTGCGCTCGCCGCCGCTTAGCACACCTATCGGCTTGAACACGTCATCTTCGGAAAACAGGAAGCATCCCAGCAGACTGCGCAGCTCAGTGTTCGTCATGCGAGGCGCCGTATCCGAAAGGTCCTCCAGCATCTTCTTGTCCGCCGGGAGTTCCTTGTACTGGTCCTGCGCGAAGTAGTCGACTTCGACGTTGTGCCCCAGCTTGTAATCGCCGCCGGTCAATCGCTCGAGCCTAGCGAGCAGCTTTATGAGTGTCGACTTACCCGCGCCGTTCGGGCCCACAAGCGCGATGCGGTCGCCACGCTCCACAAGGAAGCTCACATCCGAAAAGACGTGCTTCTCTCCGTAGCTCTTCGCCACGCCTTCGAACTCCGCCACCACTCGCCCGCTCGGCTTCGGCTGTGGGAATGTGAAGTGGATCGTCTTCTCTTCTGCCGGGATCTCTATCCGCTCGATCTTTTCCAGTTCCTTGACTCGGCTCTGCACCTGCTTGGCCTTCGTGGCCTGATACCGGAACCGATTGATGAACGCCTCGAGCTGCTCAATCCTTTCGCGCTGGTTCTTGTATGCCGACACCAGCGAGTCTCGCCGTTGCTGCTTCTCGCGCAGGTACTTCTCGTAGTTGCCGCTATAGAAGTTGACTCGTTTGTTCCATATCTCGACCATGCGATCGACTGTGACATCCAGGAAATACCTGTCGTGCGAGATCAACACGTAAGCGTAGGGATAGCTGCGCAGGAATCCTTCCAGCCAGTTGCGGGTCTCCAGATCAAGGTGGTTAGTCGGTTCGTCCAGCAGCAGCAGATTCGGCTTTTGCAGCAGGAGTTTCGCAAGCGAGATGCGCATCTGCCACCCGCCCGAAAACTCCTCTGTCCTCCGCGCCCAATCTTCTTTCTTGAAGCCGAGTCCCGTCAGCACCAAACCTACCTGTGCCTCTACTGTGTACCCATCCCGTGTACGGAACTCGGTATCGAGCGCGTGAAAACGATCGGCCACCTGGGCGTACTCCGGCCCGGAAGGGTCTAGTTCGCTCATGCGCCGCGTAAGTTCCTCCATCTCGCGCTCGATGTCGGCGAGATCGGCAAAGACCGTAAGGCACTCCTCCATCACCGATCGTCCACTAAGCTCCAACCCTTCCTGTGGCAGATATCCGTAAGTGATGCCCTTCTGGGAGCTGATTGTTCCGTAGTCCAGCGATTCGAGTCCCGCCAGGATTTTCAGCAGCGTCGACTTTCCAGTACCGTTCGCGCCCACCAGCCCCACGCGGTCCTGTGGCGTGATCATCCAGTCGAGGTTCTCGAACAGCAATTTGTGACCGAATCGTTTTCCGGCGCCGGAGAGTTGGATCATTGCGGAGGTCGGGCTCTCCCTCTCTCTTCTGAGGAATCACGCAGTCATTCTGAATGCGGTCGTGCTCTCTATTTTCGCATGAGAGAAAAAATCCGGAAGCACCACGTCTCTGCAAAGTGGAACAGACCTTCTTACGAAGGTCTGTCCTGGGCCAAGCTTGATCTGTTTACGAAAGTTACAGTTCTCGAAGTGCGACCGAGATCGTCTGTCGCGCAGCCCTCATTGCCGGAGGCACGCCGCCGATTATTCCCATGACCAGCGCGAATACGATGCCCTCAGCCAGCAGCACCGGCGTGATCTTGAAAGCGAACGCCAGGTGAGAAAAGGTCTGCCAGTTCATCGCGCCGGTAGTCAGTCCATTCAGAGGCAGTACTGCCAGGCACCCCACCGCCCCGCCAATGAAGGCGATACACAGCGCTTCAAACAGGAATGACGTCACCACACTTCCCGAGCCGAACCCAATCGCCCGCATGGTAGCGATCTCTCGCGAGCGCTCAGCCACAGCCGAATACATTGTGTTGAGCGCCCCGAAGATCGCACCAACACCCATCACCGAAGCGATGATCGCGCCCAGCACGGTGATTAGGGTCGTCAGCATTCGTGACTGCTTCTCGTAGTAGTCGATTTCGCGATCGACCTGCACCGTTACCCGCGGGTCTGCCGTAAGCGCATCTTTGAATTGCGTCAGCGCGTTCGCCGACGCGAGTTTCACAGTTACCGATTGGAAAATGTTCTGCGGACGCTGGTACACCTGATTGAGCACGTTCGTGTCGCACCAGACTTCAGAATCGAACGCGCTACCGCCGGCGTCGAATACGCCGACTACCTTCCACGTGCCGCCGCCGAACTTCACGGTGTCACCTAGGTTGAGGTTCGAATAACTGTTCCTCGCGTTTCTTCCCACCACCAGTTCCTGCAACCCGGGTTGGAAGAACCGGCCCTCGATCACCTTCACTGTGTCACGGACTGCAAGTACACGCGGCGATACACCGCGCACCTGCACATTGGCGTCCGTCCCACTCGCTTTCAGCGGGAACGCGCCTACAACCACTACCTCCGGACTTACGATCGGCCCCTGCGTGTCACGCGCAACTCCTTCTGCGACTTCAATCACCCGCAGTTGCTCCAGGTTTACGGCGCTTTCCATCTCCGACGTAGCGCCTGCGCGACGCACAATCGCATTCGTCGGCGATCCGGAAGAGATCAGCGTCGCCTGGAAGCCGCGTGCCAGCGACAACATCGCCACGAACACGCCCACTGATCCCGCGATGCCAAGTACCGCGACGACAGTGGAAGCCCACCGAACGCGCAAGCTCCGCACGTTATAACTGAGGGGAATCGCCATCACACCCTCCTCAGCGCTTCGACAACTCGCAGTCGCATTGCTGTTGTGGCGGGCAACAGCGCCGCCAGGATCCCCACGGCTACTGCAAGTACCGCACCCAGGCTCGTGGCTGTCGGCGTTAGATAGAACAGTGGCAGCAGCCCTTTAGTCGGATCGCCGCCCATGGTGAAGAGCTTTGCCAGCCCGAGTCCCAGTCCAGCCCCGATGATCGCGACCACAAGTGATTCCGCAAGCACCAGGAACAACACGAACCGGTCCGAGTATCCGATCGCCTTCAGCACGGCCAACTCGCGAATTCGCTCGCGCACGGAGATCGCCATGGTGTTCCCCGTAACGAGCAGCAGCGTGAAGAAGACCACTGCGCCGATCGTATTGATCAGGAACTGTATGTTCCCCATCTGCTTCACCCACGAGGCAGCGAATGCCTTCTCGGTGTCGGTCTTTGTCTCCCACGGCGAGTTTGCAAACTCGCTGTCGATCGCCTTCACTACGTTGACAGAATCATTCGGGTCCGCTACACGCACCGTGTACCAGCCAACGAAGCCCTTTTGGAATTGTTTCCGCTCGTCGAAATAGTCCCAGCGAAACCAGAATTGCGTCGTGTCATCCTGCGGGCGCTTGCCTTCGTAGATCCCTCGGATGTTGAATTCCCACGTACCCGGGAAGATCGTCCCCTTTATCGGAACCCGGTCCCCCAGCCTCCATCCAAAGCGTTCCGCGGTCTGCTTGCCGACGATGGCGCCCTCGCGGTCTTCCATAAACGCTTTCTTCTGATCAGGCGGAACCACGAATTCCGGGAACATCTCGAAATACGTGTCCTTGTCGATCGCGAAGTTCGCGAAGAAGTTCCTCTCGTCCTGGTAGATCCCACCGAACCAGTTCGCGAACGTAACGTCCTTCACGCCCTTGATGCGCCGCAGGCGGTCCTTATACGAAAACGGCAGCGGCTGAATGATCGAGACCTTGTTGATAGCGACCAGCCGGTCCGCACCAGCCACATCCACTCCACCCACGAAAGCCGTTCGCAAGATCGCCAGCAATCCGAAGAGGAACATCGCCACCGTGAATGAGCCCAGAGTCAGCACCAATCGCAGCTTCTTCCGGAAAAGGTTTGCGATGATCAGGTGTCGAAATTTCACTGGGCCACCTGTGCTTTCTGCTCGACCAGCACGCCTTTCTCCATGTGGAGAACAACGTGAGCCCGGTCGGCCGCGAGTGGATCATGCGTGACCATCAGCACGGTTTTCTGGTAATCGCGTACCAACCGGTCCAGCAGATCCAGAATTTCGTCCGCGCTCCTGCGGTCGAGATCGCCGGTGGGCTCGTCACATAGCAGGAAGGTCGGGTCAGCCACAATCGCCCGGGCAATGCCGACGCGCTGCTCCTGCCCACCCGAAAGTTGGCGCGGATAGTGATGCATCCGATCAGACAGCCCGACCACCCCGAGCGCCGTCTCAACGTGCTTGCGTCGCTGCTCTTTGGAAAGCTTTGTCAGCAGCAGCGGCAACTCGACATTCTGAAATGCCGTCAGCACCGGGATCAGGTTGTACATTTGGAAGACGAATCCCACGTGACGCGAGCGCCACGCCGTCAGCTTGCGCGCGGACATGTGCGTGATCTCGTCGCCCGCTACCACGATCTTCCCGGCCGTCGGCACGTCGAGTCCGCCAACCAGGTTCAGCAGCGTCGTCTTGCCCGATCCGCTTGGTCCCATAAAGGCGACGAACTCGCCTTTCTCCACGTCAAGATTCAGCCCTTGCAGTACGTGAATCTCTTCGCTGCCGCGTTGGTATTTTTTGTCAAGGCCGCGAACTGAAATGAGACTTCCCTCGCCTTTGCCATCTACTCTCACGAGAGACTCCTTTGGGCAATCGGTAGCTAAGTTTTCAATTGGTTGGACCGCGAAGATTACGTTGGAGAGTTATCTCCTAATTTCCGCCTTCTGTCCATCCTTTAGGTCTTCAAACCCGCTGGTCACGACCTGATCTCCGGCGTTGACTCCCGCCAGTATCTCCTGGTCATTCCCTCGCACGCCGCCCACCCGGACAGCGCGCCGCTCCACCTTTTGGTCACGATAAACCCACACCACGGTCGCACCTTGGTCCTGCCGCACAGCGCTCTTAGGGATGGTAACGATCGCCTGCTGCTGCTTTGGCTGTTCTTCGGAGTAGAAGCTGACCTTCACGCCCATGTCGGGCAGGATGCGCGGATCGAGTTTGTCGAAGGTGATGCGCACCTTCACCGTTGCCTTCTGTCGGTCCGCCGTTGGGATGACGGTGCGTACGTGCGCCGGTATTTGCCACTCCGGATAGGCGTCCAGCACCGCCGTAACCTGCATTCCGGGCTTCACTCTCGCAATATAGGACTCGTTAACGTCGACTTCGATCTCCAGCGAGTTCATGTCCACGATCGTCGCGATGCCCGTCCTTGTGAAGCCGCCACCGGCCGAAACCGGCGAGACCATTTCTCCACGCTGAGCGTCCTTCGAAACAACGATTCCGCTGAACGGCGCCCGGATCGTGCAGTTCTCCACATCCTGCTGCGCCATCGCGACACGCGCCTCCCCGGCCTTCACTTGCCGCTCTGTCTGGGCGATGCGCGCGCGCAGGCTCTCAACGCGAGTGGTTGCGGCATCGAGTGCCTGCTGGCTACTTACGCCTCCACGCTGGAGTTCCTGCGTCCTCCGCAGTTCGCGTTCGGCGTCTGCCAGGTTGACCTTCAAATCGGCGAGCGCCGCGCCCGTGGCGTCACGATCGGCGATCGCCGACGCCAACCGCGTCCGTGCATCGGAGTCATCGAGCGTCGCGAGCAGTTGACCCTCGGTGACGCGCATGCCCTCGTCAGCAAGCATCTGGGTCACGCGCCCTGTTACCTTGGCCGCGACAGTGGCTCGCCGTCGCGGAGTCACGTATCCGCTCGCATTCAGAAGGACCGATTGGCTGCCGCCAGTCGTCTGCGCCGACGCAACCTCCACCTGAGGCGTGCGCCCACGCAATGCCAGAGTCGCACCACCCAGCAAGACAACCAATCCAACGATCACCGCCACCCACCGCAGCCACTTCGATCCGCCGCCTGGGTGTCGCGCGCTGTCGTCAATTCTCAGCGCTGATAGATCCGGCGCGGTCGTTTGTTCCCGCGAACTCATCAGCCCTCCGCATCTTCGACGCAGACTTCAATTAGCGTGTGACATGCGCCACTGCCGTGCCCATATCGCGCAGCAACGCTGTCTCGAAGTACCTATGGTGCCGGGAGGGGGAATCGAACCCCCACAGCCCTTTCGGGCCTGCGGATTTTAAGTCCGCTGCGTCTGCCAGTTTCGCCATCCCGGCTTTTTTGAAGGTTAAATACAG
>Ga0196976_1001103_pt1 | contig 13335 bp, 7 predicted proteins | sample S3v_513CmetaG_FD_148644 | JGI IMG/M metagenome (GOLD analysis project Ga0196976, IMG submission 148644) | Soil microbial communities from Anza Borrego desert, Southern California, United States - S3+v_5-13C | ecosystem: Environmental > Terrestrial > Soil > Desert | place: USA: California...
AAGAACGCGGTGTTTGCGCCGATTCCGAGCGCGAGGATGAGGATGGCGATAGCCGTGAACCCGGGCGATTTCGTCAGCTTCCTGAGACCGAAACGAACGTCCCTGAGCAGGCTCTCCATTCCCTCACCCCTATCTGTGAATGTGAGCTAATGTGAGCTAGCTCATCGCTCCGACGGTCTCTTCCACGATCCTTCCGTCGAAGAGGTGGACGCTGCGCTCCGCATGACGCGCGAATCGTGGATCGTGCGTCACCATGCAGATCGTTGCGCCCTCACGATGCAGTTCGCGCAGCAGTTCCATGACTGCTTCTGCGTTCCGCGAATCGAGGTTTCCGGTGGGCTCGTCCGCAAGCAGGATCGATGGTGAGCCCGCCAGTGCGCGAGCCACTGCAACACGCTGCTGTTGACCACCCGAGAGCTGTGCCGGATAGTGCTTTGTGCGGTGCCCCATGCCCACGCGCTCCAGTGCCTTATGGACGCGCTCCTTGCGCTCAGCAGCAGACATACCGCGATAAGTCAGTGGCAGTTCGACGTTTTCGAAAACGTTCAGGTCGCCGATCAGGTTGAAGCTCTGGAAAATGAAGCCGATCTCCCGGTTGCGAATCCGTGCACGTTCCGAGATGTCGAGGTGCGGCACCGGCTGTCCCTTCAGCAGGTACTGTCCGTCGGTCGGCGAGTCGAGCAGGCCAATGATCGCCAGCAGGGTCGATTTCCCCGAGCCCGACGGACCTTCGATGGACATGTATTCGCCCTTGCGGATGTCAAGATGCACGCCCGAAAGCGCATGCGTCTCGACCTCATCGGTGTAGAAGACCTTCTTGATGCCTTCCAGGCGGATCAACGGCTGTTCAGCGTTACTCATCTGCTCTCCTCGAGAACCTGTTTCTGAATTTGCTATTGCAACTTGACTCGATCGAAGCTGTCCCAACGCGACATGTCAGAGAGGACAACCTGGTCGCCTTCTTTCAGGCCATCGATGACCTCAACCGTATTGACGGACGAGCGCCCCAAACGTACTTGCACGCGCGATGCGGTTGCGGCATCTAATTCGAGCTTGAACATGCCGACCGTGCTCTTCTCCTGTCCGAAAGCCGGCCGTCCTACGTACAGCACGTTCGTCATCTGCTCCAGGTTGATTGTTCCGTCCACGCTGAGGTCAGGACGCGCGCCCTGAGGCAGTTCGCCTTCGAGAGCCACATCAACCGTGACTGTGCCGTTCTGCACTGAGGGATCGATTCGCGTTACCTTTCCGCTCACGATGCCATTGCGCGTATCGATCTGCGCCGGCAGTCCGATGGTGACGTCCTTCGCCTGCGTTTCCGGAATTCGCAACTCAGCCTTCAGTTTCTCCGGCTGCACCACCTTGGCCAAGGTCGTCCCCGGGGTCACCCACTGGCCAACTCGCAGCGGCGATTCCTGCAATACACCTTTGGTTCCAGCGCGAACTTTCAACTCTTCCGACTGTCTCGTCCGCAGGTTCGCCATCGCCCGCAACTGCTCGATTTCGGCGCGCTTCGCGGCCAGCTGCGCTTCCAGCACCTTCCTGCTGTTCTCGAAGCGCTGCATCTCGATCTCGCTTCTCGTGCCCAGTTCTTGCGCTCTACCCTTGGAAACCTTCAGGTTCAGATCGCTGATCACGCCGAGTTTGTTCAGCTCCTGGTCGGTCTCCGCCCGCATGTGAGCTTCGTTGTACTCGGACTGCGCTCTCGCCGCGTCCGCCTTCTGCGTCAGTACCTGGCTTTGCAGTTGCGTCTCGAGGCTGCGTACTTCCGCCTCGGCGGCGCGCAGTTTCCATTGCGCATCGAGAGTTTCCTGTTGGAGTTGAGGATTGCTGAGTTCAAGCAGCACGGTATTCGACTCGACCGCCGTGCCTGGAAGTACGAGAATGCGCTCGACGCGGCCTTCCGTTGCCGCGGGGATCCAGCGAATATCTTCGGGAACGAGGGTGCCTAGTCCGCGGACCTGACGCAGCATGGAGCCGCGCTTCACTGTATCTACCCACACGGTGGACCGCTCCACCGTCGGCGCAGCCGGCTTAAGCCGCGAGATTCCAACCGTTACGAGGACAAGCGCAGCCACGCCGACAACTATTAAGATCAACTGCTTTCGGCGCCGCTGCTTTGATGCATCAGGGCGAGGTATATCCATGGCGTATACGTAAAGGCAGTTGCGTTGCCACTCACGAATTCCGCCTAGAGCCTTGAACAGATAGGACTTACATCCTACTCTGCCTCACTTTCCCTGCCACTCTTGTTCGCTGCCGGGAACCTACTGTCCGATTCCGAACACCGGCCTGCTAGCTGCCTGAGGGCCCTGAGCTTCAGGAGTGAGGCGTCTAAAATAGAACCATGAAGCGCTCGGGCACCGCCGACCTCCCACTCCACGGAGGGCGCGTCCCCGCTTGGCTGGCCGAGCGCATGACAAAGCTCGGCACCGCCATCTCTGAGAGCATTCTCTACCACTACGGCCCATCCGAGCTTCTTTCCCGGCTCAGTGATCCTTTCTGGTTCCAAGCTCTCGGAAGCGTCATGGGCATGGACTGGCACTCCTCCGGAATCACGACTTCTGTGATGGGCGCACTCAAGCGCGGCCTCAACCCACGAGCACACGAACTCGGCCTCTACATCTGTGGTGGACGCGGTCGCCACTCCCGCAAGACACCCGAGGAACTGCGTGCGGTTGCCGACCTCCGCGGCCTCGACGGCGACGCGCTCGCGCGCTCCAGCCGCCTCACCGCCAAGATCGACAACAACGCCATTGCGGACGGATTCCAACTCTACTTGCACAGCTTCGTCGTCAGCGCCGAAGGTGAATGGGCCGTCGTCCAGCAGGGACTGAACGACGCAACGGGATTGGCACGTCGCTATCACTGGCATTCAGCCACGGTGCGGGATTTCACATCCGAGCCCCACACGGCCATCATCGGCGAGAACCAGGGTGTCATCATGAACCTCGTAGATTCCCAGGCTCGTCCTGCCCAAGAAGCCGTGCTCTCCATCTCTCACGAACACCCTGATCGCACCCTGGCCGAACTCCGCCGCATAAGGGAATCGAGGCACGTCCCACTCAAGCCCGCTGTTCACATGACGATGCCCGCTCACCACGCGGTCCACCCTCGCGACGTGGACTTGAAGCGACTCGGCGCAGTGCTGGCGGTCGCCTACGAACGAGAATTCCGTGACTTTGCTTCGCTTCTGCTCCTGGAAAACCTCGGGCCGCGCACGCTCCAGACATTGGCGCTCGTGGCCGAAGTCGTGCACGGCACCTCGAGCCGCTTCACAGACCCCGCGCGGTTTTCCTTCGCGCTCGGCGGCAAAGATCGTCATCCCTTCCCGGTGCCGCTGAAGACCTACGACGAATCCCTCTCCTTCCTTCGCCGCTCGCTTGACGCCGCGAAACTCGGAGACACTGACAAGATCGACGGCTTCAAGCGCCTCGACAAATTTGTCCGGAGGTTGGAGGAGCAGTTCTCTCCCCGCGCCGATTTCAATCAAGTGATTGCACACGAGAACGCCATCTCCAAATCGCTCGATGGTCGCTCGGTCATCGACGATCGCAAGCCAACGCCCAGGCCGAAACAGAAAGAGCATCGTGACTCGCCGAAAAAGCGCGGTCAGATGCCCTTGTTCTCTGATACCAAGCCAGACAACGAAAAGTAGCGCGTGCGCCCTGACGCGTCAGCTTGCAGCCGCCACTACTATTCCAACAACTTCGCTATCACATCGGCTGCCGTATACGTTGACGCACCCACTGGGAGGAATCGCTTCACCTGCCTGAGGTCATCCCCAGTCGTCACTAATCCCACTTCGACATACTTGCCGCGCCTCTGCTGCAGCCCTATGTTCGCCATCAGCGAATTACACAGACACTTCCGGCCGACTGTGTCTTCTTGCTTGCCGCCCTTCGAAAGATAGACGGTGACCGGCTCCGCCGAGCATCGATACCCGATCTCGCCTTCCGGAGTTCTGTAGGCCTCGCGCAGATACCCGAGATCACACACACGCGGCCTCGTCTCGTAAACCTCACGCTCGGAAGCAGTTCCTTCCAGCTTTGCGGCCTTGAAGGGAAATCCCGTCGGCGATGCCAGGGGATCCGTAAAGACGCGGTCCGTGCCGTTCACGGACTTATCAATCAGCGACTGCTTGTAATCTTCGCGCAGCCCCGATTCTTCACAGAGCGCAAACGCCGTACCCACTTGCACACCAGCGGCTCCCGCCGCCAGCGCGTCACCTAACTTCTCCGCACTGCCATAACCACCGGCAAGCCAGAACGGCACACCGAGTTCTCGTATCTTCTCCAGGTCCACGCGGTCGCGCTCTCCGTAGATCGCCTCCCCATCCGCGTTCAGCTGCATCTTGCCCCGCGGCGGGGCGTTGTGGCCGCCTGCTGTCGGACCTTCGATCACGAATCCGTCCACGTTACCATTGGATCGCTTCAGCATTGTCGCTGCCAACACATTGGACGAGATGATCGCCAGGAACTTCGGTCTCCGCAGCGGTGCAACTTCGCACTCCATGAACTCTGCCGGATCGAACGACATCGAGGTGTCGTCTCCATCACCCGCGCCCGCGACTTGTAGCGTGTAACTCGCCGGCTGGTGATTCACAAAAGCGTCCAGCACGCCCGGGATCTTTATCGGAATGCCCGCTCCCATGATTACGTACTCAACGCCGGCCAGCATCGCGCCATATATGGACGCCAGATGCGGCAATTGCACTTTTTCGAGGTAGTTGATTCCAACGGGATTCTCGTGCCCTTCGCGCGCCAGGAACACTTCCACAAAGTTTCCCGCGATGCACAGTTCAGCGAGCTCTCGTGGAGTCTCCCGCTCGTGTAATGCGGTCAGTTTGTATGGGTCAGTGGCGGCCTTTCCACCCTCAACGAAGTACTTCTGCAAAATCCTTTGCGCCATTTTCGGAAAAGGAAATTGCTCCAGTCCGAGTCGCATGTGCCCGCCGGGGTCCCCGTCCTGCAACCGTCTCGCCAGTATCTGGTCCAGTGCCGTCCCCGATACAACTCCCAGTTGCCCGCACTCCGCTACAGCCCTCGCCAACCTCCAGTTTGAAACACCTGCGCCCATACCGCCCTGAATAATGACCGGATAATTACCCATGATGCCATCATTGTTTCAGGGCACCGTAAACTCGATTGTCAGAGTTTTGTAAGACTCGGAATGAGTCGTCCGCTGAGTGGCCCTCCGTACGCGCGTCACATCCAACTCGGTTGGAACTCAGGCCTTTGCTCCTGCGTCCTGCTGATTTATCCTCCCCACCTCGGAGGAAACCTCGTGCAGCGACGCATTTCTCGTCTTGTATTCTTTGTTGCCCTCATCTCCGCATTCGCTTCCGCCCAGCAAATCAATCCGGAAATGTTCAGCTCGCTTCGCTGGCGCAACATCGGCCCTCACCGCGGAGGTCGCACTTGCGGCGTCGCCGGCCATCAGGCGCAGCCAAACGTCTTCTACGTCGGCGTTTGCAACGGCGGCGTCTGGCGGACGAACGACTACGGACGCACATGGACTCCGATCTTTGACCAGCAGCCCACTGGCTCGATCGGCGTAGTCGCCGTCGCTCCTTCGAATCCGGACCTGATTTATGTCGGCACTGGCGAGGGCCTGCAGCGCCCCGACCTCTCCCTAGGCGATGGGATCTACAAATCCAGCGACGCCGGTCGCACGTGGCAGCACATGGGACTGCGGGACGCCCAGCAGATGCGCCGGATCGCCATCGATCCTCGCGATGCAAATAAGTTCCTGGTTGCGGTAGTCGGCCACCCTTACGGACCAAACGAAGAGCGCGGCATCTTCCGCTCCACTGATGGCGGCAAAACCTACAAAAAGGTTCTATATAAGAACGAGAACACCGGCGCCTCTGACGTCGTTCTCGATCCCTCCAATCCCGAGATCGCGTACGCCGCATTGTGGGAAGCCCGCCAGGGTCCTTGGGAAAACGCCGCATGGAACGGCACCGGTGGCGGCATCTACAAGTCCATCGATGGTGGCGAGACTTGGCGTCAGCTGTCCGGCGGTCTTCCCGCCGACATCGTGCAAGCCAATCTCACGATCGCCCGCAGCAATCCCCGACGACTCATCGCCAACGTCGCGACCAAAGAAGGAGTGAGGATTTACCGCACCGACGATGCCGGTGAAACCTGGGTCGTAATCACCGACGATCCTCGTCCCGCAGGACGCATCGGCGGCGGCGATCTCAGCGTTCCGATGTTCGATCCCAGAAACGCCAACGTCGTCTACGTCACGAGCACTGTTAGTTGGAAATCGATCGACGGCGGCAAGACATGGGACGCCTTTCGCGGCGCGCCCGGCGGAGATGATTACCAGAATATCTGGATCAATCCCGAGAATCCCGCCATTATTCTCATGGCCTCCGATCAGGGCGCGGTCATCACCGTCAATGGCGGAGAGTCCTGGAGTTCCTGGTGCAACCAGTCCACCGCGCAGATGTACCACGTCTCCGCAGACAACGCGTATCCCTATCGCGTGTGCGGAGGCCAGCAGGAGAGCGGCTCCGCATGCGTGCTCAGCCGCAGCAACGACGGGCGCATCACCTTCCGCGACTGGCGTCCCGTTGCAGTTGAAGAATATGGCTACGTCGCTCCCGACCCGCTCAATCCAGATATTGTTTACGGGGGCAAGCTCACGCGTTACGACCGCCACACCGGACAAGCGCAGAACATCCTGCCGCAACCATTCCGCTCGCAGGATTTTCGCGTCCTCCGCACCATGCCCGTGCAGTTCTCGCCCGCCGATCCGAAGATCCTCTACTTCGCCGCGAACACGCTGTGGCAGACGTCTGACGGAGGCCGCAACTGGAAACAGATCAGTCCTGACCTAACTCGCAAGACCTTTGATCTCCCCTTATCCATAGGCAAGTACCGCGCCGAACAAACGGCGCAACCCACGCAGCGCGGGGTCATCTATGCCATCGCTCCGTCACCGCTCGATGTCAAGCGCATCTGGGCAGGCACGGATGACGGACTCATCCACCTCACTATTGACGGTGGCGCGAACTGGACCGACGTCACCCCGACGCAACTCTCTCCGTGGCAGAAGGTCTCGATCATCGATGCAAGCCACACCGACCCAAACACCGCTTACGCAGCTATCAACACCATCCGTCTGGATGACCTCCGTCCGCACATCTACCGCACGCGCGACGGCGGCAAGACCTGGACGGAGATCGTAAACGGCATCCCCGAGAACGAGAATGTCAACGCCGTCCGCGAAGACCCAATTCGCAAAGGGCTGCTCTTCGCGAGCACCGAGCGGGCAGTTTACGTTTCTTTCGACGACGGTGACCGTTGGCAATCTCTCCGTCTCAACATGCCGGCATCGTCAGTCCGCGACATCGTGATCAAGGATGATGATCTCCTTGCCGCTACACATGGCCGGGGCTTCTGGATCCTGGACAACATCACCCCGCTTCGCCAACTCGAGGCCACGCTCGCTTCCGGCGATGCGCACCTTTTCAAGCCACAGACGGCTGTCCGCGTCCGCTGGAACATGAATACGGATACTCCGCTCCCTCCGGATGAACCTGGCGGCGAGAATCCTCCGGACGGCGCCATGATTGACTACTACCTCGATGGTACCGTTCGCGGCGCAGTCACCCTCGAAATCCGCGACTCCTCCGGAGCCACGGTGCGCAAGTACTCCAGCGATGAGCCTGTCTCGCCTGAGGATGCGCGCCTCGCTATCCCGCGTTATTGGATCCGTCCTCCGCAAGTCCTCTCCGCCAGGCCCGGCTCCCATCGCTTCCTGTGGGACATGCATCTGCCGCCAATTCCTGGCGTAGATGCCGGCTATCCAATCGCAGCCGTTCCGCACAACACGGCGCCAGAAACCACTTCGCCATGGGTGCTACCCGGCGACTACGCCGTGGTCCTTACCGTCAACGGCAAGTCCTACACGCAACCGCTGATAATTCAGATGGATCCTCGCGTGAAAACTTCTCGTGGCGATCTCGAAGCGCAGTACCGTTACTCCAAGCGGTTGTACGAAGGTGCTACCAAGCTGGCGGCGCCGGCCGCGCAGGTTGCTTCCATTCGTTCGCAGCTCGACAAACTCGGCACAGATTCCAATCGCAACTTAGCCGCCGCTCTCAAGGACTTCGACCAGAAGCTAACCGCGATGGGTGGTGGCACACGCGGACGCTTCGGGCGAGGGTCAAATGAACAGACCATCACCAGCCTGCAAGCATCCATGCTGCAATTGATGGGAGTTCTTCAAGACGCAGATGTCGAGCCTACGAAGCAGGTCATCAGCGTGGTCCCGACTCTGGAAGCCAGCATGAACGACCTCCTGCCCAAGTGGATCGCATTCCTGAATCAGGACCTCCCGGCGCTCAACACCAAGCTGCGCGCCGCTGGCCTACAGGAAATAACAGCCGCGGTGAAGATGACTCCGGCGATGAAGTAGGTAGCTTCGCGAACGTACGCAAACTCCTCGCTACAAGGCTCGCTATCTACAAAAAGGCCGTGGACCTGGTCCACGGCCTCTCCGCTTCAACTTAGCTACTCTGTCCCATAGCGGGCTTTCCACAGCACAGCAGCTGCTTTAGCCGAGCCACCACCGGTCTCGGCTCCAGACTTCTGCCATTCCGCCTCGCTCACGAGGGTAATCGCAGGAAGCTTTTTCTTCGCCAACTCGCGATTCAGTCCTGCCAGGTGTGCATCGGTCAGCTTATTGAATTCCGTGATCACGTCCTCCAACTCGCGCGTCAGCACATCCGTCCGTTCAGATTGGGACTGCGTCGGGCGGCCTTCGTAGGAACTCACATCGCCGTACACCTTCCCGATGTACTCGCGAATGCGCTCCTCGCCGGTGATCGCGCCGCCTTCTTTCGTGGCCACGATCTTCGACCGGATCTCATCCGCCGAGGACGCCAGCGCCGACAACCGCTTCCGCAGCGGGTCCTTCTCGCCGAGCTTCGCTGCTCTTTGCATCGCCGCGTCGCGAACGTTCGTTACGTTCTCCGTCGCCCAGGTCATGTGCTCCAGCAAACGGTAAAGCCGCATGTGGAGATCGAACTGCGCCTTGCGGTCCTCCACTGTGTACTTCGCGCGTGGATCAAGCACGACGTTCACTTCCGTGTTGAAAACCTCGTCGCCTTTCGTCATCCGCACTTTGTACGTGCCCGGAAGCACCTTCGGCCCTTGCGTTGCACCGAACAATGCCGTCGCGGCCGGAGGCACGCGCGGAGGCTTCATCTGCATCGACCACGTCACACGATTCAACCCGCGCTTCTTGCCGGGCGAAACCGTATCTACGAGGTTCCCCTGCTGATCGAAAATGTCGATCTTCAGATCACCAAGCATGTGCCGCGACTTCTGGTAGTAAGAGATCGTGGCCTGTGTCGGACGATTCGGACCCTCGTAACTGTCGTCGCCTTCAGGCCACCCACCAAAGGCCGGGATGTATTGATACGCTGCCCGGTTCGGCAGGAAAGCCGCATTTTGCGCCATCACCTGGTCGCTTAGCGCGCGCAGCGGACGAATGTCATCCACGATCCAGATGCCTCGCCCATGTGTTGCCAGCACGAGGTCAGCCTCGCGTGGATGAACCTGTATGTCCCTCACGGCAACCGCCGGGAAGGAACTTCCCTTGTACTGCGCCCAGCGTTGGCCGCCATCTACCGAGATCCACACACCCAACTCCGTCCCAAGGAACAGCAGGTTCGGACTCTCGGTGTCCTCCTTTATTACGTGCGCATAGCCAACTATTCCGCTCTGGTCGCCGACAAGTGCCGTCCACGTTTTGCCGTGGTCGGTCGTCTTGTAAGCATATGGCTTCATGTCGCCCAGCATGTGCCGGTCAAACGTCACGTAGGCTGTGCCCTCATGGAACCTGCTAGCCTCAACGGTTGACACCCACGAAGTTCTCCCGAGCCCCTGGACGTTCCCGACTACGTTCGTCCACGTTTTTCCACCGTCACGAGTGATCTGAAGATTGCCGTCGTCCGTTCCTACCCAGATCACCTGTCCGTTCTTCGGCGATTCGCTAATGGCGTAAATCGACGTGTGCATCTCCGCCGCCGAGTTATCGATCGTCACGCCGCCCGACTCTTCCTGTTTCTGCTTCTCCGGGTCGTTCGTTGTCAGGTCGGGAGAAATCCTATCCCAGGATCCGCCGTGATCGCGGGACCTGAAAAGGAACTGCGCACCCATATAGATCGTTCCCTTCTCGTTTGGACTGAGATGGATTGGCGTGTTCCAGTTGAAGCGCAACTTCTTCTCGCCGTACCGCGCATACGGCATGATCGACCGTACCTCGTGCGTGTGTCGGTTGATGCGCCCGATCTCGCCGCCCTGGGCCTCGGCATAGATATAGTTCGGGTCCGCCGGGTCTTCGAACATCCAGAACCCGTCGCCGCCGTACATGTTTTCCCAGCGCGCATTCGTCACTCCGCCCGGGTATGACGAGTCAGCCACCCACGAACTGTTGTCCTGCAACCCGCCATACACGCGGTACGGGTCGTGATTGTCCAGGCTCACGTGATAGAACTGGGACAACGGCAGGTTCAGCATGTGCCGCCAGCGCGTTCCGCCATCCTCACTGCGCCAGAGTCCGCCATCATCACCTGAGTACACGATGTTCGTGTTGTTGGGATCAATCCATATGTCGTGATGATCGCCATGGGTCGAATTCCCGACGCTGCTGAAACTCTTGCCGCCATTCACGCTCAGCAGTAATGGCAGATCTGGCTTGAACAGTTTGTTCTCGTCCTTTGGATCGACAACCAGGTGCGCGAAGTAGAACGGTCTCCAGTTCATGTACTGGCTCGAGTCCAGCCTCTGCCAGCTCTGTCCTGCATCATCCGAGCGGTACAGCGCGCTGCTCTTCGACTCGATAAACGCATACACCACGTTCGGTTTGCTCGGCGCGACCGCGACTGCCATACGCCCGTAGGGCTTCTCCGGAAGTCCCTTTGCGTTCTGCTGAGTCAACTCCGTCCAGTGTTCGCCGCCGTCGGTAGATTTGAAGAGCCCGCTTCCCGGCCCGCCGGAACGGAATGTCCATCCCTGCCGCCTGAAGTCCCACATGGCCGCGTATAGCACTCCCGGCTCTTGCGCGCTGGAAGATAGCATCGAACAGCCACTCGCCGGATTCATGCCCGCGAGCACCTTTCGCCACGTCTTGCCGCCGTCGCTTGTCTTAAATACGCCGCGCTCGTCGCCGTCGCTCCACAGAGGCCCCATCGCGCAGACGTAAACGGTGTTCCCGTCCTTCGCATCGACAATGATTTTGGCGATTCGTTCCGAGCCTTTCAGCCCGACATTCGTCCAGTTCTCGCCGCCGTCGGTTGACTTGTAAACACCGTCGCCGATGGAAACGCTGTTGCGCACCCAGCTCTCGCCCGTGCCTACCCAAATGGTTTTCGGATTCGTTCGGTCCACGGTTACCGCGCCAATCGACTGCACTGCCTCGCGGTCGAACACGGGAGCAAACGTCAGACCGCCGTTCACGGACTTCCACACGCCGCCGCTCGCGGACCCAACAAACATCGTCAGCCGGCCCTTGTCCATCGCCGCATCCAGCGCCGAGATACGGCCGCTCATCATCGCCGATCCGATGTTCCGAGCCGGAAGTCCCGACACGGTCGCGGAATCGTACTTCACCGGTTGCTGCGCGGCGGCCACACACGCCACCACCAGCGTCATCAGGACTAACGAAACATTTCGCCACTGCATGCGCATCGCGCTCGCGTTCATCGACTTAGTAGTCCTTTCGCGTCTTGCATCTTCGTTGTGGAACAGCGGGCCGTTGGCAGCCAAGCTCCCAATATAGGAATGGGGTTTCGCCGCTACTTTTTCGGAGTTGCTGCAGCCGTTTTCGCTGCGGGCATCTGGAATGCCGCGTCTTCAAGCGGCAGATTCACTTCGATCTTGTTCACCGTGATCTTTTGCCGGTTTGCGCTCCGTCGATTTCCCACTTCGATCGACGTCGGATACAGCACTCCTCCGAACGGCTTGTACGACCCATATTCCGTGAGCGACTCTCGGACCGAGCCGCGAATGAACTGCTGCTTCTCCGTGCGGAACTCCAGGAATGTCTCGGGATCGAGGTAGTAGTAGATGATGTCGCCGCTCTTCAAAGTCACTTTTAGTCGGTATGCGTCGTCCCCATCCACCTTGTCCATACCGAGATACTCGATCTTGTTGCCCTTCGCCGCTGCGTCAATGAGTGGGCCATCGAAATCTGCGCTCTGCTCCAGGCTCCGGAGGTCGTCTTCGCCAAGCATCTCTGGGTCTTTCTTCCCCTCAAATGGGGAGATCTGCCAACCCGTATTCCCGTCGTATGCCTGCACCTGGGTCATGCCCTGAATCGTGAACATCTCCCGGTACATCTCGGGTCGCTTCGCCTCCCACCCTAGCTGCGCGCGGAATCCGCCAGACTCCAGTTGTCCAATCACCTTCAGTGACTTGATTGCCTTTATCTTCTCAATGCCGCCCTTCGCCTGCGTGTTTTTCGCCACCAGTTCTTCGGCGGTTTGTGCCGATAACAGCGTCGCGCAGCAGACTATTCCCAGCAAGATGCTCAGCACTTTGCGCATCCAATGTGCTCCTCTGATCACCGTCCGGTGATCGCAATTGCGAACAGAGTTTCTAAATTGTGAACAGATAACGCAGTCCCGCTTCCCTGTAAGACGCACCACTCCCCAAAACGAAAGCGCCCAATTGTAATCGAATCCCGCCCGGGTTCGCTCATTGCTGCCCCGCACTCTCGCGCACAGAAAGGGCGTGCCCGGGGCATTGACTCGATAGGTCGCCACTGATCCAATGCGGTCCCTGCGACTACCTCGGAGGTCTATAAATGAAGACCTCGCCGCCGAAGCTGAGTGAGAAGAGGAAGCCGCCTGCGCGCAGATGGCGGCTGTTTGTCCTGGCGTCGTAAACCGTGGCGGGGATGCCGTCTGACTCTAACTTCGCAATCAACCAATTGCCCGGCGGAGACACGATGTGGCAGTCCTTCGACGAACATTCAACCTTATTCAGTGCGGAAATCGTCAGCGGAAATGTTGTCCGCCCTGCCCACAGGTTCTGCTCGGCCGAGTCCTCGCCTTTGAACTGCCTGATCGCTTTCACGTCAAACGGGAACACGATGCGCGCCGCTTTATCTGGCGGCGAATAATAGTACAACGGGAATGCCAGTAGCGAATCAGGTACAACGAGCGTTCCTTCGCGTGGCAATTCCTTTTGCAGATTATGGAAATCAACGCGCTGCTCCAGCAGTAGTCCCGACGCGGTGTAGGAATTCCGCGCGAGCGCCCAACTGAAAGTCACGAACAGCAGCACAACGGTGATGACGCTGCTTTCCGAA
>Ga0196976_1001104_pt1 | contig 13320 bp, 12 predicted proteins | sample S3v_513CmetaG_FD_148644 | JGI IMG/M metagenome (GOLD analysis project Ga0196976, IMG submission 148644) | Soil microbial communities from Anza Borrego desert, Southern California, United States - S3+v_5-13C | ecosystem: Environmental > Terrestrial > Soil > Desert | place: USA: California...
GCCCTCGTATTGCAGCACGGCGACCTCGTCGAACGCGCGTTCGGGCGCCTTCACCCGGAGGAACTCGACACGGCAGTCCGCCCGGCGGGCGGCGTGCCGCGGGCCGGTCGGGAGCACCTGGACCGACGCGGCGCAGCCCGCGAGCATGGCGGCGCAAGCGATCAGGACGACGAGCGAACGCATGGTGGACCCCCGGAGCGACGTGAAGATGCCGCGCTCCGGAGGATCGCACGGCGGCTCATACGCCACAAGCGGGGCGGGGAGCGCGATCTCGCCGGCACATGCGCGTCCTGGAAACGTCGCTTACCTGCACGGGTGCTGGATGTTTCCGCGGTTCGCTGGTTGGATGCCCGCAAGGGATCACCCCATGGGCACGCTTCGCTGGTCCACTCGCTGGCTCGTCCTCGCCGTGCTCTTCGGGGCGATGGTCGGCGTGGGCACCGTCACGTTCAGCTACGCCTCGGGGCTCGCCTACCTCTCGAACGATCCCGCCGCGTGCCGGAACTGTCACATCATGAACGAGCAGTTCGACTCGTGGCGCAAGGGCCCGCACCACGCGGTCGCCACGTGCAACGACTGCCACGTCCCGCCGGGCTTCCCGGAGAAGTACCTGGCGAAGGCGCGGAACGGCTATCACCACTCGATGGGCTTCACCTTCCAGCCTCCGCGGCCGGACGAGCCGGGCGCGGCGCAGGCCTTCGCGGAGCCCATCCAGATCAAGCAGGCGAACAGCCAGATCCTGCAGGACAACTGCCTGCGCTGCCACGGCGACCTCGTGCACGACGTCGTGCGCGGCAGCACCTGGGCCGACAACGCCATCCGCTGCGTGCAGTGCCACCGTGCCGTCGGGCACGGCGCGCGGAGGTAGCGAGGACATCATGGAGAAGACCGGGCGGCGAGCGCTCTGGACGTACGCGGCGGTGGCGGTGGGCGTGGCGGTGGTCACCGCCGGCGTGACCGCGCTGCTGCTCAACATCTTCGAGCGGAAGCAGGAGGCGCGGAACCCGTTCCTGAAGCTCGTCGAGGTGACGGAGGACGACGTCGACCCGGCGAAGTGGGGGATCAACTGGCCCCGCCAGTACGACGGCTACCTCCGCACCGGCGACCCGACCGCCACCAAGTACGGCGGCAGCGTCGTCGGCCCGGAGGGCACGCTCCCCCCGCAGAAGTCGGAGCGAGATCCGTGGCTCCGCCGGATCTTCGCGGGCTACCTTTTCGCGGTGGACTACCGCGACCGGCGCGGCCACGCGTTCATGCTCCAGGACCAGGAGATCACGAAGCGCAACGTCCCGTCGGAGGCGAAGCAGTCGGGCAACTGCCTCCACTGCCACGCTTCGATCATGCCGCTCTACCGCAAGCTCGGCGCCGAGGCGGTGCCGCAGGGCACGCCCCAGGAGCAGGTGCAGCGCGGGCTCGAGGCCGTCTCGGACATGGACTACTGGGACGCCCACGCGAAGCTCTCGGAGTTGACGCCCGGCGGGAAGCCGCACCCGGTCTCCTGCGTGGACTGCCACGACCCGAAGAACATGGAGCTCCGCGTGACGCGGCCGGGGTTCACCGCGGGGATCCAGAAGCTCGCGGCCTCGGCGGATCCGGTGCCGCACCTCCCGAGCGTCGAGCGCTGGCGCCGGGGCGATCGCAAGGCGCCCTACGATCCGAACGTGGACGGGACGCGCCAGGAGATGCGCTCGTTCGTGTGCGGGCAGTGCCACGTCGAGTACTACTGCGGCAAGGGCTTGACGATCTTCTTCCCCTGGAACGAGGGGCTCAAGGTCGAGCAGATCGAGAAGTACTACGACTCGATCGAGGTGAAGGGGAAGCGGTTCAAGGACTGGACGCACGCCGAGACCGGGATGGACGTGCTCAAGGCCCAGCACCCGGAGTTCGAGGTCTGGAGCCAGGGAGTCCACGCGCGCAGCGGCGTCGCCTGCGCGGACTGCCACATGCCCTACAAGCGCGAGGGGGCGCTGAAGGTCTCCGAGCACTGGGTGCGGAGCCCGCTGCTGATGGTGAACCGCGCCTGCCAGACCTGCCACCCGTACCCGGACGACGAGATCAAGGCGCGCGCGGAGGGGATCCAGGATCGTCACTTCGCGCTCATGACGCGGGCGGGCCACGCGGCGACGCGCATGCTCGACGCGATCGTCGCCGTGCGGAAGCCCTTCGACGCGGCGCACCTCGCCGAGGCGACGGCGCGCGCGAAGGAGGCCGCCGCGAAGCGCCCGGACTGGGCCACCCTCGCTCCGGCCGATCGGGAGAAGGCGCTCGCGACGGAGGTCAAGGCCGCGCAGACGGCGCTCTGGCAGGAGGCGGTGGCGAAGGATCCCCGGCTGAAGGAGCTCGGCGAGCTGCAGCGCGCGGCGCAGTGGCGCCTCGACTTCGTCGCGGCGGAGAACTCGATGGGCTTCCACGCGTCCCAGGAGCTCGCGCGGATCCTGGCGGAGTCCATCGACCTCGCCGGGCAGGCCGAGGTGAAGGCGGTCTCCCTCGCGGGCGGAAAGCTGCCGGAGGTGCAGCCGGCGCAGGCGTTGCCTGCCGGCGCGTCGCCGGAAGTCAACGCGAAGGACGGCGGGAAGTAGGCGCCGGCGAGGGCTGCGCCCCGCGGGCTCAGAGGCCCGGCCGCTCGTCCTGATGCGCCGAGGCGATCGCGCGGCGGAGCTCCGGCGAGAGCGCGCCGGCGTCGAGCACGACCTTTCCGTCGTGCACGGCCGCGACCGCCTCGGCGGGGACGGTCAGGTCGCCCGTCCCCTCGAAGAAGATGACCAGCTCGTCCGGGCGGACCTTCCGGACCGCGCCGACGGGATCGGCTCCCTCTTCCCCGTACACCTGATCCCCGACGCTCACCCCGATGTCGGCCATGGCCTGCCCTCCGTCCCCTAGGCTGCGCATTCCGCGGGGCGGGAGGGCACGACGGGTCCCGGCGACCCGGGTCCGGCCGGGGGAGTGCTCGACGCCCGAAGTCCGCGAGATTGGGCCGGCACGACCCGTGCTCAGGGAGGCGGCGTGACCGCACGCCACCCCTCGACCCCTGGGCCCTCCGGGCAGCCGGAAGGCCAGACGCTCGCCGCCAGCGGGCTCTCGAAGAGCGCGACCGCCTCGGCCGGCGCCCAGGAGGCAGTCCAGGAGGCGCTCAAGGGGCTTGGGGGCGCTCCTCCCACATTCGGCTTCGTGTTCGCCTCCTCGCGACACGATCTCCGGGTGGTGATGGCCGCCGTTTGCGACGCCTCGGGGTGCGAGGACGTCGTCGGCTGCACGAGCGTGGGCGAGTTCACGGACAGAGGAATGGCGTACGGCGGCATCGCGGTGCTCCTCGTGCACGCGCCGCGCGCGGTCCACAGGATCGTGACCGCCGAAGGCATGCGCGCCGACCACGCGCGCGTCGCGCGGGCGCTCCACCAGGGCTTCGACGAGGCCGCCGGGCGGGCGCGGGCGAACGGCTGGGCCCACCCCATCACGGTGCTCCTCGTCGACGGCCTCGCCGACACCTGCGAGCGGCTCGTCGGCCAGTTCCTCCAGCAGACGAAGCCGTTCCAGCAGGTGGTGGGCGGCGCGGCCGGCGTGGACTACGGGGTGAAGGAGGCGCGCCTCGCCGCCGGCAAGCGCGGCGCGTCGGACATGGCCGTGGCGCTCCACGTCTTCGGGCCCAAGCGCTGGGCCATCGGCCTGGACCACGGGCTCAAGCCGCCCGAGGCCAAGGGCTCGGCCGTCGCGAAGATGACCGTGACCAAGATGACCGGGAACGTCATCGAGGAGCTCGACGGGAAGCCGGCCATCGAGGCCTACCGGCGGCACGCGCGCGATCACGGCGTGGAGTTCACGGCGCGCGACGCGGGCACGTACCTCGTGAAGAACCCGCTCGGCCTCTACTTCCTCGACGAGCTCCGCGCCGTGCGCGTGCCCGGCGGGCTCACGGAGAGCGGCGGCCTGCTCTGCACGGCCGCCATCGCCACCGGCTCGACGGTGACCATCCTCCACGGCGAGCGGTCCGACCTGGTGGCGGCCGCGGGGAACGCGGCCCGCCAGGCGCGGGCCGCGCTCGAGGGCGGGGAGGCGGCGGCGGTGCTGGTGTTCGACTGCGGGAGCCGCGGGCTCTCGCTCGGCCCGGAGTTCCCGTCCGAGGTGGCGGCGGTGCGGCAGGTGTTCCCCAGCACGCCCGTCGCCGGCCTGCTCACGTACGGCGAGGTCGCGCGGTACCGCGGCCGGCTCGACGCGTGGCACCACTCCACCGCCGTGGTCGTGGCCATCCCGCGTTGACGCGAGGGTGCAGCCCCCGTCTCACCGACTCCGCCGGACCGCGGCGATCACGTTCGGCACCTTCCAGCCCTCGCGGGTGACCGCCTGGGCGCCGATGAAGGATCCGAGCCGCTCCACCTCGAAGCCGCCGCCGCGCGCGAACAGCTGCGCCTCCGGGCCGCCCTCCAGGTACATCGCGCGGCGGATGTCGATCGGCAGCGCGAGGAGCGCGTTGACGAACTCGTGCACGGGCCAGGCGGACTGCGCGTGCAGGAACAGCACGCGCCCGGCGCCGTCCACGCCCAGCGCCGCGATCGACCACCGGCGATCCGACGGCGCCCAGACGTTCTTCCCCTGGCACGAGAGCATCCGGATCGACTGGACCACCGTCCCGTAGCTCCTGGCCTCGGCCTCGAGGTCGTCGCAGTCGCGGTCCACCATGCGCACCGGCGGGACGTCGGGCGCGAGGCGATCGAAGAGGAGCGCGGTCCTGTCCTTCGACAGCCGGCGCTGGTTCACGTGGTCGCGGGTCCGCTGGAGCGACACCGCCGTCCGGTAGTCCTCCTGGTACATGCCGGCGTTGATCACCGCGGCGGCGCCCGCGCGGTCCGCCCAGCCGCGCGCCGAGAGCGGCGCGCCCTGGCCCGGGGCAGAGGCGTTGAGGAGGCGGAGCTCGAAGATCCGTGGGTCGACGCGCACGACGGCGATCTTGCGGTCGCCGCCGGCGCCTGGCGGGCCGTCGAACGTGCCGTACTCGAGGCCGGGTTCCAGGGTGCGCCAGGGGGCGCTGGGGGCCGCCGGGCCGGCGAGGAGCAGGGCGGCGACCAGTGGAGCGAGAGGCATGCGGCCATTTTCCGGCCCGCGAGAGGTCGTGACAAGGGCCCGGGCCGTGCCAGTATCCAGTGCATGGCCCACCCCCTCGCAGGCAAGCCCGCTCCGCGGGACGTCCTCGTGGACGTCGCCGATCTCCTCCGCCGCTACGCCGCCGAGCTGCCGGACCCGCGCGAACCCGCGCAGCGCGTCGCCTTCGGCACCTCCGGCCACCGGGGCTCGGCGCTGCGCCGGAGCTTCAACGAGGCGCACATCCTGGCGGTCGTCCAGGCCGTCTGCGAGCACCGCAGGCAGGCAGGCGTCACCGGGCCGCTCTTCCTCGGGTCGGACACGCACGCGCTCTCCGGGCCGGCCGAGCGGACGGCGCTCGAGGTCCTGGCCGCCAACGGCGTCGAGGTGGTCGTCTCGGCGGACGGCGCGCCCGTGCCCACGCCCGTCATCTCGCACGCCATCCTCACGTACAACCGCGGGCGGACCTTCGGCCTCGCCGACGGCGTCGTCGTCACGCCGTCGCACAACCCGCCGGAGGACGGCGGCATCAAGTACAACCCGCCGGACGGCGGGCCCGCCGACACCGCGATCACCGCCGCCATGGAGAAGCGGGCGAACGCGCTCCTCGAGGCGGGAAACCGCGAGGTGAAGCGCCTGCCGTTCGAGCAGGCGCGCGCCGCGGCCCGGACCCGGGACTACGTCGGCCCGTACGTCGAGGACCTCGAGAGCGCGGTGGACCTCGCCGCCGCCCGGGGCGCGCGCCTCCGGATCGGCGTGGACCCGCTGGGCGGCTCGAACGTGCACTACTGGGGGCGGATCGCCGAGCGGTACGGGCTCGACCTCACGGTCACGAACCCGGTCGTGGACCCGACGTTCGGGTTCATGCCGCTCGACCACGACGGAAAGATCCGGATGGACTGCTCGTCGCCGTTCGCGATGGCGAACCTCGTGGCGATGAAGGACCGGTTCGATCTCGCCTTCGGCAACGACGCCGACTCCGACCGGCACGGGATCGTGACCCCGAGCGTCGGGCTCATGAACCCCAACCACGTGCTGGCGGTCGCCATCGACTACCTCTTCCGGAACCGCCCGGGCTGGTCGCCGGACGCCGGCGTCGGCAAGACGCTCGTGTCGTCGGCGCTCATCGATCGCGTGGCGGAGCGGCTCGGGCGCAAGCTGGTCGAGGTGCCGGTGGGGTTCAAGTGGTTCGTGCCCGGGCTGCTCGAGGGGTCGATCGGCTTCGGCGGCGAGGAGAGCGCCGGGGCGAGCTTCCTGCGCCGCGACGGGACGACGTGGACGACCGACAAGGACGGCATCGTCATGGACCTGCTCGCGGTGGAGATCCAGGCGCGGCTGGAGAAGGACCTGGGCGAGCTGCACCGGGAGATGACGGCGGAGCTCGGGGCGCCGCGCTACGCGCGCGTGGACGCGCCGGCGACCCCGGCCGAGAAGAAGATCTTGAAGGCGCTCTCGCCGGAGCAGGTGAAGGCGACGACGCTCGCGGGCGATCCCATCACCGCCCGCATCACCCGCGCGCCCGGCAACGGGGCCGAGATCGGCGGGCTCAAGGTCGCGACCGCGGAGGGCTGGTTCGCGGCGCGGCCCTCCGGCACCGAGGACGTCTACAAGATCTACGCGGAGAGCTTCCGGAGCGACGAGCACCTCGCGCGGATCCTCGAGGAGGCGCGGGCCATCGTCGGCGAGGCGCTGAAGGGGTAGGATCCCCGGATGCCCACCGCCGACTTCCTGCACCGCGACGTCCCCGCGCTCGGCAAGCGCGTCCACCGGCTCGGCCTCTCGGGGTCCTTCGGCCTCGACGAGGCGGGGTGGCGCGAGGCGCTGGAGCGGGTGCAGTACGTGTTCCTGAGCTCCCGGACGCCGCGCGCGCCGCTCCAGGAGGCGCTCCGGCGCGACCGGGAGCGGTACGTCATCGCGGCCGGGCCGCCGGTGGGGTACTTCGCGGGCGCGTTCCGGCGGCGCGTCGAGGGGCTCCTCCGCCGCCTTCGAACCGACTACCTCGACGTCGTCCAGCTCTACTGGCTCGGGAAGATGTCGGCGTTCACCGGCGCGGTCCAGGAGGAGCTCGTGAAGCTCCGGCAGGAGGGAAAGGTCCGGGCGATCGGCGCGTCGATCCACGACCGCCCGCGCGCGGGCCGGCTCGCGGAGGACTCGATCCTCGATCTCCTCATGATCCGCTACAACGCCGCGCACCCCGGCGCGGAGCGGGACGTCTTCCCGCGCCTCGCGCGGCGCCGGCCGGCCGTGATCGCGTACACGGCGACGTCCTGGCGGCGGCTCCTGCGGGCGCCGCGCGGGTGGAGCGACCGGGCCATGACGGCCGGCGAGTGCTACCGGTTCTGCCTCACGAGCCCGCACGTGGACGTCGTGCTCACGGGCCCGCGGAACGTGGCCGAGCTCCGGGAGAACCTCGCGGCGGTGGAGCAGGGACCGCTCCCGGAGGCGGAGCTCGCGTGGGCGCGCGCCTTCGGCGCGGCCGTGCACGGGTGATCGGTCACTCCGCGCCGGTAGGGTCCCACGCCGTCCGGTACCCCTCGTCGAGCCCGTCGAGCGCGGCGAGATCCTCGGCGTCGAGGGCGAAGCCGAACACGTCGGCGTTCTCGCGGATCCGCTCGGGCCGGGCGGACTTCGGGATCGTGACCACCCCGTGCTCGATCCCCCACCGGACGAGCACCTGCGCGGGCGTACGCCCGTGCTTGCGCGCCACCTGGACGATCGCCGGGTGGTCCATGCGCTGCCCGCGGACGAGCGGGCCGTAGGCCTCGAGCTGGATGCGGTGGGCGCGGCAGTGCTCGAGCAGCTCGCGCTGGTGGAGGAACGGGTGGAACTCCACCTGGTTCACGGAAGGTGCGATGCGGCACTCGCCCAGCAGCTCGTCGAGGTGCCGGATGGTGTAGTTCGACACGCCGATGGCGCGCGCCTTCCCGTCTGCGAGGAGGCGCTCCATCGCCCTCCAGGTCTCGCGACGGCCCGGGGCCGGCCAGTGGACGAGGTAGAGGTCGACATGCGTGAGGCCCAGCCGCGCGAGGCTCTGGTCGCACGCGCGCAGCGTGCGGTCGTAGCCGTGATCGCTGTTCCAGAGCTTGGTGGTGACGAAGACCTCGGCGCGCGGCAGGCCGCTCTCGCGGAGCGCCGCGCCCACGTCCGCCTCGTTCTGGTACACCCGCGCGGTGTCCAGGAGCCGGTACCCTGCGTCCAGGGCGGCCCGCACCGCGGTGCGCGTCGCGGCGCCCGCCGCCGTCTGCCACACCCCGAGCCCGAGGACCGGCATCTTCACGCCGCCGTTCAGCGTCACCGTCGAGTCGATCGTCCAGGTTCGCGCCATTGATCCTCCAGCTGGGGTGTCCGTGGCGACCACCCCGGCGACATAACGCCTGCCGGGCCGGCGCGCGCCAGCCCTGCTCGGCAGTCCTCGGGTGGGACCCGGTCTCGACTGCCGGGGCGCCGCTCTCGGCCGCACGCCGGAACCGGCCGAGGGTCCGGAGGTTGCCCGCTGCTCGGTTCGAGGGCGCGCGAGCGACCGGGAGTGCGAGCGAGCCCGCGTCTCAACGTCGCTTTACGTTGCGTGATCCCGACAGGGCCGTCCTCGGTCCGTGATGTTCACTCGGAGTCGCCATGGTGCGGTACGTTGTCGCTGGGGGTGGGGGTGGCCTGACGGGTGCGCACCCGGTGCCTATGGTCGAAGCCCCGGCCGCGCGTCGCCGCGCCGCGGCGGGACCGGGGAGGGGTTGTTATATCGTGCTGTAACGATTCGGTCCGTCGCCGAGGAAGGAGCCCGGGCATTCCGGGTCGGCGAGGGCTCCGTGGTTCGAAGGTCGGAAGATCGCCGGGCAGGGAATGCGCCGCTCGCTTGCCTGTTCCCACCTCCAAGCCGCGCAATCTTCATCCGGGGAGTCGAAGGTGCACACCCAGCCCAATCCAACACCGCTCTCCACCCTCATCCGCTCCGAGGCCACGGTCTCCGGCCACCGGAACCTGTACTGCTTCCATTACGACGGCTGCCTCGACGTCGCGGTGAAGCTGGACTGGGACAGCTGGTCCTGCGAGAAGTGCCCGCTCTTCCGCGTTCAGGAGGAGCCGCGCACGTTCGCGGGGGCCTTCGCGAACGACCGGCGCGGCGGCGGTAACGTCGCCCACTAGCGGCGGGCAGTGCGACGAGCGAGGCGGAGCGGAGCTCGCCTGCACCTCGCTCGTCGGAACGACCTGCTTCACTCGTCGTCGCGGTCGCGACGACGCGCCGACTCGTCCTCGAAGTCGCCGATCTTCTTCTGGACCTGGCCCTTCTTCTCCTCGGCCCAGCCCTCGGCCTGCGTGCCCGGATCCTCGGTCGCCCCGCCGATCCGCTTCTTCACGTTCCCCTTCACCTCGTCCATCTTCCCTTCGATCTTGTCGCGGTTCACGGTCGGCCTCCTTTCCAGGAAAACCTGGGCATCCTGCCCCGCCCCCGCAGCCGGCGGGCGAGCGACCGAGGCGTCCCGCCGCGTGGGGCGTGGGGCCAGCGGTGGTACCGTGCGCGCACCCGGCGCCCTTCCGGCCAGCCGAGCCTCGGCGGGGGCGCGCGGACAGAATGTTGGTACGGCCGCTGGCGGCTGGCGTAGGCTACCCGGCTGCTGGCCAGACAGCCAGGCCTCCTGACCTCTCACCTGGGACGCGGAGTCGGAATGATTCAGAGCATCGGCACCCCCGCCCTGTGGATCGGTTTCCTCGTGTTCGTGCTGGCGATGCTGGCGCTCGATCTCGGGGTGTTCCACCGCAAGGAGCACGCCGTCCGCCCGCGTGAGGCGGCGATCTGGTCGATCGTCTGGATCAGCCTGGCGCTCCTGTTCAACCTCGGCGTCTACCACTGGTTCGGCCCGGTCCGCGCCCTCGAGTTCCTGACCGGCTACCTGATCGAGAAGGCGCTGTCCGTCGACAACCTGTTCGTCTTCCTGGTGGTGTTCTCGTACTTCTCGGTCCCGCCGGCGCTGCAGCACCGGGTGCTGTTCTGGGGCATCCTCGGCGCGCTGTTCATGCGCGCCGCGTTCATCTTCGCCGGGGCGGCGCTCATCCAGTCGTTCCACTGGGTCATCTACGTCTTCGGCGCGTTCCTGGTGTACACGGGGATCAAGCTCCTGACGCACGCGGACGAGGAGCAGCACCCGGAGCGAAACCCGGTCCTCCGGCTGTTCCGGCGGGTCGTCCCAGCCGTCTCGGACTACCGCGGCGCCCACTTCGTCGTCCGGGAGAAGGGGCGCCTGCTCGCGACGCCGCTGCTCGCGGTGCTCGTGGTGATCGAGGCGACGGACATCGTCTTCGCGGTGGACTCCATCCCCGCGATCTTCGCGATCACCGCGGACCCGTTCATCGTCTTCACCTCCAACATCTTCGCGATCCTCGGGCTGCGAGCGCTCTACTTCCTGCTCGCCGGGATGCTCGGCGCGTTCCGCTACCTGAAGGTCGGGCTCGGGCTCGTGCTCGCGTTCGTCGGGGCGAAGATGCTCGCCGACCACTGGGTCGAGGTCCCGATCTGGGTCTCGCTCACCGTGATCGCCTCGCTCCTCGTGCTCTCGGTCGTCGCGTCGGTGCTCATCCCCGACCGCGAGAAGAAGCGGATCCCGGTCGAGGGAGGGCCGCAGGAGGACCTGCCGCTGCCGCCCGTCGAGGGATCGCGGCTCCGCGACGACGGGGCCGCCGCCAAGCCCGCGGCCCGTCCGCGCGTCTAGACGTCGGGGAGGGGGGCCGCGCGAAGCGCGGGTGCGGACGCCCCGTCAGCTGAACACGACCGTCTTGTTGCCGTGCACGAGGACGCGGTCCTCGCAGTGCCAGCGCACGGCGCGCGCGAGCACGCGCCGCTCGAGGTCCCGGCCGAGCGACTTGAGCGACTCGACCGAGTCCCGGTGCGAGACGCGGGCGACGTCCTGCTCGATGATCGGCCCGGCGTCGAGCTCGGCGGTGACGTAGTGCGCGGTCGCGCCGACGACCTTCACCCCGCGCTCGTGGGCCTGCCGGTAGGGATCGGCGCCGACGAAGGCGGGGAGGAAGGAGTGGTGGATGTTGATGATCCGCTCCGGCCAGCGCGCGATGAACTCCGGCGAGACGATCTGCATGTAGCGGGCGAGGACCACGAGATCGACCTTGCCGATCACCTCGGCCATCCGCGCCTCGGCCTCCGCGCGCTTGGCCGCCGAGTTGGGCACGTGCACGAACGGGACGCCGAAGGCGGCGACGGCCTCGCGCAGGTCGGGGTGGTTGGACACGACGGTGGTCACGTCGGCCCGGAGATCGCCGCGCTTCCAGGACCAGAGCAGCTCGAGCAGCGCGTGGTCGTGCTTCGAGACCAGCAGCGCGACCTTCTTCCGCTCGTCGGAGAGCGTGAGCCGCCAGGTCATCTGGCACGGGCGCGCGACGTCGAACTCGAAGGCCTTCTCGAGGTCGGCCAGGGAAAGATCGAGGCGATCGGTCTGGAACTCGACGCGGCAGAAGTACGTGCCAGCCGCTGCGAGCGCAGGGGCAGGCGTCGCAGCCTGCCCCGGAGCGAGCGGAGGGCTCGGGGGGGCCAGCTTCATCGGCCCCCCCGCCTCGGACGTGTGCTGATCGAAATCCGTGATGTTCGCGCCGTGCCGGAAGAGGAACGACGACATGGCGGAGACCAGCCCGGGGCGGTCCGCGCACTGGACGAGGAGGATGGCTCGAGGGTGGGACATGGAGCCGGACAAGCTAACAGGCCCTGGCGATGACGCAATCTGCCAGCCTCCCCCGGGTTGCCGCGGAGCGCTGAATTCCTCGATGATGACCGGCGAGAAATGCAGCAGGCATGATCGAGATCAAGGAACCCCGAGGTCGCCAGGGCGTACGAATGCCGTGGAATCGAGGGGTTCCAGCGAGGACGCCTGAAATGGCCGAGCCGGCCAGCCTCTCCGACGGACAGCCCGCCGCGCCCCCCGGCGGGAGCGGTCCTCCCGAACGCGTGCCGCTCGTCCCCGCCAGGCTCGACATTCCCTGGCATCAGCGGCTCTCGACCCGGATCCTCGCGGCGACCGGGCTCGTGGCGTTCGTCACGATGGTCTCGATCTTCCTCGCGGCCGTGGCGGTGCAGCAGCACCTGCTCGGACAGGTGATCGAGGAGTCCGACCTCGTCACCCAGACCATCCACCACTCCATGCACCGCGCCATGCTCCAGGACCGGCGCCAGGACGCCTACGCGATCATGGAGGACATCGCCCGCCAGCCGGGCATCGAGCGGATCCGGCTGACGAACGAGAAGGGCGAGGTGACCTTCTCCACGGTGGCGGGCGAGGTCGGGACGCGCATCGACGTCCGCAGCGACGGCTGCTGGGCCTGCCACGAGAGCGGCACGCCGCGCGCTTCGCTCGAGCTGGGTCAACGCAAGCGCGTGTACGCGACCGCCGACGGGCACCGCGCGCTCGGCTTCCTCACCCCGTTCAAGAACGAGGCCTCGTGCTCGACGAGCGAGTGCCACGCGCACCCGGCGGAGCGGTCCGTCCTCGGCGTGCTCGACGTCGGCATCTCGCTGGAGCGGCTCGACGGCGACACCGCGGGGTTCCGCCGCCGGGCGCTGGGCGGCGCGGCCGTGGCCGCCGTGGTGCTCGGGCTCCTCGTCGGCTGGGTGGCCCGCCGGCAGCTCGTCCGTCCGGTGGCGGCGCTCGTCCAGGCGACGCGGCGGGTGGCGAGCCGGGAGTTCGAGACCGAGATCCCGGTGACGTGGAGCGGCGAGCTGGGGGCGCTCGCGACCTCCTTCAACGAGATGACCTCCTCGCTCCGCCACGCGCGCAACGACCTCCACGCGCTCATGGCGGACCTCGAGCGCCAGGTGCACGAGCGGACCGCGGCGCTCCGCGCCGCCCAGGATCAGCTCGTCCGCTCGGAGAAGCTCTCCTCCCTCGGGCGCCTGTCGGCGTCCATCGCCCACGAGATCAACAACCCGCTCGCCGGCATCCTCACGTTCGCGAAGCTCATGGTCCGCATGCTGGATCAGGGCGCGCCGGACGAGGCGACCCGGAAGACGCTCGTCAAGAACCTGCACCTCGTGCAGCGGGAGACCGAGCGGTGCACCGCCATCGTCCGCAACCTGCTCGACTTCGCCCGCGAGCGGCCGCTCACGGTGAAGGACGTGGACGTGAACGCGGCCGTCGAGGAGGCGCTGCAGCTCCTCGCGAACCCCATCCAGCTCAACGACCTGACGCTGGAGAAGCGACTCGCCCCGCTCCCTCCGGTGAAGGCCGACTTCGGCCAGCTCCGCCAGGCGTG
>Ga0196976_1001105_pt1 | contig 13308 bp, 10 predicted proteins | sample S3v_513CmetaG_FD_148644 | JGI IMG/M metagenome (GOLD analysis project Ga0196976, IMG submission 148644) | Soil microbial communities from Anza Borrego desert, Southern California, United States - S3+v_5-13C | ecosystem: Environmental > Terrestrial > Soil > Desert | place: USA: California...
TCGTCCGCGCGGCGATCGGCGTCGAGGGCGCTGGGGGTTACGCCGACGCGGCACAGCGCGCCGCCAACGTCGCCCGCGCCAGGGCCGTCATCGACGGCGCGATCGCCGCCGGAATCTACGTGATCGCGGACTTCCACACCCACGAGCTGCGTCAGGCCGACGCGCAGGCGTTCTTCGGCGATCTCGCGCGCACCTACGCCTCGTCGCCCAACGTCATCTGGGAGACGTACAACGAGCCGACCACCCAGAGCTGGTCCTCGCTGAAGAGCTACCACACGGCCGTCATCAACACGATCCGCTCCGCGGGCAGCCAGAACCTCGTCGTCGTGGGCTCGCCCAACTGGTCGCAGGACGTCGACGTCGCCACGACGGACCCGGCACCTGCCACGCGTCCGGCAACAGCGGCTTCAACGACAAGGCCGAGACCGCCAGCGCCCTCCTCCCCGGCGCGAGCGCCACCGGCCCCTGGTCCGACGCGAACCTCACCGAGTCCGGCAAGTGGGCCAAGGCGTACATCGCGAAGGGCACCACCACCACCCCGCCGCCGCCGCCGGGCACGTGGGATCCGAACGTCTCCTACAAGTTCGTCAACCGCGCGTCCGGCAAGGCGCTCGACAGCGCCGGCGCGACCGCCGACGGCAGCGCCGTCAAGCTGTGGTCGAGCGGGACCAGCACGAACCAGCGATGGAGGATCGTCGACGCGGGCGGTGGCTACTACAAGATCCTCAACCAGACGAACGGGAAGGGGATCGACAGCGCGGGGGCGGCCCACGACGGCAGCACCCTGCAGATGTGGTACAGCAACTCGCACACCAACCAGCAATGGCAGATCGTGTCGCTCGGCGGCGGCTACTACAGGATCGTCAATCGGACCACCGGCAAGGCCGTGGACACCGGCGGCGCCACCGCCGACGGCAGCGTCTGCCAGATGTGGTACAGCAACTCGAGCTACAACCAGCAGTGGTCGATCGTGCGGTGACGGCCGGGCTCGGACCCGACGTAGACGCACGGTGAACCATGAAGGGCGGGCGCCGCGAGGCGCTCGCCCTTTCGCTTTCCGTGCGGCCGCGCCGTGTGCCGGCCCGGTGTGCGCCGCGGTGCGGGACCCGCCGACGTCGAGCGCCGAGGTGAGGGCGATCGCGCGCTCGGTCCGCGCCGACCCTGGTCACCATCGGTGAATGCACCCACCCCCGGGCCGGCGCGCACCCGCACGCGCCCGCAAACGATGGCCGTCACCACCGGTGACACCTACTCGTGCGCGCAAACGTTCGCCGCGGACCGTGGGAACGCGCGAACCGCGGCAAACGTTTTTCGCGCGCGCGTCCCTCGCGTCACGGGCTTGTCGCTCCCGATTCGAGTTCCGAAGCTCGACGCACCACCTACGAGGACGCGCTTCCCGAGTTCGTCGGTTCGCGGAGCTCCCCTCGTTGAAAGGGGTACAGCATGAAGGCCCGTTTCCCGTCGCTCCTCTCGTTGCTCCTCACTGGACTGCTCGCCGCCTGCGGCGGCGAGCCCGTCGACGACACCGCGGCGTCCGCGCCCAGCGCGCCCGCCGCCTCCGCCGTCTCCACCCACGGCCGCCTGAAGGTCTGCGGCAACAAGATCTGCAACGCCGCCAACACGCCCGTGCAGCTCAAGGGCATGAGCCTCTTCTGGAGCAACACGGGCTGGGGCGGCGATCGCTTCTACAACGCCACCGCCGTGTCGAACCTCGCGAGCGGCTGGGGCGCCACCGTGGTCCGCGCCGCGATCGGCGTGCACTCCGGCGGCGGCGTCGTGGACGGCCAGCGCGCCCAGAACATGGCCCGCGCCAAGGCGGTCATCGACGGCGCCATCGCCGCCGGCATCTACGTGATCGTCGACTGGCACAGCCACGAGCTGCACCAGGCCGAGGCCCAGTCCTTCTTCCAGGAGCTCGCCACCGCGTACGCGGCGTCGCCCAACCTCATCTGGGAGACGTTCAACGAGCCGACCACGCAGAGCTGGTCGACCTTGAAGAGCTATCACACGGCCGTGATCAACACGATCCGCGCCGCCGGGAGCCAGAACCTCGTGATCGCCGGCTCCGGGACCTGGTCGCAGGACGTCGACATCGCCGCGAACGATCCGCTCGCCGACGCCAACACCGCCTACACGCTCCACTTCTACGCCGGCAGCCACGGCGCCTCGCTCCGCTCCAGGGCGGACGCCGCGATGGCGAAGGGCAAGGCCGTGTTCGTGACCGAGTACGGCACCTGCGACGCCTCGGGCAACGGCGGCTTCAACGCCACCGAGTCGAACAACTGGGCGGCGTGGATGGACACGAACAAGATCAGCTCCGCCAACTGGTCGCTCAACGACAAGGCCGAGACCGCCAGCGCCCTCCTCGTCGGCGCGAGCGCCACCGGGCCCTGGACCGACGCGAACCTCACCGAGTCCGGCAAGTGGGCCAAGGCGTACATCTCGAAGGGGACGACGACGCCGCCTCCGCCGCCGACGTACGCGCTCACCGTCACCAAGTCCGGCACGGGCAGCGGCACCGTCACCTCCAACACGGGCGGCATCAACTGCGGCGGCGTCTGCTCCGCGAACCTCGCCTCCGGCACGACGGTGACCCTCACCGCCGCGGCCGCCTCCGGCTCCACGTTCGGCGGCTGGAGCGGCGCCTGCAGCGGCACCGCGACGACGTGCGCGGTCTCCATGAACGCGGCGAAGTCGGTCGGCGCGGCGTTCAACACGAGCGGCGGCGGCACGTACTACACCGCGACCGTCACGAAGGGCGGCACCGGGACCGGCACCGTCACCTCGAGCACCGGCGGCATCAACTGCGGCACGGCCTGCTCCGCGAGCTTCGCCTCCGGCACGACCGTGACCCTCACCGCCACGGCGGCGGCGGGCTCGACGTTCGCCGGCTGGAGCGGCGCCTGCACGGGCACCGGCACGTGCACGCTCTCCATGACCGCCGCCCGGACCGCCACCGCCACGTTCAACCCGAGCTCCACCGGCGGCACCGCGCCGTGCGCCAACGCGATCACGATGACGGCGACGAACAGCGGCAACTTCAACACGACCGGCGCCGTCTGCTACCGCACCAGCGCCAACGTGGGCGGCTGGGGCTGCTCAAACTTCGACGGCCGCACGGTGAAGGTGAACGGCGTCGCGAAGACCTGCGGGCAGATGCCCATGCCGGCGAAGTGGTCCGACGGGTACTACTACTTCGACGTGAGCGCCGGCGCGTTCGGGTGGGCGGCCCTGTACTACTGGTAGCCGCTCGCCCGTGACGTGAAGCTCGTACGGAAGTGAAGGGGCAGGGGCCCGTGCGCCCCTGCCCCTTCTGTTCCCCGTGAACGAGCCCGCGCCCGCGCCCGAGGATCATCGTCACCCGCGCTTCGCGCAGGTCCTCCACCACGCCGTCCCTTGCTCAGCTCTCCGCCCGCCGCCGCGCGCGCTCCGCCTCGAGGTAGTGGTCGAAGTGCGCCGACGGGAACGGGACAGCGAGGAAGGTCGCGACGAGCTCGCCCTCCGGCAGCCGGATCGCCTGGCGGACGCCGGGGAGGAGCCGGAGCCTCCCCTCGGTCCGGAGCGAACGGTCGGGCAAGCTCAGCTCGTACCGGACCGAGATGAGCCCGCCCCGCTGGCGCGCCGTCTCCACCCGGAACGACATGAGGACCTCGTCCGGGCTCCCCGGCGCGTGCAGGAGCAGGCGCGCTGGCCTCCCCGCGGCCGTGATGAGCCGGGGCTGCGCCACGACCTGGCCCTCGGGCGTGGTGAGCTGCAGCGAGATGAGCTCGCCCGCCGCCCCGAGCTCGCGGGCCCGGACCTCGTGGTCCACCGCCGCCTTGGTGCGGACGGCCACCTCGGCGGAGGCGCCGCCGAGCGCGAAGGCACCGGCGAGGAGGAGCGCGACCCGGCCGAACCGGCGGAGGGGATCGGACATGCGACCCGGGAGCGCTGCAACGAGCGTACCCCGATGCGGTCCCGGGAATATCCGTGGGTTGCGCCGCCCTGGCGCCGTCCGGGGTGTGTGTTTCAGGCCGCGCGCTCGGAAAACCGTCGACGGTTCTCCGTGCCCGGACGCGGGGGATCCCCGGGAGGCTGATTCACGGGGTCGTGCCGGAGCGCTCCAGCGCGTCGGCGGCGGCGTCGAGGATCGACGCCTGCGCCTCCAGCGCCCGCGCCTGCGCCTCGAGCGCGGCGCGGCGCTCGGCGAGGGCCGCGACGCGCGTCGCCGGATCGAGCACCGTCTGCTGCAGATCGCTCGTGAACGTCGCCGGCCGCGAGCTCGGGGGCTCCTCGCGGACGGAGCGGGCGAGCTCCGCCTTCACCTGCGCCGCCTCCGCCATGAGCTGGGCCGCCTCCTCGCGCAGCGCGGCCGCCTGCTCCCGGAGCTCGTCCGCGAGCTCGCACCGCGGATCGGGGCCGGGCGGGACCGCCGCCGGCCGCGGGCGCGCACCCTCGAGCTCCTCCGCGAGCTCCTGCGAGCGGACGAGCAGCCGCTCGAGCGACCCGTCCTCGATCGGCTCGCCCGCGCGCCGCCGGGCCTTGAGCGCCTCGATCCGGCTCGCGACGTCGTCCAGCTCGCGCCGGAGCGCGTCCACGTCCGGACCGGCGGAGAGCATCGCGGCGAGGAGGAGCGGGCAGATCATCGGCGAAGCTCCACGTCGAGCAACCGGCGTGCCGCGCCGGGGCGCCGAGGTTCCGATGGGTTACGGCGCGCCGCGCGGCGCGCCGGCGGCGATCGGCGAGGTCCGCCCTCGAAAATCCGTCGGATCACGGCGCGCCGCCGTCCGGCTCGTCCCGCGCGATGCCGTACTTGTCGAGCTTGTAGTAGAGCGCCGACGGCTTGATCCCGAGCAGCCGCGCCGCCTCGGCCTTCACCCCGCGCGCCTTCTCCATCGCCGCGAGGACGAGCTCCCGCTCGAGATCGTCGAGCACGTCCGGCAGGCTCCGATCGCCGGTCGGGATGGGGAGCCCGGCCGCGGGGGCCGGCCGGCGCAGCCCCTCGGGCAGGTCCTCGGCCCGGATCTCCGGGCCGTCGGCGAAGACGAGCGCCTGCTCGACGAGGTTCTGGAGCTCGCGGACGTTGCCCGGCCAGCGGTGGCGCCTGAGGAGCTCGAGGGCGGCGGGGCTGAAGCCGGTCACCCTGCGGCCCATCCGCGGCGCCGCCCGGCGGAGGAAGACCTGCGCGAGCTCCTCGACGTCGCCCGGCCGCTCGCGGAGCGGCGGGAGCCGCACCGGCACGACGGCGAGCCGGTAGTAGAGATCCTCGCGGAACCGGCCGTCCGCGACCATCTTCGCGAGGTCGCGGTTCGTGGCCGAGACCAGGCGCACGTCCACCTCGATCGATCCCTCGCCGCCGACGCGCTCGATCCGGCGCTCCTGGAGGACGCGCAGGAGCTTCACCTGGATCGACGGCGCGAGCTCGCCCACCTCGTCGAGGAACAGCGTGCCGCCGTCCGCGAGCTCGAACCGGCCGAGCTTGCGCTTCACCGCGCCGGTGAACGCGCCGCGCTCGTGGCCGAAGAGCTCCGACTCGAGCAGCCCCTCGGGGATCGCCGCGCAGGAGATCGAGACGAACGGCCGGTCGCGGCGCGGACCGCCGTCGTGGATGGCCCGCGCGACGAGCTCCTTGCCGGTGCCCGACTCGCCCAGCACGAGCACGGTCGCGTCGGTCGAGGCGATCCGCCGGACCTGGTCGAGCACCCGGCGCATCGGCTCGGAGCGCCCGACGATGCCGTGGGGGTCGTGCTCGCGCGCCGCGTCCTCGTCGAGCGCCTCGACCCGGCCGCGGTCCGTCCGCGCCCCGCGGCGCTCGCGGGCGATCTGGACCGCCTTCTCGACGCGCGCGCGCAGCACCTCCGGCGAGAAGGGTTTCTCGACGAAGTCGATGGCCCCGAGCGCCATCGCCTCGACCGCCGTGGCGATCGTGCCGTGCGCGGAGATGACGACCACCGTGGCGTCGGGATCCTCGGCGCGGAGCTGGCGCACGACCTCGAGCCCGTCCACCGGCAGCATCCGGAGATCGGTCACGACCACGTCGGCCGGCCGCTTGCGGTACGCGGCGATCGCCTCCGCGCCGCCCCGCACGCCCTGGACGTCGTGGCCCAGGCGGGTCAGGACGAGGACCATGCCCTCGCGCATGGCGTCGTGGTCGTCGGCCACCAGGATGCGAGCCATCACCGCGATTCTACATGGTGGGCCCGGGGGGCCGGCCGGGCGGGCGGACCTTTCGGTCATTCCTACAGATCCCGTACAAATTTCGTATTTGTCGAAGGCAGGGCGGTGGTTACGAACCAGGGAGCGGATCGGAGACCACCATGAACAAGCAGAAGACCTGGCTCAACGTCGGCTTCCCCATCCTCGCGGTGCTCGGCGTGCTCTTCCTGCAGGAGTCCTGGGCGCGCTCGCAGATCGAGGCCATCCCGTACAGCGAGTTCCAGCGGCTCGTGCGCGAGAACAAGGTCGCGGCCGTGGTGGTCTCGCAGGACCAGCTCCAGGGGGAGCTCAAGGAGCCGCTCCCGAGCGGGAAGAAGCGGTTCGTCACGATCCGCGTGGACGCCGACATGGCCAAGGAGCTCGACGGCCACGGGGTGAAGTTCCAGGGCCGGTTCGAGAGCGACGTCATCCCGATGATCCTGTCGTGGGTGGTCCCCACCGCGCTCTTCTTCGGCGTCTGGATCTGGCTCTCGCGCCGGATGGCGAGGCAGATGGGCGGCGGCCTCGGCGGCGGGCTCATGTCCATCGGCAAGTCGAAGGCCAAGGTCTACGTCGAGACCGACACCAAGGTCTCGTTCGCCGACGTCGCCGGCGTCGAGGAGGCGAAGGCCGAGCTGCAGGAGGTGGTCGCGTTCCTCAAGGACCCGAAGAGCCAGGGCCGCCTGGGCGCGCGCATGCCCAAGGGCGTCCTCCTCGTCGGCCCTCCCGGCACCGGCAAGACGCTCCTCGCGAAGGCCGTCGCCGGCGAGGCGGGCGTGCCCTTCTTCTCGATCTCCGGCTCCGAGTTCGTGGAGATGTTCGTCGGCGTGGGCGCGGCCCGCGTCCGCGACCTCTTCGAGCAGGCCCGCGCCAAGGCCCCGGCCATCATCTTCATCGACGAGCTCGACGCCCTCGGCCGGGCGCGCGCCAGCGTCGCCGGAATGGGCGGGCACGACGAGAAGGAGCAGACGCTCAACCAGCTCCTCGTCGAGCTCGACGGCTTCGACCCGACGGCCGGCATCGTCCTCCTCGGCGCCACCAACCGCCCCGAGGTGCTCGACCCCGCCCTGCTCCGCGCCGGCCGCTTCGACCGGCAGGTGCTCGTCGACCGGCCGGACCGCGCCGGCCGGATCGCGATCCTCGAGGTCCACGTGAAGAAGGTGAAGCTCGCGCCCGGCGTGCAGCTCGAGCAGGTGGCCGCGCTCACGCCCGGCTTCACCGGCGCCGACCTCGCGAACCTCGTGAACGAGGCGGCCCTCGTCGCCACGCGCCGCGGCGCCGCGGAGATCTCGCTCGAGGACTTCAACGCCGGCATCGAGCGGATCATCGCCGGGCTGGAGAAGAAGAACCGGATCCTGAACCCGCGCGAGCGCGAGGTGGTCGCGCACCACGAGCTCGGCCACGCGCTCGTGGCCGCGGCCCTGCCCGGCACCGACCCGGTCCACAAGATCTCGATCATCCCGCGCGGCATCGGCGCGCTCGGCTACACGATCCAGCGCCCCACCGAGGACCGCTACCTCATGACGCGCGAGGAGCTCGAGGCGAAGATGGCCGTCCTGCTCGGCGGCCGCGCCGCGGAGCACCTCGTGTACGGCCACTACTCGACCGGCGCCGCCGACGACCTCGGGAAGGCGAGCGACATCGCCCGGAGCATGGTCACCCGCTACGGCATGGCCGGCGGCCTCGGGCCCGTGAGCTACCAGACCGAGCCCGAGGGGTTCCTGGGCCAGGTGACCGGGACGCGGCGGCTCTACTCGGAGGAGACCGCGCGCGAGATCGACCTGGCGGTGCGCGAGCTCCTCGACGGCGCGTTCCGCAGGGCGCGGAACCTGCTCAAGGCGAACCAGCCCGTGCTCGAGGAGGGCGCCCGCACGCTCCTCGCGCGCGAGACGCTCACCGGCGACGACCTCGCCGCGCTGCTCGCGCGGGTGAAGACGGAGGCGAGGCCGGCGGCGGCGTGACCGGCGGCCCAGCCCCGCTCCTTCGACAGGCTCAGGGCGAGCGGTGCTCTCTCGTCCGGTCGTGCTGAGCCTGTCGAAGCACGGGCGGGTACGGTCCCACGTCCGCCCGCCCTACGAGAGGCGCTCGGCGAGCGGAACTTCAGCTCCGCCCCGGGGATTTCCTCGCCCCCGCCGCCGTTCTCTGGTTCGATCCCTCGGTGGCGCGGGTGCTCGAGACCTGGCAGCTCGTCGCGGCGATCCTCTCGATCGTCGCCGCGGTCCTCGCGTCGGCGCACGCCATCCTCAACAAGCGGGACGTGCGCGCGGCGCTCGGCTGGCTCGGCCTCATCCTCGTCGTCCCGCTCGTCGGGGCGGCGGCGTACCTCGTCTTCGGCGTGAACCGGATCCGCCGCCGGGCGCAGGCGCTCCGGCTCCCGGACGTCCGGGCCCGGCCCGAGGACCTCCCGCCTCCGCCCGCGCTGCCGCCGGGGGCGAGCCACCTCGCGCCCCTCGTCCAGCTCGCCGACTCCGTCGTGCGCCGGCCGCTCGTCGCCGGGAACCGGATCGAGCTCCTCGCGGGCGGCGCCCGGGCGTACCCGGCGATGCTCGCGGCGATCGACGCGGCGGAGCGGTCGGTCACCCTCTGCACGTACATCTTCGACCCGGGGCTCGTCGGGGACGCGTTCGTCGACGCCCTCACCCGCGCCCAGGCCCGCGGCGTGCAGGTCCGCGTCCTCATCGACGCGATCGGCGTGCGGTACCGCTGGCCGCCCGTCCACCGCGCCCTCCGGCGGAACGGCGTGCGGACCGCCCTCTTCCTCCCGCGCTTCTCGCCGGTCTGGCTCCCGTTCGTGAACCTCCGGAATCACCGGAAGATCCTCGTCGCCGACGGGCGCGTCGGGTTCACGGGCGGCATGAACATCCGCGACACGTTCATGCCGCGCGACGGCGGGCCCAACCCGTCGATCGACCTGCACGCGCGGCTGGAGGGGCCGGTGGTCGGCCACCTCCAGTCGGCGTTCGCCGAGGACTGGCTCTTCACCACGGGAGAAGAGCTCGACGGCCCGGCGTTCTTCCCGCCCGCCGTCGCCGCCGGCCCCGTGCTCGCCCGCGGCATCCCGGACGGACCGGACGAGGACTTCGAGGCCATCCGCTGGATCCTGCTCGGCGTGCTCGCCGCGGCGCGCAGCCGTATCCGGATCGTCACGCCGTACTTCCTGCCCGACCAGCCGCTCATCACCGCCCTCAACGTCGCGGCGATGCGCGGGGTCGAGGTGGACGTCGTCCTGCCCGAGCGCGGGAACCTCCCGGTCGTCCAGTGGGCGCAGAACGCCCAGCTCTGGCAGGTGCTCGACCGCGGCTGCCGGGTGTGGCTCTCACCCCCGCCCTTCGACCACGCCAAGGCGATGACCGTCGACGGCGTCTGGTCGCTCATCGGCTCCGCCAACTGGGACCCGCGGAGCCTCCGGCTCAACTTCGAGCTGGACGTGGAGTGTTACGACGCCGGCGTGGCGCGCGACCTCGACGCGCTCATCGACAGCCGCCTGCGGCTCGCCCGCCCGGTCACGCTTCGTGACATGGATCAAAGGCCGCTCGCGCTCCGGCTCCGCGACGGGCTCGCCCGGCTGCTGTCGCCGTACCTCTGAGCGGTCCATTGCAGTAAGCTCCCCCGCCATGTCCAACGCCTCCGTGTCGATCGCGATCGTGGTCGCGTACGTCCTGGTCATGCTCTGGGTCGGCTGGCTCTCGATGCGGAAGACCAAGGACGTGAAGGACTTCTTCATCGGCGGCCGCTCGCTCGGCCCCTGGATGAGCGCCTTCGCGTACGGCACGACCTACTTCTCCGCGGTGCTGTTCATCGGCTACGCGGGGAAGCTGGGCTGGGGCTTCGGCATCTACACGATGTGGATCGTCCTCGGGAACACGGCCATCGGCACGCTCGCCGCCTGGAAGGTCCTCGCCGGCCGCACGCGCGACATGACCGCGCGCCTCTCGGCGATCACGATGCCCGAGTTCCTGAAGGCGCGCTTCCAGGACCCGAAGCTCCAGATCTTCGCTGCGGCGGTGATGTTCGTCTTCCTCGTGCCCTACTCCGCGTCGGTGCTGATGGGCCTCTCGTTCCTCTTCGAGATGACGCTCCACATCCCGTACGAGGCGGCGCTCTACTTCCTCACCGGCCTCACCGCCGTGTACCTCGTGATGGGCGGCTACTTCGCCGTCGCCATCTCCGACTTCATCCGCGGCATCGTCGAGTTCGCCGGCGTCATGATCATGGTCTGGCTGCTCGCGCACAGCGCCAGCGCCGACGGGTTCGGCCCGGCCACGCGGGAGCTCCTCTCCGATCCCGCGACCATGGCCCCGGCGCTCGTCGCGACCAAGACGCTCGGCGCGGGCGGCCTCGCCGTCGCCGTCCCCGGCTGGCTCACCCTCGCCGCCCTCGTCCTCATCACGAGCTTCGGCCCGTGGGCGCTGCCGCAGATGGTCCAGAAGTTCTACTCGATCCGCAGCCGCCAGGACGTCACCCGGGCGATGACGATCGCCGGCGTCTTCGCGCTCTTCATGGCCTTCGGCGCGTACTACTCGGGCGCGCTCACGCACCTCTACTACCGCGCCGGCCTCCCGGCCGACCTCATCGGCCCCAAGGGTCCGATCTTCGACAAGATCATGCCGCACTTCATCACCACCTCCGGGCTGCCCGAGGCGCTCGTGCTGGTGATCGTGCTCATGGTCTTCTCGGCCTCGATGTCGAGCCTCTCCTCGCTCGTGCTCGTCTCCAGCTCGGCGGTGGCGATCGACATCTACGGCGCGTTCGTCGACCACCAGAAGGACCCGAAGCGCACGATGGCGCTGTTGCGGATCCTGTGCGCCGTGTTCGTCGGCGTCTCGCTCCTCATCGCGCTCCAGAAGCCGACGCTCATCATGAACCTCATGATCATGAGCTGGGGCACGCTCTCCGGCGTCTTCCTCGCGCCGTACCTCTTCGGCCTCTTCTGGAAGCGGACCACGCGCGCGGGCGTCTGGGCCGGCATGGCCGTCGGCCTCGCCTCCGCGGTGGCGCTCTTCGTCGCCTGGGGCGCCGACGGCGTGCCGCTCGCGGGCGCGGTCGCGATGCTCCTCCCGCTCCTCGTCGTGCCCGCGGTCTCGCTCGTCACGCGCGCCCCGGACGCGCAGGTGCTCGCGACGGCGTTCGGGACCGGGGACGCGCCGCCGCCGGGCGAGCAGCGGGCGGCCTAGCCTCGTGCGAGGAGTGCCGCGCGGATGTCGGCAGCCGAGGGCGGACGTGCGAGCGCGGATTACGAGCCTCTCGACCACCGGCGCAGTCCTGGCTCGAGCAGGCGGCGGACGAGCTGGAGATCCGCGTGATCCGACGGGTCGAGGCGGCGCGGGACGCGCACCTCGTCGAAATCGAACGTCGCACACTCGCGCTGAAGCAGCAGTGGGACGCGAACCGCCTGGACCCGTCACAGCTGCGCGACCCCGCCTTCGTCGCGGCGGCCCTGCACCCCTCGTCGGCGGAGGTGGCCCGTGCGTATCTCTCCTGCGGAAGACCCGGGCGGCTGGGCGCGAGCTCAGTGAGCAGCTCGACCACCGCATCGACCGCGCGAAGGACCGCGCGGTGCGGGTGGTCGACCACGTGAACCTGAACGCGGCCGAGCGGATCGACCACGTGGCGCTCGGCGGCATCGGCCCCTGGTGCTCGGGGCCATGCCCCGCGCGCCCTGGGGATAGCTCTCCCGCGCGCCGTGGGAATCGCTACGGCTTCCGCGCGTCCCGCACCGCGAGCGGCCCCACCAGCGCGAGCGCCACCACGAGCAGCGCGAGGCCGGCGGCCTCGAGCCCGCGCGGCCGCTCGCCGAGCTCCAGCGCGCTCGCGGCGAGCCCGACGAGCGGGGTCGACAGGATCGCGAGGCTCGCGACCCCGGCCGACACGTGCCGCAGCAGCGCGGTCCACAGGACCCACGCGACCGCGGTCGCCGGGAGGATCTGGTAGAGCACCGCGAACACGAGGTACGGCGACCACTCCGTCGGCCGGCCCGGCGAGAGCGCCGCCGCGGCCCAGAGGCCGAGCCCGCCGAAGAGCATCTGCCACGCCGCGACGCCGAGCGGGTCGGCGCGCTCGCGCACGAGGAGCCGGCGCGTGACGACCGCGCCGAACGCCCAGGCGAGGCCCGAACCCGTGGCGAGCGCCGCGGCGCGGACGTTCCCCGCCGCGCCCGCGCCGCCGAGGAAGACCAGCGCGAGGCCCGCGCCCGCGGCGCCGAGGGCGATGGCCTGGATCCGCCCGGGCCGCTCGCGCAGCATCGGCCACCCCAGCACGACCACCCAGAACGGCATCGTGTAGCAGAGGAGCGCGGCCCGCCCCGCCGGGCCCTGCCGCAGCGCGAACAGGGAGAGCGCGGTGTTGAGGCCGGTCTGGACGGCGCCGGCCCAGGCGAGCGTCCACGTGGGGCGGGTGAGCCGCGACCGAGCGAAGAGCGCGAGGAGCGCGAGGAGGAGCAGCCCCGCGGGCACGAAGCGCCAGGCGGCGAGCTCGAACGGCCCCACGTAGGCGAGGGCCGACTTCATCACGACCCAGTTGTATCCCCAGAGGAGCGGGACGAGGAGGAGCGCCGCCAGCGTCCAGGCGGCAGCCGCGCGGCGCTCCGAGGACGTCGATCTTTCCTGCTGAGGGGAGCGCGCCAAGTTGTGTACCTTCGGAGAAGCTACCATCGGCGGAGGCGCCCGACATGGCCAAGCGAGTCCTCGTGATGGACGTCGGCGGCACGAACGTGAAGCTGCACGTGACCGGGCACGACGAGACCGTGAAGATCCCCTCGGGCAAGAAGCTCACCCCGGCGCGGATGATGCGCGACGCGCTCCGGGCGATCGCCGAGCGCGGCTGGAAGTTCGACGCGGTTACCATCGGCGTCCCCGCCCCGATCGCCGGCGGCAAGGTCGCGCTCGAGCCCGCCAACCTCGGCCGCGGCTGGACGCGGTTCGACTTCCGCAAGGCCGCGCGCAAACCCGTGCGCCTCGTGAACGACGCGGCCATGCAGGCGCTCGGGAGCTACGCGGGCAAGGGGACGATGCTCTTCCTCGGCCTCGGCACCGGCCTCGGCGCGGCGCTCGTCGCGGACGGCACGCTCGTGCCGCTCGAGCTGGCGCGGATGCCCTACAAGAACGGGGAGCTCGAGGACTACGTCGGCGAGCGGGC
>Ga0196976_1001106_pt1 | contig 13298 bp, 11 predicted proteins | sample S3v_513CmetaG_FD_148644 | JGI IMG/M metagenome (GOLD analysis project Ga0196976, IMG submission 148644) | Soil microbial communities from Anza Borrego desert, Southern California, United States - S3+v_5-13C | ecosystem: Environmental > Terrestrial > Soil > Desert | place: USA: California...
CCTCGCGCTGCTCGCGGGGCCATCGGTGCCCCCCGGCGCGCACTACAACGCGGTCCGGCGGCGCCAGGGGTTCGAGCGGGCGCTCGCCGAGGCGGGCATGAGGCTACCGCCCGAGCGTTTCGCTTCGTGCATCGAGTACTCACGCAAGGACGGCGTCAGCGCGCTGGAGTCGTTCCTGAAGAGCGGCCAGCCGATCGACGGCATCTTCTGCGCGGCGGGAGACGCCGCGGCGGGCGGCATCCTCGCAGCGGCCCGGGAGCACAAGCTCGCGATCCCGGCCGACCTCGCGGTGGTCGGCTTCGACGACCTGCCGACGGCGGCGATCTCGGACCCGCCCCTCACCACGATCCGCCAGCCGACGACGAGGATCGCCCAGGAGGCGCTCCGCCTCGCGACGCAGAAGGAGAACTTCGCCGCGATCCTGGAGAAGCCCGAGACGATCCACCTGGAGCCGACGCTCGTGAAGCGGGGCTCGACGTAGGGCCTCGCGCGCGGCTGCTCGAGGCGTGTGTGCCAGCCCTCACCGCGGCATCTGGAACAGCCCGCCCCCGTTCACGACGTCGCCGTACCCGCGCGCGCGGAGCATCCGCTCGGCGGCGGCGCTGCGGGCGCCGGAGGCGCAGTAGACGACGATGGGGCGGTCCTTCGGCAGCTCGGAGATCCGCGCCTCGAGCTCCTGCACCGGGATGTTGACCGCGCCCGGGTACGCGCCTCCCTGGAACTCCCCCGGCGACCGGACGTCCACGATCTTCGCCCCCGCCTTGATCTTCTCCAGCACCACCGACTGGCTCACGCGCGTGCCTCCCATGAAGCGCCGGGCCAGGACGAGCGCCACGGCGACGAAGAACAGGATCCAGACGACCTTCACGACGCCTCCCACTCGAACCCGCCCTCGGCGAGCATGCTCACGCTCCCGCCGGTGACGTTCACGACGTCCTCGAACCCGAGCGCGCGGAGCGTGCGCAGCGCGAGGTGCCCGCGGAACCCGGACCGGCAGTGGACGGCGATCCGCCGCCCGCGGGGGAGCTCCTGCGCGCGCGCCCGGAGCTCGTCCACCGGGACGTGCACCGCGCCCCGGACGTGCCCGCGCTTCCACTCGTTCGCGGTCCGCACGTCGAGGACCACGGGCGGACGCTCGGACGCCAGCTCGGCGCGGAGCGCCGCCGCCGTGACGACCGGGCTGAAGCCGGTCCGATCGTTCTCGGCGACGAACGCCACCAGGTTGAGCGGGTCGTTCGCCGACGAGTACGGCGGCGCGTACGCGAGGTCGAGCTCGGCCAGATCCGCGAGCGTCATCTGGCCATGCAGCGCCGTCGCGGCGACGTCGATCCGTTTGTCGACGCCCGCCTTCCCGAACGCCTGCGCCCCGAGGAGCCGGCCGGTGTTCCGGTCGTACACGAGCGCGAGCGACAGCTCCTCCGCGCCCGGGTAATAGCCGGCGTGGTGGTCCTTGTGGATCACCGCGACTCCGACGTCGAACCCGGCCTCGCGCGCGGCGCGCTCCGAGAGCCCGGTCATGCCCGCGGTGGCCTCGAAGATCTTCACCACGCTCGTCCCGAGCACGCCGCCGTACCGCATCGGCACGCCGAGCGCGTTCGAGGCGGCGACCCGGCCCTGCCGGTTGGCAGGCCCGGCGAGCGGGATCCGGACGCGGCGGCCCGAGACCTTGTGCTGGATCTCGACCATGTCGCCGGCCGCCCACACGTGCGGGTCGGAGGTGCGGAGGTGGTCGTCGACGAGGAGCGCGCCCGTCGGGCCGATCTCGAGCCCGGCCGCGCGCGCGAGCGCGAGCTCCGGCCGGACCCCGACCGAGAAGAGCACCACGTCGGCGGGGAGCTTCCGCCCGTCGGCGAGCTCGACGCGCCGCTCCGCCGGGAGCACCGCCTTCAGGGCCGCCCCGGTCACGACCTGGACGCCGTTCGCCGCGAGCTCGCCGGCGATCCGCACGCCGAACTCGCGGTCCATGACCGCCATCACCGTGGGGAGGAGCTCGACCACGGTCGTCTCGAGGCCGCGCTTCCGGAACGCCTCGGCCATCTCCAGGCCGATGAAGCCGCCCCCGACCACGACCGCGGTGCGCGGCTTCTCGCGCTCGAGGAAGGCGTCCACCCGGTCCATGTCGGGCACGGTCCAGAGCCGGAACACGTGCGGCGCGTCCCCGCCCGGCACGGCCGGCACCACCGGATTCCCGCCCTGCGCGAGGACGAGCGCGTCGTACGGCAGCCACCGCTCACCCTCCCCGCCGCGGACGCGCACGCGCCGCCCGGCGCGATCGAGCTCCAGGGCCTCGGTGTTCACGAGCGCCGAGACGCGGTACCGGCGCGCGAACCCCTCGGGCGTCTGGAGCAGGAGCTTCGAGCGCTGCTCGATGTCGCGCGAGACGAAGTACGGGAGCCCGCAGTTGGCGTACGAGACGTACGGGCCGCGCTCGAGGAGGGTGATCTCCGCGTCCTCGCTGATGCGCCGGGCGCGGGCCGCCGCGGTCGCGCCCGCGGCGACGCCGCCGACGATGACGAGCCGCCGCGTCATGCCGCCTCCCGGCGCCCCGGCCAGCCCACGAGCGCGCCGACGGCCGAGCCGTAGAGCGACGCGGTCCAGACGCTCGAGGTGAGCGGGCAGGTCCCGTCGCAGCCGACGAGGTACGCGTAGGCGCCGGCGACGGCGGCGCCCAGCGCCGCTGCGATCGCGGTGAACGCCCAGCGTCTCCCGCGCGGCGACGCCCTGGCGTGGTCCTCGGTCCGGGTCTCGACGTCCTGCATCGTGCCTCCCTCTCGTGGGAGCCTCGTCCGCCCCGCGGGATTCGAAGAGCCCCCGCTTGGGCCCGGGGCGTCACCGCGCGGGCGCGCGCGCCACCGCGAGGAACGCGGGGAAGCTCCGCGTCGCGCCGCCCGCCACGGGCTTCTGGATCTCGAACGCGTCCTCGAACCGGACGTCGACGAACCCGGCGCGCCCGAGCTGCGCCGCGAGGGCCGCGCGATCGAACCCGGGGTGCCCGCCGAAGTCGGCGCCGTGGAACGATCCGTCCTCCGCGTCGAGATCCGAGACGCACAGATACCCGCCGGGCTCGAGCGACGCGTGCAGCTTCCGGAGCAGGGCGTCGGTGTCGCGGACGTGGTGGAGGACGAGGAGCGCGCAGATGGCCTCGTAGCGCGCCACGGGCAGCGGGTCGCGCTCGAGGTCGAGCCGGACGACGTCCACGTTGCAGGCGCCCTGCGCTCGCAGCTTCTCGCCCGCGACGGCGACCATCTCCGCCGAGCCGTCCACGAGCGTGACGTGCTTCACGCGGTCGCGGAGCGCGAACCCGAGCAGGCCCGTGCCCGCGCCCACCTCGAGCACGCGCGCCTGCGCGAGCGCCGGCACGCGCGCCGCGACCAGGTCGGCCACCTTGCGCGCCAGCGCCACCTTGTCGGGCTGATCCCAGCTGCGGGCCTTCGCGTCGAAGTCGTGCATCGAGGTCGCTCCTTCAGGCCGCGTCGGTCACCGGCGGGAGCCCGGCGACCGGGGCCGGTGCCCGGCGTTGCAGCTCCGCGGCGCGGCCCCTGCGAGCCAGCATCACGTAGAGCACCGGCACTGCATACCGCGAGAGGAGCGTCGCCGCCACCGCGCCCGACATGAGCGCCACCGCGAGCCCCTGGAAGATGGGATCCGCGAGCATCACCGCGCTCCCCACGATCACCGCGAGCGCGGTGAGCGCCATGGGACGGAACCGGACCCGGACCGCCTCCTCCACGGCGGCGGCGAGCGGCATCCCCTCGGTGAGCTTCAGCTCGGCGAAGTCCACGAGGATGATGCTGTTGCGGACCACGATGCCGGCGCCGGCGATGAAGCCGATCATGCTCGTCGCCGTGAAGAAGGTGCCGAGGAGCGCGTGCGCCGGGAGGATGCCTACCAGGGAGAGCGGGATGGGCGCGAGGATCACGAGCGGCATCTGGAAGGACTGGAACCAGCCGACCATGAGGACGTAGATGAGGAGCAGCACCGCCGCGAAGGCGAGCCCGAGGTCGCGGAACACCTCCAGCGTGATGTGCCACTCGCCGTCCCACTTCACCGCCGGGGTCTCCGTGTCGGCGAGGTGTGCGAGCCCGAGGAACGGGACGCGCTCCCCGGCGGCGCTCCGCAGCCCGACGAGCTTCTCGTCGAGCGCGAGCAGGGCGTAGAGGGGGCTCTCGATCTCCCCGGCGAGCTCGGCCGTCACGTAGGCGACCGGCAGCAGGTTCTTGTGCTGGATCTCGGGCGCCTCGCGCGCCTCCTCCACCCGGACCAGCTCGGAAAGGGGCACGAGCCCGCGCGCGCCGGGGACGGTCAGCGAGAGGAGCGTGTCGAGGCGCCTGCGGAGCGCGGGCGCGAGCTGGAGCACGACCGGCACCTGCGACGCGCCGCGCTCGACGTGGAACGTCCCGAGCGGCGCGCCCTGGCCCGCCGCCGCGAGCGTCTGGATGACGCTCGCGGGCGACACGCCGTGCAGGGCTGCCTTCTCGCGATCCACAGTGAGGTGGAGCTTCGGGAGGGTGGGGTTGAGGGTCGAGTCCACGTCGACGATCCCCGGGACGGTCTGGAACGCGCTCCGGAGCTCGGCGGCGATCCGGTCGCGCTCGGCGGCGCTCGGCCCGTACACCTCGGCCACCAGGGTCGCCAGCACCGGCGGGCCGGGCGGGATCTCGACCACCTTCACGCGCGCGCCCTCGCCGGCCGCGAGCCGCTCGATCTCCGGCCGGACGCGCACGGCGACGGCGTGGCTCGAGGCCTCGCGCTCGTCCCTGGGCAGGAGGTTGACCTGGAGGTCGACCTGCTCCGGCGCCTCGCGCAGGAAGCTGTGGCGGACCATGCCTACGAAGGTGAACGGCGCCGCGACGCCGGAGTGCACCTGCACGCTCTCCACCTCGGGCTCGGCCAGGAGGCGGCGCGCGACCTGCTGCCCGAGCGCGAGCGACGTCTCCCGCGCCGCCCCCGCGGGGAGATCGAGCTGCACCTGGAACTCCCGCTTGTTGTCGAACGGGAGCATCTTCACCTCGACCGCGCCCAGGAGGAGCAGCGAGGCCGCGGCGGCGAGGAGGAGGCCGACGGCGGCCAGGAAGCCGACGCGGACCGCGCGCGTCCCGAGCAGCCACCGGATCACGCGCCGATCGGCGCGCGCCAGCCGGCCCTCGGGCGCGGACTCCGCGCGCGCCGACGGCAGATCGCGCTGGGGCTCGGGCGCGTCCCGCTCCGGATCGGCGGGGTGCATGCCGGTCGGATCGAGCGCGGGCATCCGCGCCTCGCGCCGGAACACCCGGAGCGCCGCCCAGGGGCTCACCACGAAGGCGATGACGAGCGAGAAGATCATCGCCACGCTCGCCCCCACCGGGATGGGCCGCATGTACGGCCCCATGAGGCCGCGGACGAAGGCCATCGGGAGGATCGCCGCGATGACCGCGAAGGTCGCGAGGATGGTGGGGTTGCCGACCTCGTCCACGGCGTCGAGGACGACGCGGGTGAACGGGCGGCGCGGACCCGGGAGGTAGAGGTGCCGGTGGATGTTCTCGACCACCACGATCGCGTCGTCGACCAGGATGCCGATGGAGAAGATGAGCGCGAACAGCGTGACGCGGTTGAGCGTCGCGCCGTTCAGGTACGTGAGCACGAGGGTGAGCGCGAGGGTGACCGGCACGGCCACGGCGACGACGAGCGCCGAGCGCCAGCCCATGGCCACGAGGATGAGGGCGATGACCGAGAGGGTCGCGATGAGGAGGTGCTCGATCAGCTCGTCCGACTTCTCCCCCGCGGTGGCGCCGTAATCGCGGGTCACGGTCGCGTCCACCGACGCGGGGATGAGGCCGCCGCGGAGGGCCTCGACCTTGGCGAGCACGGCGGCGGCGAGCTCGGTGGCGTTGGTCCCGGGGCGCTTCGCCACCACGACGCTCGCGGCCTGCTCGAACCCCGGCCGCTCGCGGGAGGCGGTGAGCACGACGGGCGGCTCGGGCTCCGGGCCGTCCACGACGCTCGCGAGGTCCTCGACGTAGACCGGCCGCCCCTGGCGCACGGCGACGACCACGCGCCGGAGCTCCTCCGCGGAGCGCGCGAACCCGCGGGCCTCGAGCGCGACGCGGGCGCCGCCATCCACGAGCTCGCCCGCGGGGAGCTGCGCCTGCGCGGAGGCGAGCGCCTGCTGGAGGTCGCCGAGCGAGACGGAGAGCGTCCGGAGCCGCGCCGGGTCCGGCTCGACGCGCACCACGCGCCGGGCGCCGCCCACGACGCCCACCTGCGCGGCGCGGGGGACCGCGGCGAGCTCGCGGGCCACCTCCGCCGCCAGCGCCCGCAGCGTCCCGGCGGGCATCGCGTCCCGCGAGTGGAGCGTCACCGTGAGGAACGGCACGTCGTCGATCGTGAGCGCCCGGACCGTGGGCCGGAGGGAGCCGCTCGGGAGGAGCTCGGGGTGCGCGTCGAGCTCCTGCCGCACCTTGACCAGGCTCGGCTCGAGCGGCTCGTTCACCTCGAACCGGACGGTGATGAGCCCGACGCCCGCGCGGCTCGTGCTGTACAGGTACTCGACGCCGGGGATGCCCCAGAGCCGCCGCTCGAGCGGCGTCACGACCTGGCTCTCGACCTCGCCCGGCGTCGCCCCCGGCATCGGGACGACGACGTCGATCATCGGCACGACGATCTGCGGCTCCTCCTCGCGCGGCGTCAGGCTCACGGCGAGGAGCCCGAGGAGGATGGACGCGAGCACGATCACGGGCGTCAGCTTCGACCGGAGGAACGGGCGCGCCATCCGCCCCGCCAGGCCCGGGCGCGGCTCGCTCACGGCGTCACCTCGACCGGCGTCCCGTCGCGGAGAGCGCCCGGCGCGTCCACCACGGTCTCGCCCGGACGCAGGCCGGCGCGGACCCAGACCCCGTCCCCGGCGGCCTCCCCGACCGAGATCCAGCGGAGCTCGGCCCGGCCCGCCGCGGCCACGAAGACGCCCGTGAGATCGCCGCGCTCGACGAGCGCCGTGCTCGGCACCCAGGCGCGCTCCTCGCCGCCGTCGCCGCCCCGGACCTGGAGCCGGGCGAACGCGCCCGAGCGGAGCCCGGCGGGCGGCGCCTCGATCCGGGCGCGGAGCCCGCGCCGGTGCGTGACGGGGTCGCGGCCCGGCGTGAGCGCGGTCACGACGGCCGAACCCCGCGCGCCGTCCGCCTCGAACGGGAGCCGCGCGCCGACCGCCAGCCCGTCGGCTTCGGCCTCCGAGAGGCTCGCGACGAGCTCGAGCGCATCGCCCTCGAGCACGAGGAGCGGCTGCCCCGGACCGACGAGATCGCCGGGCTCGACGTGGCGCGCCTGGACCGTCCCCGCGAAGGGAGCCCGGAGCTGCGCGTACGCGAGGTTGGCGCGCGCCGCGGCCAGCGCCGCCTCGGCCTGCGCCCGCTGCGCGGTCGCGACCTCGAGCTGCGCGGGCGCCGCCGCCTCCTCGGCGAGGAGCGCCCGGATGCGGCGCTCGTGCGCCGCGGCCGCGGCGCGGCCCGCCTCCGCCGCCCGGAGGGCGCCGCGCAGGTCGGCATCGGAGAGCGAGATCACCGGCTGGCCGCTGGCCACGCGCTCGCCCTCCCGCACGTGGACGCCCCGCACGGACGCGGCGACGCGGGTGGAGACCGTCGCGCGCACGGCGGCGGCGACGCTGGCGGGGACCCACGACGCCGCGGTGGGCGCGGTCGCCCGGACGGCGCGCACGCGCGCCGCCGCGGGCCCGGCGGTCCCGGGCCGCGCGGAGGAGGGGAGGAGGCACGCGGCGATGACGAGGGTGCGTATCGCGCGGCGCGTGGCAGGAGACCTTCGATCGCCGCTGGTGGTCGTGCGCGTCACGCCGACTCTGAGCCGCGTCCGGCTCGAAGGGTGCGAGGCGGCAGCTTGGGGCGGATCCGAACCCTCGGCGCGCCACGGGGCTCGAACCCCGATTCCGCGCGATCCACGCCCGGCGCGCCGTTGTTGGCGCACCGGCCCTCGTGTAAGAAGAGGCCATGGACTCCTCCGAACGGGACCTGCTCGCGGCCGCCCAGGCCGGAGATCGCGCTGCGCTCGGCAAGCTCCTCGAGCGCCATCAGGGGCGGGTCTACCGGTTCGGGATGCGGATGTGCCGCGCGGAGGAGGACGCGAAGGACGTCCTCCAGGAGACGCTCCTCGCCGCGGCGCGCGCGCTCCCCGACTTCCGCGGGTCCTCCTCGGTCTCCACCTGGCTCTACACGATCGCGCGGAGCTTCTGCATCAAGCAGCGCCGCCGCTCGAAGTTCGCGCCGGAGAGCGTGGAGTCGCTCGACGCCGGCGAGCCGGCGCGCGCGGCCGTCCAGCTCGCCGATCCGGGCCGCGGGCCGGAGGAGGTGCTCGAGGGCCGGCGCCTCGAGGCGGCGCTCGAGGAGGCCATCGGCGCGCTCGAGCCGATGTACCGCGAGGTGCTGGTGCTCCGGGACGTCGAGGGGCTCTCCGCGGCGGAGGTCGCGGAGGTGCTCGGGCTGTCGGTCGAGGCCGTGAAGAGCCGGCTCCACCGCGCGCGCGTCGCCGTCCGGGAGCGCGTCGCGCCGGCGCTCCTGCCCGCCGCCGCGGCCGAGGCGCAGCCCGCGCCCTCGTGCCGGGACGTGGTCGAGATCTTCTCGCGGCGCCTGGAGGGCGAGATCGACTCGAACGTCTGCGCCGAGCTCGAGTCGCACCTCCAGGACTGCGCCGCCTGCCGCGGCCGCTGCGACAGCCTCCGGGCGACGCTCACGCTCTGCCAGCGCGTCGCGGAGACGCCGGTGCCGCCGCAGATCGAGACCTCGGTGCGCGAGGCGCTGCGGAGGTTCCTGGCGCGGGAGGCGTGAGGCGCGCGTCCCGCGCGACCGATCTCACCTGCGCCCGCGCCGCCAGACCGGCCGGCCGTCCTCGTCGCGCAGGGTGAGCACCTGGGCACCCTTGCGGATCTCCTGGGCGACGATCACCTGCTGCCCGAACCGCACGCTCTTCGCGCCCTTCACGTCCACGAGATCGCCGGCGGCCAGCTTCACCGGCTGCTCGTCGAGCCAGAAGCTCGGACCGACGATCACCCAGACCGTGTCTGCGCCCGCCGAGAGCTCGAGGTGGACGCCCTGCCCGCGCCGCCCCTGCCCCGCCTCGACGCTCTCCACCCTGCCCTGGACCGTGGTGACCGTGGACGGGTCGAAGCCGCGCGCGCCCATGCCCCTGCCCCACCCGCCACCGCGGCGCGGGCCGTCGGCGCAGGCCTGCCCTCCGCCCGGGCACGTCCCGGACGCGGGGGTGTCGGCGCGGAGCGCCAGCGGGATCGCGAGCGCCCCGAGGACGCCCAGGAAGGCGAGCTTCTTGAGGATGCCGTTCATGATCTCTCCTGTTGCTCCCCGCCGTGAGAGCCACGGCCGCGGGGAGCGGTGCGTGATCGCTGCGGGCGCGACATGCGCCGTCGCTGGATCACACCCGCGAGCGGGCGCGCCGTTACGGCGAGCCGCGGGCGGGGCCCCTCGCGCGCGATCTGCGCGAGCGCCCGCGCAGACGCTGCGGCCGCTCAGACCCCGAACGCGCCGAGCCCCATCCGCGCCGCGCCGCCCACGAACAGGATCCAGACCGGGTTCACCTCGAACCGCGACAGCGTGAGCACCGTCGCCGCCGCGATCGCCAGCTCGGCCGGACCGATGAGCCCGGAGCCGAGGGTGAGCGCCGCCGCGGTCATGAGCCCGACCACCGCCGGCGTGAGGCCGCGCAGCGCGGCGCGCACGGGCCGCCGCGAGCGGACGCGTGCGATCCAGCCGCCCAGCGTGACCACGATCGCGAGCGGGGCCGCGAAGATCGAGAGCGTGGCGACGATGGCCCCGAGGACGCCGTACTTCACGTACCCGATGAACGTCGCCATGAGCAGGACCGGCCCCGGCGTCACCTTGCCGATCGCCACTGCGTCCGCGAACTGCTGCGGCGTCACCCAGCCCTGGTCGAGCACGGCGGCCTGGAGGCTCGGGATGATGGCGAAGCCGCCGCCGTACGCGCCGAGCCCGGCGCGGACGAACGACAGGGCCATCCCCGCGAGCGCGCCGAGGATGCCGGCCTGCCCGAGCCAGAGGAGCGCCAGCGCACCGAGCGGGAGCTGCGGCGGGTCGCGCTCCTCGCGCTGCACCTTCTCGCGCTCGCGCCGCTCGCGCCACCGCTCCATCGCGCGCACGAGCGCGCGCTCCGTCGCGTCCTGCAGCCGCGCGCCCTCGTCCGGCAGCGCCACCGGCGGCGGCCGCGCGCGCCGGAAGCGCGCCAGCCGGAACCGCTTCGACCCGAGGTCGAACACGAACCCGGCGACCACGCCCATGCCGGCCACCTCGCCCGCCGCCCCTCCGCCGAGCGAGAAGAGGAGCGCCGCCGCGGCGATGCCCATCTGCCACGGGCGGCCAATGCCGGTGCGGACCATCTGCAGCGTGATCGAGGCGATGACGCCGACGACCGCTGCGTTCATCCCGGCGAAGAAGGGCTGGAGGGTCGGCGTGACGCCGAACCGCACGTAGAGGGCGGCGAGCGCGGTGACGACGAGGGCGCCCGGCGCGATGAACCCCGTGTACGCGACGACGGCGCCCGCGGGGCCGTGGAAGCGGAGCCCGGTGTAGGCGAGCGCGTTGGCCGCCGCGCCGCCCGGGAGCATCTGCGCCACGGTCGACGTCGCCACGAACTCGCGGTCCGTCAGCCAGCGCCGCTTCACGACGAGGAGCGAGCGCATCCCGCCGAGCACGGAGATCCCGCCGCCGAACCCGACGAGGCCGAGCAGGGTCGACACGCGGAACAGCTCGCGCAGGCTCGGGCGCTTGCGGCGCGACGCGGCCACCGCGGCCGGAGCCGGGGCCGCGCCAGGGGCCCGCCCGGGCTCGTGCGAGGTGCCGTCCTTCACGCTGCCTTTGGTATCACCCGCATCCGCCCTTCACCACAGACCTCACCTGTGGCTTCACGCGTTCGGTGTACGGATGGCTGGGCCAGTGGTGCTCGCCGGCCGCTGCCCCCTCCGGGCCCGCCGGACCGCACGGGACCTGGAACGACCGTGAGCGCACGAGCTCGGGGCGCGCCGAGGGGAGGCGATCCCCCGTGGCGTAGGCGAACCGCCAGGCGAGCGCCCCCTCCGCGACCCCGGGTTCGGGCTTTGCAACGCAAGGCGGGGCGGGGTAGAGCTCCAGCCACCCGTTGACGCCGCCCTCGAGGACGTAGACGTTCGGCACCCCGCGCGACACGAGCCGTTTCCACCCCTCGAGCGCGTCCGCCTCGCCGTTGGCGACGAGGAACGTGATCGTGCTCGGCGGCTCCTCGAGCAGGCGCCGCACCTCGCCGGGCGCGTCGAGCGCCGCGGGATCGATCCGCCGCGCTCCGCCGACGTGGAACAGGTTGAACTCGCGCTCCGGTCGCAGGTCGAGCACGTCCACGCGCAGCGCGACGTCGCCGCGGCGCGCGACGAGCTCCGCGGGCGAGGCGAACGGCGCGCGCTCCGCGAGCTGCTGGTGGACCTCCGCGGGCTGCCAGCGCCAGCGCTGCGCCGGCGTCGGGTCGCCGCGGATCGCGAGCGTCGCCGCGGCGGCGACGAGGGCGCCCGCGCCGGCCCACGCGGCGCGCGGGCGCCACGCCCACCTCGGCCGTCCGCCCTGAGCGGAGGACCCGCGCAGCGGGTCCGGAGGCGAAGGGCGCGGGCCGAACCGCCGCTCCACCGCCTCGCCCGCCCAGAACGCGCCGAGCGCCATGAGCACGACGAGGAGCACGGTCACGCCGGTCGAGAGCCCGAGCCACTCCGGGAGCGTGAACCGCCCCATCGCGCCGGAGAGCCAGAACGGCGAAAAAGAGGAGACGCTCTCGCCGAAGAGCGCCACGCCCGCGAGGCCGCCGAGCACGAAGAGCATCCCGTCCACCTTGAAGGTCGAGGCGGCGACGATCGACGTGCCCGGGCAGAATCCGCCGATCACGAACCCGACGCCCATGACGAGCCCGCCCACCACCTGCGCCGGCAGGAAGGTCGGGTTCACGAAGACGCGGCTCATCTCGAGCAGACCGAACGCGGCGGCGAAGGCGAGGAGCACCGCCGCGACCACGATCGCGGTGAACATCACCTTCAGCACCGTCATCTCCGACAGGTAGAACTGCGCGGCCAGCTTCTTCGTGTCGCCGAACCCGGCCATCTCCAGCACGGCGCCGAAGGCGAAGCCGACGGCCAGGAAGGTGAGCGCGAACCCGAGACCGGAGAGCGCGGTGACGTCGAACGGAGCCATCGTGCCTCCTCAGGTCCAGAGCCGCCGCAGGAACCACGCGACCGCGTAGCCGCCCGCGAACACCGAGAGCATGAAGGCCCAGCTCCCCACGGAGAGGACCGCGCCGCCGGAGAGCGCCTGCCCCGAGGTGCAGCCACGCGCGAACCGCGCGCCGTACGCCATGACGAGCCCGCCGCCGAAGGCGAGCGCGAGCCGGGCGCCGTTCGAGATCCGCGGGCCCTTGCGGATCTCCAGCCGCGCCCGGCGGTGGAGGAGGCCCGAGGCGAGGCCGCCGAGCGCGGTGCCGACGAGCATGTACACGCCCGAGGTGTGCCAGGGGTTGCGCGGCCCGCCCGCCATGTCGGCGAGGTAGGCGACGCGGTCGACGTGCCCGGGCGACAACCACTTCGCGACGCCCGCCATCACGTGCGAGAGCGCGCCCGAGGCGCCGAGGCCGCCCCCGGTGAGGAAGAACGCGAGGAAGAGCACCACGCCGAGGAGCGCGCCGGCGAGGTACGGGTTCAGGTACGGGCGGGGTTCACGTCCCGTGTTCACGGCCCACCTCCTTCCGGCGGGCCGGCCTCGGAATGGGCCACCCGCTGGTACCCGGTGACCATCGCGCGCAGGTGCTCGCCGACGGTCCTCCCGGTGGTGACGAGATAGACGTGCAGCGTGAAGAAGGAGAGGAAGAGCCACGAGCCGAGCGCGTGGAGGGGGGCGACCACCGAGAGCCCGCCCACGGCCTCCGCGATCGACGGCCAGTGGCCCACCGCCCAGATCGCGACGCCGGTCGCGATCTGGAGCGGGAAGAGGAGGTTGAGCAGCGCGAGGTACGTGAGCTGCTGGAGCGGGTTGAGCTTCTGGCCCTCCGGCTGGCCCGGGTGCGGGCGCCCGCGGAACATGCCGCGCGTCTGCCACTCGAGGTGCTCGAGGATCCGGCCAAGGAGGCCGCGCGGCTCCGGCAGGAACGACCGGATCGCGGCGGTCGTGACGTGCCAGAAGAGCGAGAGCGACGCGTTCGCGACGAGGACGACCGCGAGGACGTCGTGGATCGCGACCGTGGTCGCGAGCCCGGCGCCGGCGCCGCCACGGATGACGAGCCCG
>Ga0196976_1001107_pt1 | contig 13297 bp, 12 predicted proteins | sample S3v_513CmetaG_FD_148644 | JGI IMG/M metagenome (GOLD analysis project Ga0196976, IMG submission 148644) | Soil microbial communities from Anza Borrego desert, Southern California, United States - S3+v_5-13C | ecosystem: Environmental > Terrestrial > Soil > Desert | place: USA: California...
ACTGCGGCAGGACGTTGCTTGCTGACGGCTGAATGCTTGCGACTAGCGCTTGCTGGTACCGCGGGCCATCTTCTTAACTTTTCTCTTCTTCTCGCCGCGAGCGTGCGTGCGCTTTGCTTTTGGCTTTGCGGCCTTGGCCTGCTTGCGAGCAGTGCGCTTCTTTGTCTTGCGTTCTTCCTTGTTCAGAGTCTTGGTGTTTGGCATTCGATTCTATGTTCCCTTTCAGAATTGTCACGCATCGCGTGGAAGCACGGCGCTGCCGTGCGGAATAGAGCTGATCGTCAGTGCGTCAGCAGAGCGGTATCAGTTTACCAGCAATGGTGCAGAAATCATCGCGTGTGTGTCGGTGGGCTCGCTTGGCGGTCTTGTGCTCTCACGCTTTTTCGAGCTGCGCGTACTTTTCCACGAGCTTCTTCAGACCGTGACGCGGGAATGAGACGGTGATCTTCGCGTCCTCGCCATCACCTTCGCGCTTGTAGACTGTTCCCTCGCCGTACTTTGGGTGACGCACGCGATCGCCGGCACGGAAGCCGCGCTTTCCCGTGGGTGCCGGGAGCTCGACCTTTGGGCGGGTGAATTTCTTCCCGCGAGACGCGAAGAACTCGGCGATGTTGTCGATGGAATTGTAGTTCGATCCGCCGTACGACCTGGTTGCCGTCGGCCTGCCGCCGCGGTGCGCTCGCGGAGCGGCACTCTGGTCCTCGTTCTCGTAGTCGTAGTGGTAGGAGGTGCCGTAGTCGTCCGCAGCCATCACGCTCGACCGCTGACGTGCGCGTCCCGGCGAGCCGATGTCTTCCATCAGCTGCGGCGGAATCTCTTCGAGGAAGCGAGACGGCACACTGGGCTCCGCCATGTCAGTGCCGTAACGGCGGCGGAACTGCGCGCGCGAAACGATGAGCGTGCGCATCGCACGGGTCATGCCCACGTAGCACAGACGCCGTTCCTCCTCGATGTCGTCCGGATTCATCAGCGTGCGCGAGTGCGGGAACAGGCCCTCTTCCATGCCGACCAGGAACACCAGCGGGAACTCCAGTCCCTTGGCGGCGTGCAGCGTCATGAGCGTGATCTGCTGCCCGGCCTCGTACTGATCGGCGTCCGACACAAGCGCCGCATGGTCGAGGAAGTCGCCCAGCGTCTCGCCGCGATCGCGCGAATCCATGGCGGCGTTCACGAGTTCGCGCAGGTTGTCGATGCGCGCCAGCGACTCCGGCGTGTCTTCGGTTTCCAGTTGCTTAATGTAGCCGGTGCGGTCGAGCAGGAACTTGAGGATCTCGGCTGTGTTCGCCGAATCGCCGGGAGCCCGGAAGCCTTCTACGCGCTCAACCTCTCCAGCTGCCGCGTCGGCACTCGCAGAAGTTTCGTCCAGCGAGCCGGGATCAAACTCCGTTTCGTCGGCGACCGAGTCAGCCGCAAATTCATCGGGCGAGAAACTGATCGCGTCCTCGCCGAAGGCGAACCCGTGCTGATCGCTCATCTCAGGTTCTGGCTCCGGAACCTCGATTGCAGCCGGAAGCGGCTTCTCCTCTTCCGGAGCAGCCGTCTCGGTGAAGCGCTCTTCGGCTTCCCCGACGAGCATGGCGCGCGCGTCGTCCACGATCTCTTGGAAGTTCTTCAGCGCGGCACATGCTCGCTGCGGCAGCAACTGGCGCTCGATTACCTCGCCGACCGCGCTCCAAAGGGACAGTCCGGTCTCGAGCGCCACGCGCTCTACGGTCTCCATGGTCGTCTTGCCGATGCCGCGTGTCGGCGTGTTGATCACGCGCAGCAGCGCCACCGAGTCATCGGGGTTCAGGATCAGCTTCAGGTAGCTGATCATGTCCTTAATCTCGGCGCGCTCGTAGAACGAAAATCCGCCCACCACGTGGTACTTCAGCCCGTAGCGCCGCATGCCCTCTTCGAAGAGTCGCGACTGCGAGTTCGTCCGATAGAGCACCGCTGCGCGCCTTGGCTCGTCGCCTTCCTGCGGAGCGCTCAGGTATTTAGAGATGCGATCGGCCACGAAGAGCGCTTCGTTCTCGCCATCCGGAGCCTCGTAATACCCGATCTTGGCGCCGCCCTGCCGCGCCGTCCACAAGGTCTTGCCCTTGCGCTTGAGATTGTTCGCAACCACGGCCGACGCGCCCTCAAGGATGTTCTGCGTGGAGCGGTAGTTCTGCTCAAGCCGGATGATCTTCGCTTCGGGGAAGTCCTGCTCGAACTCAAGGATGTTGCGGATATCGGCGCCGCGCCACGAGTAGATGGACTGGTCCTCGTCGCCGACCGCGCAAACATTGTGCCGCGTGCCAGCGAGGTGCCGCATGATCTCGTATTGTGGACGGTTTGTGTCCTGGTATTCGTCGACTAGAAGGTAGTGGTACTTGCGCGCGTGTTTCTCGCGGACCGTCGCATCGGCCTTCAACAGCTGCACGGTTTTCAGCAACAGATCATCAAAATCCAGCGCATTCGCCTTGGTGAGCTCCTGCTCGTAAATCTTGTAGATTTGCGCGATCTTCTCGGTCTTCGGGTCGCCCGAGTTCAGGTAGACGTCCTGAGGATCGAGCATATGGTTCTTCGCCCATGAGATGCGCGACATGACCGCCGCCGGCTTGAGTTGCTTATCGTCGATGCCAAGCCGCCGCAGCGCGGCTTTCACGATCATCTGCTGATCGTTTTCGTCGTAGATGACGAAGTCCTTCGTGTATCCCTTGCCGTTGATTTGAAGCGACTGTATGTCTCGCCGCAGCAGGCGCACGCAAAACGAGTGGAAGGTCGAGATATGCGGCTTCGACACCGAACGCGCGCCCACCAGCTTGTCAACGCGCTCGGCCATCTCGCTCGCCGCTTTGTTCGTGAACGTGACGGCCAGGATCTGGTCCGCAGGCACGCCCTCATGCTCGATCAGGTAGGCGATGCGGAACGTAATGACGCGCGTCTTGCCGGAGCCCGCGCCAGCCAGGATCAACACTGGCCCGTTAACGGTCTCTACGGCTTCACGCTGCTGGGGATTTAGGTCGTCGAGGAACTGCATCAATCTTCGTTAGTCGCCGGTCGTAAGTCGGTATCTGATGTCGAGGAGCGTAGCCGTCGAGTCGCGCGAACTACCAACGACAATCGACCAACGACTAGTTAGGTTTTTTCGCGTCGTGGGCTTCCATGTCCTGCTTCAGCCCCTTCAGTGACTCGCGCTGCATCTTGCACTGCTCGCACGGACAGACCTCGCGCAGGTAATCCCATGAATAAATTCCGTGCTCATGACCGTCGTTCCACGTGAAGCGGATCGCGTACTTCCCGACCGGAGCCACCTCCGTCGGACGTGCCAGCGCCTTGAACATCGGCAGGCTGCCCGCCACCGGCTTGATCGGATCGCCGGGCTCGCGTCCATCTTTGTCGCGCTCGTCGTCACAAAGCGCGCACGGACAGGCATCTCGCAGGAACGTAAAGGTATAGACGCTCCGGTGCCCGTCCTTCCACTCGATCTCCATACCGGTGCCCGAGGTCTTGTTGACCTTCACGGACTTGGGGTCTGCTACGGGGGCCATAATCATCTCAGTATCGCATATCGAAGAGGGCATCCATGACCCTTTGGCAGGCGTCTTCTCCGGAGCTGCCGCCGATGTTTGTTGCAACACAGATGGCGAGACCTCGTGTGTGCCAAAGCCCAACCTGTGCGACGAAGGTTCCGTCGCTCCCGACATGCCCGCTGGACATCAGTCCCCCGTAAGAACCTACGCCCCAGCCAAGCCCGAGATTTTCGATCGGAGTGTGGAGAGTGGCGGATTTGCCCTAACCGGCCCAATCCAGTACAATCTATCCTTTGGCAACAGCCTATCGTTCGAGTAAGAGCTCTTACCGCCTGGCTCGGACAGCCCCAATCTGCTTACAGTTTCGGGCGTAATTCTCTCTGGAGCTTCCAGTTATGGCACAGGTTTGTGAAGTCTGCGGCAAGGGTCCGCAATTTGGCAACAACATCTCGCACGCGCACAACGTCACGAAGCGGCGCTGGAACGTCAATCTGCGCCCCGTGAAGGCCAAGACCGCGCAGGGGAACAAGAAGATGCGCGTCTGCACCAGTTGTCTGCGCGCCGGGAAAGTCGTAAAAGCTTAGTGGCGGTGCAGGTCGCGGCCTGCCGTTTACCCACCCCAGCCAAATCGACGTCGGCTGTACAGCCCGAAGTGTATGCGAAAAGCCTCCGCGAGCCGGAGGCTTTGCTTATTTCGGCATTCCGGTGTAAACCTTCCTGCACTTATGCGACGAGACGATCCGCGCACCCGAATCCTCATTTATCTGCTGCTCACCTTTGCTTTCAGCAGCTACTTCTACGTTCAGGGACACCGGCACGGACTGACCGCGGGTATTGCGTTCGGCATAATGTGGTGTCCGGGCGTGGCGGCCATGATCACCAGCCTGCTCACGCGGCGATCGCTTCGAGAGATTGGCTGGCGCTGGGGAAAAAGCAAGTACCAACTCGCGGCGTGGGTCACACCCATGCTCTACGCATGGCCAGCATACGTGCTGGTCTGGCTAGCGGGTCTCGGCGGCTTCCCCGATCAGAACTTCATGGGCATATTCCGCCAACGCCTGCACCTGGCAGGCTACTCGGACGTATTGACGCTCCTTGCTGTTTACGTCGTGACCGCGACTGTGGGCGTGCTCGCCGGATCAGTGAACGCCCTTGGCGAAGAGATCGGCTGGCGTGGCCTTCTCGTTCCGGAGTTGAGCCGCGTGACCAGCTTCACCAACCTGTCGCTGTTCTCCGGCGTTATTTGGGCGCTGTGGCATTTCCCTCTTATCTTCTGGGGCAACTACAACAGTGGCGAGACCCCGCGCTGGTACTCCGCCACGTGCTTTTTCTTGATGGTGGTGGGAATCAGCTTTGTCTTCGCCTGGTTGCGCCTGCGTTCGGGCAGCATGTGGACCGCGACCATCATGCATGCCGCTCATAACACGATCATCCAGGGATTTCTGACTCCGCTGACCATAAAGAATGCGAAGACTCCGTGGTTCATCGACGAGTTCGGTGCAGCAATGTTGCCGTTCGTCTTCGTCGCTGCCTACTACTGTTGGAGCAAGCGGAGAGAACTGCCGGCGCAAGAGGCTGCGCGGGCGGCGGGTGCATAAAGCCGAAGCCGGCTCAATCGCCGGCTTCGATGAATTCTTCAGATGGGCTACGCCAAGGCGATCGCATCAATCTCGACGATGCAGTCCTTCGGCAGCCGTGCGGCCTGTACCGTCGAACGCGCGGGCGGGTTCGACGTGAAAAACCTTCCGTAGACCTCGTTCATTGCGGTGAAATCATTCATGTCCTTCAGGAAGACGCCGCACCGAACGACTTTGTCCATGCTCGAACCTGCCTGCTGAAGAATTGCCTCGATGTTGCGCAGCACGCGCTCGGTCTGCACGCGCACGTCGCCCTCGATCAACTGCTGCGTCGCCGGATCGATCGGCGTCTGTCCTGATACAAAGATGAATCCGTTTGCCTTGATTGCCTGCGAATACGGCCCGATCGCCTTCGGCGCATCGTTGGTCGCAATCACTTCGCGCATGAATGCCTCCTGATTTGATCCGCGGCGGATTGTCGCAGATGCAGCGGCTCAATTTCAAATCCGTGTGAAGGTGAAGGATTAGAACCGGGCGCACACACGTTGCGCCAGTGGGTGAAGATCAGGTGGCCTCAACTGCTTCGCGTTCCTCCGGTTGAGGTTCCTTCTCCGCAGTACCCAAGGTGACGCACATGACAGCTATTACAACCAGTACGGTGGCCACCGCTGTGCGCGCCGTAAACGGTTCGCCTGCGTAGAGCCAACCCAGCAACACCGCAACCACAGGATTCACGTACGTGTGCGTCGCTATGAGCGATGCGGAACAATGGTGCAGCAGCCATGTGTACGACGTGAAAGCCACGATGGAACCGAAGACGATCAGGTACAGCAACCCTAATCCTGACTTTGCCGTGACCTGCTGGAGAGCAAAGCCGTTGAATTCACCAGCAATGCCCGCGGTGACCAGCAGCATAAAGGAAGCGCAGAACATCGGCATGGCTGCGCGGGCCAGGGCATCTTTCGGCAGCGGAGCCTTCTTCGAATAGAACATTCCCAGGCACCAGACAAGTGTGCTGAGCAGTATCGCTATCGATGCGAGAAGGGAAGCGCGGCTCGAAGCGATGCTGCCATCGCTCGTCAGCAGGCCTACTCCGACAAAACCGAGCACCAGTCCGCCAATGTTGGCGAGGTTCATCGCGGTTTTCTCGGCTCCTATGAAGAGCGACAGCAGCGCGATCCACATCGGCTCGGTGGCTATAAGCAGCGCCGCCAATCCCGAGGGCACCACCTGTTCTGCCCAGTGCAGCGTGCCGTGTCCAATAAAGAAGAACATGAAACCCAGCACGGCGCTGCTGTACCACTCGCGCCGGGTCGGGCGATAACCACGCCCAACTGCCCACAGCAGCAGCAAACTGCCTGCCGTCAAATGCCGCACTGCGGCGGTCAGCAGCGGAGGTATCGTCTCGATCGCATAGCGGATCGCGAGATAAGTTGATCCCCAGATGATGTAGATGGACGCGAACGCCAGTAGCAGAACTGCCAGGTTGCTGCGCGCACGCAACGAATTGAGACCGTTGGACTCCATCGAACTCCGTATGCCTGTATTCGATTGAGTGTACAGCGGGAAGGTCGAAAGAAAACTTTACAGCTTCTGAACGCGCTGCACGTCGCGCACACCCGGGATCTTACGGAGACCAGTGACGATCCGGTTCAGGTGGCCGAGGTCGTTCACTTCGAGTACCACGTCGATGGTCGCGTAGCTGTCCACGCCGCGCGCTTCGATGTTCCGGATGTTCGTGTTGTCGTCGCTGATGACGGCGGTGATCTGTTTCAACATCCCGGCGCGGTCGTCGCCAAAGACCGTCAGCTTCACCGGGTAGGAGGCGATGCTTCCGCCTATCTTCGGCTCCTTCGCGCCCCATTCAACAGCGATGCGACGCTCCGGCTCATACATAAGGTTCTCGACGTTGGGACAGGTCTTCGAGTGCACCGCGACGCCTTTGCCGCGGGTTACATACCCGACAATCTCTTCACCGCGAATCGGGTTACAACAACGCGCGCGATACACCAGCAAGTCGTCGTGACCGCGCACCTTGATCGCCGAAGTGTCGCCGCCGAAAACGCGCCTCACCACCGAGCTGATTCCGGTGATCTCTTCCGTTCCGGTCTCCGACGCTCCGGTGGGCACGAGTTTTGCCAGGACTGTCCGAGCCGAGTACTTGCCGTAACCAATGCCCGCCATCAGGTCGTCTGGCTTCGCTACTCCGTATTCGCTCGCAATCTTCGCAAGCTCTGCGTCCTTGAGTTCCTTGATAGCCAGCCGGTACTTGCGGGCTTCCTTTTCCAGCAGCTTCCGGCCGATCTCAATCGCGCGTTCGCGCTGGTGAACATTGAGCCAGTGCTTGATCTTCTGCCGGGCGCGCGACGACTTCACGATCGAGAGCCAATCGCGGCTGGGGTGATGTCCAGCTTGCGTCAGAATCTCGACGATATCTCCGGAGCGAAGCTTGTACCGAAGCGGCACGATGCGCCCATTCACCTTTGCGCCGATGCAAGTGTGACCGACTTCCGTGTGAATGCTGTATGCGAAATCAAGCGGGCTGGCGTCCCGCGGCAGTATGACGACCTTGCCCTTCGGCGTGAAGGTGTAAACCTCTTCCGGGTAGAGGTCGATCTTCAGCGTTGAGAGGAACTCGCTCGGATCGGCCATCTCGCGCTGCCACTCCACAACCTGCCGGAGCCACGAGAGCCGCTGTTCATCACGCGCGGAGATGGGTCCGTCCTTGTACTTCCAGTGTGCCGCGATTCCTTCCTCGGCCATCTTGTGCATTTCCTCGGTGCGGATCTGCACCTCGAAAGGATGTCCGTTCTCCGCGATCACCGTCGTGTGCAGAGACTGGTAAAGGTTCGGTCGCGGCATAGCAATGAAGTCCTTGATGCGGCCCGGCACCGGTCGCCACTGGTTGTGGATGATGCCCAGCACCGCGTAGCAGTCGTTCACCGAGGTGGTGATGATGCGCAGTGCGAGCATGTCGTACATCTGCTCCACGGTGATCTTCTGCCGCTGTAGCTTCTGAAAGATGGAGTAGAGCCGCTTGATGCGTGTATCCACCCGCGCGCTGATCTTGTGCTCCTTGATCTTCACGCGGATGGTCGTCTCCATCTGGCTCAGCAGGCGCTCGCCTTCTTTGCGGCGCGCCTCGACCGCCTTGCTCACCTGCTCGTAGCCCACGGGATCGACATACGGAAACGCCAGATCTTCCAACTCTCCCCGGATCTTTCCCATGCCAAGGCGGTGGGCGAGGGGAGCGTAGATATCCAGCGTCTCCTTCGCGATCTTCGTCTGCCGTTCGGGTGACAGGTGCTCCAGCGTACGCATGTTGTGCAGGCGATCGGCAAGTTTGATGAGCACCACGCGGATATCATCCACCATGGCGAGCATCATCTTGCGGACGTTCTCCGCCTGTGCCTCTTCGCGCGAGGCGAAATCGATCTTGCTGATCTTCGTCACGCCCTCGACGATGTGCTCAACCTGCTCTCCGAACTTCTCTTTGATCTCCTCGATCGTCACGGTCGTGTCTTCGACTGAGTCGTGTAGCAGACCGGCGGCGATTGCCGTCGTATCGAGCTTCATCTCGGCGAGAATGTTCGCCACTTCAAGCGGATGGACGAGGTAGGGTTCGCCTGAGGCACGGGTCTGACCCGTATGGTGCTGGAGGGAAAAGTCGTAGGCCTTGCGCACTATTTCCAGATCGTCGTTTGGCCGGTTCGCGCGGACCTTTTTCAGGAGGTCCCGGAACTTCGTGACCGTCAACACATTGGTCGCGATCTGTTGGCGCAAGGTCGCCATAACTGATTATAGCCGTACTTCTGCCGATTCTCTGTACCTCTGACGGCCATTCCCGCTTGTAAAGCCGCGCCGACGAACCTACGATATCCCGCACGTATGAAGATCCTCATCAGCGGCGCTACGGGACTGATCGGCACCGCGTTGATTCCGGTGCTCGAACACGACGGCCACTCGATCACGCGTCTAGTGAGGGGAACGCCGCGCACGACTTCGCAAGAGATACCCTGGACTCCCGGCCAGCCACTCGACCCGGCTCTGGTCGAGCCGTTCGATGCAGTGATTCATCTCGCGGCCCGCAACATCGGTGTGCGCTGGAACGAGAAGATCAAGCGCGACCTCATCGAGAGCCGCGTGCAGGGCACCCGCACCATCGCCGAAGCCACCGCGGCCGCTTTCCTCGGCTCGGGTCGACCTCTCACATTCATATCCGCCGCCGCGATTGGGTATTACGGCAGCCGCGGCGACGAGGTACTTACCGATGCCAGCATGTCTGGTAACGGCTTTCTCTCCGAGATCGCCCGTCAATGGGAGGCCGCAACGCAAGCGGCCTCGGATGCCGGAGTTCGGGTCGTCCTCCCGCGCCTTGTATGGTCATCAGCGCCAAAGGCGGCGGACTCGCTCGCATGCTTCCCCCGTTCCGGATGGGCCTCGGAGGTCCCGTTGGCAGCGGACGTCAATGGATCAGCTGGATCAGTATCGAAGACGTTGTGGGTGGGATCCGCTTCGCGCTTGCGACTCCCAGCCTGAGCGGGCCGGTGAATTTCACCGCGCCACGGCCCGTCACAAACGCCGACTTCGGCAGCCAGCTCGGCAAGGCGCTCCATCGTCCGGCCATCTTCCCGCTCCCTGCCTTCATGGTGCGGCTCGTTTTCGGCGAGATGGGTGAAGAGCTCTTATTGTCGAGTGTCCGGGCGATGCCGACAAAGCTTGAGGCAGCCGGTTATCGCTTCAAGCATCCCGACCTGGCAACAGCGTTTTCCGATATCCTCCGCCGCTAGCTGGAGAATGCACCACGCGGTTTGGCCTTCGGGAAGTCGCTGCCGTGTGTCACTTGCTACGAGAAATTTCCGCGACTACGGCGTCGGTTGCGCGAATGTAATCGTCCGGCGAAAGGATGATCTGCGTGCCGCGCACGCCAGCAGAAATCGAGATTGCGTCCCATAATTGCACTGTTTCGTCGACCACCACTGGATAGGCTTTCTTCGCTCCGAGTGCGGTGACGCCGCCGCGGATGTACCCCGTCAGCGGTTGCACCTCTTTGAGCGATACCATCTCCACCTTTCGATCTCCCGTTGTTTTCGCGAGCAACTTAAAATCGAGTTCGAAGTTTCCGGGTATCACCGCGAACGCCACACCGTTCCGGTCGCCGCGCACGCAGAGCGTCTTGAAGACTTGCTCCGGGGGCATGCCGATCTTAGCCGCCACTGACTCGGCCGCCATGTCATCGGGGTCGACTTCGTACTCGCGCAAGTCGTACTTGATCCCGAGTTGATCAAGTATTCGCGCTGTATTCGTCTTGCTCATACCCGCTCGATTGTCCCACGACTTCCGCGTCTTCACCCCGCCCGGTGCTACCATTCCATTCGATGGACAGGCGGACATTTATTAGCACGACGGCGCTCGGCGCCACTGCGGCGCTCCTCGCGCGCAGCCCTCTGCTATCAGCCTCAACCAACGACGGCCCCGAAATCGCAATCACCATTGACGATCCGCGCGTCAGCGACGCGCCCGGCATGCCCGCCGAGGAACTCAACTCCCGCATCCTTCAGCATCTCGCCGACGCAAAGCTCCGCGCCGCGCTCTTCGTTTGCGGCATGCGCGTAGACAACGAGGCCGGACGCAAACTCCTCTCCCCATGGAACGACGCCGGACACCTCCTCGGGAACCACAGTTACTCGCACAAATACTTCAACTCGAAGAAAGTCTCACTTGAGGACTTCCAGGCAGACGCGGCCAAAGGCGAGCAACTGATCGGCTCGTACCCACGGTTCCACAAGCTGTTCCGGTTCCCGTTCTTCAAAGAGGGTGACACCCTCGAGAAGCGCGACGGAATGCGTGCGTGGCTTGCGAAGAACGGATACCAGCAGGGCCGCGCCACCATCGACGCCTCTGATTGGGCCATTGACGCCCGTCTCAGCAAGCGTCTTAAAGAGAGTCCGCAGGCGGACCTCAAGCCCTACCGCGACTTCTATCTCCAGCACATCTGGGAGCGCGCGCAGTACTACGACGGGCTCGCTCGTCGCGTGCTCGGCCACTCACCGCGGCACACGCTCCTCATCCATCATCTCGCACTAAATGCCCACTTCCTGGGCGACCTGCTGGCAATGTTCCGCCAGCGAGGCTGGCGCCTCGTGAACGCCGACCGGGCCTATCGCGATCCTATCTACAAGCGCGAACCGAACATCCTTCCAGCTGGCGAGAGCCTTATCTGGGCTTTAGCCAAGGAGACCGGCCTATTCGACTCCGAACTCCGCTATCCCGGCGAGGATTCCGAATACGAAGATCCTCACATGGACGCTGTCAAGCTTTAGCCGGGCTAGGTCAACTTTTCTTCTCATTTTGATTGGCAGCATACGATTCACTCCGCACATCCTAAGAGGGCACGGCTGACCAACTACTCAGGCCCTTATGTCAAACGCGGAATTCGGCACTCTGACCCTGCAGCTTTTTCTGCTGATTGCACTGGCACATCTGCTGGGGCACGTATTCACGCGTCTTCGTCAGCCCCGCGTCATCGGCGAAATCCTCGCCGGAGTACTGGTTGGGCCCTCCATTCTCGGCCACTTCGCCCCGGAGATCGCAAACAGGCTCTTCCCCGGCAGCGGTTCGGGCAACGACGCTAACGACGTTGTACTCAGCTTCCTCTACAACCTCGGTCTCCTTCTACTGATGTTCGTTTCGGGCGCAGAGACCAAAGGATTGTTCCAGCGCAGTGACCGCCGCGAGGTGGCATGGCTCAGCAGCATCGGCACTGGCTTGCCATTCCTGCTCGCCATGTTCGTCGCTCCGCTCATTCCGCTACAGTTCCTGATGGGACCGGCGCAGCAGCGAACGCCTCTGCTGCTCGTTGTCGGAATCGCCGTCGCGGTTACTTCAATCCCGGTCATCTCGAAGATTCTTCACGATCTCAACATCCTGCACACACGCTTCGCACGCCTTGTGCTCGGCGTAGCTGTGCTCGAAGACATCGTTCTCTGGGCCGTGCTGGCTATTGCCACTGCACTCGCCGCCAGTGCGTCAGTGCCCGAGATACAGATCGCGAAGCACGTAGCTGCCACTATCGTGTACTTCGGCGTCGGCCTCACCATTGCACCGCGCCTGCTCAAGCGACTTGGCCGGGCCCGCTGGAATGTGCTCGCGCAGGCCTCCCCCGTCGGATACATTGTTGTTGTCCTGCTGGCCTACGCCGCAGGTGCCGCGGTCCTCGACGTGAGCCTGGTATTTGCCGCCTTCCTGGCCGGATACGGCATCATCAGTGACTCCGAGCGCCTGCACGATTCGCTGGATGCCCTCAAGAAATTCTCCTTCGCAGTGTTTATCCCCATTTACTTCGCGGTTGTGGGCTACCGTCTCGACCTGACCAGGAGCTTCTCCTTCACGATGCTCGCCCTGTTCCTGACAGCGGCCTGCGCTGTGAAGTTGTTCGCGGCCGGACTGGGCTCGCGGCTTGCGGGTTTCAGCTGGCGCGACTCGGTCAACCTCGCGGTCGCCACTAACGCACGCGGGGGACCTGGGATTGTGCTGGCCTCGGTCGCCTTTGACGCAGGCATCATCAACGCGGCTTTCTATACGACGCTGGTGCTCGTCGCCGTGCTTACGTCCCAGGCCGCCGGCGCCTGGCTGGACTTCGTGCTTCGTAAAGGATGGCCCCTGCTCGAGGGACAACCCTTCGAGGCAGCCGTTCCGACCGCCAGCGCCGCCGACGAAAAACTCGCGGCCTAGACGGCGGCACGCATCGTTCGCTTCCGGTGATCGTGAGGACGTTTCTGCCGTCAGCAGCAAGGGAGTTCGAAAAATGCTACCTCTCCGAGTCCCGTGCCCCTCGCGGGTTTTGCTCTGATATCCACATTCAGCAGCGTTCAACTTCAGAGGGAGGGTTCCCAAACCCTCAATCCACGCTGGTCTGACGCACGATATGCGTTTGCGCCAGTAATCATGCCCAGCTGCAACGCATGAGCTGCGCGAATGCGCGTGCCACGCGGATCCCAGCGAATCACTTGTTTCGCATTGGATTGCACCATTTTCTGGCATGGGGTTGTGGACGGGCTGCATTTGATTGATTCTTGGGCACTTACAGTTGTGTGATTTTCGTTGACTCCTGCCGGGGGTGGAGTAAAACAGCCTCGTTCTTTGACAGTTTCCAGCGTTTACCCGGTTGGTGGTGAGTCCGGGGCTCAAGCGAGCTCACTGTACCCACCCTGGGATGGA
>Ga0196976_1001108_pt1 | contig 13290 bp, 6 predicted proteins | sample S3v_513CmetaG_FD_148644 | JGI IMG/M metagenome (GOLD analysis project Ga0196976, IMG submission 148644) | Soil microbial communities from Anza Borrego desert, Southern California, United States - S3+v_5-13C | ecosystem: Environmental > Terrestrial > Soil > Desert | place: USA: California...
ATGTCGTGAAAGCCCTGGAGGTCATCGCCACGTGGCTGGCGCTCGAATCGCCGCATCCGGCCACCGCGCATCGCGTGCGGAGCGCGCGGACCGTCCCGCGGGAGTTCATCGTGGCCATGACCGCCGCGGTCGAGGCCTTGCCGGAGCTGCAGCGGTTGCAGACCTTCGACAGCGCCGAAGCGCGCGACGTCCTGCAGGCCGGCGACTCGATGAAAGTCATCTCCGACCGCGCGGCCATGTTCCTGGCCAGCATCAACTACACCATCGAGGCGCGCTGGGCGCGCGTGGCCCGCCAGGCCATGGACACCTACCGGCTCGCCAGCGCCCTGGTCACCGCCACCGACAATCCCGAGCTGGCCGCCCACGTGGCCACCCTCCGCCGCCACCTCGGCCGCTCGAACGGGCGGAAGAAAAAGAAGAAGCCCGACACGGGCGAGGGGGAGTGACCGGATCGCCGCGCAGATCGCGGCCGCCACTTTCTCCGCCAGCGACGCCACGTCGCTCGCCGACCCTTCGATGGTGAGTGATGCGATCGGCTGCTCCTTCCGGCTGAGGGCCAGGCGGACGACCACGCGCGTCCCGTCCACCGTGTACGTCCCCTCGGGGCGGAGGGCCTCCGCGTCATCGTCCCCCTCGAAGAAACGGATGTCGCACTCCGCGTGGCTGGCCTCGCGGAGCGCGCCGGTCAGGGCGCCGGTCAAGGCGAGCACGTCGCGTCCGGCGCCGCTCTCGATGAGGATCGGCCGGAGCACGGTGGGGCGGAGCGGCGGGACCGGAATCTCCGCACGCGCGGCCGGCGTGAGGCGTCCGAAGGAAAAGGTCACGCCGCGCGGCGCCGCGATCCGCGGAAACTGCTCTTTGTCGAGCCTCCTCGCCAGCAGCGGCACTTCCCGGGCGGCGTGCTGGAAGAGCCGCGACACATCGACGTCCGTTCCATTCAGCAGCGCGGCCCCCTTCATTCCCTCCAGCAGCGTGTAGGTCAGCAGCCCCTGGCCGAGGCGATGGTCCTCGAAGCTCGATGCATTGGCGGCGCTTCCCATCAGGATGTGGAAGCCGGTGCGCTCGCTGAGCTCCTGGAGCAGCCTGGCGATCTCGCTTCGCTCGCTGCGCTCGTCCGGGTGCAGCTGCGCGCCGAGCGCGCCCGAGGCACACGTATCGACGACCATCACCTGTTTGCGTGCGTGGATCCGCTTGGTCCACTCGAGCAGTTGCGTGCCCGTCACGGCGGCGCGGTTCCGGGTCAGGGAATCCGGCATGTCGATCGCCGTGGCCTGCGAGGTCGGGTAGACGTAGTCCTTTCCGGCGGTGGTGCCGTGCCCCGCGAGATAGACGAACAACACGTCCTCTTCCTCCGCGCGCCGTGCCGCGAGGACGAACGCCGCCTCGATGTTGTCCCTCGTGGGCGGCGGGACGCCCGGGTCGCCGGTGACGAGCCGTGTCAGGTGCACGCGCCCGTCGCCGAAGAGCCCGCGGCCGGCGAGCTCGATCGCCCTGGCCATGCGGTTGGCGTCGGGGGCCGCATAGCTCAGTTTCAGGTGGGGCACCGCGTAGTCGGTGATGCCGACGACGATCGCGTGGAGCTCGGGGAGGCGCGCTTCCCCGGCCCCCACGGGGGGACGCCGGACCACGCCGCGCTCGTGGACCGTGCCGTCGCGGTTCCACGCCACGACCTCGATCGTGTTCTCCTCGCTGCGCGAAAAGCGCGCGGCCGCGAGGTCGACCACACAAGAGACGCTCTTCTTCGGCGGGCCCGCGCGCGTGCCACACGCGTCGTCGGCCACTTCCTTGAGGTTCACGAGCACGCGCACGTTGCCGATGCCGTCGCCGCGATCGCGCAGGGTGACGGCGATCTTCGTCGATCCTGCCGCCGGCCCGTCGACGATCACCTCCGGACCTTCGGGCAATCGATCCAGCCCCTCGACGTCGATCAGTCCCACCTTGCCGCCGAGGAGCTTCGCCAGGAGCTCCGGGTCGTAGTAGCGCTGCCCGAGCTGGCCGAGCGCGGTGGCGCGGTCGCCGGTGACCCAGTGCAGCCCCTCGACCTTCGTGCCGCTCGCGGCGTCGAAGCGTCCGTCGCGGTCGACCACCGCCCACTCCTCGTTTTCGAACGCGATCACCGTCGCCATGGCCTGGCTGGAATCGAGCTCCCACAGCCGTGCCGTCCCGTCGCCGCTGGCGGTCAGGACGAGCTTCGCGTCGCAGGAGAAGACCGCCGCGTTCACCGGGCCGGTATGGCCGGCGAACGTGCGCACCTCCGCGCCGGTGGAGGCGTTCCAGAGCTTCGCCGTGCCGTCGCCGCCGGCGGTGAGGATGAAGCGGCCGTCGCGGGAGAAGATGGCGTCGAGGACCTGCCCGGCGTGCGCGCTCAGGGTGCGCAGCGCGGCGCCGCTCTTCACGTTCCAGAGCTTGACCGTGCCGTCGCCGCTGGCCGTCAGCAGCACGCGCCCGTCCGGGGAGAAGGCCACGGCGCGCAGCTCGAAGCCGATCGTGTGCGGGCCGATCACGCGCACCTGCTGCCACGTGGCCGTGTCCCAGACGCGCGCGCCCGCGTTCCACCCCGTCACGAGGAACCGCCCGTCCGGCGAGAAGGCGAGCGAGTCGACCGGTTTCTCCTTCGGCGCGAAGGCCCGGACCTCCGCTCCCGTGGAGACGTCCCACACCTTCGCGCTCTGATCCCACCCGCGCGTGGCCAGCAGCCGGCCGTCGGGGGAGAAGACCAGCGCCGTCACCGCCTCCTCGTGGCCGGCGAACGTGCGCAGCAGGGTGCCGGTGGGAACGCTCCAGAGCCTGACCGTCTTGTCCCAGCTCGCGGTGGCGAGCGACCGGCCGTCCGGCGCGAACGCGAGCGCCATCACCCAGTGCTCGTGCCCTTTCAGCGACCGGATGGGTTGGCCGGAGGAGACGTCCCACAACGTGGCGATGCCATCGCGGCCGGCGGTGGCGAAGAGGCGGCAGTCGCGGGAGTACGCCGCCGCCTCGAGGCTGCTGCTGTGCGAGGCGAAGAACAGCGGAGACGCGTCGCCGCGCGAGTCCCAGCGCCGTGTGGTCCTGTCGTGGCTGCCGGTGAGGAGATAGCGGCCGTCCGGCGAGAAGGCGACGGAGGAGACCCAGTCCGTGTGTCCGGTCGCCACGCCCAGGGCCTTGCCGCTCGCGGTGTCCCACAGGACCGCGGTCAGGTCGCGGGCGCCGCTGAGGAGACGCCGGCCGTCAGGCGAGAACGCGAGCGACAGGACTCCGTCCGTGTGCCGCGTCAGCGTCCGCACGCTGCTGCCGCTCCCCGCGTCCCACAACCGGATCGTGCGGTCCCAGCTCGCCGTCGCCACGAAGCGGGAGTCGGGGGAGAAGGCGACAGCGGTGATCGTGTCCGTGTGGCCGGCCAGCGTGCGCAACGCGCCGCCGCTCGCGGCGTCCCACAGCCGCGCCGTGCGGTCGGAGCTGCCGGTGACCACCTTGCGGCCGTCGGGGGAGACGGCGATCGAGGTCACCCCCTTCTCGAATCCGGACAGGCTCCGCAGCGGCTCGCCCGTGGCCGTGTCCCAGAACGTGACCGAGGAGTCCCAGCCGCCGGTCAGGACCTGCCTGCTGTCGGGCGTGAAGGCGACGGCCCGGATGTCGCCGTTGCCGTGGGGCAGCGTGCGCACTTCCTCGCCGGTGGCCACGTCCCACAGCTTGGCGGTCAGGTCGCGGCTGCCGGTGGCGACGAACCGCCCGTCGGGCGAGAAGGCGAGGGCGTCGATCTCCTTCGTGTGGCCGGCCAGCGTGCGCAGATGGTGCCCGCTCTCGGCGTTCCACACCACCGCCGTGGCGTCGGCGCCCGCCGTCACGACCAGCCGCCCGCCAGGCGACCAGGCCACCGCGTGTACCGGCTTGCTGTGGCCGAGCTGGGCCACGATGTGCGAGCGCGGCTGCGCGAGGAGCGCCATTGCTGCGATGAGCGTGAACATGGCTCCTGCCAAGACACGGAACGCGCGGGCAGAGTGGCGACCCCTCTCCTTCGCGTAGAATGGAAAACTCAACGTCCTTCGAGGTGACGCAGTGCACATCAATGACTTGCTGAAAATTGCCGCGGAGCGGCGCGCGTCCGACCTGCACATCAAAGTCGGGTCGCATCCCGTCATCCGCGTGGACGGCGAGCTGGTGCCGCTCGTCGAGCTCAAGCGCCTGATGCAGGAGGACACGATCGCCATGGCGTTCTCGATCATGTCCTCGCGCCAGAAGGAAAAGTTCAAGAACAACTACGAGATCGACATCGCCTACTCGGTCCCCGGCCTCGGACGCTTCCGCTGCAACATCTTCCAGCAGCGCGGCACGGTCGGCCTGGTCCTGCGCGTCATCCCGGTCAAGATCCTCTCCATTCGCGAGCTGATGCTGCCGACGGTGCTCGAGAAGATCGCCGAGGAGCGGCGCGGGCTGATCCTCTGCACCGGGACCACCGGCTCCGGCAAGTCGACCACCCTGGCGGCGATGATCGACTACATCAACGCCCACCGCACCGAGCACATCATGACGGTCGAGGACCCCATCGAGTTCCTCCACCGCGACAAGAAGTCGATCGTCAACCAGCGCGAAGTCGAGGTCGACACCAAGTCGTTCTCGCAGGCGCTGCGCAGCGCGCTGCGCCAAGACCCCGACGTGATCCTGGTCGGCGAGATGCGCGACTACGAGACCATCGAGACCGCGCTCACGGCGGCGGAGACGGGCCATCTGGTCCTCTCCACGCTGCACACCATGGACGCCACGGAGACGGTCAACCGCATCATCTCCGTCTTCCCGCCACACCAGCAGAAGCAGATCCGCCTGCAGCTCGCGGCGGTGCTGAAGGCGGTCATCTCGCTGCGCCTCCTGCCGCGCGCGGACGGCCTCGGGCGCGTGCCCGCGACCGAGGTGCTGATCTCGACCGCGTACATCCGCGACTGCATCGAGAACAAAGAGAAGACCAAGCTGATCAAGGACGCCATCGCCCAGGGCACCTCGCAGTACGGCATGCAGACCTTCGATCAGTCGCTGTACATGCTCTACAAGAACGGCCTGATCACGCTCGACGAGGCGCTGCGCCGGGCCTCGAACCCCGACGAGTTCCGCCTCAAGCTCAGCGGCATCCAGTCGACCGCGGACATGTCCAAGGAGGAGATGGAAGGGAAGCTCACCATCTCCGGCCAGACCGCCGAGGACCCGTTCGGGGACGACTCGCCGTTCGACTTCTCCAACACGCTGTAGGAGGCGTTGCTGAAATAAGTCCTTTGCCCTACGATCTCCGCGGGTTCGACAAACAACACCGCAGAGCAGGAGGGCAGAACGATGTCCGACGTACCGTATGGTCCGTCTCAGCGTCCCTGGAGCAGTCAGGTTCCGGAGGGTGCGGCGGTCTCCGGTCCACTCGAAAATCCGGAGACCGTCTATCCGCAGATCCCGCCGTCCAGCGTCACCGATCCGTCGTTGCCGCGCATCGACTACCGGCTGTTCGAGATCCCGCCGGAGGGGCTGACGGGGCCGCAGCGCGCGAACGCGTACGCCTCGCTGGTCGATTACCTCGGCACGCAGCACGCGCGCTTCACCGGCTTCCAGGCGAACGAGGACGAGAGCTACTCCGGCCGCCTCTCGTGGCTGCTGGACATGCACGTCAACAACATCGGCGATCCGTTCGCGCAGGGCGATTTCACGCTCAACTCGAAGTTCTGCGAGCGCGCGGTGCTCGACACCTTCGCCGCGCTCTGGAACGCCGACTGGCCGAATCGTTACGACGCCGAGGCGGGGGAGGGCGGCACGCCGGTGCGGAAATACCCCGAGCGTTACTGGGGGTACGTGCTGACGATGGGATGTACGGAGGCGAACTATTACGGTCTCTTCAACGCCCGCGACTATCTCAAGGGACGGCAACTGATCGAGGAGCCGTCGAACGGCGCGAGAAGCCGCGGCCTCGTGTACGTCGATCCGATCGACGGCGACGAAAATCCCAACAAGTACCGCCCGGTCATCTTCTACTCCGAGGACACCCACTACTCGGTCATCAAAGCCGTACGCGTGCTGGAGCTGACGACGTTCTACGAGGAAGGGCAGCGCCGCTACCCGAACCAGTGCCCCATCACGCCGGACGGCCAATGGCCGCAGGAAGTGCCGTCGCATAACGCCAACGACGCGCCGGACTCCGGCACCGTCCGCGTCGACCAGCTCGAGAAGCTCGTGCGGTTCTTCGTCGAGCGCGGGCACCCGCCCATCATCGTGGCGAACATGGGGACGACCTGGAAGGGCGCGTACGACGACGTCCCCGCCATCAATGCCATGCTGGAGCGTCTGGGACAGGAGCTCCCGTGGCTGTGGGAGCGCCAGGTGCGCTGGTCGCCGGACCACACCGATGTCCGCCGCGGGTTCTGGCTCCACGTCGACGGCGCCCTTGGCGCGCCGTTCCTGCCGTTCATCGAGATGGCGCACAACCGCGGCCTCATCGACAGGCGCGGCCCGATCTTCGATTTCCGCAATCCCGCCGTGATGAGCATCGGCTGCTCGATGCACAAATGGATCGGCGGTCCCTGGCCGTCGGGCATCTACATGACGCGGACGAAATACCAGCTCGAGCCGCCGGAGACGGTCGGCTACATCGGCTCGCCCGACACGACGTTCGGCGGCTCGCGCTCCGGCTTCTCGCCGCTCATCCTGTGGGACTACTTCTCGCGCATGAGCTACGAGGACAACATGCGCAAGGCGCTGGAAACGGAGTCCGTCGCCGCGTATGCGGAGTCGCGCCTGCGCGAGCTCGAGGCGGAGCTGAAGGCGAAGTTCGGGCCGGAGGTCGATCTCTGGATCGCGCGCTCCGCGCTCTCGCTCACCGTCCGCTTCCGGCAGACCAACAGCACGCTCAACTACAAATGGACCATCGACACCGAGACGCTCGACGTGCCGGTGTCGGACACGGAGAGCGAGCAGCGGGCCTTCGCGCACGTCTTCGTCATGCATTCGCTGACCAGGGAGCGCGTGGACGAGCTGATCGCCGACATCGCCCTGGCCGCGAAGGACGGCTGGCACGACGCCTTCCCCGCGGTCATCGACGGGCAGCCGAATCCGTCGCCCGTGCCGCCGGCGCCGCCGCGCCTCGAGGCAGCGACGCAACATCGCGTCTTCGTCCCGACGCGCGGCCGCGGCTGGAGCTGATGCCATGGTGTAATGTGGGACGGGCTGCGGCCCGTCTCACATGACCGACTGCTACACAGCCGCGCTGCGCATCCTCCGCTATCGCTTCAACAGCGAGGTGGAGCTGCGCCGCAAGCTGCGCGCGAAAAAGTTCGAGAAGGAAGAGATCGACCTGGCCGTGGCGCGGCTGCACCGCGAGCAGTGGCTCGACGACGCGCGCTTCGCCGGCGCCTTCGTCCGCACGCGCGCGAACAAGCGCGTGGGACGCCTGCGCATCCGCCGCGAGCTGCAGGCCGCGGGCGTCGGCGACGACGAGGCCGCGAAGGCGCTGCGCGACAACGTCGACGCCGAGCGGGAGGGGGAGGCGCTGCGCGAGCTGTGCGCCCGCCGGGCCCGCATCCTGGTGCGCCGCCACGGCGAGGACTACCTCGGCACGGAGGAAGGGCGGACGAAGCTGGCCGCGTATCTGGGCGCGAAAGGCTATGATTCCGCGCTCGTGTGGGAAGTCGTGCGCGAGATTTCCCGAACGCAGGACGGGCTTCAGCCCACGTAGGACGGGCTTCAGCCCGTCCAGGCGGGCTGAAGCCCGCCCTACGTCACCAAGCGCATCGAACATGATCAACGTCCTCGCAGCGATGCTCCTCGCGGCCGCCGCCGCACAGCCACCGAAGAACGTCATCCTCCTCATCGCCGACGGCGCGGGGACGGGCCACTTCACCGTCGCCAGGAACCTGCGCGGCGAGAACTTCCGCATCGGGACGATGCCCGTCACCGGACTGCACACGACGCAGTGCGCCGACCGCGCCGTCACCGACTCCGCCGCCGCCGCCACCGCCCTCGCCACCGGCTTCAAGACCAACTACGAGATGGTCAGCGTCGATCCGAAGACGCTCGCGCCCTATCCGACCGTGCTCGAGCAGGCCGAGAAGCGCGGCAAGGCCACGGGCCTCGTCACCACGGCGAACTTCTGGGACGCCACCCCGGCTGCGTTCGCCGCGCACGCGAAGCATCGCCGCGACAAAGGGGTCGACCTGCAGATGCTGCGCAGCGGCGCGGAGGTCCTCGCCGGCACCGGCGAGGAAGACTTCTCGCGCGAGCTGAGCCCCGAGGCGGCGCAGGTGGCCAAGGAGAACGGCTACACCGTCGTCAACACGCGGGCGCAGCTCGATACCGCGAAGGGGGCGAAGCTGCTCGCGTATTTCCCATATCAGGAGCGGAACCTCGACGTGCCGGAGGCGCCGCTGCCGGTGCTGGCGAAGTGGGCCCTCGACCGGCTCGACGACGATCCCGACGGCTTCTTCCTCATGATCGAGCACGAGGGGACCGACTCGTCCAGCCATCAGAATCACCACGTCGACCTGCGCAAGGCGCTGACCTCGTTCGACGAAGCCGTCGGCGTGGCACTGGACTTCGCCATGAAGCGCGGCGACACGCTGGTCCTCGTCACCTCCGACCACGAGACCGGTGGCCTGCGCGTCTCCGAGACCAAGACCACCTCGCGCTGGCGCATCGAGTGGTCGACCGGCGATCACACCGCTACCGCCGTGCCCATCTTTGCCTACGGTCCCGGCGCTGGTGCGTTCGCGGGATTCCAGGACAACACGGACGTTGGGAAGAAGTTGCTCGCGGCTGTTGGAAAGCGGAATTGAAAATTGAAAATTGAAAATTGAAAAAGCGTGACGCTCGCGCTCGTCGTGTTCGCGCCGCTTTTTCAATTTTCAATTTTCAATTCCGAATTTCCCGCCCGCGGGAACCAACCTCAACGCGACACTGTTACCAACCACGAAGGAGCCCGATTGCTCACTACCACTGAAATTCGCGAGGCTTTCCTCGGCTATTTCGAGAAGAACGGCCACCGCCGCGTGGCCAGCTCGTCGCTCGTCCCCGCGGGCGACCCGACGCTGCTCTTCACGAACGCCGGGATGAATCAGTTCAAGGACACGTTCCTCGGCCGCGAGCAGCGCGACTACGCGCGCGCCACGACCTCGCAGAAATGCGTCCGCGCCGGCGGCAAGCACAACGACCTCGAGAACGTCGGCCGCACCGCCCGCCACCACACCTTCTTCGAGATGCTGGGGAACTTCTCCTTCGGCGACTACTTCAAGGAAGACGCGATCCGCTTCGCCTGGGAGCTGATGGTCGACGTCTACGGTCTGGAGAAGGAGCGCCTCTGGTTCTCCGTCTTCGAGGGGGACGACAAAGTCCCGGCGGACGAGGAAGCGGCGGCGCTGTGGGTCAAGGCGGGCGCCGACCCGTCGCGCGTCCTGCGCTTCGGCAAGAAGGACAACTTCTGGCAGATGGGCGACACCGGTCCGTGCGGCCCGTGCTCGGAGATCCACTACTTCCGCGGCGACGACCTGTCGAAGAACGTGCCGGAGCTGGTCAACGGCCCCGGCGACGACACGATGGAGGTCTGGAACCTCGTCTTCATGCAGTACGACCGCGACGAGGAAGGGGTGCTCCATCCGCTCCCGGCCCCGTCGGTCGACACCGGCATGGGGCTGGAGCGCATCTCCCTGGTCCTGCAGAAGGCGGGGACGAACTACGACACCGATCTCTTCGCCCCGATCATCCGCCGCATCGAGGAAGTCTCCGGCTATCGCTACGCCGGGGCGATGGAGAGCGAGCACGACACGGCCGTGCGCGTGCTGGCCGATCACGCCCGCGCGTCGACGTTCCTCATCGGCGACGGCGTCATCCCGTCGAACGAGGGACGCGGCTACGTGCTGCGCCGCATCATCCGCCGCGCCATCCGCTTCGGCCGCAAGCTGCCGGGCGCGGTGCTGCTCACGCAGCTCGTCGACTCGGTGATCGCGGCGATGGGCGACGCCTATCCCGAGCTCCACGAGCGCCGCGAGGCCATCCTCAAGACGCTCGAATCCGAGGAAGAACGCTTCTCCCGCACGCTGACCACGGGCATGGAGCGCGTCGGCCAGGTGCTCGACGATGTCCGCCGCAGCGGCGACACGACCCTCGGCGGCGCGGAGATCTTCCGCCTCTACGACACCTACGGCATCCCCATCGACCTCATCGCCGAGATGGCGGAGGAGGAGGGGGTGACCCTCGACCGCGCCGGCTTCGAGCAGAACATGGCCGACGCGCGGGCGAAGGCGAAGGCGGCCTCGAAGTTCGCGCTGAGCGCGGACGCGGCCACGTTCGCCGCGATCGCCGAGAAGGTCGGCGTGGTGGAGTTCGTCGGCTACGAGCAGTACGAGAACGTCGATGCCGAGGTGAAGTCGATCGTCATCGGCGGCGAGGAGCGCGACGCGCTCCATCACGGCAGCGAAGGAGAAGTCGTCCTCTCGCCGACGCCGTTCTACGCCGAGTCGGGCGGCCAGATCGGCGACGTGGGCACGCTGGAATGGCTCGGCGAAGCCGGTCAACGCATCGGGCGCGCCACGGTGCTCGACACGCAGAAGCCATTCGGCGAGCTGCCGGTGTCGCGCGTGCGTGTCGACGAAGGCTCACTCACCGTCGGCTCTCACGTCCGCGCCTCGGTGCCCGCGCCGACGCGTCTCGACACCACCGCCAACCACACCGCCACGCACCTCCTGCACAAGGCGCTGAAGGACATCCTCGGCCCGACGGTGCAGCAGGCCGGCTCGCTCGTCGCGCCGGACCGCCTCCGCTTCGACTACACGCATCACCAGCCGCTCACCGACGAGCAGCTCCGCGCGATCGAAGATGCCGTCAACGACCGCGTCCGCGCGAACCTCGAGGTGACCAAGACCGTCATGCCGCTCGAGGAGGCGAAGAAGAGCGGCGCCGTGGCCATGTTCGGCGAAAAGTACGGTGAGATGGTGCGCATCGTCGCCGCGGGCGATTTCTCCCGCGAGTTCTGCGGCGGCTGCCACGTCAACCGCACCGGCGACATCGGCATCTTCAAGATCGTCTCCGACCGCTCGCTCGCCGCGGGCGTGCGGCGCATGGAAGCGGTCACCGGCCGCGGCGCGCTGGCGCTCTTCCAGAAGCTCGACGACACCGCGAACAGCGTCGCCTCGCAGGCGCACGTGCCTTTCGAAGAGCTGCCCGCGTACGTCCGCTCGCTGCAGGAGAAGCAGAAGCAGCTCGAGAAAGAGCTCAAGCAGCTGAAGCTGCGCGCGGCCAGTGGAGGGGCGGGGCTGCAGTCCGCCGACGAGTCGCAGGACGTCGACGGCGTGAAGCTGATCGCCAGGCGCGTCGATGACCTCAGCGGCGGCGACCTCCGCAACTTCGCCGACGAGCTGCGCTCGAAGCTCAAGAGCGGCGTGGTGGTCCTCGGCAGCGCCACCGACGGCAAGGTCACGCTGCTGACGGCGGTCACGAAAGACCTGCTCGACCGCGTGCAGGCCAACACGCTCATCGGCAGGCTGGCCCCGATCGTCGGCGGCAAGGGGGGCGGCAAGCCCGATCTCGCGCAGGCCGGCGGCAAGGACGCGGAGAAGCTGAACGAGGCGCTTCGCGAGGCGCCGGCGGCATTGCGGGCGCTCCTCGGCTGAATGTGGGGCGGGCTTCAGCCCGCCCCTTCATTCGCTTACGGATTCGCGGCGCGCACGACCTGGCTGTCGAACGTGCCGCAGGCGTTGCGGACGCGCACCCAGTAATTCGCCGAGTCGTTCGGCACCGTGAGGTTCGCGCCCGTGGTCGCGATCGGATCGCGGGTCATGCCGCGGAAGCCGCGGTACCACTGATAGGTGAACGGTCCGGAGCCGCTGGCCTTGGTCTGCAACTGCACGTTTCCGCCCGTCGCCGCCACGCTCCTCGGCTGGTCGATGCCGAGGATGAAGGGGGGCGTGCACTGGACGTCGACGAGGAACGAGGAGTTGTTGAAGACCGTGCCGTCGCTGGCGATGACCGTCACCGTGTAGGTGCGCGGGAAGGTCATCGGGCCCGTGGTGATCTTGATCTGTCCCTCGGCGGCGCCCGGCGCGGCGATGACCGAGGGGGTGATCTCCGCGTGGAACTCGTCCGTCGGCAGGGCGTTGGTGATGACGGAGAGATTGAGGTCGGAGATGACCGTGCCGTCGACGGCCGTGTTGAACGCGATCGTCCGCGTCTCGCTGTTCGTCATCTCGACGGGCGCGGTCCAGACCTCGGAGGGGAACGTCACCTGGAAGGGGGGAGGAGGCGCGGGCTCTTCCTCGTCTTCGCCGTCGTCGTCCCCGTCACCCTCGCCGTCTCCATCTCCGTCACCGTCATCACCGCAGATCGTGCCGGTGGACGGGGCGTTGTAGATGATCGAGCCGCGGGCGAATGGCCGTCCGCCTTCGCAGTGCTGCTCGAAGGTCCCGGCAAAGTGCGTGAGGTGCAGCTGCGTGGTCGTGGTGTCGGGGATGCAGTCGAACTCGAATGCCGTGACCTCGAACCGGCCGGTGATCGTGTTGCAGCCGCGGCCGTCGCCGGTGACGGAGAGGCCGGGGTGACCCGAATCGGTGAAGGGGGCGCGCTGCGCGCCGACGTAGGTGCCTTCGCCGAAGACCGCGCCCGGGATGTCGACGACGTGGAACTCGAGGAACCACGACGAGCCGGTGATCTCGTTGTTGAAATCGTTCGAGCTGAAAGAGATTCGCACGCCGAGGGGCGTGCCGTCGTCCGTGCGGTGCGTCACGAAGCCGAACCAGCGTCCGTGCTGCGGACCGACCCGGTATTCGCGGTTGCCCGTGATGTAATCGCCGGGCGTGCCCGCCATCTGCAGCTGGCCGGCGCCGACATGCGGATTCTGCGGATCCCACGTTGTCGTGGTCTGTGCCGTCCCCTGCAAGGCGACGAGGCACAAAGCAACACAAAAAACCACTCCACGCATCACCTTCACCATGTTGCCCCCGTTTGAGATGTCAATTGTGGAACCTTCATTATATACACCGCACATGAGTTCACCAGAGACCGCCACCCACGCCTGGGGCACGCAGCCGGAGATGTTCGGGCCGCGCCACGAGCATCGCCTGGGGATGATCCTGCGCGAGGTGGATCGTCTTCCTCCGGGCCGCGTGCTGGACGGGGCGGTGGGACTGGGACAGCTCGCGGTGCGCATGCAGCAGCGCGGACACCGCGTCTTCGGCATCGACTACGCGTTCGAGGCCGCCCTGCACGTGCGCCGCAATACGAGCGTGCCGGTGGTGGTCGGCGACATGACGAAGATGCCGTTCCGCACGGGCGCGTTCGACGGCGTGACCACGGGCGAGACGC
>Ga0196976_1001109_pt1 | contig 13289 bp, 13 predicted proteins | sample S3v_513CmetaG_FD_148644 | JGI IMG/M metagenome (GOLD analysis project Ga0196976, IMG submission 148644) | Soil microbial communities from Anza Borrego desert, Southern California, United States - S3+v_5-13C | ecosystem: Environmental > Terrestrial > Soil > Desert | place: USA: California...
ACCGCCCCGCTGGACATCCCCCAGCCCGACGTCGGCTGGAACGAGGCTCCTGAACCCGCCGACCCGCCGCTCGGCGCTGCGGTCCGGTTGGCGACCCGCACGGTCGACGTCTGGCAGTCCGGATCCTGCGGCGGTCGCATCTCCGCAGTGGGGGTACAGGACGGGATGATCGTCGTCTACCTCCAGGCCGGGCCGTTCTGGATGCGCGAGTGGTGCGATGGGAGGGCCCCGACCGGCCCCACGGCCACGGCTGTCATCGCGTTCCCAGACGGCTTCGAGCCAGCCGAGGCGCCCCACGTCGAGATCCGTTCCGTCGAGACGGGCGAGGCGCTCGGCACAGACGTGCCGGGGCTCGCTGCCCACGCGTGCGACGCCGACGGCGGCTTCACGTGTGCCGCACGACGGTGGCTCGACGACATCGTCGACGGGTCCGGGTACCCCGAGGGGGGCGTGAGCATGCCGGGCCGGGCGGGTCGGCAGGCCGTGGAGTCCGCCCTCTCGCCGGACGAGACCGCGTTCGACGTCAGCTTCCAGGTGGTGGCCGCTGGGGACCTGCCCGGACTCGGCGTCGTGCGGGAGGAGTGGCGCTCCGAGATCGGGAACCTCACGTTGCGCTACGGACGCTCGGAGGACTTGACCGTGACGGCCGCGATCGACTGCGGGGGGTACGAGATCCGCTTCCAGGCGTGGGGCGAGTCGCGCTTCCACGTGAAGCCCGTCTCCGAGGCCATCGCCGCGCAGCTGGACTTCTGCCCCGCCGACCTCGACGAGCTGCTCGACCGCTACAAGGACTGGTGACCCGCCCGGCTCAACCTCTCGCGCCGCTGATCCGTTGGAGGGGTATGTCGACGGGGCGCGGGGCTTTGGAGGGTGCGGCCGCGCGCGAGGCTGCGTCCGCGTCGTCGGCCCCCGCAGTTCCCGACGCCGTCCCCGTCCTCCTCGCCGGCCGCCCCGACCCCGACGGCGAGTTCGCCGCGTTCGTGCGGTCCGCGTCCGCCGAGCTAGGCCGGGTCGCGTGGTTCCTCACCGGCGACGAGGCCCGCGCCGAGGACCTGCTGCAGACCGCCCTCATGCGCACGTACCTGGCCTGGTCGCGGGCCAGCACCGTCGAGGCCGGGCCGACGGCGTACGCCCGTCGGGTCATGACCAACGCCCGCATCGACTCCTGGCGGCGCCACCGCCGGGAGGCCCTCACCGCGCCGTCGGACGTGCCCGACCTGCCCGACGCCGCGCGGCCGTCCACCGCGGACGCCCACGCCGAGCGCGACCTCCTCGTGCGCGCCCTGCGCACCCTGACCCCGCGCCAGCGGCGGATCGTCGTCCTCCGCCACCTCGTCGGGCTGAGCGAGGCGGAGGTCGCGGCAGACCTGGGCGTCTCGCTCGGCACCGTGAAGTCGACGGCGTCCCGGGCGCTCGCCGACCTCCGCGCCGTCCTGGAGAGGCAGCAGCCATGACCACCCCAGCCATGAATGAGGACCGCTACGCCGACACCCTTCGCGCGCGCTTCGCCGCCGCCGCGCCTCCCATCACGACGGAGCCGACGCCGATCATCGCCCGCGCCCGGCGCCGTCGGCGGCAGGTCCGCACCTGGGGTGCGCTGACGGCCGTCGTCGCTCTGGTCGGCGCCGCCGGGATCGCGAACGCCCTCGTGAACCGGGACCCGTCGCCCCCGGTGGCGCCACCAACGGTCGCCGCGGACGGCGACTTCTGGGTGAGCGCCGCGCAGGTCCGCCCGGGCGACGACCTTGTCGTGATCCCCCTGACCAGCACAGGTCCTGTCGGTGAGCTCTTCCGCTGGGACGACGGCGTCTGGGACGCGTACCGGCTGATCAGGTTCTGCCCCGACCACTGGGGGTGCAGCGGGTCGCTGGAGCCGTACGCCGAGAACTGGGGCGGAGCGGACCTCCTCGTGCTGCCGGGCGAGACGCTCCGGTTCAGCACAGAGGGCCTCGACGCCGGCTGGTACCGGGTGGGCGACGGGGGCCAGTTCCAGATCACGGCGGACGCCGCGCAGCCGGCCCCGCTCTCGCCCGTCGACGCCCCCGCGCTCTCGGTGTACCCCGCGTTGCTCCCGGTCTCGGGTGGCGAGGTCCAGGTCTTCCCGCTTGCACCGTCCGACGAGAACGGCATGCTCACGCACGAGGACCTCGCCGCGATCACCGCGGGCATGCCCGAGTCGGCAGCGATCGAACGCTGGGACGGCTCGGCCTGGGCTTCGGCCGGCGAAGTCGAGCTGCGCGGCGTCGAGGGCGACGACCTCGTCCGCTACGCCGAGCTCCCCTCCCTCGACCCCGGCGCCTACCGGCTGGTCCGTTCCGGCCCTGCCAGCAGGGTCACGGGGAACTTCTGGGTGCGCGAGGAGCCCGAGGGCACGCTCGAGGAGGTGGCCGTCCTCGACTCCTACGACGGCTACCCGGACGCAGCGCCTGGGGCCGGGGTCGACTACTACTTCGGCGCCGTCGTGCGGCCCGAGGCGGGCACCATCGAGGTGTACACCACCGGGAGCAGCAGCTGCCCGACCCCGCCGACCGCAGTCACGGTCCGCGACGGCACGGTCGTCGTCCACCTGGGCGACGGAGAGCCACCTGAGCCCGACCGGGGGTGCACCGACGACCTCGCCCCGCACACGTACGTCATCGCGATCCCGGACGGTGTGGCCGCGGATCCCACTCCGCCGGTCGAGCTCCGGTGGCGGGACAGCGGAGAGGTCGTCGCAGGCCAGGTGCCCGACGTCGCCCCCGTCCCCGACGACGACGTCTTCTGCATGGCCGACCAGACCGACGAGGTGTGCGCCTTGAACCTGTGGCTCGACGAGCTGCTGGTCGGCGCCGGTTTCGAGACGAGCTTCTGGGACAGCCAGTCGTTCAACGGCGCGCGCGCCATCGTGGTCGACGGGGTCGCGGACATCTGGGTGGAGGCGTTCCCCGCCGGAGCGACGTCGGAGGTCTTCCCGCTCGAGTTCGAGCGAGAGACGAGCGCGCGCGTCGGCGTCGTCGAGGTCGAGCACGGCACCTTCGAGGGCGCCAGCGGCGGGCCGGGCGGGCAGTTCACCTGCGGCGGCGTGTGGGTCCGTCTGATCGGCTCAGCGGTCCCTGCGGAGACCGCCATCGAAGCCGTGGACGCCGTCGCCGCCCAGGTCGACACCTGCCCGGCCGACATCGAGGAGCTCGTCACCCGCTACGCCGACGTCATGAACCCCTGACCCCCGACCCATCACCGCCCCGCCCGCCACCCGCCACCCGCCACCCGCGGCCCCCGCGACCCGCAGAGTGCGACGTCGTGCGCGGGGTGCGGCCGCCGGACCGCCGCGATCGGCACCGGCGGCCGCGACCCTCGGGCGGGCGGAGGGCGACCGGCCCCAGCTTCTCCACGCGCGGTGATCAGACTTCCCGCTTAGCCTGCGCAGATGGCCCTGCCCGCCACCTCCGACGACGCCGGTCGCCGCGTCCCGGGGCACCACCCGGACCGCCGCCAACGCCTGCTGCGCGCAACCGGGCTCGCCGCCGCCGTCGGCGCCCCTGTCACCGTGCTGGCCGCAGTGGTCCGGTCGGAGGCCGGCCCCATCGTCGAGCTCGACCGCGCCGCGATCGTCGCCGCGACGGACGTCGGCCGCAGCGACCCCGCGCTGCACGAGGCGCTGCTGATCTGGCAGACGGCGTTCCAGGCCAAGTGGGTGAACCTCGTCGTCGGGCTCGTGGCCGTGTGGGCGTGGCGCCGGCACGGCATGCGCACGCGAGCGCTGTGGGCGATCGTGACGCTCCTCGTCACGTGGAACCTCGGGCTGGTCTTCAAGCACCTGGTGCAGCGCGCCCGGCCCGTGGTCGAGGACGCCCTCACGCACGCCCCGGGCTGGAGCTTCCCGTCCGGGCACGCGATGAACGCGGCGTCCGCCGGGGTGATCCTCGTCCTCCTCGTCTGGCCGATCCTGGGCCGCGGTGGCCGCATCGCCATCACGACGGCCGTCACCGCAGCGGTCCTCCTCACGGGCGTCGACCGCGTGATGCTGGGCGCGCACTACCCGTCCGACGTCGTCGCCGGGTTCGCGCTCGGCGCGGCCATGTCCGCCGCCGCCTACATCGGGTACGTGGGCCTGCACCCCGCCGTCCCGCCCCACCAGGAGCCGCACCACGCGCATCCCCCCATCCCCCACACCCGGGAGGCGGCGAGCTGACCATGGCCACCCTCGAACCGTTCATCCACCGGTACGAGCTCGACACGACCCCGCCGACGCGTGCCCAGGCGCGGTCCGACGCCCTGCGCCGCGCCCTCGCCCCGGCACTCGTCCTCTGGCTGGTGATCACCGGCGTCGGGCTGCTCATCGTGGGCCCGCTCGACTCCCTGCCCGGCGAGGTGGGCGTCAACGAGGAGCTCCAGGCGGACCGCACGCCGCTGCTCGACACGCTCACGGGCGTGTGGTCGAACATCGGCCAGACGGAGTCGATCATCATCGGCTGCCTGCTGATCATGGGCCTCGTCTGGTGGCGCACCAAGCAGTGGTGGCTCGCCGTCGTCCCCAGCCTCGCCGTGGCGGTACAGGCCGCCGTCTTCATGACGTCGTCCCTCGTCGTGGGCCGCGAGCGCCCGGAGGTCGAGCCCCTCGACGAGGTGCCCCCCACGTCCGGGTACCCGAGCGGGCACACGGGCGCGTCGATCGCGTTCTACTTCACCCTCGCCCTGCTGTCCCGGCGCATCAAGCACCCGGTGCTGCGCTGGGCCGCGACGCTCGTGTGCATCCTCATCCCGCTGCTGGTCGGCTTCGCGCGCCTCTACCGCGGGCTGCACCACCCGTCCGACGTCGCCATGGGCGCGGTCAACGGCCTCACCTGCGTCGTCCTCGGCTGGCGCTACCTGCGACGGGACACCGACCGCGCCGACGACGCCACCCCCCGCGCCGAGGCCACCACCGAGACGGTCGACCCCAAGCTCCCCGCATGACGTCCCTCGCGGCATTCGTCGACCGCTACCGGGACACGACCCCGCCGACGCCGCGCCGCGCGTGGTCGGACTTCCTCCGTCGCGCGCTCCTGCCGTCGCTCGGCCTGTGGCTCGTCGTGGCCGGGCTGGGGCTGCTGATCGTCGGGCCGCTGAACGGCCTGAAGGGCGAGGCGGCCGCCAACGCATGGCTGCAGGAGGGCAGGACGCCGCTCCTCGACGACGCGACCTACGTCGTCTCGAAGCTCGGCAACACGAGCGCCATGTTCGTGGTCTGCGTGCTCGTCGGGGCACTGCTCTGGTGGCGCACCCGCGAGTGGTGGGTGGCGGTGCTCCCGGTCATGGCGCTGGCGCTCGAGCAGTACATCTTCCTGACGGCGACCACCCTGGTCGGCCGGCGCCGGCCGGACGTGGCGCTGGACGAGGCCCCGCCGACGTCCGGGTACCCCAGCGGGCACGTCGGCGCGTCAGTGGCCTTCTACGTGACGTTCGCGCTGCTCGCGCAGCACATCCGCCGGCCGCTGCTGCGCTGGGCGATCACAGCGGTGTGCCTGCTCATGCCAGTGCTCACGGTGTTCGCCCGGCTGTACCGGGGCATGCACCACCCGTCCGACGTCGTCGTGGGCGCCCTGACGGGGTTGACGTGCGTCGTGCTCGCCTGGCGCTACCTGCGCGGGGACGAGCCGCAGGATGACGGCGGCCGGACGGCCGCCGACGCGGGTCAGGCGGCGGGTCAGACGCGCGCGTACCTGGCCCGGGCGAAGGAGTAGACGCCGAACGCCGCGAACCCGATCGCGGCGAGGATCAGGAGGACGGTCCCGAACGGGAGGTCGGCGAGCGCGCGCAGCGCCCCGTCGAGGCCCTGCGGCTGGTCGCCGCTCGCGCCGGCCGCGGAGGCGACGAGGAACCCGCCCACGAGCGCGAGCGCGACACCCTTCGCGATGTACCCGACCTGCCCGGCCCGCACGACCCACCTGCCTGGGTGCTCCTGGAGGTCGCGGAGGAACGACCTCGTCGAGCCCTTCCACACGTGGTAGACGGCCACGCCGATGACGACGAGCCCCAGTGCGCCGATGAGCAGCCTGCCGCCGGTCGAGCCGAGTAGGCCTGCCGTCGAGCCGCTGGAGCCACCCGAGCCGCCGCCGCCTTCCACGACGTCGTACGCGGTCCAGGCGAGGGCGGCGTACACGACGGCCTTCCCGGCGGCCTTGGCACGGTCGCCGAGCCCCCGCCGCACGATGGCGTCCGTCAGCTGCCAGAGCGCCAGGAACGCGAAGCCCACGACGGTGAGCCACAGCAGCACGGACCCGACCGGGCTGCCCGCCAAGGTCTGGAGGGCGCCCTCCTGGTCGGCCTGCTGCCCGCTGGAGGAGCCGAGGGCCAGCTGCAGGACGACCCACGCGATGAGGACGTGGAGCAGGCCGCTCGCGGCGAACCCGAGCCGGGCGCCCTTCTCGACGACGGCGCTGTTGCCCGCCTGGTAGGCGGCGGACCTGGGGGACGTGGTCATGTCCGAACTGTCGCACCGCCGGATGACCTTCGCCCGTCGAAGTGACGGTGCGGCCCCCGACGCTCGGGGACCCGTCACCCGGCCGGTCGTCGGCCCGTCACTCGTCCGGGTGACCGGCGGCGTGCCGACCTGCGGGAACACCCGAGCAGCGATCATGCTTCACCCGCTCAAGCCTCACCCGGTCCCGCCCGATGTAAACCGAGCAGCCACCGTCCGCCACAGGAGCCTGCCCGTGTCCCGCCAGCACATCGTTTCGACCGTCCGCACCGGTGCGGCGTCCACGCCCGGCCGCCATCCGGGGCGCCCGCGACGCCGCGTGGCGACCACGGTCGTCGTCGGCCTCGTGCTCTCCCTGGCGGCGCTGAGCCCCGCGGCGGCGGGCGACGCACCGGAGCCGGAGCCGGCTCCCCCGGGGACCGTCGCCGACACCTCCGCCAACCCGCGTGCCCAGCAGTTCTTCGGCGACGGCCTCCTGGCCGCCGCCCCCTACCTCGCGCCGATGGCGTACAACGGCGAGGTCCGCGGCGTCGTCGGCGCCTGGGCAGGCTTCACCAACGGCGGCATCCCGACGACGGCCCTGTGCTCGCCGTCGTGGAGCACCAAGAAGGCACGGTGCGACGCCGTCGCGGCGCTCGAGGCGATGAACGCCGAGTACAAGGCGACGTTCGGCGTGAACATGTACCTCACCTCCACGTACCGCACGTACGCCGAGCAGGAGGCGCTGCACAACGCGAACCCCGTCGGGGCGGCGGCCCCGGGCACGTCGAACCATGGCTGGGCGCTCGCGATCGACTTCGGCGGTGGCATCAACACGTTCGGGACCGCCCAGCACAACTGGATGCGGTCCAACTCCAACCGCTTCGGCTGGTTCCAGCCGGCCTGGGCGCAGTACTACGGCTCCCTGCCCGAGGCGTGGCACTGGGAGTACGCGGGCGCCGTCGCGTCCGGGCGGGCCGGCCACTCGCAGGCGCTCGGCATGGAGATCGCCCGCATGTACTCGTGGAACAGCGCCGCCCAGCGGGAGTGCCTCGTCGACCTGTGGCAGCTGCGCACCGGCTGGGACTTCCGCTACGTCGGCACCGGTGACCAGCGCGGACTCTCCAAGGCCCCGATGACGCAGCTGTTCGGCGCGAGCTGGACGTCGTCGTCCGAGGCGACCAAGTGGCTGCAGATCCCGCAGCGCCAGGTGGAGTGGGGCCTGCTCGACATCACCCGGAACTTCGGCAACCCCTGCGCGGCCTGGGACTACTGGGGGCCTGAGGTGACGGCGACCGTCACGGGACCCACGACCGTCCCCGCCGACGTCGCCACGACCATCGACGTCACCTACGACAAGGAGCGGGCACCCGTCGCGGCGGCCGGCCTCACCGTGCAACGCAAGGTCGACGGGGCGTGGGTGGACGAGTCCTCGTTCACCGTCGTCGACGGAGAGACCGAGCTCGAGTTCTCGCCCGGGACCACGAGCGGCACCTTCCGGGTGCGCAACTGGGACGCCTCGGCCGTGAGCGAGCAGTTCAACGTGAACGTCGCCGAGCTGACGGCCGCGGTCACCGGCCCGACGACGGTCCGCTCCGGCGGGCAGACGACCGTGACGCTCGGGTACAGCAAGGACGACACCCCCGTCCCGAGCGCGACGCTCACCCTGCAGAAGCTCACCGACGGCGCCTGGGTCGACGCCGAGCCCGTCCCCGTCACCAACGGTGCGGCGACGCACACCCTCCGGCTCACGACCAGCACCACGTTCCGGGTCCGGAACTGGAACACCTCGCTGGTCACCGACCCGTTCACGATCTCCGTCGCCGAGGTCGACGCGACGCTCACCGGACCGCAGGCCGTCGCTCCCGGCGGCACGACGACCGTCGGCGTCCGCTACACCAAGGACGGCGTCCCGGTTGCCTCGGCGACGCTGACGCTCCAGGTGCAGCGGGACGGCGAGTGGGTGGACGTCACCCCGGTCACGGTGACCGACGGCGCGGGCAGCACCAGCGTCCGGCCCGCCGAGACCGCCCAGTACCGGGCGCGGAACTGGAACGGCACGGCTGTGAGCGCGCCGGTCACGCTCGTGGTGGCGGTGACGGCGTTCTCCGACGTCGCCCAGGGGCACCCGCTGCGGGCGTCGATCGAGTGGCTGGCCCTGCAGGGCATCACCACGGGATTCCCGGACGGCACCTTCCGGCCGTCGCTCACCGTGACCCGCGACTCCATGGCGGCGTTCCTCTACCGGCTCGCCGGGCGGCCGGCGTTCACGCCGCCCGCGGTGTCGCCGTTCGCCGACGTCGCGACGTCGCACCCCTTCTACCTGGAGATCACCTGGCTGGCGTCGCGGGGCATCACGACCGGCACGCCGCGCGGTGACGGGACCGTGCTGTTCAAGCCGACCGCGCCCGTGGCCCGCGACGCGATGGCGGCGTTCCTCTACCGGTTCGCCGGGTCGCCCGCCTTCGCGGACCCCGCCACGTCACCGTTCACCGACGTCGGCACGGGGCACCCCTTCTACACGGAGATCGCCTGGCTGGAGCACGAGGGCATCGCGACGGGCTCGCAGCTGCCGGGCGGGACGTTCGCGTTCTCCCCGACCGGCTCCGTGACGCGCGAGGCGATGGCCGCGTTCCTGCACCGCTTCAGCACCCGCTGAGCACGTACGACGACGCCCCCACGGCACGCGGCCGTGGGGGCGTCGTCGTCGGTCGCTAGATGCCGAGCATGCCGCCGAGGCCGCTGGGCTTCTGCTGCGTCGCCTGCGCGCCACCCTGGACGACCGACTCGCTCGGCTGCACCAGGACGTAGCCCTGGCCGCCGAACGCCATCTGGATCATCTCGCCGGAGCCGCCGCGCAGCATCGACTTGAGACCACCGGTGTCCACCCGGATGTCCATGCTCACGCCCGCGGTCCACATGACGACGGCCTGGGCGTCCGCGAAGGTCGGCGCGCCGGCCACGTCGAGCGCGACGGGGTCGCCCTTGGTGGTGATCGCGACGTAGCCCGTGCCGCGGAGCGAAACGTTGAACAGCCCGCCGGCCATCATGCCGCCGCGGGCCTGCACCCGGTGGATGTCCCACTCGATCGAGGAGGAGAACGCGAGGACGTTCGCGCCGTTCACGGAGATCATGTCGTTCTCCAGGTACATGACCTGGATCTCCGACGCGAGGTCGGCGACGAACAGCTCGCCGACGCCGGTGCACTGCATCATGTCGACGCCCTCACCGGTCAGCTTGGCCTTGATCATCTTGTTCAGGCCGCCGGAGCCGGTGTTCTCGAAGCGGACGTCGCCCTGGTACGCGACCATCGAGCCGGTCTTCGCCCACACGGGGCCGTAGCCCATCTGGATCTTGAGCAGCTTCTTGTTCTGCAGCGAGAACGGGTCCTGCGACACGTTCTCCTTGTACTCGGTGAAGAGCGATCCGTGGATCGTCATGGTCGTGTTCTCCTTGATGTGTGGCGCACCCGGGTGAAGGGCTGCTCGAACCCTAACGAGGACGTGCCCCGCTGCGTAGGCTTTCGAGCCGAACAGGCGAATCAGCCCGTTCGTCACGGAGGCGAAGGAGCGTCACATGGGCTTTCTCGACAACGCGAAGGCTGCCGCCAGCAACCTGGCGGCCAAGGCCGACACCGCACTGAGCGGCGCGACCGGGGGCGGCGCCCCCCGCCCCGGTGACGCCGACAAGTACTTCCGCGACCTGGGCGTGCTCACCTACCAGGAGCTGACGGGCAGGCCGGTCGACGCGGCCGAGCGCGAGCGCGTGCTCGGCGCGCTGCGCGACTTCGACGCGCAGAACGCTCTGCGGTTCATGCTGCAGACGACGCCGCCGCCGGCCCCGGGGATGGCCGGTGCGGTCCCGCCCGCTCCGGGCATGGCCGCGCAGATGGCGCCGCCGCCGGCGCCGGGCATGGGTGGGATGGGCGCCACCCCGCCGCCGCCGATGCCGGGTGCCGCCACCCCGCCGCCGATGCCGGGTGCGGTGCCGCCGGCACCCGCCGCGCCGGCCGCACCAATCGCCCCGCCCGTCGAGGAGGCCCCGCCCGCGCCCGCCGCGCCGGCGACCCCGCCCCCGCCGCCGTCCTGGGCGTGACGCGCACCGCACGATGAGTCCGGGAGGGCCGGCGCCGTCGCGCCGGCCCTCCCGCACGTCCGCCCCCAGACCGCTCCCCCACCTCACCCGCCCCTGCCCCACCCACTCCATCCGGCCGAGGAACCACCTGATCCCGTCAGGGAAGGCCGCGAATACGGCGGCATTCCCTGACCGAACCGGCAGCGGCGAGGGGTTTGCGACGTCGGAGGGCGGGGCTACCGTCGCAGACGTGCGCCGCGGAGAGGCGCGGCGCCCGACGGGAGGCACAGATGGCACACGGAGACATCACGCACATCGACATCCCGGTGACCGACATGGACCGGGCCAAGGAGTTCTACGGGGGCCTGTTCGGCTGGCAGATCCAGACCTACCCCGGGTTCGAGGACTACCCGATGTGGCAGGCGCCCAACGGCATCAGCGGCGGCGGGCTGGCGCCGCGCAGCGAGGGCTTCACCCAGCCGCGCAGCTACGTCGAGGTCGACTCCATCGACGACATGCTCGCCAAGGTCGTCGAGCTCGGCGGCGAGGTGACGATGCCGAAGGCGGCGATCGACGAGAACAGCTGGTGGGCCACGTTCCGCGACCCGGACGGCAACAACGTCGGGCTGTACGAGAAGACGCCGGGGACGGCGTAGCGCGGGAGCCGCCGCTCCGTGGAGGAGCGGCACCGGCCCCCGATCAGTTCGGCGATGCACCGCGGTCGGTACGGACGCGGTGCATCGCCCGCGCCGAGACCCAACCCACGCCGCAGACCGAAGGGGAGACGATGTCGTTCCAGGCCTACCTCGACACGATCGAGGACCGGACGGGGCTGACCCCTCGCGAGCTCCTCGCCCTGGCGCACGAGAAGGGCCTGGACGGGCCGGACGCCAAGGCGGCCGGCGTCGTAGCCTGGCTCAAGGCCGACTACGGGCTGGGGCAGGGCCACGCGATGGCCCTGTGGCACGTGATCAAGAACGGGCCCGTCATCAGCACCAAGCACGTCGGCACGGCGGGCACGCACCGTGACGAGTCGGACACCCTGTGGCTGGACGGCAAGGCCACGAAGCCGCGACCCTGACGCACCCCCGCACCCCGGGGGGCTCCCGTCCGCGAGCGCCCGTCGCGACGTCGCACGGCTCCGTGCCGGACGACGACGGCGTCCCGGCTCTACCCTGAGCGCCATGATCGGAGCGGGCAGGGGCGGGCGTCGCACCGCCGCCCCCGGCTGGTACGCCTCGCCCGGCGAGGAGGGCCTCGCCCGCTTCTGGGACGGACGGCGCTGGACGGAGGGCCGTCAGCCGCTCCCGCCGCCCGCCGACGCCGTCCCGGTCCTCCCGATGACGCAGCCGATCGCGACCACAGGCTTCACGGGCTACCCCGGCGTGGCCGGCCCGGGCGCGCTCCGTCCCGATCGGGCGACCGCCACCGCCACCGCCGACGCCGACGCCCCGACCTTCCGGCTCCGGCTGCGCGGGGGCGAGGTGCTCGACGTCGGCGCGATCACGGGCAGCCGGGCCGGACGCGCCGTGTCGCGGGCGAGCAGCGTGGGCGCCGCCCTCTTCCTGCTCGTGTTCTCAGGGCTCTGGCTGGTCATCTGCTTCGCGTTCATGAAGCCGGCGGTGTGGGACGCGGCGACTTCCGGGGCCGGCGAGGCGACCGCCACCGGCGTCGTCGTGGACCAGCACGGCTACGTCGACGACGACGGCGACCGGCTGTGCTCGCCGGAGGCCACCTTCACGGTGGCCGGTGAGCAGTACGTCGCGGCGGCGGCGGGCGCCTCGAGCGACTGCCCGGCGGTGGGCGCGGACGTCACGGTCATCTACCGCGTGGCCGACCCGGCCGACAGCCACGTCGCGCCGTCGGGCACGATGCGGATGCTCTTCCTGCTGTTCCCGGTGGTCGGGTTCCTGGTGCTGGGCCTCGCCCTGTGGATGCTGTTCAGGAGCCTCGGCGGCGCCGCGCTGGTCGCCCGGCTCCGCGCACGCCGCCTGCCCGACGACGACGTCGGTCCGGCGCCCACGAGCCCGCCGGTGACCTGGAACCCCTGAGTCCTCACCCGCCGCGGACAACACTCCGCCCCGTCCCGAGCGTCATCATCAGTGACGGCGGCGGCGAAGAGCGCACCGCTTGCGACGAGGGGGACCGATGACGGCGAGGCGGGAGGACCTGCCGGACGCCGTCGGGCGCCTGCTCGCCGACCGCGGGCGCGCGCTGACGACGTACGCGTACCTGCTGTGCGGTGACGTGCACGACGCCGAGGACCTGCTGCAGGACGCGCTCGTCAAGACGTATGCGCGCAGCCGGGGCGGCGTCCCGCTGGACTCGGCGGAGGCGTACGCCCGGCGCGCGATGCTGACGCTCTACGTGGACGGCTGGCGGCGGCGGGAACGGTGGACCGCGCGTCGACACCTGCTCGCCGAGCCGGACGCAGCCCCGAACGCCGCCGACGACGTCGCCGCGCGCGCCGACGTCATGGCGGCCCTGCGGACGCTCCCCCGCCGGCAACGCGCGTGCGTGGTGCTCCGGTTCTACGCGGACCTCACGGTCGCGGAGATCGGCGAGGAGCTCGGCATCTCGCACGGTGCGGCGAAGCGGTACCTGAGCATGGGCGTCCACGCCCTGGAGGAGCGGCTCGGGCCGCTCGCCGGCGCGGGCGCCGAGGTGGAGCTGGTCGAGGAGGTGCAGTCGTGATCGAGCTCGGTCAGGCGATGCAGGACGCCGCCGACGCCGCCCTGGGCGGGCGCCCTGTGGTGGGTGCGGCGGGCGTGGTGAGCCGGGTGCGGCGTCGGCAGGC
>Ga0196976_1001111_pt1 | contig 13274 bp, 6 predicted proteins | sample S3v_513CmetaG_FD_148644 | JGI IMG/M metagenome (GOLD analysis project Ga0196976, IMG submission 148644) | Soil microbial communities from Anza Borrego desert, Southern California, United States - S3+v_5-13C | ecosystem: Environmental > Terrestrial > Soil > Desert | place: USA: California...
GGCGCAGGCGATACACGAGAATGGAGATCGGCGCGGCGAGGATTACGCCGGCGGACAACAGCGCAGCAACGGTTGCTGTGGCTTCACTCGCGACCGCGAGGCGGGCAACAGTGCCGGCCACCAGTGGCAGCCCCATGGCCACCGGAATGACCATGATCATGTTCCTGCGGCGATCCAGGAACACCCGCAGCGGTACCGGGATGTCCGTCTTCTTCTCGAGATTCTGCGCCAGCGCGTCGGCCAACGCCTCACCTGTCGCAAACCGCTGCGCGGGATCTTTGGCAAGGCATTGATCGATGGCGACGGCAAGGTTGCGCGGCGCACCGCGCGCGACAGTCGCCACGGGTGACGCCGGCTGCGTCACCTGCATCGCAAGCAGCGCCCGCGGCTCACCGGTAAAGGGAAGGCGACCCGACAGCATGAAATAGCCAACGATCCCGAGCGAGTAGAGATCGCTCCGTCCATCCACCGACTCGCCACACGCTTGCTCGGGGCTCATGTACTCCGGCGTCCCCATCACTTCCCCCACACCCGTTTCGCCGCTCGCGTTGGCCAGCCGCGCGATCCCGAAGTCCATGACCATGGCGCGCTCGGTGCCACGCTCGAGCATGATGTTGGCCGGCTTGATGTCCCGATGCACCACGCCCTGCGCATGCGCATAGGCAAGCGCCCACGCCACCTCGCGCATCACGCGCGACACGTCTGCCGGACGCATCGGTCCGTCGCGCCGCACCCGGTCCATCACCGTCTCGCCGTCGACAAACGACATCACGTAGAAGACGAACGCGCCCACCTCGTCGACGGCATGGATGGGCACGATGTACGGATGCGACAACCGCGCCGCCGTGCGCGCTTCGCGCAGGAAGCGTTCGCGTAATTTCTCGTTGGCGGCGAACTCCGGCGGCAGCAGCTTGATCGCAACCGGCCGGTCCAGCCGCACCTCGCGCGCGAGGTAGACGATGCCCATGCCCCCTCGGCCGAGCTCCCGCTCGAGCGAGTACCGGCCCGCCAGCGCTTCCTGGAAGGAGAGGAACAGGGTGTCGACGGCGGGGTTGGTCATTCCCAAAGGTACGGCAAAAAACGCGTTTTGGTGTCCATCAATGTCGCGCGGCGTAACTTTCATCCATGCTTCGCTGGCTCCTCCTGCTGGCCATTTTCGCTACCCCCGTCGCGGGCGCTCTAGCCCAATTCGGGCAGAACGCTCCGCGCCATCAGGGCAAGCCATACGTCATCCTGATCTCGTTCGACGGGTTCCGCCCGGAATACCTGCAGCGACTCAACCTGCCGAACTTCGAGCGGGTGTGGCGCAACGGCGTGCGCTCCACCGGAATGATTCCGGTGTTCCCCTCGAAGACCTTCCCGAACCATTACAGCATCGTGACGGGGCTCTACGCCGAGAACCATGGCGTGGTCTCCAACCATTTCTGGGATCCGCAGCGCGCTGCACGGTACAGCATGAGTGACACCACGACAGTGGTCGACGGGAGCTGGTATCGTGGTGAGCCGATCTGGGTTACAGCCGAAAAGCAGGGAATGGTGGCGGCATCGTATTTCTGGGTCGCGTCCGAAGCGGCGATTGCCGGCGTCACGCCAACGTTCACGAAAACCTACGATTGGCGCGTACAAAATTTCGCGCGGGTCGACTCGGTGCTCTCCTGGCTGGCGCTACCCGCCGGACGTCGCCCGCACATGATCACGATGTATTTCAGCGACACGGATGGCGCCGCGCATGAGCATGGCCCGCTTTCTCCACAACTCGATTCCGCGGCTGCCCGCGTGGATTCCGCCCTCGGCCGGCTGCTGGATGGCGTGGACCGCTTACCCATCCGCGATCGCGTGTACTTCGTCCTGGTCTCCGATCACGGGATGTCCGAGACCGGCCCACGATGGTATGCCGGGCTCGACACGATCATCGACATGCGTGGCGTCCGAATGCCGGATGCCGGAACGAATGCAAACCTTCATGTCGAAGGGGGACGCCCGCAGGCCATCGTCCTGCGTGATTCCATCAATCGCCGGATGAAGCATGGGCGGGCGTACCTCCGCGAGGAGGTGCCGGCGCACCTGCATTACCGCAGGGATCCGCGCGCCGGTGACATCGTTGTCATCATGGAGGACCACTACCAGGTCGGCACGACGCCCCGCCCGCCGCGAGAAGGCTCATCGAACCACGGTTGGGACCCACGCGCGTCGCCGATGATGGCAGCGTTGTTCGTCGCACGCGGCCCGAACATTCCGGCGGGAAGGGAAATCGGTGCCTTCGAGAACATCGACGTCTACCCATGGCTCACGGAACTGCTCGGCCTGAAGCCGGCCCGGGGGATCGACGGGAAACGCGGACGGCTGGCCCGCCTGATCAGGGACGCCCGCTAGCCGACGGCATCACCGGCGATAACCGACGCCTCGTACTACCCGCCCCGGTGTCGCGTTCGTGTGCGTGCCGTCGCGAACGACGGCGACGCCGTTGACGAAAACATGTCGCACTCCCTCCGACAGCTGGTGCGGCCGCTCGAAGGTTGCGCGGTCAATGATCGTGGCGGGATCGAACACCACGACGTCGGCGTACATCCCTTCGCGCAGCAGGCCGCGGTCGCGAAGCTTGAGTCGCGCGGCGGTCGCCCCGGTCATCTTGCGGACCGCCTCCTCGAGCGGAAACAGGGAGTCCTGCCTGACATACTTGCCGAGCACCCTGGGGTAGGAGCCATATGCGCGCGGATGGGTGAGCGAAGTCGCGCTGTCCGGGTTGTGTCCGCCGGCGTCGCTCCCGATCACGACCCATGGACGCTTCAGCTGCATTGCGACGTTCTCCTCGCTCATGCTGAAGTTGATCTTCCCGAGCCGATCATTTTCCGCAAGCGTCAGGTCGATCACCAAATCATATGAAGGCTTGTTCATGTCCTTCATGATGGCGTCGATCCGCCACCCTTCGTACTTCTTCAGCTCGGGCGTCCTGAACCCGATGACGGCGTGGCTGGACTGCGACGGATCGCAGGTGCCGAGGCGCTTCATCTCGTCCACGACGCGCGCGCGCGTGGCTGGATCGCGCAGGTTGGCGAGCAATTTTCCGCCCTCGGACACCCAGCCCGGGAAGCAGGAAGAAAGACCGTTGCCCGAAGCGGCATAGGGATACATCGTCGCCGCGACATCGAGCCCCGACGCGCGGGCGGAGTCGATCTTCCGAACCATTCCCTCGGCCTTTGACCAGTTGCTGCGCCCCGCGGCCTTGAGATGGTAGATGTCGAGCGTGACGCCTCCCTCGCGCGCAATGCGGAAGGCTTCGTCCATGGCTTCGAAGAGCGAATCGTCCTCATTGCGCATGTGTGTGATGTACGCGCCGTGGTACGGCGACATGGCCTTCGCCATCTCTACCAGCTCACGCGTAACCGCATAGCTGCCGGGCGGGTAGATGAGTGCGGTAGAAATACCGAGCGCGCCATCCTCCATGGCATGTCGCACGACCGCGCGCATGGTGTCCAGCTCCGCCGCCGTCGGCTCGCCCTGCCGCTGACCCATCGCGTAGGCGCGGACCGTCGTCGCGCCAAGATACGATCCGACGTTCACCGAATTCGGATGCCGGCCCATCGCGTCCAGCCATGCACCGAATCCGCGCGGTCCGCGAAATGTCTCGTGCAGGGCGACGAGCCGCGGCAGGGTGTCCGGCAGGTCGAGCAGCGCCAGCAGGTTGTCGTTGAGTGGTGCCGGTGTTGTCGCTTCGCCGAGGATCTCGGTGGTGACGCCCTGCGTTGCCTTTCCGATGACGCGCCCGTCACGCCAGAGCAGGGGATCCCAGGAATGACTCTGGATGTCGATGAAGCCCGGCGCGACGGCGAGGCCGCGCGCGTCGACGCGAGTATTCGTGCGCGTGGCGTTCAGGGATCCCGCAGGACCGACGTAGGTGATCCGGTCGCCTGATATACCGAGATCGCCATAGAACCACGAGTTGCCGGTGCCGTCGATGATCCTGCCGTTGGCGATGACGACGTCGTACGAATCGCGCATCGCCGGTTCGGCAGTGGTGCGCGGCGCGGTGCAGGAGACAGCAAGAGCGGCAAGAGCCGCGAGGAATGAGCGCGTCATGCGCGCAATAATGCCAGACCAGCGAGCCGCGCGATAGCTAGAAGCTCGCTCCCCAGAGGAAGAACGGCGTCCACTCGCCCGGCCGGTCGACCGGCCGCGCAATCCCGAATCCGATCGCGCCGGACAGCAGCGTCACCCGGAGATCCGCGGTTGCGCGAATGCGCTCGGTCGGTCGCGACAGGGGAGTTATCCCATCGCCTCCAAGGCCGAGCAGGGCGATGCGCGCAGCGTCGCTGCTCGCGTCCGTCCAGCCGCCCTGAATCCCAGCACCGATACCGGGGCTGATGCCCGGAAGGATGAGTCGACCAACCCGCAACGGCGCTCGCAGGAAGGGGAAGTAGTACGCGGCGAGTCCCCGTCCCACGGCGGCGCGGTCGCCGCCGAACTCCTTGTACTCGTACGACGGGAGGTCGCGCGCGCCGCCGATCTCGTACAGCATCTGCGGCGGGAGGACGTCGCCAAACACGGCGCCTCCGTCGATTCGCGAAGCGAAGACGATGCCGTGCCAGTACTGACGCGCCGCCAGCCGCACCTCGACACGTCGCCAATCGAGTTCGCCGGCAGCCGCCTCGGCAAGAATACGCGCGCCAAGCCCTGGCGAGAGCGACTCCCCTGTCACGCGTGGATGCCACTCCAGCTGCGCGCGTCCCCGCAGGTATGTGCCGCCAAGGCCATTCCGGTTCGCGCGGAATGGCGCACTGCCGAAGACACCGTTCTTCAGGCGCGCGATCTCCGGCCGGTCCTCGACCGCTGCCGCTTCCACGGTCAGCAATGCACGGTCGACGCTCCGGAAGATCCGCGTGGTGCCCAGCGCCGCGGTCCAGCGGTCGACATAATCGTTGTCGTCAATACCGCCGAACAATGGGCCGATGGACAGTCCCGATTCGAGAATCAGCGGGAAGTCCGCGGTATTGGCGAGCGTGCGCTCGGCCCGCGCGCCGTGTATCCAGCTCCCTCGGGCGAGCGACGCGGAAAGGCCGCCACGAATGCTCTGCGATTCCCAGCCGATGCCGAGCGACGCCCGTGCTGTGAGTCCCGGCATCGCGTCCCGAAAACGAACGACGGTTGCGACGCCGGTAAACATCCCCTCGACGCGGTTGTAGCGCGCGATGTCCTCGAGCGCGCGCGGCCACCAGCTCACGATGGGCTGGCCCGTGGGGCGCCAGACATCCGGCGCGTATTCGTCGAAGTCGTCGCTCGAGACTCGGCCGCTGGCGATGCCAAGGTTGTCGCGCCAGCCGCCGAACCCACTCACGCTGTCGCGACTCGCAAAGGTGAGTGTCGCGCGCGTCCGGGCCATCGAGTCGGTCGCCGTCGTCTGCAGCGCCGGATCCTCCTGCGTCCGGTAATCGTGAAATCGGGAGACGACGCGATAAATGGGGCGTACGTCGCCGAGGAGCCCCATCTGCGCCTGGAACTCGGAGCGCTGGAAGGCGGGAAGCCAGTAGCGCCCGTCGATCTCCGCGTTCTCCAGCTCCATGTACACGATCGCAACTGCGCCTGTGGCGCGCGCGAGCAGCGGGTTCGAGTTCGGTGTCACGCTCTCGAGACGGCCCCGCATGCGCACCAGCTGGGCGCGATCGGCGTCGAAGTCGAGCTCACCACGGAACCCGATGAAGTTGGCGTCGGGCCGATGGCGCGGAGTGACGATGACACGCAGTACGCGCACGGCGCGATCGCGCACGTAGATGGTGGCGACGGTATCGCCGCCGGCGAAGTCGTAGTAGCGATCACGGTCGACCGCGAGCGGATGGATGGCGCGAAATCGCTCGCGTCCCGCGGCGGAGTCACGCGCGGCCGAGCGGCGCGCGGAGAGAGTGTCACCGCGCGTGCGCGGAAGCCCGTCATTGACGCCAACGACCAGGCGGTCGCCGTAGAGCGTCGGAACCGTCAGCATCCGCGTGAAGGAAAGGGCAGAGTAGGGGGAGCCGAGGCTCTGCGAGCGAAACCCGATGACGTGGAGATTGTATTCGCCGTCGCGGCGCCATTCGGCGCGAGCGGCGAGCTGCTCGACTTGTCCGACAATCTCGCGTCCGAGGGAGTCGCGCAGGATGAATGCGAGCTCGCTCTCGACGGCCACGTTGTACCCAGTCAGCGCCGGTGGTGGTGCCCGATTCTCGACGGATGCGCGTGCCACGAACTCACGAAGCGCGTGGCTGGCGTAGTTCGGGTCGGCGACCTGGAGCTGGAGAAGGAGTGCGAGTGCGAACACGTCCTAAGTACGAAAGGGAGGCTGCCGTTGTTCCGGCAACCTCCCTTGATGTTTGACCAGCCTTTTACTGGATCGGTGCGGGTGGGAAGGTCTTGAAGTTGTAGTCGTAATCCAGAGGAACAACGTTCGCACAACCGAATGCCTGACCGGCCGCGTACGTGTCGGTCGATGACCCCATCCAGCTCAGGGTCGCCGCCTCGGGACTGACCCACTCGATGTAGTAGAGCGTTTCCGGCGTTGTCGCGACGGGATTGGGGAACATGTACTGCACCCATATCTCAGTGCCGGTGGTCGCGAAGGGCACGCTTGCAGTGGAAGTACCGATGACGTCGCCGCCGGGCGAGCCCGAGCGAATGTTGATGACCGACGAATATCCGCCGGTCGGCATCGACCCACCCGCCCGCAGCAGCAGGTCCACTCTTCCGAGACTCAACTCTGAGGGGGTAAAGCTCTGCACCAGGGACATCGCATTGCAGCTGTAGCTCGTTCCCGTGTTGAACGTGTGCGACTGGTCTGACCCATCGCCATCTTGCACTGGCGGATTCAGGTTCAGGACATACGTGTTGTTGGCCATGGAGACTTCCGCGAGGCCGCCCGTCTGCTCGACCGTGACGATGAGATAGACTGGGCCTTCGAACGGCAGCTCGAATCCGGTATGCCCGACAGGCTGTGGTGTGCCGTCCGGCAGCATGGTGCCGAGGCTCGCGGACCCGAGGAGGAAGTCCTCCGTTGGCTCGAGCGTTGAGTTGCTCGAGATGTACGCGCGGGCCACGACGCCAACCGCGGTCGCCGTCGCATCACCGTCTTCCGCTCGGCGGCTCCGGTTCGCGATCTGATAATTCAACGAGCGCGGAGTGCTGGTCGTGCCGGTGGTGCCGGGGTTGTACTGGACATTCTCGATGGCGAGGTCAGCGCCGCTCGTGGGATCGACCGCGTTGAAGTTGCTGAAATCGAGGAACCGATGCATCGGGCCCTGGTCGTACGCATACGCGTCTTTCGGTGCGATCAGGCGTCCGGCGAGATGCATCACGGAGTGCACCGCCTTCTCGAAACCCCGCAGCCCCACATCGCTGTGCTCATGGCAGTGCGCGAGACCAGCTGCCTGACCTTCCGGCGCGACCAGTGGCAGGATTTCGATATCGCCATCGATCGTTCCACCCGGGGTGTAGCTCGCGGGGTTGGCCGGCCTGTTGTGGGCGAGCCGAACGCGCTCGTGCACAGGGCCGTCCGTTTCTTCGTTCTGATACTCGATCGGTCGCCGATCACCTGTCGTCATCAGGCATACCTCGACATTGCCGGGATTGAGGAGGTTCTGATGCGGGAACGATTCGATCTTGTAGAAAAGCGGGTACTGGCACCGATTGGTCGGCAGCGGACCCTGACAGATTCCGGGATAGCTCCCCGGGTCTTCTGAAACGACAATGATGCGTTCCTCGGCCGTGGTGCCGGCCCCCCAGCTGACCGCCGCATGCTGGGAGGGAACCACCAGCGCGAGAGGGGCGCCAGCAGGCACGACTTCGATCGCGACATCGCCCGTCGGAATGATCTGCGGATCGGCAGCGGCGCCGTTGTAGACCCAGCGCGCCATGTTCACGATGATGACCGCGGCCGCCTGCTCCTTCGTGACGTTGTCGCCGGATGGAATACTGATATCGGCCGTCTTCTTGTCGATCCACTGCGACAGCGTATTGAGCTGATGGATAGCGCCGGCGATGTCACCCGAATTCTTCTTGTTCTTTACGGTTGACCAGCGCGCTTCAACGGCCGACTCGAACCCCTTCGGCAGGTACGTATCAATTGCCGCCTGGATGAAATCCTCGAGCACGGTGTGCTGCGCGAGCCCATCAAATGGCCGGACGGACGTCGTGGTGGGCGCGTCGGAACAGGCGAGCCCGACAAACGCGAGGGCAAATGCAACACGGGAAACACGGTAGCGCATACGGTAAAGCTCCGGAGGAGGGAACTACAGGAAGTACTAGCTATCGCCCTCGAATGAGGGATTCAAACGGTGGGTAACCCTGAAGTCCGCGCCACCACCAACCCGTTCGGCTGGCGAATCCGGCGCGATGATTCGGATTTGCGGCGAGATAGTGCGTGAGTCGTTCGACGGCGACATCCTTGTCGCCGAGCATGACGCGAACTGCAGCTTCGATGGCGGAGAGCTCGCGGTTCGGATCGACGGCGGCATCACCGCGTGCGCGAAGGAGCACTGCGCGGGCGCTATCTGCCAGCCCGGCGTTGGCGAGAGCCCCGGCGACGTGCATCTGGCTTTTGCGTCCCGCCAGCGGACGTGCGATCTCGGGCGACAGGCCGACGTATTGCTCGGCATAGAGCCAGGCGCTGTCGACATTGACCTCGCCAAAGCGCGCGCGATACATGTAAAGCCGTCCTTCGGGACCAAGCGCATCATTGGGGAACCGATGCTTGAACTCGTTGAGCCAAGCCATCGCTTCGGTCCACAGCTCCTGGTTGTAATGCGCAAAGAACAACCGCACCAGAATACTGCGCGTCGACCGCAGGTACGCATCGGAACGGTATGCTTCGCGCGCTGCTTGCGCGGCCAGTCCGAGGTCAGGCTTCCAGTAGTGCACGTTACTGAGCATGTCCCAGGCGCCCGCCTGATTCGGATTCAGCCGAACGGCTTGCGACAAATCCTGCTCAGCATTTGCCAATGCCTGCTTGTTCTTGTCGGGGTTGGCGTGAATACCAAGGTCGAAGGCGGCGTAATGCAGCTTGCCGCGAAACTCGAACGCGTCAGCGTTCCTCGGATCCAGGGAGATCGCCTGTGTCGCCCTCGCAATGCCGCTATCAATGACGGCAGGCATCACCGCGGGATCCTGACGTAAAGCCTCAACTCGCACAAGCGAGACGGCGGAGCGCTGAACGTGCGGCGTGGGCCAGCGAGGATCGGCCTGTGCTGCGCGGCTCAGGAGTGAGTCGGCCTCCGCCAATGTTGGTAGCGCCAGCGCCGATGCGCCAGCGACCACAAGCGAATCGGCTTCTCTCGTGCGTCGTCCAGCGCGCAGCGTCAGCATCCAAGCGTCCGTACTTCTCGTCTGATTCCGCAGTTCGCGGAGCCGCACTTCCGGTCCAAGGCGCTGGCGAAGAAAAACTGCGATCTCCTCGGCCAGGGAGTCGGCAGCCGTCAGTGCCGCGGCGCTGTCGAAATCGAAGCTCGTCCGTCCGACCACACTGCGCGAATCCACGTCGTAATAGCGGATTGCCAGCCGGCCACCGCCCGGCGTTGTCTCGACTTCGCCGAGGACCACGGTGCCAACGCCAAGCGCCCGGCCGATGCTGTCCCCGCCGACACCTGTCCCTCGGAATGGCAGCACGCCGTTGCGACTCCGGACGCGAAGCGCTGGAACGTCGCTGAGTCGCGCAATCAAACCCTCCGTGACACCGTCGGCCACATCGACGAGCGCGCCCTTGCTGTTGTCGTCGAAATACATGACGGCGATTTCACGCACGCGGGCGGCGTCGCTCACGGGAGCGTTGCCAGACAGCGCCTTCGCGGCGAAAAAACCTCCCATGACCACGGCCACGCCTGCAACAGCGGAGAGAGCGCCAATGAGGACGCGGCGGTTTCGCGAAGGCGCAGCATCCGGCACGACGTACCGTCGCGTGGCCTTCAGGTTCGCAGTGCGGGTCGCCGTACGACGCGACCACGTCCCCGTGTGCTTCACCACGTCGCCCAGTGCGGTCGCAAAATCGCCGATCGTTGCGAAGCGATCGGCTGGCACCTTCTCGAGCGCCCGCAGGATCACGTCTTCCAGTTCGTCCGGCACCGACGGACGCACGGTCGTGACGAGCGGGGGCGGCTCGCTCACATGCTTCATGATGATGCCCTGCAGCGTACCCGCCACGAACGGCGGCTGCCCCGTGAGCATCTCGAACATCACGCACGCCAACGAGTACTGATCGCTCCGCCCATCCACCCCACGCTCGCCCACGGCCTGCTCGGGACTCATGTACGTCGGCGTCCCGATAGACACGCCGGTCTGCGTCAGCGCCTCGGCGTCCGCGGCATTCGTGATCGCCCGCGCGATGCCGAAGTCCGCCACGACGGCAACTCCGGCTTCCAGGAGGATGTTCTCTGGCTTGATGTCGCGGTGCACGATCCCGTGCGTATGCGCGTATTGCAGCGCATTGGCCACCTCCGTGATGACCTTCACGGTGTCGTCCACCGGCAGCTGGCGCTCGCGGGTGATCCGGTCGCGCAACGATTCGCCCGTGACGTAGGGCATCACGTAATACAGCGACCCTTCAGCCTCCCCAGAATCATGGGCAGGCAGGATGTTAGGGTGCGTTAAACCCGTCGCGATCTTGATCTCACGGTGAAACCGTTCCGCGCCTACGGCGGCGGCGAGATCAGGATGAAGCAACTTTATCGCGACCGGGCGGCCGAACTTCGTGTCGGTGCAGAGATAGACCGTAGCCATCCCGCCCCGACCCAATTCGCGCTCGGTGACATACCGGTCCCCGAACGACGGGACCGAGTTCGTAAGAGAAGTCACTGGAACCACTTGGGAGCAGGCGGAGGAAACGATACGGATGTTTCGCTCCCCCCGCCAGACTTCATTCTCAGCGTCTTCGTTCAGCCGTTTCGGCTCGAGCGTCGCTTGGCTTGATTCCACGTCGGACTTCCTCTTGCAAGTCACGGAACCATGACCAAAAACAGCGCCTCCGCCCCCGGCGCGTTCGCCGCGCTCGGCCTCGACGAATCCCTCGTAGCCACTTTGGCCACATTGGGTTACGAGGAGCCTACCCCCATCCAGACAGAGGCCATTCCGCCCCTCCTGGATGGGCGCGACCTCCTTGGACAGGCGGCCACGGGTACGGGCAAGACTGCCGCGTTCGCGCTACCACTGTTGCAGCAGATCGGCAGGTCCGGAGACGAGGACGACCGCCGGGCTCCGCGTGCATTGATCCTGGTGCCCACCCGCGAGCTCGCCATGCAGGTGGCCGAAGCCGTGCACCGCTATGGTCGGGAGGCGTACGGTACCTGCGTCGTCCCGGTCTATGGCGGACAGGCGATCCAGCAGCAGCTGCGCGCCCTCAAGCGGGGAGTGGACGTGGTCGTCGCGACGCCCGGTCGCGCGCTGGATCATATCCGGCGTGGCTCGCTCAACCTCGATGCGGTTCGCTTCGTCGTGCTCGACGAAGCGGACGAAATGCTCGACATGGGGTTCGCCGAAGATCTCGATGCCATCCTCGACGCGGTACCCGAGCAGCGACAAACGGCGCTCCTCTCGGCGACGATGGCTCCACGCATCGGCGCGATCGCGCAGCGGCATCTCAGGGATCCGGCGAAGATCACGATCAAGCGACAGAAGCTCGCCGAGGGAGACGTGCCGCGGGTGCGCCAGGTGGCGTACATGGTCACCCGGCAGCACAAGCTCGCGGCGCTCGGCCGCGTGCTCGACATGGAAGACCCCACGTCCGCGATCGTGTTCTGCCGGACGCGCACCGAGGTCGACAGCCTGACGGAGATGCTGTCGTCGCACGGTTATCGCGCCCACGCGCTGCACGGCGGACTCTCCCAGGAACAGCGCGATCGCGTGATGCGCCGCTTCCGCGACGGCACCGCGGAGTTGCTCGTCGCGACCGATGTCGCGGCGCGCGGCCTGGACATCGAACATGTCTCGCACGTCGTGAACTACGACGTCCCAAACTCTCCGGATGCCTACGTGCATCGCGTGGGGCGCACGGGTAGGGCGGGACGCAGCGGCGTCGCGATTACCCTGGCCGAGCCCCGCGAGCATCGTCAGCTCCGGAACATCGAGCAGCTGATCAAGCAGAAGATCGATGTTCAGAAAGTGCCGACGATCGTGGATCTCCGCGCGCGGAAACTCGAGCTCACCCGCGCCGCCATCCAGGAGGCGATTCTCGCCGGCGACCTCGATGCGTATCGCGTGGTCGTGGAGGTCCTCGGCGCCGAGCACGACATGCTCGACGTCGCCGCCGCCGCGGTGAAGCTGGCGCAGGAAGCGCGCGAGGGGGCGGCGAAGGCAGAGGCGGAAATCCCGGAGCGAGCAGCCCGCGAGGAGCGGAAGGGATCACGAGGTCGGGCATCGGTCCGCGCGGAAGGAGCGGGCGGAGCGCGCGAGCGGCCACGGAAGGGACGCTCGGGTCGCGCGGATGCGGACATCACCAGGCTCTACATCGGCATCGGCCGGGAAAGCGGCATGCGGCCCGCGGACATCGTGGGAGCAATTGCTAATGAAGCGGGGGTGAGTCCGCGCGAGATCGGCGCGATCGATATTGCGGACAAGTTCTCGATTGTCGAAGTTCCGTCAGGTCAAGTGAAGTCCATCATTGGCGCCCTGCGGCAGACCACGCTGCGAGGCAAGCGAGTGACCGTACGCGAAGATCGGTTGTAGGACTTGCGCTGCTGGCAGCCGGATGCTCCACCGTCGAGCCCCGGCAGAACATCGAGCGTCCGCCGGGATCGGAGGACGTGACGATCCGGTTCTGTCCCGGCGAGTCGCCGCACTGGTTCGCGTTCCGCAACGAAGGGCGCGACTGGATTCGCATTCGTGCCAGCATCCTGCAGACCGAGATCACCTTTCCTGCGCTGGAGCGGCTCGAGATTGCCTACGGCCGCGGACTGGCTGGTTCCGCTTTTTCAGACCTGACCATCCTGAATGTCACGCGCGACGACGTAGACCAGTTCCGCTGCGGCATTCCATATGGGAATCCTGCGGGGGCGCTGCGGATGTCGGGGACCGTTCAGGGACGCGATGCGAATGACTATGTCTACCTGCACATGGGGACCGCCTTCGACATCGTGTTCAACGGGTCGGGTCATTTCGACCTGTTGGGCCTGGGGCCGGGCAAGGCGGACCTGATCGGCATCGCACGTACAGATGGTACGGCGCCGAGTGATGGATTGCTGATTCTGCGACGCGACATCGATGTCGTGAACTTCGGGGCGATCTCACTCGTGGATTTCAACAGCGCGGAGGCAAAGCCGTTCTCCAGC
>Ga0196976_1001112_pt1 | contig 13266 bp, 12 predicted proteins | sample S3v_513CmetaG_FD_148644 | JGI IMG/M metagenome (GOLD analysis project Ga0196976, IMG submission 148644) | Soil microbial communities from Anza Borrego desert, Southern California, United States - S3+v_5-13C | ecosystem: Environmental > Terrestrial > Soil > Desert | place: USA: California...
CTCTGCACGACCGGATCGATGTTCTCGGTGACCTTGCCGACCGCCCCCTCGACCTGCTGCGCCGAGCGGTTGGCCGACTCCGCCGCGCCGCGCAGGTTGCGCACGATCGGGTCGGCGTTCCGTCCCGCCGTGACGGCGATCTTCTCGACCTCGGCCATCGAGCGGTCGAGCCGCTGCAGGCTGTTCTCCAGCGCCGGGTCGTTGACGATGGAGCGCAGCCGCGACGTGGTGGAGCGGATGTCGGTGGCGATCTCGCTCAGCGGCAGGTTCCTGATCGTGTTGGCCACGTCGGTGATGGCGCTCATCGCGCCGGACAGGCCGTCTCCCGCCGCCGCCGCGGGGATGATCGGCGGATCGCTCATCACCAGCCGCCCCGTGCCCGGCCGCGCCGTGAAGTCGAGCGTCACCGCGCTCGCTCCCGGCAGGACCAGGCTCGTGGCCAGCGACGCGCGCATGCCTTTGTTGACCATGCGCGACAGCGCGTCGTTCATCCGCGCGCGCAGCTCCTCGCGCGTCGTGGCGTCGTTGACCGGAAACTCGAGCTGGCGCGGGTCGATCTCCAGCATCACCGGCGTCTCCAGGCTGGCCGTCTCCGGCAGATAGCGCAGGCGCACCTGGCGCACGCGCCCCACGGTCACGCCCTTCATCTGCACCGGCGTGCCGACGGTCAGGCCGCGGAGCGGCCCGGGGAAGTAGGTCAGGTAATTGAGATGCGGCCCGTCGGACGTGGCGATGGCCGCCGCCTCGGAGTTGTGCAGCTGAAAGTGCGTCCCGTTCGCGACCGGCGCCCCGGCCATGACCTCGGGCGTGTAGAACGACACGGGCGCGGTGAGGATGGACGAGAGACCGCCACTCATCGACGCCCCTCCGCCGCCGAGGGAGAAGGAGAGACCGCCGGCGCGCCAGAAGCGCGTCGCCTGGCGCACGTGATTCGCGTAGCGCTGCGAGACGAAGGCGTGGATCATGGTCAGGTCGCGCGCCTCGTCGTATTCGGCGCCGAGGACGCGGCCGACGCGCATGCCGTTGAACTGCACCGGCGAGCCGGCGGCCAGGCCGCCCACTCCCTGCGCCTCGAGGATGAACGTCTTTCCCGCCTCGGGAGGCGCGAGCACGGGCGCGTACTCCTGTCCGACGAACTCGCGCGCCTCGTCGCCGTCGCCCGGCAGGATGCCCACCGACGTGCCGCCGAGGATGCCGCCGATGCCGCCTCCTTCGAGGCCGGCCTCCTGGATCCAGAACTTGGTGTTCTTGCGCAGCGCGTAGTTCATCGAGGCATCGAGGGAGATGCGCACTTCCACGCCGCCGCGCTCCTGGTCGATGGTGATCTTCTGCACGGTGCCGACCTTGGCGCCGCGATAGCGCACCGGGCTGTAGCGGTCGAGCCCGCGCGCCTCGGCGAAGGTGACCGTGATGTCGCCGCCGCCGAAGAAGCCGTAGCGGACGATCAGGTAGCCGGCGAAGAAGATCGCCAGCGCCGGGATGACCCAGATCCACGGCGACCAGTGCTTCACGCGCACGCGGGCCCGGGCCTGGGCCGGGCTTTCGGGCGCGCGGCGCTCCCCTTCCGGGTGGCGCTCTTTTTCGACGTCGTCGTACTCGCTCATGGAGCCTCTCCGGCGGTCTTCCACATCAGGCGCGGCTCGAACATCCGCATGGCCAGCATCAACAGGGCGATCAGCAGGAACAGCGGCGTGGCGCCGGGTCCCGAAACGATATCGTCGATGCCGCGGAAGTCGACGATCGGCGCGGCGATGGCGGCGATGAACGGGATGATCATCGGCCAGCGCACCAGCGCATGCAGGATCCGGTAGACGCGCGTCCGCAAGGGGAGTCCTTTCTTGTTCGGGAAGCGCACGCGCGCGAGCAGCCAGAGCAGGCCCGCCAGCACGGTGATGGGGATGGCCACGCCGGCGATCAGCACGATCACGCCGATCTGCCAGTAGCCGCGGTCGGCCAGGAGCTGCACGGTGCCGATGACGGTGTGCTCGAGCACGCCCGTGAGCTGGTCATTGACCATGATGGCCGCGCCATACGCGGGAATGGTGAGCGGGAGGGCCGCGGCGACCGCGCCGAGGGCGGGCGCGAAGCGCGGCGCGACGTTGCGGTCCAGACGCGAGCCGCAGCGCGGGCAGTGATCGCCTTTGCGCCGGTCCATCGCCGCGAGCTCGCAGACGTCGCACGAGGCCACGTGCCGGTGCGGGATGACGCCGAGGTCGGGGTGGATCGCGTTCCAGACGCCGCGGCGGTCGAGCGTGAAGTCTCCCACCAGCACCAGAAGCGCCACCATTACGTAACAGAGGGCGCCGACGCGCACTTCGACGTCGGCCGGGATGCCCGCGCGAAAGTACGCCACGATGCCGGCGATCACGACCACGTCGGTCATGCTCCAGATGCGCAGCTCCTCGCTCCAGCGGAAGATCCGCCCGCGCTGCCAGATCTTCCACCCGAAGCGGAGCGAGCCGAGCACGACGACCTGAAACAAGGCCCGCAGCGCGGGAAAGAGGAAGGCGAAGAAGAGGAAGCCGAAGGCGAACGGGAACCAGACCTCGGTGTAGATGGTCCCGACGCTGGAGACGAGCCGGCTCTCCTCGAAGACGAGGTTCTTGATGGTGGAGTCCATCAGCGGCATGAAGACCGCCGGCGGGAGGAGGATGAAGCGCGCGATGGCGCAGGCCAGCGGGACGTCGAACGAGGTGACGGTCCGCCGTGCGAGACGGCGGTCACAGCGGTGGCAGAAGGCCGTGCCGCCGTTCGGGAGCTCCGGGATGACTTGCGTGCTGCCGCAATCCGCGCAGGTGATCGTCATCAGCTGTCGGGGCTGGTTGCAAGACAAATTCCTACATTGCCCCAGCGGTGCGCCGGCGCTCCGCTGTGCCTGGTCTGGCACGACCGGCGCACTGCTCCATCCGCATGCGACGCTGGATGCTCATCATGGTCCTGTGTGCGGCCGGCTGCGCGTCGACCGCGACTGACGAACGGGTCATCACCTGCACGGCCGGCGCGGACTGCGACGCGAAGTGGTCGCGGGCGATGCAGTGGCTGCAGCACAACTCGTCGTGGAAGGTGCTCACCTCGACCGATACGCAGCTCGTGACCGAGGGGCCGCTCGATACGGCCAAGCCGGCCTTCGAGGTGACGAAGGTCGCCCACGAGGACGGGAAGACGGCGCACATCGCCATGCGCGCCTGGTGCGGCTCGGGCGACTGCACGGAGGTGATCCGGCAGCTCCGCACGAGCTTCACGGACTACGTGCTGGCGCGGTAAGGGGCATGCTCGACGTAGGACGGGCTTCAGCCCGTCCACCCCCGGGGAGGCGGGCTGAAGCCCGCCCTACGTCAGCTAGCTCGCCAGGTCGGCGGCGACCATTTCCCGGACCAGCTCCTCGAACTTCACCGTTGGCGTCCAGCCGAGGATGCGTTTTGCCTTCGAGGCGTCGCCGAGGAGGGGGAGCGGCTCGGTGGGGCGCACCAGGCGCTCGTCGATGACCACGAAGTCGCGGTAGTCGAGGTCCGCCGCGGCGAAGGCGATCTCGCACAGCTCGCGTACCGAGTGCGGCTCCCCCGTGGCGATCACGAAATCCTCCGGCGTCTCCTGCTGCAGCATCAGGTGCATGGCCCGGACGTAATCCTTGGCATGCCCCCAGTCGCGCGTGGCCTCGAGGTTCCCCAGCCGCACCTCGGAGGCGCGTCCGTGCTTGATCTTGGCCACGCTGCTGGAGACCTTGCGCGTCACGAACTCGTGGCTGCGCCGCGGGCTCTCGTGATTGAAGAGGATGCCGCTGCACGCGAACATGCCGTACGACTCGCGGTAATTGAGCGTCAGGTAGTGCCCGGCCACCTTGCTGATGCCGTACGGGCTGCGCGGGTTGAACGGCGTCAGCTCGTTCTGCGGCGACTCGCGCACGCGCCCGAACATCTCGCTCGACCCGGCGAAGTAGAAGCGGCACCTCGGCTGGAGCTGCTGCAGCGCGGCCAGCATGTAGTGCGCGCCGTTGACGTTCATGTCCATCGTGGAGAAGCCGTCGGCGAAGCTCTCCGCCACGAAGCTCTGCGCGCCGAGGTGATAGCACTCGTCGAACTCGTGCCGGCTGACGATGTGGAAGATGCTGGGGTAGCTCTCCAGGTTCGCGGCGTGGAGCTGCACGCGGTCGAGGATGCCGGCCAGTCGGCGGAAACGGTGCTCGGGGACTTCCAGGGCCACGCGGCGCACCAGCCCGTGCACCTCATAGCCGAGGGCCAGGAGGTGCTCCGCGAGGTAGCTCCCGTCCTGGCCCGTGATTCCGGTGATGAGCGCGCGCTTCGGCACGCGGGGAGGATAAACGATCAGTCGCGGGGCGGACGCGGTCCGCGCTCGCGGCGCAGCTCCATCAGCTCCTGATAGACCGCGAATTTCGTTTTCTGTTCGGCGGTGAGGACGTTCTCGACGCCGGCGCGGAAGGTGTCGCGCGCGGCCTTGACCTGCTCCGCGAGCTGATGGCCGGCCACCGCGAGCGCGCCCGCTTTGGCCGCATCGCCCGCCTCCACGGCGGCGCGCATCTCTTCGCGATTGGCCCTGAGCTGCTCGTGCAGCGGCTCGGTGGTGGTGCGCAGGGTCTCGCGCAGCGCGTCGATCTGCGCGGTCTGCGCCTCGGTGAGGCCGAGGAACTCCGCGAGGACGCCCGGGGGCAGGTCGCCGCCGCGCGCGTCCGGCGGCGGCCCGCCGGGGCGTCCGCCGCGCGGTGCCGCGACGGCCGCGCCGGCGATCGTGGTGAGGACGAGGATGGTGATGAGGGTGCGTTTCATGGTTGTCGTTCTCCTTCTGCACCGTTCGACGCGCCAGCGCGGCGCGTGTTTACAAGCGGACTGCCGGCGTCCCGCCGGACGCCGGCGGTCCGCTTTCTCATACACCGGCTGTCGGATGTTTCATACACTCGCCGCATGATTTCGGCGGTCTCCCGAGAGAGAAGCCCCCGTTCCGGGTGGCACTCCGCTCGCGCATAGGGAGCGGCTGGAGGCCAGATACCGTGATCCGCAAATTCATTCTTCTGCTTCTCATCGCACTCCCGCTTTCGGCGCAGGACGAGGCGTTCTTCATCGAGCGCATCGAAGTGCGCAACCACGACCGCGTCTCCCCCGATGTGGTCATCGCCGAGTCGCGGCTGCGCGAAGGGCGCGCGTATTCCGAGGCCGAGCTGCGCGACGCCTCGACGCGCCTGGGGCGCCTGCCGTTCCTCCTCTCGGTCGACTTCGCGCTCGAGAAAGGGTCCGAGCGCGGCAACTACGTGCTCGTCCTGACCCTGCAGGAGACGCGGACCTTCTTCTTCCTCGCCGACCTGCAGCCGCACTTCGACGGACAGGACGCGGAGAGCGTCATCCCCGACGACGAGAGCCGCGGCGCCACGAGCGAGAACCTCGCCCTCGGCTTTCGCTGGTTCGTCGGGCGGCGCGGCGCGCTGCACATCGCCTTCTCCGGCGGCGACCGGCGGCGCGAGTTCGCGCGCGAGTACGCGGCGTTCTCCGTCGGCTACACGCAGTACGACCTCTTCGGCACGCGCGCCTTCGCCACGCTGAACCTCCGGAAGATCGTCGACTTCGAGGACACCGGCATCTCGCCGCAGCTCGTCGTCGGCGTGCCGCTCTCCGCCAACCAGACTCTCACGCTGCAGTACGACGAGCTGCAGGCCAGGCGCGACGGCCTCTTCTCCATCCTGCGGAGCTACGACGAGACGTACTCGCAGCGCCTCATCAGCGCGCGCCTGTCGTACAACACCACCAACGAGCCGTTTTTCCCGACCCGCGGCGTGCACCTCTACGGCGGCCCGATCGCCGGCTGGACCGACGGCGAGGTGGACTACAGGGACGAGCCGTACACCCCGTACGCGTTCCACTCCCGCTTCTACGGGATCGAAGGGGGCGCGGCGCGCTACTTCGAGCTCACCGACCGCGACTCCGTCTGGGGAGACGTCCGCGGAGAGTGGTCGAGCAACGAGCGCAGCGCCAGCAACGTCCCGCCGGACGGCGTCATCCCGGACGAAAACGTGGTCTACGGCAGCGTCGGCATCGGCTACTCGCACAGCCTGTGGAGCCGCGAGCAGCGCGCGAACGGCGACTCGCGCTTCGAGATGACGGCCCGCTACGCGAACCGCGACCGCTGGATCGACTCCGATCCGCACGACGCCGGCTGGCGTGACAACGAGGTGTTCCAGATCGGCGGTGCGTGGGTCCGCCGCACGTCCTTCGGCACATTGCGCCTCGGCGTGGGGTACGCGTGGTAAGGCGGGGAGTGGTGCTCGCGCTGCTGCTGCTCGCGCTCTCCGCGCGCGGGCAGCAGCGTCCTTCCTTCACCATGAACGGCGGCGTGCTCTCGGCATCGCTGCCGGCGTCCGTCCTGCAGGATGCCAGCGTGCGGAAACAGCTCGCCAGCGGCCTGACCACGACCTTCCTGCTCGTCGTGCGCGAGGGAAAGAACCTCAGCGGCGCGCGCATGGAGGTCCGCTACGATCTCTGGGATGAGGTCTGGCTCGTGAAGCGGGTGGAGTTCGACGGGAAGGTCGACCGGCAGCGGGTGGCCTCGCCCGAGGCGCTGGAGAAATGGTGGCGCACCCCGGCGCGGCTGCTGCTCACGAACGCGGACCGCGTCGTGCTGCAGGTCGACCTGAGCGTCCTGCCGTTCTCCGCGGCCGAGGAGGAAGACGCGCGGCAGTGGATCACCAAGTCAGGCGGTGTCGGCACGGCCACGGGGGGCGGAGGCGGCATCGTCGACGCGCTCATCGGCACGACCATCAGCGCCAGGCCGATCACCTCGTTCCGCTGGAACGTCGACCTCGCACTGCGATGACCCGCACGCGCTCTCTCGTCACGCTGCTGGCCGCCGTCGCCGCGGCGGCGCTGCTGTTCTGGTACGTGCTGCATCAGGTGTCGGGGCACTGGCTGGACGTCGCCCTGCGCCCCGAGGTCCGCCAGGCGCTGGAGCGCTCGATGGAAGACCAGAAGCAGTTGCGGCGGCTCGACCCGTCGCGGCGCGAGGTCTACCGCCAGCGGTTCGAGGAGACGCAGACGCTGCTCAACCGCATCGAGGTGCTGCGCATGAACCGCGAGGCGATGCTGCATCGCTTCGAGCTGGCCCTGGTCCTGGTCTTCTCCCTCGGCGCCCTGCTGGCCGCGGTCACGATCTGGATGCGCTACCGCCGCGCGCAGGAGCGGGAGCGCGCCGAGTACCTCGAGCGCGTGACGTCGCTGCAGGAGACGGCGCGCCGCCACGCGCACGAGATCAAGGGGCCGCTCACCGCGGCGCGGCTGGAGCTGGAGCGCTTCTCCGACCTGGCCCGCCGCGGCGCGAGCGAGCAGGAGCTCGGCGCCGCGCACGACAGCGTCGGCGAGGAGCTGGAGCGGCTGGCGCGGTTCACGCGCGAGTTTTCCTCGTTCGGAGGGATGGGCAGCCCGCTGCTGCGGCGCGAGTCGCTCGGCCAGCTGGTCGAGGAGTTCTGCACCACGTTCGCCAGCGCGTGGCCGTCGCTGCGCCTCGAGGACACGGGCGGCGACGCGGTCGTCTGCGTCGACCGCGACATGTTCCGCCAGGTGCTGGTCAACCTCTGCACCAACAGCGCGCGTGCCGTCGGCGAGGACGGGCGCATGACTTTCTCCATCGTCAAGAACGGCGCGCGCGTCATGCTCGACGCCCGCGACAACGGCTCCGGCATCCCCCACTCGTTGCGCGCCCGTGTCTTCGATCCGTACGTGACCACGCGCAGAATAGGGGAGGGAATGGGACTCGGACTGTCGATCTCGCGCAAGGTCATGCTGGATCATGGGGGGGATCTGGAACTGGTTTCTTCTTCTGCCGAGGGGACGGTGTTTCGGGTGACGTTCGGGGTGGGCGCGTGCTGATGTTGCTGGTTGCTCGTTGCTATGTTCGTTGCGCTGCAGCGCCCGAAGCCCATGCAGCACCACGAACCAGCAACCAGCAACCAGCAACATCCCGGGAGTCCTCGTGCAGCTGATCCTCATCATCGAAGACGACGAAAAGATCGCCGCGAACATGACCCTGCGTCTGCGCGAGGAAGGCTACGGCGTGGTGCACGCGCGCACGGCCGAGGAGGGGGTGGCGTATCTGCGCGACGCCACGCGCGTCCAGCCGGACATGCTCCTCATCGACGTGCGCCTGCCGGGCATGAGCGGCATCGAGCTGGTACGCACCCTCGGCGAGGCCATGCCGCCCGCCATCGTGATCTCCGGCGAGGCCTCCATGAACGAGACGGTCGAGGCCATCCGCCTCGGCGTCCACGATTTCATCGACAAGCCGTTCAGCCGCGAGCGGCTGATCAAGTCCGTCCGCAACTGTCTGGAGACCTCGGCGCTGCGGCGGCAGGTGGGAGAGCTCCGCTCGCGCGACCAGCAGATCGTCGGCTCCTCCGAGGCCATCCGCGTGCTGCGCGCGGCCATCGAGAAAGTGGCGCCCACCGAGACGCGTGTCCTGATTCGGGGCGAGAGCGGCACCGGCAAGGAGCTCGTGGCCAACGCCCTCCATCGCGCCAGCCGGCGCACCGCCCGTCCCTTCATCAAGCTCAATTGCGCGGCCATCCCGGCGCACCTCATCGAGGACGAGCTGTTCGGCCACGCCCGCGGCGCCTTCACCGACGCCAAGACCGCCAAGCGCGGTCTCTTCGAGGAGGCCGACGGCGGGACGCTGTTCCTCGACGAGATCGGCGACATGGAGCCGATGCTCCAGTCGCGCCTCCTGCGCGTGCTCGAGGATGGGCGCGTACGCCGCATCGGCGAGACCAGCGACCGCGCCGTCAACGTGCGCGTGCTCGCGGCCACGCACCGCGACCTGGAGTCGCTGGCGCGCGAGGGACGCTTCCGCGAGGATCTTTTCTTCCGGCTCTCCACCGTGCCGATCGACGTTCCCGCGTTGCGCGAGCGCCGCGACGACGTGCCGCTGCTCTTCACGACGTTCCTGCAGCAGTTCTGCGCGCGCAACGGCCGCCCGCGGCTCTCCGTGGAGCTCGACGTCTACGACGCCCTGGCCGCCTACGACTGGCCGGGCAACGTGCGCGAGTTGAAGAACGTCGCCGAGCGCCTCTCGGTCTTCGGCACCGATCCGGTCACGCTCGAGCAGCTCCCGACGTCCATCGGCAGCCGCCGCGCGCCCGAGGAAGGGGGCGTCGAAAGCGGCATCGTGCGCATCGGCGAAACGGCGCCCGTGCTCCCCCTGCGCGCGTTCAAGGCGCAGTGCGAGAAGGAGTACCTCGAGGTGGTGTTGCGCCGCACGAACTGGAACGTCACCAAAGCCGCGGAACTGCTCGAGATCCAGCGCACTCATCTGCATGAAAAGATGACGTCGCTCGGCATCGTCCGGCCCGCCTGAGGTGTACGGAACCGTACGGTAAATGTCACCAAACCAGTACGTTACGTCCGGAATGTTGGACGCTCCGTTTTGTTATTTATAGCGTCCAATGACTCCACCAAATATCATCCTCGTCGAGGACGACGCGAACATCTCTCTCATGCTCTCGCGCCAGCTCGGGAAGCGCGGCTACGCGGTGAAAACCGCGGGCACGATGGCCGCCGCGCGCGAGATGGTACGGCAGGAGCCGTGGGACCTGGCCATCCTCGACCGGCACCTGCCGGACGGCGACGGCATCGATCTCTGCCGCGAGCTCCGCGCCACGGACCCGCACGCCTACATCGTGATGCTCACCGCGGCGAATACGGACGCGCAGAAGCTGGAAGGCTTCGCCTGCGGCGCGGATGACTACATCACCAAGCCGGCGCAGATCGACGAGCTGATGGCGCGCATCCGGGCCGGGCTGCGCATCGTGGCGCTGCAGAAGCAGCTCCTCGAGCTGTCGCAGACCGATCCGCTGACTTCGCTCCGCAACCGCCGCGCGTTCGACGAGCACCTCGGGGAGGCGTTCGAGCACGCGCGCCGCTACGAGCGGCCGCTGTCGCTGGCCATCGTCGACGTCGATCACTTCAAGTCGATCAACGACCAGCACGGCCACGACTCGGGGGACGCGGTGCTGCGCGGCGTGGCCAAGCTCATCCAGGCCGGCACGCGGCAGAGCGACTTCGTGGCGCGCGTGGGCGGCGAAGAGTTCGCCATCCTCCTGCCGGAGACGGCGCTCTTCGAGGCGCTGCAGTTCGGCGAGAAGGTCCGCTCCACCATCGCCTCCGAGGCGATCGGGGGACACGAGGTGCGCGTCAGCATCGGCATCGCCTGCTTCCCGCACTCGCTCATGCCCGGCAAGGCCGAGCTCTTCCGCGCCGCCGACCAGGCCCTGTACCGCGCCAAGATGAACGGCCGCAACCGCGTCGAGATCGAGCGCCGCCGCACCTGCCGCCCGAACGGCGGCGACGAAACGCTCCGCGGCCGCGCCACCATGGCTGTGTAAGCCCCCCAATCCCCTCTCCCCACCGCGTGGGGAGAGGGGGATTGGGGGTTAGTTCATCCGCGGATACGGATTGCTGTGCTGCCACAGCCTCGTGGCGCGTCCGTCCGGACCGATCTCGAACCTGATCTCCTCCCCCAGCGTCCCGTCCGAGCGGACGCGGCGGAATGTGTGCTCTCCCGTCTTGCGCAGGCGGTCGAGGTCCTTCATCGGCGTCGTGGTCGGCACCGTCACGGCTGCCAGTCCGTCGCCCCAGGCCACGATGAGCGTCTCGCCGCCCCAGGGGAACTCGTCGTACGAGCCGGTGTACGCGGCCAGCGAAGGAACCTCGACGGTCTCGTTCTTCAGCGTCGGCGCCACGAGGTCGTAAATCGCCTTCGCGTAGAGGCCGGTGTTCACGCCGTTGGCGTTCGCGAGCACGGTCACGCCGAGCTTTTTCTCCGGCTGCATGCTGAGCGCGGTCCGGAAGCCGGGGCAACTGCCGCCGTGGCCGACGAACACGTTCTCCCCCTCCTTCCACGTGGCGAACCCGATGCCCCAGTGCGTCTCCCAGTCGGGATCGACCCAGTGCGGGCGGTACATCTCGCGGAGCGTGCGCGGGTCGAGCACCGGATCGCTGGCCGCGTCGCGCGCGCGGAACTGCCACATGGCGAAGCGCGCCAGGTCGTTGGCGGTGGAAGCGAAGCCGGCCGCCGGCGCGATGCCGCGCGTCTGGAAGAGCGGCAGCGGCGTGCGCGTGCCGTCGCGGCGCCGGGCGCTGAAGCCCTGCGCCAGGCGTTTGCCTTTCTCTTCGGCCGGCACCTCGGTGTACGTATTGGCGAGCTGCAGCGGCTCCAGGATGTGCTTCCGCACGTACGCGTCGTACGGCTGCCCGCTGCGCGCGGCCACCACTTCGCCCGCCAGCGTCAGGCCGAGGTTCGAATACTGGAAGTAGCGGTCCGCCGGATAGAGCGCCTGCTGCGCGGCGATGCGCTCCATCACTTTCTCGCGCGTCGGGAAGTCGAACTGGCCCGTCCAGTACGGATAGTCCGACTCGCGCGGCAAGCCCGCCGAATGGGTGAGCGCCCCGATGACGGTCGCGTCGCGTCCCCCCTCGGCCGGCTTCATGCTGAACCACGGCAGGTGCTTCGCCAGGGGGTCTTCGAGCGACAGCTTGCCGGCGTCGCGGAGCTGCATCACCGCCACGCTGGTGAACAGCTTCGAGACCGAGCAGATGCTGTACAGCGTGTCCGCCGTCGCCGGCCGCTTCGCCGCCGGGTCGGCCTGCCCCACGCCGCCGCTCCACAGCACCTTCTGGTCGTGCACGACCGCGGCGGACATCCCGGGGATCTCCTCGTACGCGCGCTGCGCGTCGAGCCACAGCCGCGCCAGCTCGAGCGCCTGGGCGGTGGTGGGCGGTTTGTCGTCCGCGGCAAAAAGCGGAAGGGAGAGAAGGATAAGGAGGACGATCGTGATTCGGCGCATGCGGGTGATGCTAAGGGAGAAGGCTCACAGGTGCATAGGCTCACAGGTGCATAGGCTCACAGGCGCATAGCTCCATCGCTGTGAGCCTGTGCGACTATGAGCCTGTGAGCCTCGAAGTGATCGCGTTCGACGCGGACGACACGCTCTGGCACAACGAGCCGATCTTCCACGCCACCGAGGCGCAGTTCGCCGAGATGCTGGCCGCCTACCATCCCGCCGACTGGGTGCGCGACCGGCTGTTCGCCACGGAGATGAAGAACCTCGGCCACTTCGGCTACGGGATCAAGGGCTTCATCCTGTCGATGATCGAGACCGCCATCGAGCTCACCGAGGCGCGGGTCACCGGCGCGGAAGTGCAGAAGATCATCGCCTGGGGACACGAGATGCTGCACCATCCCGTGGAACTGCTCGAGGGGGTGCGGGAGACCGTGGAGTCGCTGGCGGGACGCTACAAGCTGATGCTCCTGACGAAAGGGGATCTTTTCGACCAGGAGTCGAAGCTGGCCCGCTCCGGCCTGGGCGAATTTTTCGACGCGGTGGAGATCGTCTCCACGAAGAACGCCGCCACGTACGGCGCCATCATGCGCCGCCACGCCGTGGCGCCGGAGCGCTTCGTGATGGTCGGCAACTCGCTGCGCTCGGACGTGCTGCCCGCGCTGGAGGCGGGCGCGCGGGCGGTGCACATCCCTTATGCGCTCACGTGGGCGCACGAGCGCCTCGACGAGGAGGCGCTGGCGGGGAAGGAGTTCGGGGTGGTGGAGAAGATCAGCGCGCTGCCGGAGTGGATCAGACGGGCTGAAGCCCGTCCTACGTTCGCCGGAGGATGACCTCGATGGCGCGGTCTTCCTGGCCCGACGGGTGGATGTTGACGTGCGCGATGCGCAGCTCTTCGCCCGCCTGCACGGTGATGCGCCAGCGCCACATCTCCTCGCCGGCCGCGTAGGCGCCGAGGAAGGCGCCGTCTTCGCCCGCGGCCAGGTTCGATACGTTCCCGCCCGTGTGGAACGTGTCGATCCAGGTCAGGCAGGGACGCAGCGTGGCGATGTCCTTGCCGAAGATCATCATCCCGTTCGAGCGATGCTGGTTGACCTGTGACTGGTAGTCGAGGCGCACGCTCTTCCCTTCGAGCACCGCTTCGGTCGTCGCCGTCATGTCACTGACGATCGGTTCTCCTTCCGGCTCGAACCATGTGCTCACCGTGCCGCGCCACTGACCTGCCGGGATGTCCATCATTCCCCCTCGTTCGGATCGACAGTCGCCGCGGCCGTCAGCTCCGCCGATGCGGCGGCGTACTCCGGAAGCTCGGCGTCGGTCTGGATGTAGCGCTCGACGAGGTCGCGCGTGTCGTAGACGGCGAGCTTCTCGAGCAGGAACTCGAACTTCTTCTCGATGGCCTCGACGATCGGCCCCTTGGCCGCCGCGTCGAGCTCCCA
>Ga0196976_1001113_pt1 | contig 13265 bp, 15 predicted proteins | sample S3v_513CmetaG_FD_148644 | JGI IMG/M metagenome (GOLD analysis project Ga0196976, IMG submission 148644) | Soil microbial communities from Anza Borrego desert, Southern California, United States - S3+v_5-13C | ecosystem: Environmental > Terrestrial > Soil > Desert | place: USA: California...
AACGGCGGCGGCGGCGGCGTAGGAGAGTCTGGAGGCAGTGGCGGAGCAGGCGGGCTCTATGGCGGCGGCGGCGGCACGGGCGGCGTGGGTGATGGGGGCGGGGGAGGCCCCGGATTTGATGGATTTGGCGGCTTTGGTGCGTCGGGCCTCATCGTCATTACTTATGATTCCACCGACACCGGCAGCAGTTCCCAGGCCAAGGTAAAGATTATCGGCGGGCAGGTAAAGATCATCGGCGGCAGGGTCCTCATCCAGTAACGGCCGCGTGATACACTTTTCGCATATGACACCAGTACGCATCGCTATTAACGGGTTCGGCCGCATCGGCCGCGCATTTATCCGCCGTTCGTGGAACCGCCCCGAAATCGAGATCGTCGCCGTGAACGACCTCGGTTCATTGGAGAACCTCGCCTACCTCCTCAAGTACGACACCGTATACGGTCGCGCGCCGTTTCCGGTAGAGGCGAAGGACGGGAATCTCATAATCAACGGCAAGCCCGTCCGCTTCCTTTCCGAGAAGGATCCGTCGGCGCTGCCGTGGGGAGAGCTGAACGTCGATGTCGTGATCGAGTCGACCGGCGTCTTCGACGACTTTGAGAAGGCGCAGGCGCACGTGACTGCCGGTGCAAAGCGTGTCGTCATCTCAGCTCCTGCCAAGGGTGATACGGGCGGAGAGACCGTACTCATGGGTGTGAACGAAGAGAAGCTCAAGACATGCGCGGTGTCTTCGAACGCATCTTGTACGACGAATGCATCGTCCCCGGTCATCGCGATCCTCGACGAGGCGATCGGCATCGAATACGCGATCCTCTCGACCACGCACGCGTACACCGCTACCCAGTCGATCGTCGATAGTCCGGTGAAGGGAAGCGACCTGCGCCGAGGCCGCGCGGCAGCGCAGAACATCGTCCCGTCCTCTACGGGCGCAGCGATCGCGGTCGGCAAGGCGTACACAAACCTCGACGGCCGGTTCGACGGCGTCTCACTGCGCGTACCGGTACCCGCAGGCTCCATCGCGGACATTACCTTCATCGCAAAGCGCGATACTACCGCGGAAGAGGTGAATGAACTGCTGCGCAAAGCGTCTGCGGAAGCGCGCTGGGAGGGCATCTTCCGCGCGAGCGACGACCCGTTGGTATCAAGCGACATCGTGGGTGAGCCGCACGCATCGATCGCAGAGCTTTCGATGACGCGTGTGGTCGGCCCGCGGCTCGTAAAAGTGATGGCGTGGTACGACAACGAGATGGGGTATACGGAGTCGCTGGTGCGCCACGCGCTCAAGGCTGGTTCGTAAGCCTATGACCGTCTACCTCGCCGCAGATCATACCGGTATCAAACTGAAGGCAGCGCTCCTACAGGCACTTACGGAACTCGGGCACGCAGCCGTGGACCTCGGCGCTGAGCCATTCGATCCGGAAGACGACTATCCGGATGTCGTCACACCGTGCGCGGCGCGCGTAGCAGCGGAGCAAGACGCGTTCGGTATCGTGATAGGCGGGAGCGGGCACGGGGAAGCGATGGCAGCGAACCGGCTTCCAGGGGTACGCGCTGCGACCTTCTACGGTCCGCGTGCGTCGGCTGGAGCGCTCGAATCCGAGGGGACCGCAAGCACTGACGCATATGACATCGTCCGCGTTGCGCGCCGGCATAACGATGCGAACGTGCTTTCCATAGGCGCACGTTTCGTCACGGAAGCAGAAGCAGAGGAAGCCGCCCGCATATTCCTCGAGACGCCGTTCTCGGGCGACGAGCGCCATATCCGCAGGATCGCGAAGTTCTAGTGCTACACTACGGAGTATATGGGCGCCATAGTTCCAGCGATACTCCCGACCTCCCGCGAAGACCTTGAGGGGAAGCTCGCGCTCCTGGAAGGGCTTGTCGACGCAGTACAGATCGATATCGTCGACGGAAAGTTCGCCGCACCTGCTACCTGGCCGTATGTGAATCAGTCAGAATCCTTCGCTGCGCGCGTGAGCGACGGCGATATGCTGCCGTATCTCGGAAGATTCGCCTATGAACTCGACCTCATGGTTGAGAATGTGGAGACGGTCGCTGGATTGTGGATCGCCGCAGGAGCGCAGCGGCTTGTGGTGCATGTGGAGAGCACCGAGCACCTGCCGGACATCATCCGCGACCTCGAGGTGAAGTATGGACACTCAAAGGACTTCGCACCCGGCCTCCTGTCGCTCGGCCTTTCGCTCGATGACGACGCGGATATCTCGCTTATTGAGCCCTATGTCGATCGCATCGACTACGTGCAGTTCATGGGCATCGACGAGGTTGGGAAGCAAGGACAGCCTTTCGATCCAGACGTGCTTGAACAGATATGCGCGTTCAGAAAGCTGCATCCCGATATGATCATCCAGGTCGACGGCGGCGTATCCTTGGAGACCGCGCCTGTGCTCCTTGCCGCAGGGGTTGACCGGCTCGTGGTGGGATCCGGCCTCTGGAAAGCGCGCGATATCAAGGAGACGCTCGCGCGTTTCAAGGATCTTTTCCACGAGCACGGGGTCTTCGGCCAGTAGTGCTGCCGCCAGTGACCGCATGGTATCTTTTAGCTAATGGCTCTTACGGACTCTGACATTCAGCACCTTGAGGAAAAGGCGCGCGACGTGCGCGCGACGATCATCGAGATGCTCGTTGAAGCAGGCTCAGGACATACCGCAGGTCCTTTGGGCATGGCCGATATCTTCACCGCGTTCTATTTCCACATACTCAAGCACGATCCGAAGGATCCGGACTGGCAGGAGCGCGACCGCCTCGTCCTCTCTAACGGCCACATCGCGCCTGTGCGTTACAGCGCGATGGCACATGCGGGGTACTTCCCCGTAGAGGAGTGCCTCACGCTTCGCAAGTTCGGCTCCCGGCTCCAAGGGCATCCGGAGCGCGACCGATTGCCAGGCCTTGAGACCACCTCGGGCCCTCTGGGGTCGGGCCTTTCGCAAGCTGCCGGTATGGCGTACGCCTTCAAGATGGACGGCAAGAAGAACCGCGTGTACTGCCTCATGTCCGACGGCGAGCAGAATGCAGGGAACATTTGGGAAGCGGTACTGTGGGCAGGGAAGTACAAGCTCCATAACCTGACCGCGTTCATCGATCGCAATAACATCCAGATCGACGGCATGACCGAGGACATCATGCCTTTGGAGCCGCTCGCGGATAAGTACCGTGCGTTCAACTGGCACGTCATCGAGGTGGACGGGCACAATATGGAAGAAATTATCGATGCGGTCGACCATGCGCGTGCAATCGTCGAGAAGCCGACCCTGGTCATTGCACACACGATTCCCGGAAAAGGCGTGCCCGAGATCGAGTACGATTACCGCTGGCATGGCGCTCCTCCCGGGAAGGGTCCGACCGATGTCGTCCCGGCTGAGAAGCAGGCGGATGTTTTCTTGAAGCATATACGTTCGATGGGCGGGAAAGTGCCGAACGAGTATTCATAGCTATGAAGGACCTGCAGAACGACATCCGCGCATACCTCAAGGAACGCAACTGGGACCAGCTGCGCCCGGGAGATATCGCAAAGTCCATTTCCATCGAGGCCGCCGAGCTTCTTGAGCATTTCCAGTGGGAGAACCCCGAGCTTGCAGCCCTTAAGAAGAACACTGTCGCGGTAGAGGAGATCAAGGGCGAGCTCGCCGACGTGTTCATATACTGCCTCGATATGGCGGTGCTGCTCGACCTTGATGCCGAGGCCATCATCCGCGAAAAACTCGAGAAGGTGAAGCGGAAGTATCCTGCGGAACTCTTCCAGGACAGGGGAGAGAATCCCGGGACCGAGGATATCTATATGAAGCTCAAGCAAGCGCACCGTAACCACGACACCATATGATCAATACCGAAGCACGCCTCGTCGAGAACGTATTTGATACGAAGATAGAGAAGAAGCCGACCCGTGACGGGTTCGGCAAGGGCACGGTTGAAGCGGGGAAGGAAAACGGGAATGTGGTCGTACTGTGCGCGGATCTCGCCGAATCGACGCGCGCGGAGTGGTTTCAGAAGGAGTTCCCGGACCGCTTCATCGAAGTCGGGGTCGCGGAGCAGAACCTCGCGGCGCTTGCGGCCGGATTCGCGGCAGCGGGAAAGGTGCCGTTCATCGCAAGCTACGCGGCGTTCAGCCCGGGTCGCAATTACGAGCAGCTGCGCACTACCGCAGCCTTGAACCAGCAGCCGGTCAAGATAGCCGGCATGCACGCGGGCGTCTCGGTCGGTCCCGATGGCGCTACCCACCAGATGCTCGAGGACATCGGGCTCATGCGCATGCTGCCGAACATGACCGTTATCGTGCCGTCTGACGCCGAGGAAGCGCGGAAGGCGGTCGCCGCCGCCGCGAAGACGCCGCTCCCCGTATACATACGTTTCGGCCGCTCCGGCGTGCCGGTCTATACGACACCGGAAACGCCGTTTGCGATAGGAAAAGCCAATGTGCTCTGGGAGAGTGAGAAGCCTAAGATCGCGCTCATGGCGACCGGAAGCATGGCGTACAACGCGCTTGTCGCAGCGCGCGCCCTTGAAGCGGATGGCATCGGGTCCATTGTCCTATCCGTGCCGACGGTCAAGCCGCTTGATACGGATACGGTCATCAAAGCTGCGGCGCGGGCGGGAAGGGTGCTGACGATCGAAGAGCATCAGATTGCTGGCGGCTTCGGCAGCGCTATCGCCGAGTGCCTTTCCGAGAAGCACCCGGTCCCGGTGCTGCGGATGGGACTCAACGACGAGTTCGGGCAGTCCGGAGAGCCGGACGAGCTCATCCACCACTACAAGCTCGATGCGCCCGCGATCGCAGGCGCCGTGCGAAGGATGCTCGGCAAGGAATAAGAAAAGAGGCCCCATATGGGGCCTCTTTCTTACATCGACGTGACGACGTACCCGTCAGGGGCGTTCTTCAAGTGTTCCTCGAGCTTTTCTCGCGAAAGGAGGCCCGCCTGGGCGCCCACTTCCTGCACGACGGCCATGGAATTTACCGGACCCCAGAGGAGCGCTTCGGTGAACGGAAGGCCGAGCGTGATAGCGGCGGTAACGGTCGATGCGAACGCGTCGCCAGCGCCCGTGCGCTCGAACGGTGCGCGGTCGTCTGGGTACATCGGCACGCGGTGCGTATGCTCGCCATCGAACGCATATGCGCCTTCGCGGCCGTCGGTGATGATGACGTGCTTGGGGCCGAGCTCGCGGAGCGCCTGAAGGAGCGCGGGGACCTCCTGGCCAGACGGGAGTTTCAGTATGCGCTCTGCTTCCTCCTTGTTCACGACGAGCAGGTCGGCCCTCCTATATATAGGTGCGAGCTTCTCGATCCCCATGTTCATCTGGAACGTACCCGGCTGGAACGTGAAGAATATATCCGGATGCTGGGTAAGGTACGCGGCCATGTCAGCGTAGTACCGCCCGCCCGCCTCTCCCAAGGATGACAGGTAGACGGTCTTCGGCGCGAGTAGATCCATAGGGAACACGTAGTCGTAGGGTTCGGGCTTTACGAGTATGGTGCGCTCGCTCTCGTAAGAAAGCACGTAGTGGTGGTTGGTTGATTTGCCGGCGGCGCGTGTGATGAGTTCGGTCGAGAGGCCTTCCTTATCGAAATGCTCCATCACCGCCTCGCCGTCCCGGTCGTCGCCTACGGTCGCCATGAGGGCAGCGCTGAGCCCAAGCCGTGCAGCGGAAACGGCAGCGTTCGCGGAATTGCCGACGCCCGCGACGATGGTGGAGGATACGAACGGGATCTTATCGCCCCAGCGCATAGAGATCGTGCACGCATCGGTGTCTATGTCGCAGTGCACCTTCGCGTCTTTCAAAAGGATGAAGTCGTCGACCACCGTGTCGCCGATCGCAAGGAAATCAAGGTTTTGCATGGCAAAAGTGTAGCATGAGCGCACCTTCTGCATGCTACACTCCTCGTAATGATTGATCTTGCACACATCGCACGGAAAATGGTCGCGCCCGGGAAGGGACTCCTCGCTGCGGACGAGAGCAATATGAGCGCGGACAAGCGTCTTGCGCTCTATGGCATCGAGCCGTCGGTCGAGATGCGCCGCACGTACCGCGAGCTTTTCCTCAATACGCCCGGTATCGAGCAGTACCTTTCAGGCGTTATCCTCTACGAAGAGACACTTGAGCAGAAGGGGAACGACGGCGTGCTGTTCCCTCAGTCGCTTGCGTCCAGGGAGATCATTCCCGGCATCAAGGTCGACACCGGTACGGAGCCGTTTCCAGGCAGCGCGGGCGAACTCATAACGAACGGACTCATCGGGCTTCCGGAGCGCCTTGCGGAGTACCGCGCGAACTACGGCACGGGGTTCACGAAGTGGCGCGCGGTCGTCACGATAGACGGCGATAGGCTCCCGACCTCAACCGCACTCGTTGAGAATGCGAAGCGCCTTGCCGAGTATGCGCGGCTCGTACAGGAGGCGGGCATGGTGCCCATCCTCGAACCGGAAGTGCTGCTTAAGGGCGCACACAGCAGGGTCCGCGCGCGCGAGGTGCTCGTGAAGACGCTCGAGACCCTCATGGCGGTCCTCCAGGACCATGCGGTAGATTTCTCCGGCATCATCCTCAAGACCGCGATGGCGGTCTCTGGAAGCGAAAGCGGCAGGGAAGACACGCCAGAGGAGGTCGCAGAAGACACCGTAGGCGCACTCATCGAGACCGTGCCGTCAGCGGTACCTGGGATCGTGTTCCTCTCAGGCGGACAGACACCCGACCAAGCGACCGAGAACCTGCGCGCAATAACCGCGAAGGCACGAGAAGTGCATGCGCCATGGCCGCTCACGTTCTCCTATGCGCGCGCGCTCCAGGAAGAAGCGCTTACGGTGTGGGCTGGGAAGGATGAGAATATGGATGCCGCGCGCGCGGCGTATATGGAGCGTCTTGCGAAAGTCGCGGACGCACTCGCGTAAGTGTGGATACCTCGGGGTTCCCAGATGCGCCCTATGCGATAGGGTAAGGGTATGCGCATCCAACGTGCAGGATTTACCCTGATCGAACTCCTGGTCGTCATCGCGATCATCGGCATACTCTCCGCGACGGTGCTCGTGTCCCTTAACAGTGCACGCGCGAAAGCCCGCGATGCGCTGCGCGCGTCCGACATTAAGCAAGTGAGGACGGCGCTCGAGGTCTACTATTACGATAACGGAAAGTATCCCGTACACGGTACGAATACGCGCCTTGGGGAGATCGCGGCGTCCATGGTCCCAAACTATATGCCAACGATGCCGGTCGATCCGATCCATGGTCCAGGAGGCAGTGGGTACCGCTATACCACAAATACTAATAATCAAGTCGGCTACCAAATACTTGTCAATTATGAGAAGGACAACGTAACCTGGTGCAGGTATGACGGAGGAAATCCGCCGAGCAACTGGGACGTATATCCCGCCTGCAACTGATCGAAAGCATGAGCAGCAAAGAGTCCGGCACTACCGCCCCCTCGTGTCATAGGGAAACTAGGGCCTAGCAAAGCCCTATGCTTGCGAAACCCCCTCAAATCCGTATACTTCGCGCATGCCATCACTAACCGTCACCCCCCGCACTGAGATCGGGAAGTCTTCCGCGCTCCTCGCCAAGGAGGGCCTCATGCCTGCCGTCGTATACGGCCACAAGCAGGAAGCTACGTCCGTCTCGCTTCCGATCGCGGACTTTACGAGAATCCTCCGCGAGAGCGGCGAATCCGTCGTCATCGATATCGAAGGACTCGGCAAGCCGATGCAGGTCCTCATCCATGACATCGACCGTGATCCTATCTCCAGCCAGCCACGCCACGCCGATCTCTACGCGATCGAGAAGGGCGCGAAGGTAGACGTCGCCGTTCCGCTCTCGTTCGTCGGCGAGTCGCTCGCGGTCAAGATGGGTGCGAACCTGGTGAAGGTCCTCCATGAGCTCCAGATCGAGGCTGCTCCCGCAGACCTTCCGCAGGAGCTTGAGATCGACATCTCTTCGCTTAGCGCCGTGGGCGACCAGATCCATGTGAAGGACCTCGTGCTTCCGAAGGGCGTCGTGACCCACGTAGACCCCGAAGAGGTCGTTGCGCTCGCGCAGGAGGTGGAAGTCGAGGCTGAGACCGACACGGCAGCGCCTGACATGGCGTCTATCGAGGTAGAGAAGAAGGGCAAGGACGAAGAGGAGGCGTCGTAAAGATGAACGCTTCACAAAAAGCGGTTCCGAGAGGGGCCGCTTTTTGCTATACTGGGCTATCTATGGGTGCACGGGTCCTTTTCGCAGTCCTACTCCTCGGCATCGTCGGCGCGATCGCGCCGTCGGTGCTGTTCGCGCAGAGCACCGACGCAACGGCGCAACGACGCGCGGAGCTCCAGCGCCAGCTTAACGCGGTCGAGTCGCAGATCGCCGCGACCAATTCCGTCATCACCAAGCTCCAGGGCGAAGGCGCGTCCCTGCAACGCGATATCAATATCCTCGACGGCGAGATAAAGAAGGCGAAGCTCCAGGTGCAAGCTACCGAGATCGCCATCCAGGCGCTCGCAAGCAATATCACGGTCCACTCGAAGACCATCACCACCCTTACCGAGCAGCTCGGCACGCAGAAGGAGGCGCTCGCGGAGATCATCCGCAAGACGCGCGAGTACGACGACTACTCCCTCGTCGAGGTGGCGTTCTCTGCAAAGGACGTCTCCGAGTTCTTCGGGGACCTCGACGCGTACGCCGCGATCAATACGGCGGTCGATGCGTCTTCCAAGCGGCTTATGTCGACGCGCGATTCGACCTCGAAGGAGAAAGATGCGCTTGAGACGCAGAAATCGCAGCACGAGAAGCTGAAGCAGCTTAAGGTCGCCGAACAGCGCAAGGTGCAGGAGCAGGAGGATGCCAAGCAGAGGCTGCTTGCGCAGACCAAGGGGCAGGAGGCTGCATACCAGCAGGTGAAGGCGATGCATGAGCGCACGGCAGCGCAGATTCGCGCGGAGCTGTTCGCGCTTGCCGGCGGCGGCGGCGCCATACCGTTTGGTACCGCGGTCGAGCATGCGAAGACCGCTTCGCGCCTTTCGGGCGTGCGCCCCGCGCTCATACTCGCCATCCTCTCCCAGGAGTCCGACCTTGGCAGGAACGTGGGCCAGTGCTATGTGACCGACCTTACGACCGGCGACGGAAAGGGAAAGAACACCGGCACGCCGTTCTCAGGCGTGATGAAGGTGCCGCGCGATACCGTACCGTTCAAGCGCATCATGGACGCGCTTGGCCAGGACTGGTCGACGACCGCGATCTCGTGTCCGCAGCCAGGCGGCTACGGCGGCGCGATGGGACCGACGCAGTTCATCCCGTCTACCTGGGAGATGTACGAAGGCCGCATCAAGAGCGCGCTTGGCGTTGCGGCTTCGAACCCGTGGAATTCGCTTCACGCGATCACGGCGACCGGCTTCTACCTTGCTGACGTGGGCGCGGCAGGCGGTTCGCGCCAGGCGGAGCATACGGCTGCAGCCCGCTACTACGCAGGCGGCAACTGGGCGACCGCAGGGCAGGTGTACGCCAACAGCGTGATGGGGAAGGCGGACAAGTTCCAGGCCGATATCAATACGCTCGAGGGTAGTTAGTTGGACCGCAGCCCACCTTTTCCTCAGGACACCCGGGCGGGACGGGGGTGCGTGCTACCATTCTAGGAGCGTAGAGCAATCAAGCCCTAGCGCTGTTACGCATACCAACGCTTACAACCTATGCCCACCCTCCGGTCAAAACCAGTCCTCATCGGCCTACTTGCGCTTGTCGTGATCGCGCTCGGACTCCTGTACTACTTCTTTGTGTATAACAATGGTGCTGCTACGAGCGACGCGCCGCAACCGGTCGCGCTCAACACGTATGTTTGCGATGATGAGTCGTTCTATTTCGTACGCGTAGACACGGACGCGATAGAGGTAGCAGGAGCCCGATACGAGCTCGTATCCGAAGAGAGCGGCATGCGCTACGAGGGAGCGGGGCCGGTCGCTTTCGTCATTAGCGACACGACGTTGTCGGTTTCCTTCAAGGAAACGGGTGAGGAGATCGCATCTTGCGAGCGGGGACCTATCGAAAGCACGCCTATAATTGAAGAACGAAATATATGACCACCGTAAGAACATATATGCGCGCAGGTATGAACTTCTCAGCGCTTTTTCCGCTTTTCCTCGGGATTCTTTTCTTTGCCGCTGCCGTTCCCGAAGCGCAAGCATGTCGGCTGGTATGTAACGGTAACTACGACCCCGACGGAATAGATAACCCGTTGGATGGGATCAGCTACTGCCAGGGATCCGTAGAGTTCGAAGGCTGCAGTGGGGACGAAGATACCGGCACCGGAGGCGGAGGTGGCGGCACCCCTCGACCGGACCTCACCACGAGCGGCGTCACGCCGCAGGCTGCAACGGCCAATGTTTCGCAGACGTACACCGTGACCGTTACGAACGGCACCGCGGTTCTTGCAGGTACCACCTATACCCGTTTCGAGCGTGCAACCAATACGAGCGGTGCCGGCGCAACGACCATAGGTGCAGCAAGCACCGGCGTCATGACGGGAGGAGCATCGAGGAACGTCTCGCTGCCCTATACGCACACCGCGGCCGAGACCATTTACCTGCGTGCCTGTGCAGATTCGGCCAGCGTGGTGCTGGAAGCTAATGAGAGCAACAACTGCGGTCCGTGGACTGCGGTAACCGTAAGTGGCCCTTCTCAGCCGGACCTCACCACCGGCTCGGCTTCCGCTCCTGGCGCTTCGTACGGAGGCACCTCGCAGATAACCGCAACCATTCAGAACATCGGCGGTGTACTCGCAGCGGCAAGTAACGTGTACTACCAGCTCACCGCGCCGAACAGCAAGGGCAATACGAGCGGCATACTTCCAATCTCGTCTCTCGCGCCGTCTGGTAGCACGCAAGCCGCATTCTCGTACAAGTTCTCCTACGAAGGAAACTACTCGGTGCGCTTCTGCGCGGACTGGTACGGGGAAGTAGCCGAGTCTAACGAAGACAACAACTGCGGTTCGTGGTCAGATATCTACGTCATCTCACCACCACCGGTCAGCGGAAGCGTGTCTTGTACGGTCAACTCTTCCGCGGTCACCCTTGGACAGTCGGTAACGTATACGGCACACCCGGTCGGTGCGGCAAGCAGTCCGTATTCCTGGAGCTCTCCGCAGGGTGGTTCCTACGGAACGGCGATGACCGCAACCAGGACCTTCGGCGCGACCGGCACATTCAACATGTCAGTCAGCGCGACCGACGCCAGCAATAACCCGGCTAACTGCCCGGCTGTCACCGTCACCCAGTGCCCAGGAACGCCAGACGCGGAGATCGAGGGCGACCCGACCCGCTTGCAGCGCGGCGGTACGACGACCCTCAACTGGAGCGCCTCGGCGATCAACAGCTCCTGTACCATCACCGGACCGGGGGTAAACCAGGTAGTGAACGCAGTGTCGTGCAGCATCCCGGACGGCACCGTCGACACGCCGCCGATCTCGACCCAGAGCACCTACACGATCTCGTGCGACAACGGGGCCATTACAGACTCCGTGATCGTGAACGTCGTTCCGGGCGTAACCGAGTTCTAGGACGGCAGGCGAAGGAATTGGGAAAACCCCGTGTTTGCACGGGGTTTTCCCATATGGTACAGTTGCCGGCGATGAAGAAAGACATCCATCCGGCAAGCTACCGTCAGGTCATCTTCGAGGACATCGCCTCGGGGGAATCGTTCCTGCTCGGTTCGACCATCCGTACGACCGAGACGGGAACGTTCGAAGGCAAGGAGTATCCGAAGGTGATCGTCGAGATCTCCTCGAAGTCCCACCCGTTCTATACGGGCGAGGACCGTACCCTCGACAAGACCGGCCGCGTCGAGCGCTTCAAGCAGCGCGCAGCAAAGCGTAAGTAACGCTCCAAAGAACGCCCGCCTCCCTAGGGAGGCGGGCGTTCTGCGCTATCATAGACCTATGGAATACTCTCCGGAATTCAAGAAGAACTTCTCGACCGCGTACCTGGCGGAAGAGTACGAGCGCCTCGTGCAGGAAGCCGAGGAGGCGCTTTCTGCTGCCGGAGGAGACGAGGAGCTCTTGGGCATGGCAGAGGAGGACATAGCGCGCATCGAGGGACGCAAAGGGGAGATCCTGAAGGAGATCGAGCGCATCCTCGATAAGGACAAGGAAGAGGCTGCCAAGCCCCACGCGATCGTCCTCGAGTTCCGGGCGGCAGCAGGCGGCGACGAGGCGACCCTGTTTGCGGGCGAGCTCAAGGAGATGTATACCCGGTATGCGGAAGGAAAGGGATGGAAGGTGCGCATCGTCGACGACCTCACGATCGAGATCCAGGGTACGGACGCATACGACGCGCTCCGGTACGAGACCGGCGTGCACCGCGTGCAGCGGGTGCCGCTTACGGAGAAGTCCGGTCGTATCCACACGTCGACCGCCTCGGTCGCCGCGCTTCCGATACGCCAGAAGCCTACCGTCGAGATCAACCCATCCGATATCCATATGGAGTTCACCCGCTCAGGAGGCGCCGGCGGCCAGAACGTGAACAAGGTGGAGTCGGCGGTGCGTCTCGTGCATATCCCCACGGGCGTGGACGTGCGCTCCTCTTCGGAGCGCTCCCAGCTCGCCAACCGCGAGAAGGCCATGCAGATCCTGACCGCGAAGTTGGAGGCGTTTGCGATCGAGGAAGAAGCCAGGAAGCACTCCGACCTGCGCGCAGGGCAGATCGGCACCGGGGACCGCTCCGAGAAGATCAGGACCTACAATTTCCTCCAGGACCGCGTCACCGACCACCGCCTCAAGGAATCCTGGCATAACCTGCCTAAAATCATGGCCGGCGGGCTCGATGACATCGTGGAGACCCTCAAAGAGCGGGCTGCCGAGGGCGGGGTAGGGCCGGCCGAGGAGACCGACTAGTGAGCGGATTGCTTGTTTTATTGGCCCGTGATACCTTACAGACAATATGACCATACCAGAAATGGCCGGTGTTGGTGTTGACCGTCTCTTTGCGACGGGCGCTCACTTTGCTCAGTTGAAGAGCCGCCGGCACCCTTCAATGAAGCCTTTTATTATCGGCACGAAGTCCCGCGTGGAGATCTTCGATCTTAAGAAGACCGATGAGCAGCTTGCAGAAGCCAAGGCGGCTATCGCCGCGCTCGCGCGCGATGGCAAGACCGTCCTCTTCGTAGGTGGAAAGCGCGAGGTCTCCGACATCGTCCGCGATACCGCGCGCCGCATCGGCACGCCGTACGTCGCCGGTCGCTGGCTCGGCGGCACCATCTCCAACTTCACGGAGATCAAGAAGCGCATCGACCGCCTCGCCGACCTCTCCCAG
>Ga0196976_1001114_pt1 | contig 13262 bp, 9 predicted proteins | sample S3v_513CmetaG_FD_148644 | JGI IMG/M metagenome (GOLD analysis project Ga0196976, IMG submission 148644) | Soil microbial communities from Anza Borrego desert, Southern California, United States - S3+v_5-13C | ecosystem: Environmental > Terrestrial > Soil > Desert | place: USA: California...
ACCAGGACGTAGCCGGCCGCGGAGCCGATGGGGATGGCGGAGAAGAAAACGGCCATGATCCGCCCGCGCCGCTCGAACGGGAACTGGTCGGCCAGCAGCGCCGGGGCGATCGTCCCGTACGCCGCCTCCCCCACCCCGACCGCCGAGCGGGCGACGAAAAGCGTCCAGAAGCCGCGGGCGAAGCCGGCCAGCCCGGTGGCCAGGCTCCAGATGGCCACGCCGATGGCGATCAGCGGCGGGCGCGCCTTGCGGTCGCCGAGGATGCCGAACAGCGGCGACACGAGCATGTAGACCACGATGAACGAGGCCGCGATGAAGCCCATCTGCGTGTCGGAGAGGCCGAGGTCGCGCTTGACCGGCTCCACCACCGCCGCCACCACCCAGCGGTCGATGTAGTTGAAGAGGTTGATGAACGTGAGCACCGCGAGGGTGTAGGTCGCGCGGCGATCGGTCATCTTCAGAGTCTACTGAAACGCAAGCGCGACATGTCCGTAAAAGAAGAGAGCAATCGCTTCGGTATGATGACGGACACTCCATGAAACGGTTTTTCCCGCTGATCGCCTGCGTCCTCGGACTGGCCGCGCTCTTTGCCCTCCTGCCCGTTTTCGACCCGCCGCAGCCGCGGAACGTGCGTCTCACGCGGCAGCAGGCCCGCGAGCTCGCCGACGCCCAGGTGCGCAAGCTCGGGGTGAAGCTCGAGGACACGTGGAGCGTGATCTCGTGGGAGAACCACCCGCTCCTCGAGTCGGAGTTCAAGGGGAAGCCGGAGCTGCGCCGCCGCGCGGGGCTCGATCCCGTCGTCGGCCCGCGCCTGGTCGCCTACTACGTCGTCTACTTCTACAAGGACAAGTCGAAGTTCCCGCGCGCGGCGGACGTCTACCTCACGCCGGACACGGGCGAGACCATCGGCGTGCGCCGCTTCATCCAGACCGAGGACGCCGCGCCGCCGGCCACCGACGAACAGGTGCGCCGCGAGGCCGACCGCTTCCTGGCCACCCACAAAGTGCCCGGCGTGGTCAACCCGGTCTTCGACGACATCCGGCCGAACGTGCTGCGTAACCGCACCGACCGCCTGGTGCGCTACCGCGTGCCGAGCGACTTCCCCACGGGCAAGGTGGGGATGTACGTCGGCATCTACTTCATCGGCAACCAGTTCGCCGGCTGGATGCCGATCGAGGAGTACTCGGACGGCTCGCAGTTCCAGGGCGACGGCTTCGGGATCATCGGCACGTTCATCCAGTACGGCGTGGTCTTCACGCTGCTGCTGATCCTCGGCGTGATCTTCCTGAAGAAGTACCACGCCGGCGAAGTGGGCGTGCGCACCGCCTCGGGACTCTTTGCCATGGTGGCGGTCCTGTCGATCGCCCACAGCTACCTCTCCGTGCCGAGCAACACCATCGGCATGGGCTTCGGTCCGGGGCTGGACGCCCGCGCCACGGCCGCCTCGTACGGCGCGTTCAAGTTCATCTTCTACGACCTGATCGTGGCCGTGCTGGTGTTCTTCGCCTGGGCCGTCGGCGAGAGCTACGCCCGCGAGCGGTGGGGCGAGCGGCTGGCGTCGTACGACGCGCTGCTGCGCCGCGACTGGCGCAACGCCACCGTCGGCCGGGCCACACTGCACGGCATTCTCCTGGCGCCGGTCGTGGCCGCGGCGACGTATGCCGCCGCATCCATCCCGATCTTCCTCGGCTGGGCGCGCCCGACGGTCGGCGCGACGTTCGACATCCTCGGCGGCGGCGGTCCGGTGGTGCCGATCCTCACGGCCGCCATTGACGCCGCGCGCGGCGCGGTGGTGCTGCTGCTGTTCGTGATCGCGCTCTTCGCGCGCAAGCGCATGCTGCCGCTCGGCTTCGTCCTGGCCGCGGCCATCGGCTCGATCTGGGCCATCTTCGACGTGCCGCTCGATCCGGGCCAGCAGGCCATCCTCTTCGGCTTCGGCGGCATCCTCGCCGCGGCCGCGATCTTCCTCCGGTACGACCTCCTGGCCGCGGCCAACGCGCTCTTCTACGGCTCGCTGCTCTTCGCCTTCGTCCCCTACCTCCGCTTCGCCGACGGCCCGATGGGGACGCAGGCGTGGATCGCGTTCGCGGTGCCGCTGCTGTTCTCGGCGGGCATCGCGGTGGCGGGACTGATGACTGGGCGAGAGACCGTCTACACGTACGCGGACGTCGCGCCGCACGTGCAGCGCATCATCGAGCGCGAGCGGGTGAAGGCAGAGATCGACGCGGCCAACCGCATCCAGGCCGCGCTGCTGCCGCAGTCGTCGCCGAAGCTCCTCGGCGCCGAGGTGGCCTCGCACTACCGCGCCGCGACCGAGATCGGCGGCGACTACTTCGACTTCCTCGAACAGCCCAACGGCGACATCGGCATCGCTTTCGGCGACGTGGCCGGGCACGGCCTGACCAGCGGCATCGTCATGTCCATGGCCAAGTCCGCGCTGCTGGTGCAGATGGACTACGACTCCTCGCCGCGCGTGGTGCTGGAGGTGCTGAACGACATCGTGATCCGCACGGCGCCGAAGCGGATGATGATGACGTTCTTCTTCGGCCTGCTCGACGCGCGCGCGCAGACGCTGCGCTTCTCCTCGGCCGGCCATCTCGACCCTTACGTCTATCGCGCCGCGACGGGCAAGCTGGAAGTGCTGTCGTCGTGGGGCTATCCCCTCGGCGTCCGCCGCCGCGGCGACACGTTCCGCGAGCACCATGTGGAGTTCGAGGCCGGCGACCGCCTCGTCCTCTACAGCGACGGCCTGATCGAGGCCCTCGACGACGACGGCGAGCCGTTCGGCTTCGAGCGCTTCGAGGCCACCATCCTCGCCGCCGGCCGCGAGTCCGCCGACGACATGAAGGCCGCCCTGCTCCACGCGGTGCGCAAGTTCACCCGCAACCGCCCCCCCGAGGACGACCAGACGCTGGTGGTGGTGGCATTCGAGGAACCGGCCGCCGACCGCGCCCCCATGCCCGCCCCGGAGCTGGCCACCGTCAGCGCGGGCGAGACGGTGCACTGAGGAGCGCTATGGAGTGCGGCAGCGCCAGCTGCCGCTCTCTATGCGGAGGCGCCAGCCTCCGCCCGCCCGCGGCAGCTGCGGCTGCCGCCATGGAGAGCGGCAGCTGGCGCTGCCGCACTCCATATCAGCCGGCGGTCCGCCAGCACGGCTGAGCATGCTACGCTCTCCTCTCATCCAGCCAGAGAGAGGAGAGAACATGTACTACGCCCTCACCCTCAACGCCCAGGGAACCAGCGCCCCCGCCTTCTTCTCCGTCACCCCCACCTCGAACCTCCAGATCTCGCAGGGAGGCGTCACGCTCGCGCCGTCGTCGCCGACGTCCGCCGGGTCGATGGTCAACATCTATCCGCAGACGCTGCAGATCTCGGCGCCGGCCGGGCTCGTCGCCGCCGGCGTCACCATCATCACCAACGAGAGCAAGATCAGCGGGCGGGCGGTGGTCAGCCCGGCCATCACCGTGGCCACCGTGATCAGCCTCTACGGGAGCGGGAGCCAGCCGATCGGGCAGGCCATCATCGATCCGGGCGACACCAGCATCAACTTCTCGTTCGACGTGCCGTCGGGCTCCGGCCTCGCCGACGCGGGCACGGCCGAGAAGCTCATCGGGGAGAAGATCGGCGCCAAGGAGCCGCCGGCGGGGTACTGAGCCGGTAAACGGCGGACCGCCGGCGGGACGGCGGCGGTCCGCTATAGAATCGCGCGCCTATGGCGCAACCCGAACCGAACAAGATCATCTACTCGATGGTCGGTGTCTCGAAGTTCCACGGCAAGAAGCAGGTCCTCAAAGACATCTACCTCTCCTATTTCTACGGCGCGAAGATCGGCGTGCTCGGCCTGAACGGCTCCGGCAAGTCGTCGCTCCTGCGCATCCTCGCCGGCGAGGACAAAGACCATCTCGGCGAGACCGTCCTCTCCCCCGGCTACACCGTCGGCATCCTGCACCAGGAGCCGAAGCTCGACGAGTCGAAGACGGTCATCGAGATCGTGCAGCAGGGCGTGCAGCCCGTGCTCGACCTCCTCAAGGAGTTCGACGACATCAACAACGCCTTCGGCGATCCCGACGCGGACATGGACAAGCTCATGGACCGCCAGGCCAAAGTGCAGGACAAGCTCGACGCCGCCGGCGCCTGGGACCTCGACTCGAAGCTCGAGATGGCCATGGACGCGCTGCGCTGCCCGCCTGGCGACACGCCGGTGAGCGTGCTCTCCGGCGGCGAGAAGCGCCGCGTGGCGCTCTGCCGCCTCCTCCTGCAGGCGCCCGACATCCTCCTCCTCGACGAGCCGACCAACCACCTCGACGCCGAATCGGTGCAGTGGCTCGAACAGCACCTGCAGCAGTACGCCGGCACGGTCATCGCCGTCACGCACGACCGCTACTTCCTCGACAACGTGGCCGGCTGGATCCTCGAGCTCGACCGCGGCGAAGGCATCCCCTGGAAGGGGAACTACTCGTCGTGGCTCGAACAGAAGAAGGGACGCCTGCAGCAGGAAGAGAAGGCGGAGTCGAACCGCCAGCGCACGCTCGAGCGCGAGCTGGAGTGGATCAAGATGTCGCCCAAGGCGCGCCACGCCAAGGGGAAGGCGCGCATCAACGCGTACGAGAACCTCCTGGCGCAGGAAACGAAGGAGAAGATCCAGGAACTGGAGATCTACATCCCGCCCGGCCCGCGCCTCGGCAACGTGGTCGTGGAATCGGACGGCGTGTCGAAGGCGTACGGCGCGAACCTGCTGGTCGAGGACATGACCTTCCGCCTCCCGCCGGGCGGCATCGTCGGCGTGATCGGCCCGAACGGCGCCGGCAAGACGACGCTCTTCCGCATGATCATCGGGCAGGAGAAGCCGGACGCCGGCACGATCCGCCTCGGCGAGACGGTGAAGCTCGGCTACGTCGACCAGAACCGCACCCTCGACGGCGAGAAGACCATCTTCGAGGAGATCACCGGCGGCGGCGACGTCATCCAGCTCGGCCCCCGCGAAATGCAGTCGCGCGCCTACGTGGCCCGCTTCAACTTCTCCGGCAGCGACCAGCAGAAGAAGGTGGGCGTGCTCTCCGGCGGCGAGCGCAATCGCGTGCACCTGGCCAAGATGCTCAAGGAAGGGGCGAACGTGCTGCTCCTCGACGAGCCGACGAACGACCTGGACGTGAACACCATGCGCGCGCTGGAAGAGGCGCTGGAGAACTTCGCCGGCTGCGCGATCGTGATCTCGCACGACCGCTGGTTCCTCGACCGCGTGGCCACGCACATCCTGGCCTTCGAGGGCGACAGCCGGGTCACGTTCTTCGACGGCAATTTCACCGAGTACGAGGAAGACAAGAAGAAGCGCCTCGGCGCGGAGGCCACGCAGCCGCACCGCATCCGCTACCGGCAACTCTCGCGATGAGAAGCGAAGCGTTTTTCCTTCTCTTCTTCTTTGCCTTTCCTCTCCACGCCGCCCTCACCTCGCCGGCGATCACGGGACGCGTGATCGCCGGCGATGCACCCGCCGCCGGCGTCACGGTCACGGTCTCCTCCGACGTCCTGATGCACCCGCGCACGACGGTCACCGGTCCGCGCGGCACGTACTTTCTCAACGCGCTCCCCCCGGGGGTGTACGACGTGACGTTCTCGCGCGCGGGGATGACCACGCTCACGCGCAGGGCCGTGGTCGAGCTGGGGCGCGTGGCGCGCGCGGACGCGCGGCTGGAGCCGAGCGCCGACGAGGAGAGCGTGACCTCGACGGCGACGCAGACCAGCGTCGCCGACACGACCGCCATCACCTCGCACTTCGACGACGCGACGCTGGACCGCTTCCCGGGACGCGACTACGCGCTCGTCATCGCGCCCGACGCGGGCTATCCCACGGCGACGGAGATCGACGAACCGCAGCCGTTCGCCACCAGCGTCCTGCCCGAGGATCTGATCGAGCAGGTCACGGTCGTGCGGGCGGCGGTGCCGGTGGAGTGGGAATCGTACGGCGGACGGCTGCAGCTCCTCCGCACGCGCTCGGGCCGAGAGCAGTTCTTCCTCTCCCTGCGGGACACGGTCTCGCACGACGCGTGGAACGACCGCGGCCCCTTCGACGCGCGCGACGGCCTGCAGAACCTCTTCGAGGCCTACGGCGGCGGACGGATCGTGCCGCAACGGCTCTGGTTCTTCGCCTCGCTCTGGGACGGCGACGACGCGACGCGCTTCACGCGGGGGCTGCGCGGCGGGCAGGTGAAGCTGCACGCGCAGCTCGGCGCCGCCCATCACCTCGACGCCACGTATCTCACCGGGGAGAACGGAATCGGACCGCTCCTGCGGGCGGAGACGTGGACGGCCTCGCTGCGCTACACCGGCGCCTTCGGCCCGCGCTACACGACCGAGACGGCCGTCAGCCGCAACTCGGCGGCCGTGTCGTTCCCGCCGCAGCCGGGCGTGCCGCCCTCGCTCGACTCACGCAACCGCACCGACTTTCTCTCCAGCCGCGCCTCGTACGTCCTCGGCGATCACGTGCTGACCGCGGGCCTCGGCGCGTGGAGCTCCGCGGGGTTTGATTCGCAGTCGTTCTACGCCGGCGACCGCTGGTCGGCCGCGCGCTTCGTGGTGAACGCCGGCGTACGCTACGACGACGACGAGCTCCAGCCGCGCATCGCCGCGACGTACGACCTGCGCGGCGACGGCACGCGCGCCATCTCCGCCAGCTGGGGCGAATACGCGTTCGGCCCCTTCGCCGCGTCGCCGCTGCGCATCGCCACCCTCGGATACGCCGCGGCGATCGGCAGCTCCGGCACCGCGCGCGTCGACGTCATCCGCCGCGACGACTCCCACTCGCTGCAGCTCGACACGCGCTACCGCCTCTTCGACCGCTTCGAGGCCGGCGCAACGTACACTTACGCGCGCAACGGCGACGCCTCGCAGCAGGCGAACGCGTGGATCGGCGCGCAGCTCCCCCTCGGCGCGCACGAATTCGGCGTGACGCTGCTGCAGCGCTACTACGACTTCTACGACCCGGCCCCCGGCCTGAACGGCCCTGGCACCGCCGCCCCGACCGATCTCGCCCTGCGCTACGCCGTGCCGTTCTCGCGCTTGGGGCTGATGCTCGCGATCGACGCGGCGAACGTGCTCGGCGACGACGCCGCGCCGCGCACCGTCCGCTTCTGGACCCGCGTGCGGCTATAGGTATGGAGTGCGGCAGCGCCAGCTGCCGCTTTCCATGCGGGAGGCGCCAGCCTCCCGCCCCCGCCGCAGCTGGCGCTGCCGCACTCCATATCAGATCCCCAGCCTGACCTCGAGCTCCTCGCGTTTGGCGCGGCTCACGCTCAGCTCCACTCCGTTCTTGAGGCGCACGCCGTAGTCGCCGCCGGCGTGGCGGAGGAAGACGTCGATCATGTCCATGCGCACGATGGCCGAGCGGTGGATGCGGAAGAAGCGGCGCGGGTCGAGCTTCTCCTCCAGCGCCTGCATCCGCTCGCGCACGGCGAACGTCTTCCCCTCCACGTGCAGCTCCGCGTACGGGCCGCTGGCGGTGATGTACTCGATGCGGCTCACCGGCACGGCGCGCACCTGGCCGCGCAGCTCGACGGCGATGCGGTCCGCGTACTCCTGCCGCGGCGCGCGGAGCGCGGCCGCGCGGCGCGCGCGGGCCAGCGCCTGCGCGAACCGCTCGTCGTCGAACGGCTTCACCAGATAGTCGACCGCCGCCAGCTCGAACGCCTGCACCGCGTGGCGATCGAAGGCGGTGACGAACACCGTCGGCGGCATCTCCTCGCCGATCTCGCGGGCCACCTCCACGCCGCTGCGGCCGGGCATCTGGATGTCGAGGAAGACCACGTCCGGCTGCAGCTCGCGGATCAGCTCCACCGCGGCGTTGCCGTCGGCGGCCTGGCCGACCACCGTCACCCCTTTCTCCTTGGCCAGCAGATCCTCGATGCGCTGGCGGCCGAGGATCTCGTCGTCGACGATCGCCACGCGGAGATCAGGCATCGCGCCACGGCAGGCGGAGCTCCGCCGCCGCGCCTCCTTCGGGGAGCGACGCCAGCGTCACCGACGCCCGGTCGCCGTAGAGCGCGGCCAGCCGCGCGCGCGTGTTCGTCAGTCCCACGCCTTCCGGCTGGGCCTCCAGTCCCGGCCCGCGGTCGCGCACCGAGACGATCAGGACGTCCCCCTCGCGGCGCGCGTGCACGTCGACCTCCGCCTCCCCCGAGGCGCGGCTCACGCCGTGCTCGAGCGCGTTCTCCACCAGCGGCTGCAGGATGAAGACCGGCACGCGCGCGTCCAGCACCGCCTCGTCGACCGCGGTCGACACGCGCAGCTTCCCCTGGAAGCGCACGGCCATGATGTCGAGGTAGCGCTGCAGGAACGACAGCTCGTCGCGCAGCGCGATCTGGTCGGGACTCTTCGTGTCCAGCGTATGCCGCAGCAGCTCCGAGAGGCGGGCGATCATCTTCCGCACGCCGGACGGATCGCGCTCCACGAGCGCCGAGACGGCGTTCAGCGTGTTGAAGAGAAAGTGCGGGTTGAGCTGCATGCGCAGCGCGTTCAGGCGGGCGTGCGCGAGCAGCGCCTCGAGGTGTACGGCCTCGCGCGCGCGGCGCTGCTCGCGCAGAAAGTACTCCCGCGCGAAGCCGGCCATGAGCACCGCGCCGTAGATCAGGAGCTGGTTCAGCGGACCGAATCGTGCGAAGCGCGGCGCGAACCCGGGGCCGCCGCGCCGCCGCGGCGCGTCGACGAAGTCGCGGGCCAGGTCGAGGGCCACGTCGACGAAGACGGCGACGGCCAGTCCGGCCACCACCAGCAGCGCGAGGCGCGCCGCGCGCGACATGGCCGCACTGGAGCGGCTGCTGATCCAGAACACCAGCGGCGTCAGCGCCGCCCAGAGCCACGCCTCCACGAACGGCAGCACGAGCGGCCCGGCGCGGGTGATCACGCGCAGCCCCTCGCTCCGCGGGTCGTAGAGGCGGTTCAGCACCGTCAGCGCCGCGAGCGAGGTCCAGAACGCCGTGATGATGGCGATCTCGCGCCCGCTCAGGTGCCAGGTCGGTTCTTCGCGTACGGCAGACATCACGATAACTCTAATCCCTATCGAAAGTTAGGGACCGCAAATTCGTGTTTCGGAACATCCCGCTCCAGGAATTTGAACCGCCTCTCCATTCCTCCGGATGTTTTTCCGATCGTTTTCAAAGGTTTACCGCGATGACGCATACGGCGCGCCGCGTGCTCTGAACGGAAGCACAGTCCACAGGTCCAGAAAAGTCTCGTCAGGAGGAGATATGCCACGATTTCGTCGTCTGGTGTTCTGTTTCCTCGCCCTGCTCTGCGCGATGCCGTCGCTCGCCCAGACCACGGGCGCTCTCTCCGGTGTGGTCACCACGGACGGCAACCCGTTGCCGGGCGTCTCGGTGACGGTGTCGTCGCCGTCGCTGCAGGGAACGCGCACGGTGGTCACCGGCGACGCCGGCGGCTACAGCTTCCCGGCCCTGCCGCCGGGGCAGTACAGCGTCCGCTTCGAGCTGAGCGGCATGGCGCCGCTCGAGAAGCGCACCACGCTGCAGCTCTCGCAGCCGGCCAAGGTGGACGCCGAGCTGCGCGTCAGCTCGGTGTCGGAGGCGATCACCGTCACGGCCGAGGCGCCGGCGGTGCTGGAGACCACGGGCGTGGCCACCAGCTTCACCCAGGAACAGATCGACAAGCTGCCGGTCGGCCGCAACATCCGCGACACGACCCTGCTCGCGCCGGGGGTCAACCCGAACGGCGTGAACCGCCAGATCACGATCAACGGCGGCCCCTCGTACGACAACATCTTCATGGTCAACGGCGTGGTGGTGAACGAGAACCTGCGCGGCCAGCCGCACAATCTCTTCATCGAAGACGCCATCCAGGAGACGACGGTCCTCACCTCCGGCATCTCCGCCGAGTACGGCCGCTTCACCGGCGGCGTGGTCTCGACGCTGACCAAGTCGGGCGGCAACGAGTTCTCCGGCTCGCTCCGCGACACGCTCACGAACCCCAGCTGGACGGCGACGCCCAACTTCGCCGGCGCGGCCGACGGTTCGGACATCACGAACCAGACCTATGAGGCGACCCTGGGCGGGCGCATCATCCGCGACCGTCTCTGGTTCTTCGCCGCGGGGCGCAAAGCCAAGACGTCGACCGGCCGGGCCACGTTCAGCACCAAGATTCCGTTCAACGGCACCACCGACGAGAAGCGCTACGAAGGAAAACTGACGGCGCAGATCACCTCGAATCACAACATCGTCGGCTCGTATCTCGACGTCGACAATGTCGAGGGAAACATTTTCACCGGCGACATCTACGACACCGCCAGCATCGTCCCGAGCCGCTCGCTCCCGAACACGATCGCCACGTTGAACTACAACGGCGTCTTCGGCAGCAACCTCGTGGTCGAGGCCTCGTGGTCGGAGAAGGAGTACGCGTTCATCAACAGCGGCGGACGCTTCACCGACCGCATTCGCGGGACGTGGATCCAGGACTCCGTCACGGCGGCGCGCATGAACGCGGCCGTCTTCTGCGGCGTCTGCACGCCGGAAGAGCGCAACAGCGGCGGCAAGGGAATCAAGGGAACGTACTTCCTCAGCACGCGCAGCCTCGGCAACCACTCCATCGCCGTCGGCGCGGACCGCTTCGAGGAGACGCGCATCGTCAACAACCATCAGTCGGGGAGCGACTTCACGATCACCGCCCGCGTGGTGGTCCAGGGCGACAAGGCCTACCCCGTGTTCAACAACGCCACCCGCCTGAGCTGGTGGCCGATCTTCGTCGACTCGCTGGGCACGGACCTCAGCAGCGACGCGGCGTACATCAACGACAAGTGGGACCTGAACAACCATCTGTCGTTCAACATCGGCGTGCGGTATGACGCGAACGACGCCGTCGACGCCGACGGCGAGCAGATCTCGGACGACAGCAACATCAGCCCGCGCCTCGGCATCAACTGGGACGTGCAGGGCAACGGCAAGCATCGTTTCACCGCCAACTACGCGCGCTACGCGACGAAGATCGGCGACGGCAGCAACGTCTTCTCCACCGCGCAGGCGGCCGGCAGCCCCGGCACCTTCACCTGGGCCTACGGCGGCCCGAACGTGAACGCCGCCGCGCCGTACATCCCGGCCGATCAGGCGCTGGCCATCCTCTTCGCCTGGTTCGACTCGATCGGCGGCACGGCCAACACGAACTTCACCAGCTCTTCGTATCCGGGCTTCGGCTCGATCTTCCGCGAGTCGCTGGCCACGCCGACCGCGGACGAGTACACGATCGGCTACGGCATGCAGGTCACGCCGCGCGCGTCGCTGCGCCTCGATCTGGTGCGCCGCGAATGGCAGAACTTCTATGCGCGCCAGGTGAACGAGCCGGGCGTCTACATCACGCCGCCGAACAATGTCCTCGGCGACATGAGCGTGACGGTCAACGACGACGAGTTCACCTCCCGCACCTACAACGCCGTCTCGCTGCAGGGCAACTGGTCGGTGTCGAGCAACTTCAACGTCGGCGGCAACTACACCTGGTCGAAGCTGTGGGGCAATGACGTCAGCGAAGGCGCCGGCACGGCCACCATCCGCAACACGCCGGGCGAGATCTTCTACCCGCAGTACCTGAACTACGACCGCCGCCGTCCGGAAGGCTACCTGGGGCAGGACCGCACGCACCGCGCGCGTCTCTGGGCGTCGTACGATCTGGCCACGCCGGTCGGCTCGTTCACCATCTCGGCCATCGAGGCGTACGACTCCGGCTTCGCGTATTCGGCGGTCGGCAGCATCGACGCCACCGGCCGCTCCGCGAGCTTCCGCGCCTGCACGGCCACGGTGACCACGAACTGCTTCAACGGCCTGGCCGCGAATCCCGGCTACCGCCTGAACGGCGCGGGCGACCTGCACGACTACTACTTCAGCGACCGCGGCGAGTACCGCACCGAGGGACGCCTGGCCACCGACATGACCGTGGTCTACAACACCCCGACCTTCGGCAGGGTCTCGGCGTTCATCCGCGGCGACGTGCTGAATGTCTTCAATACGGACGCGATCGTCGACCCGGCGCAGCTGGACACGACCGTGGCCACCGCCCGCACCGCGCCGACCGCGGGACTGCTCCCGTTCAATCCGTTCACCGACACGCCGGTCGAAGGCGTGCACTGGCGCAAGGGGGACAACTTCGGCAAGGCCGCAACGCAGGACGCGTTCCAGACGCCCGACCGCACCCTCGCACCGCGCACTTACCGCCTCTCCGTCGGCTTCAAGTTCTAGGTCTCACCCTCGGGGCGGGCTTCGGCCCGCCCCGCGATTCCTGCCACGCGAAGCGGCATCGCTGGCAACGGAAGCGAGATCGCTGGCAACCGATTTCCCTTCGGGTGGAATCAGGCGCTCTTGCGCCGCTTCACCCCATCCATGTGATGGAGCTGGTGATAGAGCGTGAAGAAGAGCATCTCCCTCACGGTGAGCTTGCCCATGAGCGGGTGCGGGAGCTGGTAGCGGTCGAGGGCTTTCTCCGGCCAGCGCTCGATGGCCGCGCGCAGCTCGCGGTTGGCCTGCTCCTGCAGCGCCAGTACCTCGGACGGGTCGGTGAACGCGCGCGGCGACGGCGCGAAGCGGCCGGCGTCGTTCCCGCCGGTGAGCTTGGAGCGGTAAAACTCGAGCAGCGCGTCGTACGTCCGCGACGCGTGTTTCGGCGCACCGAACATGAGCCGCAGCACGAACCGCGGCAACCGCAACGCCTTCGTCACGGGGCGGATCGACTTCGCCAGATGGCGCACATTGTCGGCGGGCGACCACGCCTCCCCGATCTTCGCGAAGAACTCGTCCCTGGGAAACGCCGACCAATACGCGGCGCTGTCGCGCTGGATGTCGTCGAGCGAGCGCAGGATCTCGTCGCGGCTGTACATGCCGCTACTTTACACGGCCGCGACACGGGCGCACGCTGCGATACTCTCCACGCAGATGCCTTCCCCGCGTGAAATCCTCAGCGCCGGCTTCCCCGCTTGCGCTCCGCTGCCTGCGCTCCTCATCGGGATCGCGGCGATGCGCCAGCTCGGCGTGAGCACCACGGCGTGGGCGATCAATGTCGCCGCGGCGGCATTCGGGCTGCTGATCTGGATCGCCGGCCGTCGTTTGCCGCCACTGACACGACGCGGACCTCGAGCGCTCCTTACCGCCGCGGCCATCGCGGCGATTCTCCTGCCATTTGCGTCGGAAGGGATGCTCGGCGTGCATCGCTGGGTCCCGGTGGGCGGCTTGCGCCTTCATGCGTCGGCGATCGTTGCGCCGCTGATCATCCTGTGCGTC
>Ga0196976_1001115_pt1 | contig 13259 bp, 14 predicted proteins | sample S3v_513CmetaG_FD_148644 | JGI IMG/M metagenome (GOLD analysis project Ga0196976, IMG submission 148644) | Soil microbial communities from Anza Borrego desert, Southern California, United States - S3+v_5-13C | ecosystem: Environmental > Terrestrial > Soil > Desert | place: USA: California...
AAGAAGCTGAAGGAGGCCGAGCAGGCGTCGGCTAGCCGCATGCTGAACGAGGAGGTGCGCGACGGCGACATCGCCGCCGTCGTGTCCCGCTGGACCGGCATCCCGGTCGACAAGATGCTGGCCGGCGAGCGCGAGAAGCTGCTGCACATGGAGGAGCGGCTGCGCACCCGCGTGGTCGGGCAGGAGGAGGCGATCGTCGCCGTCTCCAACGCCATCCGCCGCGCCCGCGCCGGGTTGCAGGACCCCAACCGCCCCATCGGCTCCTTCCTCTTCCTCGGCCCTACCGGCGTCGGCAAGACGGAGCTGACCAAGGCGCTGGCCGAATTCCTGTTCGACGACGAGACCGCCATGGTCCGCCTCGACATGTCGGAGTACATGGAGAAGCACTCCGTCGCCCGCATGATCGGCGCCCCTCCGGGCTACGTCGGCTACGAGGAGGGCGGCGCGCTGACCGAGGCGGTGCGGCGCCGTCCTTACCAAGTCGTCCTGTTCGACGAGGTGGAGAAGGCGCACCCGGACGTCTTCAACGTGCTGCTCCAGGTGCTGGACGACGGCCGCCTGACCGACGGCCAGGGCCGCACGGTGGACTTCCGCAACACGCTGATCATCATGACCTCGAACCTCGGCTCCGACGTCATCGCCGCGATGCCCGAGGGGCAGGACATCGATGCCGTCCGCACCGAGGTGATGGAAGTGGTCCGCGCCAACTTCCGCCCGGAGTTCCTGAACCGCCTGGACGAGATCCTGCTGTTCCACCGCCTGTCGCGCGGCCACATGGGCGGTATCGTCAAGATCCAGCTGGGCCGGCTCACCAAGATGCTGGCCGACCGCGACATCGCGCTGTCGGTCGACCCGGCCGCCACCGACTGGCTGGCGGAGGCCGGCTACGACCCGGTGTACGGTGCCCGTCCCCTGAAGCGGGTGATCCAGCGCGAGCTGCAGAACCCGCTGGCGACGATGATCCTGGAAGGCAAGGTCGCCGACGGGCAGGAGGTGGCGGTGTCGGCCGAAGCCGGCAGCCTGACCATCAACGGCCAGCCGGTCGCCGCCCATGTCCGCACCGCCCGCCCGGCGGAAGGCGGCACGGTGCATTGAGCGTGACGGACGATGCGGGGGCCTGCGGGCCCCCGCCTTCCGGCCGGGGGCGCAAAGCCCCTATCCCGACGCGGGATTCTGTGATTCATGGTCGTTGGACCGGCGCGGGCCGGTCCATCCCCCGCGCCAGGACACCCGACCATGAAAGCCTGGATCTGCCGCGCCTACGGCGGCCCCGACGTGCTCGCCCTCGAAGACCGGCCGACGCCGGTGCCGAAGGCCGGCGAGATTCTCATCCGCATCCGCGCCACCACCGTCGCGTCCGGCGACGTGCGGGTCCGCGCCCTGTCCATGCCGCGCGGCTTCGGGCTGATCGCGCGGGCCGTCTTCGGCTTCACCCGCCCCCGGCAGCCGATCCTGGGCACCGATCTGGCCGGCACCGTCGAGGCCGTGGGCCGGGGCGTCACCGCCTGGAAGCCCGGCGACGCGGTGATCGGCTTTCCCGGCGGCGGTATGCGCTGCCACGCGGAATACCGGGTCATGGCGACGGACGGGCCGGTCGCGCCGAAGCCGGCCAACCTCGGCTTCGAGGAGGCGGCGTCCTTGTGCTTCGGCGGCATGACGGCGCTGCACTTCCTGCGCAAGGCCGCCCTCAAGGCCGGGGAGAGGGTGCTTGTCATCGGCGCCTCGGGTGCCGTCGGCAGCGCCATGGTGCAACTGGCGACCCACATGGGCGCCACGGTGACCGCCGTCACCAGCGCCGGCAACGCCGACCTTGCCCGCGCGCTCGGCGCCGTCGCGGTGATCGACTACGCCCGCCGGGACTTCACGCGCGAGGACGAAACCTACGACGTCATCGCCGACACGGTCGGCGCCAGCACCTTCGCCGCCTGCCATCCCCGGCTGAACGAGGGCGGGCGTTACCTCGCGGTGTCGGCGGATCTGCCGGCCCTGTTCGCCCGCCCCGTCGGCACGAAGCGGTCGGTCGGCGGCCCGGCCGCGGAGCGGCGGGAGGATGTCGCGGAACTGGCCCGGCTGGCGGAGGCCGGGGTGCTGAAGCCGGTGATCGACGGGATCCATCCCTTCGATCGGCTGCCCGAGGCGCACGCCCGCGCCGGGACCGGCCGCAAGCGCGGCAGCGTCGTCGTGTCGATGGCCGGCTGAGGGGCCGAACGGGCGTAGCCGTCCGTATCACGCCACCAGCGCCGGCAGGCTGCCGAGCAGGGCGGTCAGGTGTTCGGACAGGCGGAGCGTCAGGGCGACGATGTTGATCGTCGGGTGGTCGCTGCCCATGGTGGGGAAGACCGAACTGCCGGCCACGTACAGGTTGGCCACGCCGTGCACCTTGCCGTTGCGGTCCACGACGCCCTGGCGCGGGTCGTCGTGCATGCGCGTCGTGCCCATGTGGTGCCAGCACCAGCCGACGGCGCCCGGCCACAGGTCGGCCACGTTCGCCCCCGCCTCGTCCTGCCCCTCGCCCGGGCGCGGCTCCCGGATCACGCCCTTGCTGGCCAGGGTGCCCCGGATCAGAGCGTGCGTCCTCATGAAATTGTCGCGGTCCTGCGCCGTCAGGCGCCAGTCCACCCGCGGCAGGTTCAGGCCCAGCGCGTCGCGCCGCGTCGTCAGCGTCACCCGGCTGTCGGGGTTCGGCACCGGCTCCAGCACCGTTTCCAGGGTGAAGCTGCGCCGCACCCACGACGGGTTGAGGACGTTGTCCAGCATCGCCCCGGCCAGCCGCGGCGCCTGCAGGACGATGCGCGGCAGCGCCGCCCGCAGCACGGGGCCGGCCGGCGGCCCGCTGATGCCGTACTTGCGCCGGTTCGCCAGCAGGAGCCGCAGCTCGGTCAGCGCCCGGAAGGCGTCGGTCGCCTCGCCGTGGTAGCGGGCGACGAGGTAGGTGCGCGAGTTGAGCAGCCCCATGTCCCGCTGCACCTCGGCCGTCGGCGCCACCGAGGCGCAGACCGGCAGGTGCGGGGCGTTCAGCCGCCGGCGCGACAGCAGCAGCGTCATGTCGTACAGGCCGCGGTGCCGCCCCTGGTCGGCCAGCCGCACGACGGACGACTTGACGCGCGGATGGTCGGTGAAGAACCGCCCGACCAGATCGTGGCCGTTGCCCAGCCCCGCCGCCTGCACCCGGTTGGAGAGCAGCAGCAGGCGCGGATTCTCGATGCCGCCGGCGCACAGCACGACCATGCGCGCCTTTACGGTGAAGCGCTGCCCGTCCAGCACGGCGCAATGCACGCGCTCCACCGCGCTCGCGGTGCCGTTGGTTTCCAGTTCGGTCACGTTGGCGTTCAGCAGGACGACGACGTTGCCGGCCGCGGCCAGCGCCGCGCGGTGCGCCTCGCCCAGCTTCGGCCGGGCGCTCAGCTTCGCCACGCGGTTCTCCGCCGCGGCGCCGTCGACGGGAAGGAAGCGTATCCCGTCCCCCAGCCGCTCCTGCCAGCGCCCGGTGTCGTAGTCGCAGGGGCCGAGGTCGAGGATCGCGTGGGCGCGCTCGTAGTAGGGGGCAAGCTCCTCGCGGCCGAAGGGCCAGCCGCTGTGCGGAACCCACGGGCGGGCGGCGAGGTCGATGTCCTCGAACGGCCGGCACAGCCCGCCCCAGCAGTTGCTGCTGCCGCCGAAGTAGCGGCTGCGCGCCGTCGCCAGCTGTTCATAGGGTTGGCCGACGCTTTCCCCGGCGTACAGCGCCTGGGTGGCGCCGTCGGGCTTCAGGCCGCCGCTCTCCAGCACCAGCACCCGGTGCGCGGTTCCGGCCAGGGCGCGGGCCAGGGTGATTCCGGCGGCGCCGCCGCCGACGACGCAGAGGTCGGTGGTGAGTTCGGCCCCGTCGGGCAGGGTGCGGGCGTCATCGATCATGAGCAACCCCGGTACGGTCATGTCCAAGGTTCGGACCTCACCGGTTTTGCCGGAAATTTCACAAGGCTGGAAATAATATTACTGACTACCCCTTTCGCGCGGAGGAACCATCGGCCGGGAAAAGTTCTTTCGCGGCGATGTCGGCGGGGCGGGGCCGTCATCGTCCTTGGGACGGTATCCCCTGTTCCCCGCGAAGGACGACGCCATGCCGAAGATCACCCCGTTCCTCTGGTTCGACACTCAGGCCGAGGAGGCGGCGCGCTTCTACGTCTCCATCTTCCCCAACTCCCGGATCGGCGACATCCTGCGCTACGGCGACGCCGGGCCGGGACCGGAGGGAAGCGTGATGACCATCGCCTTCGAACTCGACGGCCGGCCCTTCGCCGCCCTGAACGGCGGCCCGCACTTCACCTTCAACGAGGCCATATCCTTCGCGGTCGACGTCGCCGACCAGGCCGAACTGGACGCGCTGTGGGACACGCTCTGCGACGGCGGCACGCCGGGGCAGTGCGGTTGGCTGAAGGACCGCTACGGCGTGTCCTGGCAGGTCGTCCCCGGCGTGGTGATGGAGATGCTGGCCGACCCCGATCCCGCGCGGGTGAGGCGGGTCATGGTGGCCATACACGGCATGACCCGCATCGACATCGCCGGCCTGCGGCGGGCGTACGAGGGTTGAAGACCTTACCGCACGACCATCGGCGCCAGATCCTTGCGGATGCCGGCGTCGAGGCGGGCGTTGAGCTGGTCGGCCATGCGGCGGGTCAGGTCCTGCAAGGTGGCCTCGCGGTCGGCCAGCGAGACGTTCTCCGCCACCGTCGCCGATCCGGTGACCGTCGCCTTCGTCACGCCGCGGAAACTGCCGCCGCCGGCGATCGGCGCCTCGCCGGTGATCTCCACGTCGATGCGGCCGTCGTAACGCTGCGCCTGGTCGTTGGTGAAATAGCCCTGCACGCCGCCGGTCTTCGGCAACTGCGTCTCGATGATGCTGGCGTCCCTGATGGTGACGCGCACGGCGCCCTGGCGGCCGCCGGCCTGCAGCCGCTCGGCCGCCCAGCGGCGCACCGCCTCGGCCGGCGGCGTGGGGGAGCTTTGCTCCACGTGCTTGCCGCCGCCCGGCCGATGGCTGTCCACCACGTCGATGGCGGCGGCGTTCAGCACGATGGGGCCGAACTGCGTGAAGCCGATCGGCTGGGTGGACACGCGCGGCGGCGTGCTCTGGCAGGCGGCGAGCGTGAGCGCCGCGGCGGCGGCGGCGGTCAGCAGGAAGGAACGGCGGGTCGGCATGGTCGCTCCGGTCGGCCGGGGTCAAGGGCGGCGGCACTATACCGCCGCCCCCGCGCCATACCAAGAAGCCACCGCCATCCTTGCTGGCGCCATCCTTACTGGCCCGACCGCGAGCGGCTCAGCGACACCATGCTGCCGTCATAGCGGTATTCCGGCAGGGCGGCGAACTGGTCCTTCGTCCAGTTGGTCGCCACGATGGCGTCGCGATCGCGCGAGAAGCGGACGCGGTCGACGTCGACCGCCACGTTCTTCTCGCCGATGCCCAGGAAGCCGCCGGTGCCGACCACCAGCATCTCCGGCCGGTTGTTGCGGTTCATCAGCACGTCGTCGACGGTGCCGACCTTCTGCCCGTCGAACGCGACGACGTCCTTGCCCATCAGCTCGCGCGGCTCCAGCCGGGCCAGCGTCGACAGGTTGCGTTCGTCGAGCGGCCGCGAGGCCTGATCCGACGATCCGCCGAACCATTCGTTCATCTGCGCGCAGCCGGCCATGGACACCAACGCCGCGGCCGACAGCACGGAAAGAGCGATCTTGCGCATGCTGAACCTCCCCTTGGGTGGTTACCCGAAGGGACAACAGCCGAGCGCGCCGCTCCTCACGGACTCCGCCGTCGCGGAGTCATTTCCCGCCGGGGGCGTCCGGGACCTGTGGCGGGGGCTGGGCGCCTCGCCTCCCGCCGTAGGGTTCGGGAGCCCGGCCGTACGGACCGCGATTCCGATCATAGGGCTCGTAAGAGCGACCATACGATCCGGACGAGCGATCGTATGGATCGTAGTAGCGGTCCGGCACACAGCCGGCGGTGGCGAGCGTGACGACGAACAGCAGCAGGATGGCGCGCATGGCTGAACTCCCTCGGACCCTGTCCCAGGGAGAACAGATGGGCAGCCGGTGCCGTTCACGGTAGATGGTCACGGCACGGCCGGGCGCCTACAGCACCAGCGCCTTTTCCCGCTGCACGCTGCCCGACAGGCGCACCGTGGCGCGGTCGTCCAGCCGTTCGCGCAGGCGGGGGAAGTCGACGTCCTCCTCCTGGTGCACGTGCCCGGCGATCAGCGCGCGCAGCTCGCCGACGCGGGCGCGCCAGCGCGGGTCGTCCTTCGGCATCTGCTCCAGCGCGAAGAGGTGCATCTTCATGTCGGCGTGCTCGGCGTAGAGGCGGCGGGTGTCCTCCTCCTCGTGCGCGCGGTCGTGCAGCAGGGGGTAGACCACGTCCTCCTCGGCCAGGGCGTGCGCGGCCAGACGTCGCTTCAGGCGCAGCAGCAGCTGCGTGCGCCGCATCGTGGCGTTGTCCGGGCTGTCCTCCATCTGGTCCAGCAGGGACAGGATGACGCGATGGTCGTGCGCCAGCGCGTCGAACGGGTCGCGCCCGGCCTGCGCGCGGAGCGTGCCGGCCGCCTGCGCCACCAGCGGCGGCATGAGCCGGCTGGCGACCAGCGCCACCAGCACGCCGCCGGCGAACGCCATCAGCCCGTTCGTGGAAATCCCGCTGTCCCGTGCCTGCCGCATGGCCCGCTCCTTCCGCCCGTTCGATACAGGCAGCAAACAGCGGGCGGCGGGCGGGCGTTCCTTACGCGTCGCCGGACCCGTAGACCTTGTCCAGGTCGTCGTCGTCGAAGTGGTAGGCGGTGGAGCAGAACTGGCAGACCACCTCGACCTTGCCGGTCTCCTCGACCTTCAGGTGCTGGATCTCCTCGCGCGGCAGGTTGCCCAGCATGTCGTGCACGCGCTGGCGCGAGCAGCGGCAGCCGAAGCGCAGGTGGTGCGGCGCCCACACCCGCACGCCGTCCTCGTGGAACAGGCGGAACAGCAGGTCGTTGGCCTTCAGGTCCGGGCTCAGCAGCTCGTCGTCGGTGGTGCTGGCCATCAGCACCATGGCCCGGCGCCAGTCGTCTTCCGTGTCGCTGGACAGCAGCGCGGCCGTGCCCTGTTCCGGCGGCATGCGCTGCACCATCAGCCCGCCGGCCCGCCAATGCCCGCCGGCATCGCGGCCGACGGTCACGCGCAGGCCGGTGTCGATCTGCTCCGATTGGCGGAAGTAGTGCTGCACGCAGTCGGCCAGCGTCTTGCCGTACAGCTCGACAATGCCCTGGTAGCGGTCGGTGTTCGGCCCCTGGTCGACGGTGAAGGCGATGTGCCCGCGGCCCAGCAGGGCGGGGGCCGGGGCGATCGTCACGTCGTCGCCGGCGGCGGTCAGCGCCGCCTCGTCGAACTGGGCATAGGCGCGCACGTCGCCGACCGAGGTGACGTCCGCTACCATCAGGCGGATCGGCCCGTCGCCCTTGGTCTGCAGCGTGAAGATGCCCTCGTACTTCAGCATGCTGGCCAGCAGCACGGCCAGCGCCATGGTCTCGGCCAGGAACTTCGCCACCGGCTCGGGGTAGGCGTGGCGCGTCAGGATCTCGTCCAGCGCCGGCCCCAGGCGCACCATGCGCCCGCGCAGCCGCGACGCCTCGATCTGGAACGGCTGGACCAGATCGTCCGAACCCGAGGGGGCGCCGCTCACCGGGGCGGGAGTGGGGGTGTCGCTCATGCCTCCAGGCACCATGCCAGAACGGCCTTCTGCGCGTGCATGCGGTTCTCCGCCTCGTCCCAGACGACCGACTGCGGGCCGTCGATGACGCCGTCCGTCATCTCCTCGCCGCGGTGGGCGGGCAGGCAGTGCATGAACAGCGCGTCGGCCTTGGCCAGACCCATCAGCCGCTCGTCCACCTGGAACGGCGCCAGGGCGGCGTGGCGGAAGGCCTTCTCCTCGTCGGTGTTGTTCATCGACACCCAGGCGTCGGTGACGACGCAGTCGGCGTTGCGCGCCGCCTCGTCGGCCGTCTTCACCACCACCACGTTGCCGTGCCCCTCGCGCGCCGCCCACTCCAGCAGGGCGGGCGGCAGGCTCAGGCTGTCCGGGCAGGCCACGCGCAGCTCGAAGTCGAAGCGCACGGCGGCGTGCACCCAGCTGGCGGCGACGTTGTTGCCGTCGCCGCTCCAGGCCACGACGCGGCCGGCGATCGGCCCGCGGTGCTCCTCGAAGGTCAGGATGTCGGCCATGATCTGGCAGGGGTGCGATTCGTTGGTGAGACCGTTGATCACCGGAACAGCCGCATGCCGGGCGAGTTCCAGCAGCCGCTCCTCCGGACCGGTGCGCACCATGATGGCGTCGACGTAGCGCGACAGCACGCGCGCCGTGTCGGCGATGGTCTCGCCGCGGCCCAGCTGCATGTCGTCGTGCTTCAGCACCAGCGCGTGGCCGCCCAGCTGGGTCATGCCCACCTCGAACGACACGCGGGTGCGGGTCGACGGCTTCTCGAAGATCATGGCCAGCGTGCGCCCGGCCGCCAGCGCGCGGTGGCCGGGGATGTCGCGCTTGATCGCCACCGCGCGGTCCAGGATGCCGCGCAGCGTGGCCCTGTCCAGCCGGTCGAGGTCGAGGAAGTGCCGAGGCGTCGTCATCCCACCAGCTCCTGTGCCGTCTTGCCCAGGATCGCGACGGCCTCGTCCACCTGCGCCTCATCGATGATCAGGGGCGGCAGCAGCCGCACCACGTTGTCGCCCGCGGCGACCGCCAGCATGCCGTTGGCGCGCAGCCGGTCGACCACGGCCGTGTTGGCCGGCACGCACTCCAGGCCCAGCATCAGCCCGTGCCCGCGCACGCCGCCGTAGACCTGCGGGTGGGCGTCCACCAGCCCGGCCAAGCGGCGGTGCAGCGTGCGGCCGACCTTCTCGACACCCTGCAGGAAGCCCGGCGCCAGCATGACGTCCAGCACGGCGTTGCCGATGGCGGTGGCCAGCGGGTTGCCGCCATAGGTGCTGCCGTGCGTGCCCGGCGTCATGCCGACGGCCGCCTTTTCGGTGGCAAGGCACGCACCCAGCGGGAAGCCGCCGCCGATGCCCTTGGCCACCGCCATGACGTCCGGCGTCACGCCGGCCCATTCGTGGGCGAACAGCTTGCCGGTGCGGCCCATGCCGGTCTGGATCTCGTCCATGAAGAGCAGCAGGCCGAACTCGTCGCACACCGCGCGCAGGCCCTTCAGGAAGTCGGTGTCGCCCACGCGGATGCCGCCCTCGCCCTGGATCGGCTCCACGCAGATGGCGGCCGTCTCGTCGGTGATGGCGGCCCGCACCTCGTTCAGGTTGCCGAAGGCGACCATGTCGAAGCCGTCGGTCACCGGCCCGAAGCCCTTCACCATCTTCTCCGCCTTCGAGGCGGCGATGGCCGAGGTGGTGCGGCCGTGGAAGTTCTGCTGGAAGGTGATGATGCGCCAGCGCTGCGGGTTGCCGGTCTCGTACTGGTACTTGCGGCAGACCTTGACCGAGCACTCCCACGCCTCGACGCCGGAGTTGGTGAAGAACACCGTGTCGGCGAAGGTGGCGTCGACGAGGCGCTGCGCCAGCGACTCCTGCCCCGCGACCCGGTACAGGTTGGAGGTGTGCCAGAGCTTCCGGCCCTGCTCGACCAGCGCGTTCACGAGGTGCGGGTGGGAATGGCCCAGCGCCACCACCGCCACGCCGGCGGCGAAGTCCAGGTATCGTCGCCCGGCCGTATCGAACAGATACGGGCCTTCACCACGCTCGAACACGACGTCGGCGCGGTTGTACACGGGCATGACGACCGGAATCACGGGACGCTCCCTCCAATAGGAGTGGGTCCGGCGGACCCCCTGGCCCGACGGAAAGCGGCCAATATCAAGAGATAGGCGGCCGATGTCAACGGCTTGGGCGAGGCCGGGGGCGCATGCCAGCGTTACAGGCGGCTTTACGCCTTCAGCTTGTACCCCGTGCGCAGCATGCGCAGGACCAGCCACCACAGGAACCCGTTGGTCGCCAGCATCACCACGACGCCCAGCGCCAGCGTGCCGTCGGACTGGCCGGTGAAGCCATAGCGGAAGCCGTCGATCATGTAGAAGAACGGGTCGAAGTGGGCGATCCACCAGAACACCGGCGGCAGGCTGGCCACCGAATAGAAGGTGCCGGACAGGAAGGCCAGCGGCGTCACCACGAAGTTGGTCACCGCGGCGATGTGGTCGAACTTCTCCGACCAGATGCCGCCCGCCAAACCCAGCAGCGACAGCAGCATCGACGCCATCAGCGCGTGGAAGATGACGAAGCCCGGGTGCGGCATGTGCAGCGGCGTGAAGGCCCAGATCGCCAGCCCGGTCACGAAGCCCACGCACAGGCCCCGCGTCACCCCGCCGCCGACGAAGCCCAGCGCCAGCTCGACCGGCGCCATGGGCGGCATCAGGATGTCGACGATGTTGCCCTGCACCTTGGCGATCACCACCGAGGACGAGGTGTTGGCGAAGGCGTTCTGCGTCATCGCCATCATGATCAGGCCGGGCGCCAGGAACTCCATGTACGGCACGTCGCCCACCATGCGCACGGCACCCCCCAGCGCCAGCGCGAAGACGGCGTAGAACAGCAGCGTGGTGACCACCGGCGCCCACACGGTCTGCTGGTGCACCTTGACGAAGCGCCGCACCTCGCGGGCGTAGAGCGTCCACAGCCCGATCCAGTTGACGGATCCGACGGCGCGCGGCATGGGAGGAAGGGGATGGGTCATCGTTTCGAGGATCTGCGGGGGATGGGCGACATTAGGCCTCACCGCCCGTTGGGGCAACCGTTGCCAAGGGAAAGCCTGCCATGACGGCCCGCCGTCCGCCCAAGCGCGTCACGCCGCAGTACCTGGAGAACGCGGCACTCCACTACCTGGAGCGCTTCGCCAGTTCGTCCGCCAACCTGCGGCGCGTGCTGATGCGCCGCGTCGACCGCTCGGTGCAGGAGCACGGCACCGACCGCGAGGAGGCGGCGCGGTGGGTGGACGACCTGCTGGCCCGCTACCAGCGCAGCGGCCTGCTGGATGATGCCGGCTACGCCCGCATGAAGGCGGAGAGCCTGCACCGCCGCGGCGCCTCCACCCGCGCCATCCGCGAGAAGCTGGCCGCCAAGGGCGTCGCGCGCGACGCCGTGGACGGTGCCCTGGACCGCGTGCGCGAGGATGTGGAGGGCGGCGACCTCGACCTTGCCGCCGCGCTGGCGCTGGCGAGGCGCCGCCGCCTGGGGCCGTACCGCGCGCCCGAGTCGCGCGCCGCGTTCCGCGACAAGGACCTCGCCGCGCTCGGCCGCGCCGGCTTCGCCTACGAGATCGCCCGGCGCGTGGTGGACGCGGAGGATCCGGCGGAGCTGGAGTAGACGCCCCAAATAGAAAAGGCCCGCCGCGCGGCTGCGCGGCAGGCTCATTTCCTTCGGAGACCGGCAAGCAGCTTACGCCGCGGCCTGCTTGTCCTGGGCCTTGGCGATGCGGCGCTTCAGGCGGCGCGCGTCCAGGCTCAGCACCGCGTCCTTGGCGTCGAGCAGGAAGGCGTCGAGGCCGCCCTTGTGCTCGATCGAGCGGATCGCGTTGGTCGAGAGGCGCAGGCGCACCATCTGGCCGAGCGCATCGCTCAGCAGGGAGGTTTCCTGCAGGTTGGGCTGGAAGCGGCGGCGGGTCTTGTTGTTGGCGTGCGAGACGTTGTTGCCAAACTGCGTGCCCTTGCCGGTCACGGAGCACCGACGAGCCATCGGTCTGTTCCTTTTTAACAAATGAATGCCGGTCTCGGGCAGCAGTCCGCCCGAAAGGAGGCCGCGTTATAGTCGAACAAGCGCGCGCCCGTCAAGGAAGGAGAATCCGGACGCGCGCCTGATCATCGGCCGATGCTTACCCGGCGGTCGCGGGCTTGGCGGCGGGCGCCGGAGTGGCTGCCGGAGCAGCGGCGACCGGGGCCGGAGCCGCCGGAGCAATGGCGGCCGGAGCCTTCGGGGCCTCGGCCTTCACCTCGACCTTGGGAGCCTCGGCCTTCGGCGCCGGGGCGGCGGGGGCCTTCGGGGCCTCGACCTTGGCTTCGACCTTGGGGGCTTCGACCTTGGGCGCTTCCGCCTTCGGCGCCTCGACCTTCACCTCAGTCTTCGGGGCGGCCTTCGGGGCCGCCTTCGGCGCCTCAACCTTCACGGCCGGCTTCGCCTCCGCCTTGGGGGCGGTGGCCTTCGGAGCGGTAGCCTTGGCGGCCGGCTTCGGGGCAGCGGCCTTCTTCGGCGCCGGAGTCGCGACGGGCGCCGCCTTCGGCGCTTCCGCCTTCACGGCCGGGGCCGGCTCGGCCTTCACCTCGGTCTTGGGGGCCGGGGCCTTGGGGGCGGCGGCCTTCGGCGCCTCCGCCTTCGGGGCGGCCTTCGGCGCGGCGGCGACCGGGGCGGTCACTTCGGCGACCAGCTTCTGCGACAGCTCGATGAACGCCTTCACGTCCTCGGCCACGCGGGCGGCGGTGGTGTCGAACAGCTGGCGCTGCAGCGCCACCAGGTCGGCCGGGCTGCGCACCTTGCGCAGGTCCTCGGCGGCCTTGGCGGTCTGGTTGAAGCCGGTGGTCAGGCCGTCGACCCAGCGGCGGTAGCCTTCCTGCACGACGTTGCCGACGCGGGCGGACCGGGCGGCGGCCGTCTCATAGAAGCCCTGGAAGCTGTCACTCATTGCGGTTTCTCCCCGAAACGCGAGTTTGAACGGAGGCGCCCTGCGGCGGCGGGCGCAAGGCCCGGAGGCGCTGCGCAGGACCGGCGGCGGGCCCGAAGGCACACGGCCACCCCGGCGAAACCCGGTTTCGCCGCCTATAATTTACACAAAGGAATGCTGCGGTGCAACAAATTCGCCGCAGTGCGGTATAGAGCGCGGTATAGGGCGCGGTGCGCCCCGTCCCTCAATCCCTCGCCGCCACCTCGCGCCCCAGGAAATGCCCCAGCAGCGTGCGCGCGGCCGCCGTGGGGATCAGGCCGCCGCTGGTGACGCGGGCCTCCAGGTCGGGCAGTTCGGCGCGCACCTGCGGGTTGGCGCGGAAGGCGTCGATCAGCGTCTCGCGGATCTCGCTCCACAGCCAGGCGCGCGCCTGCTCGGCGCGGCGCGTGGCGCGGGCACCGCTCCTCTCCATGGTGTCGCGGTGCGTGCCGATGGTGTCCCACACCGCGTCGATGCCGCGCTTCTCGAAGGCGGAGCAGCTCAGCACCGGCACCCGCCAGTCGGCACCATGGCGCAGCAGCGTCACCGCGTGGCGGTAGTCGGCCACCGTGTG
>Ga0196976_1001116_pt1 | contig 13257 bp, 12 predicted proteins | sample S3v_513CmetaG_FD_148644 | JGI IMG/M metagenome (GOLD analysis project Ga0196976, IMG submission 148644) | Soil microbial communities from Anza Borrego desert, Southern California, United States - S3+v_5-13C | ecosystem: Environmental > Terrestrial > Soil > Desert | place: USA: California...
TGCTCGTCGATAAACTGGACGTTCTGCCGGAGATCAGAACTGACCGCTTTGCCCACGAAGCACCTTCTTTCCCCCGCTGCCCAAACGGTTTGCCTACAGTTTTACCTTCGGGCTGCCCATATAATCGCCTGACATGGTAAGGTTAAGTGCAGAGACCTTTCTCTGGAGATGATGGGCATGGAGGAGAGAGTATGCTGATGCCCGTGCCGCCCCGCCGGGGCCGGCCTGAGAAGCCTTACGAGCCGCCCGCCTGGGCCTGGCGGGCGGCGGCTCTAGCCACCGGCGCATGCGCCATCGCCGCCCTCACTTGCCTCGCCGCCGGGCTCGACACCCGCCTGGGCGGCTTCCTCGACTGGCTCCTGACCTTCCTGGTCGGCGCAGTCCTGGCCGTGGTCACAACCGCCCTGGTCGCGGGGCTCCTGGCCCTGCTCCGCCGAACGCACGCGCTCTGGGCCGCCCTGATCGTGGGCGCCCTGGCAGCCGTTCTTGGTGCATTTTACCTGGCCGGAACCGCGCGTGAGGCCCTAGGCCTGCCAGCCACCGGGTGGCCTCGAACTGCCCCGAGCGCCCCGTCGCCGGCTGTCGCCGTGTCCGGGGCAAAGGCCGAAACGGCGCCGCCGCCCATCGCGGCGCCCAGCCCCGCCGATCCCGGCCCGTATGAAGTCCGCACCCTGACCTACGGCCCCGGCGCCCGGGTCGCCCTGACCACCGCCCCTGTCGATGCCACGTCCCTGGTTGCCGGGTGGAACGGACTCCGTTCCTGGTACTGGGGCTTCGGGCCGGACAAGCTACCCGTGGGCGGCCAGGTCTGGTATCCGGCCGGCGAGGGGCCGTTCCCCCTGGTCCTGATGGTTGACACCCATGCCGGCCTCGGCGAACTGCTGGCCAGTCGGGGCTACATCGCCGCTGCTGTCGACCAGGCGTTCCTGAACGGCGAAACCGCCGCCCGGGCCTGGCTCCTGCTGCAGCACCTGGAGGCGTGGCAGCGCTGGAACGCCACCGTGGGCACCCAGTTCTACCGGCGGGTCGACATGGGGAGCATCGCCCTGGTCGGACAGGGCCACGGCGGGGATGCTGCTTACCTGGCGGCAGTCCTCAACGAGCTTCCCTACTGGCCCGAGAACGCCGCCGTATCCCTTGGCTTTCGTTTTCACATCAAGGCGGTCGCCGCCATCGGCCCGACGGATGGCCGGGGGCAGGAGCAGATTCCGCCGCTGAACGGCGTCAGCTACCTGGCGCTGCAGTGCGCACGGCAGTACCAGCGGGTTCGCCTGCCCGAGGCGGGAGAGGCGTTCAAGGCCGCTGTCATCGCCGGTCCCGGCCTGGCGCCCGCTGAACAGCAGCGAATCGCCGGGGTATACCTCTCCGCATTCATGGACAGCGTGCTGCGGCGCGGCAACCGTATCTACCGGCCCCTTTTCCAGGACCCAAGAGCCGGGGCCTCATGGCTGCCCGCCGCCGCCATCGCCTCGCAGTACGCGGACAGCGCTTTCCGGCCGGTCAGCACCTTCGACGAGGACCTGGATTTGCTGACGACCACCGTCCCGGGCGGCGCCCAGCGGGGAGAGCACTTCCGCCTCTGGCGGGAACAGCCTGCCGACCCTGGCTCGGCCCTCTACCTGGCCTGGCAATGGCAGGGCGATGCCGGCATGCCCGCGTACACCATAGCGCTCCCGGAGCACCTGACCAAGTCCTGGGGCCTGGACCGCCAATCAGCGCTTTCCTTTGCCCTGGCCGACGCCCGGGAGCCGCACAGCGAGCCAGGCCGCAAGCCCCTGGACCTGACGGTGGAGCTCCTCGCCGCCGACGGCACCGCCGCCGGCCTGCCGCTAAGCCACTGGGCGGCCATTCCGGTCCGGCAGGGCGGGCCTGCCCCGGTCTTTCAGACCTACACGCTCCCCCTGGCCGACTTTGCCGCCGGCGCACAGTTTGATCCCGCCCGGGTACAAGCAATCCGCCTGCGCTTCGACCGTGTGGCTGCCGGGGCAGTCCTGATAGATGATGTAGGCTTCAACCAGTAACCGCAACATAGTCAACGGAGGGACGTTTCTTATGCCGACCCTGGATCTGAACCGCCACGAGAATCTCATGCCCGTCGCCGCATTCCTGCTGGGCCAGATCGACTTCGGCCGCAGCCGCCTGCTCGCCTCGTTCAAGGAGATGACGCCCGAACAGCTCGCCAAAACCCCCGCCGGCTTTGGCAACTCCATCGCCACCCTGGTGCTCCACATCGCGACCACCGAAGTCGGCTTCGCCCACGCAATCATGGGCAAGCCCGTGCCGGAGGCACTGGCCGCTGAGTTCCCGAAGCACATGCCGGCCACGCCCCTGCCCGCCATGGCGGCGGGCGCCACCGCCCAGGACCTGACCGCCAAGCTCGAGAAGAGCCGGGCCCTGCTGGCGGAGGCACTCGGCACGCTTACCCTCGCTGACCTGACCCGGGAACTGCCCCTGGGGCCTGACCGCTCCGCCACCGTGCAGTGGCTGATTGGCATCCTGCCCGGCCACCAGAACCTGCACCTCGGCCATATTCAGATGATCCTCAAGCATCTGTAAGATCAGCGCCCCGGGAGGTCGACTCTCGGGGCTTTTTCGGCAGGAGTTTCTTTCCGACAGGCGAAGAAACCGGATGTAGAGTGTTCCTGAAAGGAGCAAGGCAATGGGCGACATCTTTGAAACCATGGTCGAGTTCTTCAACCGGGAAGAGTGGACGTACGACCAAATTCCCGACCAGCCAATTTTGCGGCTTGGCATGAACGGCAAGAACGGCAAATGGGTCGGCTACGCCCAGGCCAGGGAAGCGCAAGACCAGTTCGTCTTCTATTCGGTCCTGCCTACGACCGCACCGGAGGATAAGCGCCACCAGATGGCCGAGCTGCTCACCCGCTTCAACTACGGCCTGGTCGTCGGCAACTGGGAAATGGACTACCGCGACGGCGAGATTCGCTACAAGACCAGCATCGACGTCGAAGGGGACCGGCTTACCACCGCGCTGGTGCGCAACGTCGTCTTCCTCAACCTGCAGATGATGGACCGCACCCTCCCGGCGATCATGGGCGTCATGTATGGCGGCATCTCCATTGATGTGGCCCTGCGCCAGGTCGAAGACCAGGGGGGCCTGCCGTCGTGATGATCATCCAAACCTGCGAGATTACGACACTGTAAAGCAAGAGCCCGCACTGCCTTGACTGAAAGGCAATGCGGGCTCGGTCTGTCTTAGCCTGCGTTCTTCAGCTCTACCTTGGAGTCCGAGTAGTAGCCAATCTCGATATCCTCCGTGAACTGACGGGTGGTGGAGAGGCCGGCAGCCTGCATGACGCTGGTGATGCTGAAATCCCAGAAATGATGATCCTTATACGTAGGGTTGTAGTTGACGGCGGTGGAACCGATCAGGTACGCCTTGTAGACAATCCTGACCTTCATGACGCCCCTGCTGGCCGTAAGCTGGGCCTTCACGGACTCGCTGGGCTCCAGTTTCACGGTGACTCCCGAAGTGGAGCCAACGGTCACGCTGGTGCTCTCCGAGCCGCCCTGTCCCCAGGAATGGCTGTACGACAGCGAAGTCTCGCCACCGCCGCCGGCGCCCAGGAAGCTCACATTATACGTAAACTTCTGACCCACTTCGACGGTGTCGGTTTCGGACCAGTGGCTCTCCGTCGTATCGGTTACCTGGTCGGAAATGGCGGCGTCAAAGGTCGCCTCCTTGCTGCTGTTGTTGGTGAATGTCTTGCTGGCCACAATTACCGGCTCTGACGTAATGCCCGTGATCGTGGCGCTCTGGACCACCAGGACGGTCTGGACTTCTGCCCAGTTGTAGGTCTTGTACAGGTCGTCCCACGGGGTGGGGCTATGGAGGTAGGCATCGTTGGGGTTCTTCCCGTAATACTTGCCCACGGCATTTTTCAGAGCGGCATCCTGAATCCCAAACGTTTTTCGCTCTGTGTCAGTGATGACATGCTGGACGCTCCCGGTAGCCTGTACGCTCGACGACGCTGCATCTGCACCGGCTTTGATCGTAATCTCAATACCCATGGTCGGTCCCCTTTCGTCTCCTGGTTAGCCTGTGAAGCGGGCCTCTTTATCGTTCAACAAATATCTATCGTTATCCTTTACATACTCTAAATTATTTGATATTGCTTCGATTGCCGATCGATCCATAAGTCCGTTGAGGTTTGTGTAAACTCTCTGAGGTATGGTTAAAAACATGGAACGTGTATTGATCATTGAAGATGACATGGCGCTGGCCGAGTTGATGGCGCTTTACCTGAAGGACGCGGGCTTTGAGGTCCACATGGCTGCCACGGGGCCGGAAGGGGTGAACAAGGCCGCAGAAATGTGGCCCCACCTGGTGGTGCTGGACCTGATGCTGCCCGGCATTGACGGCTGGGAAGTCTGCCGGCACATCCGGCGGATGAGCCGCGTGCCGATTCTGATGGTGACCGCCCGGGGCGAAGAAGAGGACCGCATTCGCGGCTTTGAAGAAGGGGCGGACGACTACGTCGTCAAGCCTTTCCTGCCGCGCGAACTGGTGGCGCGTGTGAAGGCCCACATCCGCCGGGCAAAGGAACCGCCCCTGGCCCAGGGGCGGGAACGGCTTGACTACGCCGGTTTCAGCCTCAACCGCGACGGCTTTACCCTGCACGTGCAGGGGCGCCCCGTGGAACTGACGCCCAAGGAGTTTGAACTCCTGTGGCTGCTGGCCGCCAACCCGGGTCGGGCCTTTCCCCGGGACATGCTCCTGGAGCGGGTCTGGGGTTTTGACACCGGCGATGCCCGCACCCTGGAAGTCCACATCTCCCGCCTGCGGGAGAAAATGGGCCCCGCCAAGGGCTGCATCAAAACGGTCTGGGGGGTCGGCTACAAGTTTGAGGCGGTGAATCCATGACCATCTTCCGCAAACTGTATGCCACCTATTTGCTCGTTGCCCTGCTGGCCCTGATCATCAGCGGCACCTTTGCCGGGTATCTGGCCTGGCACGCGGCGGGCCCTTCCCAGTTTGAGCAGTTAGAGACCTACGGCCACGAGTTGGCACGCCTGCTCGATGAGAAGGAGTGGGCGAGCGCTGACCTGGCTGCCGTCCAGTCGACGGCAGATATCCTCGACCGGGGCAACACCGCGCACGTTTTCCTGATCGACAGGGAAGGCGTGATCCGCCTGGCCTCGCCCAGTGTGAAGACCCAACTGGGTCGCAGCTTCCCCATGGAAGAGATGCGCAATGCGTTCCGCGACCGTCCAGGCACGCGCTGGAACCGGCCACATCCTGACAGCGACGGAGACGTGACGCGCGGGCCTTCCATCGCCGTGCCGGTCTTCCGGGGGGGCCAGGTAGCGGGGACCGTTCTGCTCCGACCGGCCCTGGCGCCGGTCCAGCGCATCCGCTACTCGCTGATCCGGTTTACGCTGTACGGCGCCCTGGCCTCGGCACTGGCTCTGGCCCTCGTCAGTTTTGTGCTCTCCCGGCGGCTCGCCCGCCCCATCGAACAGATCAGCGGGGCCGTGCGGCGGGTCGCCCAGGGCGATTTCACCTCGCGGGTGGACTGGCACTCCAGCGACGAGGTGGGGCGCCTGGCTACGGCCTTCAACCACATGGCCGGTGAACTGGCGCTGCTGGAGACGGCCCGCAAGGAACTGATCGCCAACGTCTCCCACGAGTTGAAAGGCCCCCTGGCCCGGGTTGCGGGCTATCTGGAAGCGATCAACGACGGCGTGGGCGGCGAGGCGGCCCGGCAGCAGCACTTCGAAATCGTCCGGCGGGAAGTCTCGCGGCTGACCCGGCTGGTCAACGACCTGCTGGATTACTCCCGCCTGGAAGTCGGGCGGCTGAAGCTGCATCCGTTCCCGTGCGACCTTGCGCCCAACCTGCAAAAGGCGGTGCAGGTCTTCCAGGGCCCGGCCGCCGAGGCCGCCATCGACCTGGTCATGGAAGTGCCGGGCATGCTGCCCATCGTCGACTGCGAGCCGGAGCGCATTGAGCAGGTGCTTGTCAACCTGCTGGAGAACGCCTTCGCCTTCACGCCCCGGGGAGGCCGGGTGACGGTGACAACCGCCGAGTCCGAGGGCTGCCTTGAAGTCTCGGTGACCGACACCGGTCCGGGCATCCCCAACGAAGAACTGGGCCGCATATTCGACCGCTTCTACAAGCTCGATCCGGCCCGAACCCCGGACCGCCGGGGCTTTGGCCTCGGCCTGACCATCGTCAGGCAGTTGGTCGAACTGCACGGCGGTCAGGTCTTCGCCACATCCGAGGTCGGGCAGGGGTCCCGGTTCGGGTTCCGACTGCCCCTGGCGACGCCTAACGAAACCGGGCTTTTTTGAAACCCACGCCCCGCCTGTTGGCGTCAATGACAGCGAGGTGATCCTGATGCGCATCATGTTTGCCCTTGCGATTATGCTTTCCTTCACGACCATGGTCGCGTGCAGTAGCGGCGGGCGTAACGGGGGCATGCCCACGGAGAAGCCCCTGGTCAGCGGAACCGTCACCAAGCTAGGCACAGCGGGCTTCCTGGTCGAGGAGAACCCCGCACAGCAATCGGGGGACACCAAATGCTGGGCCGCGGTCACGGAAAAGACCGCCGTCTACCGGCAAGCCGGCAAACTGGTTGAAAAGGCCGACCCCGGCGATATCGCTGTGGGACAGACCGTGAGCGTCTGGGCCACCGGTCCGATTCGCGAAAGCTACCCCTGCCAGTCCACCGCCGGCACCGTGCTGATTCTGGGTCAGTAGTGCGTCCTGTCCGCGGGGCATGTCTCATAGACTACCCCGTATGGAGTCTTGGGACGGGAGGCGAAGGCGGCATGCACGATCGGGTGCGGATGCGACTGCTGGGACTGCTGATGGTGGCGGGCCTGATCTTTCTCGGGCTGGCGGCACGGCTTGTCTACCTGGGAACGGCCGGCGTTGAACAGATGGCGGCGGCTAACGGGCTGGAAGTGGAGACCTTTCACCAGTACCCGCCGCTGATGCAAGCCGGCGCCGCCCCGCGGCCCCGGCAGGTGCGGGTGCCCGCCCTGACCGGACGCACTTTCGCCCAGGCCGGCGAAACCCTGGTGGGCACCGGCCTGCTGATTGAAGGCAAGGGCGATGTACACGGCAGGGTCATCCGCCAGGACCCGGCGGCAGGGCGCTCGGTGCCTGAAGGGACAGCCATAAAAGTCTGGCTGGAGCAGTGAAGGAGAGGGGCAACTTTGCTCCTCTCCTGTTGTTTCTTGTCGATTATGAACGCATGGTTGAGGGTTTTGTAGGATTCAAGTGATACGGTGATACCCGTACAGGTCAAAGTGGAGGGAAATCACCGTATGCGTAAAAAGATGATCGCCGCCGTCGTTATCGCTGCCGCTGTGGCGGGTGGTGGCTGGTGGTACCAGAGCCGGAGCGCCAGTGCTGCAGCGAATAAGAACCAGCCCCGGTACATCATGGCGCAGGTCAAGAAGGGCGACATCAAATCGACCATCTCCGGGTCGGGTCCCATCGCGTCGGTCAACGGCGTCTCCGTCAAAGCGAACCAGACCGGCACGGTCGCGCAGATTCTCGCCCAGGACGGCGACCGGGTCAAGAAGGATCAGGTGATCATGGTCCTGTCGAACCCCACGCTGCAGGCCAGCTACCAGCAGGCCCAGGTCGACATGCAGAACAGCATCACCAACCTGGACAACCTCCTCAATCCGCAGAGCACAGCCGTCAAGGCGCAGCAACTGAAGGTCGAGAACGCCCGCCTTACCCTGGAACAGCGGCAGCAGGACGTAACCAACCTGAGCGTGCTTGCCCCGGTGGCCGGCGTGGTCGCCTCCGTGAACGCCACGGAAGGCTCTACGGTCGCTGCGAACGCACTGCTCTACACAATCTTTGACGACACCAGCCTGGACTTTGTCGCCGGGCTCCCGCAGGAGGCAGCGGCATTTGTAAAGGCCGGTGGCAGCGCAACGGTGACATTGGCCGGTTTCGGCCAGGTCACGGGCACCGTCGCCACATCCGGCGCCGGCGCAACGCCTGGCAGCGGCAACCGGGATGCAACCGTCCCTATCACCGTGGTTCTGCCGGCCACAGCCGGCGTCCGGGCCGGTATGGTGGGCAGCGCCACCTTTGACGTGCCGGGCGCCACCTTCGTGGTGCAGGGCACGGGTTCCATCAAGAATAACGTGACCGAAGTGCGCACCAAGGTGGCCGGTACGGTGGACCAACTGGCCGTTGCGGAAGGCGACCGGGTCACCGCCGGGCAACTGGTGGCCAGGCTCTCCAGCGACAGCTTGCAGCTGCAGCTGAAGCAGGCGCAGAACGACGTGGCGACGCAGGAACAGAACCTGCTCAACCTCATCGACCCCACCCAGGACCCCAGCGGCGATGCCCGCACGCTCCAGCAGAAGGTGGACCAGAACCGGATCACCCTGGCCAGCCGTCAGTCCGATATCGATGATCTGATGGTCAAGGCCCCCGCCGATGGCCAAGTCTCCTCGCTGACCCCCCGGGTCGGCGATAAGATCACCAATAACCAGGCGCTCTTCCGGGTGGCTGATTACGCCGCCGTCCAGGTGACCATCTCCGTGGACGAGCTGGACATCGCAAAGGTGAGGGTCGGACAGACCGCCAACCTCACGCTGGATGCCCTGCCCGGGCAGCAGTTCAAGGGCAAGGTCTCCAAGATCAACCCCGAAGGCATCTTCAAGAACGACATTGCCACCTTTGAAGTGACCGTCGCCATCGAGAATCCCAAGGGGCTGATGGCCGGCATGAACTCCACCGTCAATGTCGAAGTTGAGAACAAGCCCGGCGTACTCTGGTTGCCTGCCCAGGCGGTCACGGTCCGCCAGGGGAAGGCCTACGTCCAGGTGCTGAACGAAACGAAGGAAGTCGTTCAGAAGGAAGTGCAGGTCGGTCTGCGCACTACGCAGCAGGTCGAGGTGACTGGTGGTCTGAACGAGAACGAAGAAGTGATCCAGACCATCATCAAGGCCACCACCACCGGCGGCTTCCCCGGGATGGGCGGCGGCATGGGCGGGGGCACGCAGGCCGTTCCTGCCGGTGGTGCCGGCAACCAGCGGCCGGCCGGCACCGGCACCAACCCGCAGACCGGGAGGTAGCGCAGCATGATCAGCATCCGCAATATGAAGAAACTCTACGGCACCGGCGATACCCAGGTCAAAGCCCTGGCTGGCGTAAACCTGGAGGTTGCCGAGGGCGAAATGGTGGCCATCATGGGTCCGTCCGGCTCGGGCAAATCGACCCTGATGAACATGATCGGCTGCCTGGACCGCCCCACCGACGGCGAGTACTACCTGGCCGGCAAGGAGGTCAGCAAGGTCGACGACAACGACCGGGCAGACGTCCGCAACCAGCATATCGGCTTCATTTTCCAGGGCTTCAACCTGCTCTCCAAGCTGACCGCCCTGCAGAATGTCGAAACACCCCTGGTCTACCGTGGCGTCAGCGTGACGAAACGGCGCCAGCAGGCACTGGCTGCCCTGGAGCGGGTAGGCCTGGGCGGCCGGGGACATCACCGGCCCAACCAGCTTTCCGGCGGTCAGCAGCAGCGCGTGGCCATCGCCCGGGCGATTGCCTCGCAGCCATCGATTCTGCTGGGCGACGAGCCCACGGGCGCCCTGGATTCCCGTACGGGCCAGGAAGTCCTGGCGCTCTTCCAGGACCTGAACAAGGAAGGCCGCACCATCGTCCTGGTCACCCACGACGAGCGGGTGGCAGCGCACTGCCGGCGGGTTGTCCGTCTCAGCGACGGCCTGATTATCTCCGATGAGATCAATCACGGCCAGCTGGACGCCTGGGCTGAACTGGCGAAACTGACCGGCGCCGCCAGGGAGGTGGCCGACTGATGTTCACCCTGATCGAGTCCCTGCGGACCGCATGGCTCGGCATTGCCGGCAACAAGCTGCGGACCTTTTTGACCATGCTGGGCGTCATCATCGGCGTGGCCGCAGTCATCGCCCTGGTCTCGGTGGGTCAGGGCGCCCAGGCGCAGGCCAAAACCCAGATTCAGGCGCTGGGCTCCAACCTGATCACCATCGCCCCGCGGGGCAACGGCTACCGCATCGAAGAGAAGGACCTGGCGGAACTGCGCATGCAGGTGCCGGATATTCTCTACTACCTGCCGACCGTCTCCGCCCAGCAGCAGACCGTCAAGGGTGGCACCGGCGGCGAGTCCTACACGGTCAATATCGAAGGAACTTCGGCGGACTACCCGACCGTGCGCGAGCGCGGCGTGACCAACGGGGCTTTCTTTACCGAGCAGGATGTGACGACTCGGCGCCGGGTGGCCGTGCTGGGCACGACCACGGTGGAAAAGGTCTTTGGGCCGGGCGCCAACCCCCTGAACCAGCAGATTCGCCTGCTGGGCCAGACCTTTACGGTCGTGGGCGTGGCGGAGCCCAAGGGGACCGGCTTCGGCGGCCAGGACCAGGATGACCTGATTCTGGTGCCCTACACTGCCCTGCAGCGGCTCCTGGGCTTCAACCGCATCCCGATGCTGACCGTGAAGACTTCGCCCACCGCCGATTCCACTGTGGTGGTCCAGCAACTGACCGACTACTTCGTCGGCAAGTTCCGCAATGCGGACTCGATTCGGGTGCAGAGCCAGGACCAACTGCTCGAGACCGTCGGCAGCGTCACGCAGATCTTTACCCTGTTGCTGGGCGCCATCGCCTCGATTTCGCTGGCGGTAGGCGGCATCGGCATCATGAACATCATGCTGGTCTCCGTCTCCGAGCGGACCCGCGAGATCGGCATCCGCAAGGCGATTGGCGCCAAGAAGCGCCACGTGCTGCTCCAGTTCCTGATCGAGGCGCTAATCCTCTCGGGCTCGGGCGGCGTCATTGGCATCCTGGTGGGCGCCCTGGGCGCCAAGGGCATCTCGATGGCGCTTGACTTTCCCGCCCTGGTCACCAGTTCGTCGGTGATGCTCTCCTTCGGCTTCTCGATGTTCGTAGGTGTTGTCTTCGGGTTCTATCCCGCCCTGCGTGCCTCCAACCTCGACCCGATCGAAGCGCTCCGGCGAGACTAAAATGTTAGCGGCAGCACCTTGGCATAGGGTGCTGCCGCTTTATTATTCTCCTGTTGGAGAGGACTGCCACAACTGGTGCATCTCGTCGCAGCGCTCCAGCAACTCGTCAAGCTTCCCTTCGTCCACGACATGGCCGTCTTTCAGCACGATGATGTGGTCCGCCCGGCGCAGGGCGGCATGGCGGTGGGAGACGACCAGGCAGGTGACTTCCGGTCGCTCAAAGACTCGCTCCCAGAGGGTGCGCTCCGTCTCCACGTCCAGGGCGCTGGAGAGATCGTCAAAGACTAGCAGCTCCGGCTCCCGCACGAACATGCGGGCCGCAGCGGTGCGCTGAATCTGCCCGCCCGACAGCCGGACGCCCCGGGAGCCGACCACGGTCTGCAGGCCGTGCTCCATGCCCGCCAGGTCCTGCTCCATCACGGCGGAGCGGACAGCGCCGGGAACGTTGGCCCGGGCCTCAGGCAGGCCCATGAGAATGTTGCCGCCGAGGGTATCGCTGAAGAGCAGGGGTATCTGCGGGGTGGCTGCACAGCGGGGTGGCACGAACCAGGTGGCGGGGTCAGCGACCCGGCGGCCGTTCCAGCGCACTTCGCCGGCCTGGGCGGGCAGCAGGCCCGTCAGGGCCCGGAGCAGTGTGGTCTTGCCGGCGCCTATGCGCCCGACAACCACGGTAAAGCTGCCCCGGCGCAACCGCAGGTCGATTCCCTCCACGCCGCGCCCCGACTCGGGGTAGCGGAAGGTCAACCCGGAGACGGTCAGCTCCTGCAACTCCTCCGTCACGCTGACAGGCGCCGCCGGTGCGGGCAGCGGCCCCCGCAGGGGCAGGGGGACGTGCCGGACCAGGCGCTCCGGCGGGGCGCCCTGCAGCAGGGCGTTCATGCGGTCGAAGGAGACGCCGGTCTGCTTGTAATGGGCCAGCCAGCGCCCCACGAACTGCGTGAAGTCGGAGACGAAAGTCAGGTAGTAGGCGAAGAGGGCGAAGTCGCCCACCGTGAAGCTGCCCGCCTCCATCGACCGGGCGGAAAGGAGCAGGACCAGGCCTGTGCCCAGGGCGGCGGTGTTGCTGGAGACCGATTCGAGAATCAAGTTGAGCAGCCGGTCACGCAGCGTCGTTCGGCGGCGCTGTTCATTGAGGCGGCGGAAATGGCCGATCATCCGGTCTTCGGCGCCGGCGACCTGAATTGCCTGGACGGCGCCAAACATTTCGGTAATCAGCCCGGTCACCCGGGCCGTCGCCTCCCGGCTGACCCGACGATTCTGCTGCAGCCGGCTGCCCGCCACGCGGGTCACCACGACCACGCCCACCAGGGGCAGGAAGACCAGCGCCGTCATGCGGGCGTTGATCATCAGCAGCGTAAAGAGGGCTGACGCACAGAACGTGACCATGCCCATGACATCCAGAAGCCAGTCGGCGGCGTCCTCCGCCTGCATCACGTCGTCGCGGAAGCGGGAGAGCGATTCGCCCGGGGCCTCGGGCAGCGCTGCGGCGCCGGGCATCTCCAAAATCCGCTCCAGCATGTTGCGCTGCAGCAGCCCGGCCATGTAACTGCGGCTCGTGATCGATGTGAACATACCCATCCAGATGACGGCGCAGCGGCCCAGGGTCACCGCCACCAGCATGGCGATGATCGTCCAGACCGTAAACCCGGCCGCGCCGGCACCGGTCAGCCGGTCGAAGAAGAGTCGGGTGATCAGGCCCGGCAGCATGGGCGACGTGTGCACGCCGATCCACAGGATCACGTTGACCAGGTAGAGCCACCGCCGGTACGTGATCAGGCTCCACATATAACGCCAGGTGCTCATCAGGCCAGCACCTCCTCAAGTCCGGTGCGCAGCAGCCGGGCGAAACGGGAATCCGCATCCGCCGCCAACTGCTCACGGGCGCCGTGCTCCAGGAGCCGGCCATCTTCCAGTATCAGAATCGTATCCGCCCGTTGGACCGTCGCCAGCCGGTGGGCGATGATGATGCCCGTACGGCCCGTCATCAGCCGGTCCACCGCCCGCTCCACCAGGGCCTCGGTGGCCGGGTCCAGACGCGAGGAGGCTTCGTCCAGGATCACCAGCCCGGGATCGGCCAGGAAGACGCGGGCAAAGGCGAGCAGTTGGGCCTCACCGGCCGAAAGGCCGCCGCCCCCTGAATCCAGGAGCGTATCGAGGCCGGACGGCAGCGACCGGACCCATTGGCCCAGCCCCAGGTCATCCAGCACGGCCAATATCCGGCCATCGGCGATGGCCGGATCGAAGAAAGTCA
>Ga0196976_1001117_pt1 | contig 13240 bp, 7 predicted proteins | sample S3v_513CmetaG_FD_148644 | JGI IMG/M metagenome (GOLD analysis project Ga0196976, IMG submission 148644) | Soil microbial communities from Anza Borrego desert, Southern California, United States - S3+v_5-13C | ecosystem: Environmental > Terrestrial > Soil > Desert | place: USA: California...
TGAAGATGAAAAACACGATGCGATGGGCCATGGGCGCCGACCCCATCACCCATCTCGGCCACGAATACTACGACTGAGGGGCAGGATTGTCCGAGCACGTCCCGGAAGAAGTCCCGATCCCCTTCGTCTACCGCTACAACCTCCCCGAGGCCGCGCAGCGGCTCTTCCAGTCCGTGTACCGCGAGACCCTGCAGCAGAATGGCTCGCGCCGGGACGACGCGGTCGCGCGGCAACGCGCGATCGCGGCGGTGAAGGAAAGGTTCGCGCGGGATGGGTTCGGGATGTGGAGGGAAAAGGAGCGGTAAAAACCTCCGCAAACGCATCGCGACCGCCGCGTCCCCCACATCGATCGGCATTTGGTGTCATTGCAGAACGTGAAGTGGCATATGGCCGCGGAAGCCGGCTTATCCTAGAATTTCCCTACACCACAAACCTGATTGCTCAGCAAGCGCCTCGGGGAGCCAGATCCATGTCAATTGTTCCCTCCGACGATCACCTTCGTCTCAGCCGGCTCGAGCGTCTGTCGCAACTCACCGGCGACATGATGCGCAACCTTGGGACGATGCAGCTCGACGATCACCTCAAGCGCATTGCCGAGGCGGCGCTGGAGGTCCTTGAGGCGGAGACGTGCAGCATCCTTCTCGTCAAGGACAAGGATGACCGCACTCATGGAAAGGAACTGATCCTCAAGGCGACCGCCGGCAGCGTGAGCCGTCCCGTGCGTATCGGTCACACGTTTCCAATCGAGAGCAGGCGGGGCGGGGGCCTGACCAGCCACATCGCTGCTGCCGGAAATCTGTTCAGAGAACACGGCAACGACTTAAAACAGCATTTCGCGGTCGCGCATGGCGCAGAGCTCGAATCATGCTACTCACTGATCGCACTTCCGCTCAAGAAGACAGTTGGTGCAAAAGAAGAGCTCGTCGGCCTGCTCCGCGCGGACAACAAAAAAAACGCCAAGGGGAAGATCCTGACCGACCGCGGCTTCGGGCCGGTTGATGAGTGGCTCATCAAGCTTTTCGGCGATGCGGCGGTTGTGGCGATCGAGAATGCCGAATGGGTTCACTACCGGAAGAACCTGATCAGCAGTTGCCCGAGTGGAATCATCGCCGTCGACCGCGACGGCAAAGTGACCGAGTACAACGAGCGTGCGGGAGAGATCCTGGGTAAGACGAAGGACATGGTCCTGCACAAGCCCGTGGCGGATCTGTACTTCGAACCGAGCGAGCCACGCAAGATCGGGAGCCTGCTCCACAAGAGGAAAGGCCGCGTCATCAACTATGTGACGTCGGTTCGCGGACCCGGTGGCGAAGCAATTCCCATCCGCCATTCCGCTACGTGGCTGTGGTCCGGCGACCAGAGGATCGGCAGCGTCGGCTACTTCGAGGATCTGCGGGAGCAGCAACGGCACGAGCGCCGCGAAAAACTGCTGCAGGTCATCAACGACATCGCCAAGGCGAACAACCTTCGCGACGGATTACAGCAGTTCGTCGAAACGATGTCCGTGCTCCTCGACCGCACGTATTGTGCGGTGCTGCTTGCCGACGACCGCAACCGCTTTCTCACGCTGGTCGCCGCGAGCCGCGCCGACCGGCCTGCGTGGCGCCCTCCGTCGGACGCACGGCTGCTCATCGACTCATGGCCCGGCGTTCGCCAGCTCCTCGCTGAAACTTCGCCGACGGAACGCACGTGGGAAGACGAACAGTTCCGTGCCGCGCTGCGCGCCCTCTCGAAGCTGATGGCGTTCGACGTGCCGATGCGGACCCTCCGCGTCGTACCGTTGCGGATCGAAGACCGTGTCATCGCCCAGATCCATCTCGGTGAGCGCCGCGCGGAAGGGCGCGCCGCGTTCGACCTGGAAGAGGAACAGCAGCTTATCGACACAATCGCGGCGCAGATGGCCGTTCTCACCGATCGCCTCCGGCTGGTCGATCAGACCGAACAGCGAGAGAAGCGACTGACGAAACTCACCTCTCTGATTCCCGCGTTGCGCGCGGAAGCGGGGACGAAGGCGTTGCTCAGAGACGTCGCGCGTCTCGCGGCCGAGTTGGTCGACTACGAGATCGGCGGCGTCTTCGTGCGCAACGTCGAGACGAACCGGTTCGAACTGTCGAGCGTCGAGGGACTGCCGCTTGCCTCGATCGGAATGCAGGCCGAGGATGGGTGTCCGATCCTGGAGGCGGCGAATGCGAAGGCAACGATCGAGGAGTCGTCGTTCTCGATTACGGCAGAAGGACCGGAGAGAATCGACCTGGCACAGGTGTACGCCGTCCCGATGCGCCCGGCGAGTGGCGACGTCGAAGCGGTGCTGTTCGTGGCGAACAAGGAGACGCGCGACGGCCTCGACACCATCGATCGCAACATGCTCGAACGCTTCGCCGTCCACGCCGCCGCGGCGCTGCGGACCTCGCGGCATCTGCACGACAACCAGAGACTTGCCGGGCGGCTGGAGATCCTCCACCTGTTCAGCGACTACATCCTGCAAAGCACCGACGAGGACGAGATGTACCACGCGTTCCTCACCGGCGTAACGGCAAGTTACGGTCTCCGCTTCAATCGCGCGTTCCTGCTTCTTGCCGACGATCTCGGCAAGCGCCTGGAAGGAGCGCGCGGCATTGGCGAGATCGAAGGGGCGCGCGCGCACGAGGCGTGGCATGGCGACGACACGACGAACCTCAGCGACTTCCGTAGCTACCTCGAACTGCTGAAGGCGGGTCGGGTCCAGCTTTCGACGGTCGACAAGCTGATCAAGGGCGTCTGGTTCGCGCTCGATAACGACGACATTTTCGTCGAGGTCATGAAGACTAAACACGTTCGAGTCGTGCCGCAGGAGGAGATCCCCCGGCTGCCCGAGCTCTTTCTCAATCGCTTCAATCCCACGTCCCAGCTGGTGATCGTGCCGCTCGTCGGCCGTGACGGGAAAGCACTCGGCCTGCTGGTCGTGGACAACAAGTTCACCCACGCGCTCATCGACGAAAGCCTGCTCAAGGCGCTGTCGGCATTCGCCAGCACCGTCGCCATCGCCATCGACAATCGCAAGCTGCTCAGGGAAACGCAGCGCAGCGAACAGGCACTGCTCGCGCTGGCGGAAATGAGCAGCCGGCTGACGGCCATGGACCAGCCCGACCGCATCCTCTACACACTCGGCGAAGCGATCGGCCGCATTGCCGGGGCGTGGGGAGTCACGCTGCTCCGGTATGACGCGACGACCGAGCGTTTCCCGAAGCCGCTCACGTTCGGCGACGACCGCGGCGTCGCGGCGCACGACATCATCCGGCCCAACGGCTTCACGATGGAGGTCATGCGGACCGGCAAGGCGGTCCGTATCGAGGATGTGAAACGCGCACTCGGCGACGTCGGGAACCGGATCCATCCGCGGATGCTCCAGCGCGGGATCCAAGCCGCGCTGTGCCTTCCGCTTTCTACGCCCCGCAATCGCCTCGGCGCGATCTGGCTGCATTACGACCGCCCGATGAAGTTCTCCGACTCGCTCGTCAACGCGCTGCAGCTCGTGGTGAACCAGGGCGCGGTCGCGTACGAACAGGCGAAGGTCATCGAGGCACAGGCGGCGATCCGGCGCGCGGACGAGTCGCTGAATCAGCGCGAAGGGGTGGCGGAGATCGTCCGCTGCGCGGTGGAGAACGCCTGCCGGCTCTTCAATGCAAAGATCGCCATCCTGCTGGTATACGACGCTCAGGGCGACAGCTTCCTCCCCGAGCGCTCCGCGAACGTCGGACTCACGAGCGAGCAGTGGGACAGCATGCGCGACAGCATCCGGCCGCCCTCGACGTCGCGCACGGCGAAAGAAGTGATGAGCGGGAACTGGATTGCGGTGGCGGACGTCACGGCCGAACCGCAGCGAGACTGGCTCGATCCGCAGCTCGTCGCGGTTATGAAGGACGCCGCGCGCGGCTTCCAGGGCATGGCGCTCAAGGTCGGTGCGGAAAACGTCGGCGTCCTGTACACACTGCATCAGATGCCGCTGTATTTCAGTGAAGACCTGCAGCTCATCGCCTCCGAGTTCGCAAACGACATTGCCTGGGCGCTCAAGAAGGCCCTTCTCCTCGAGACAGTGAGCCGCACAAAAGCAGCCGCGAAAGTCGTCGCCGAAGCGGTCGCCGCGGGCTATCAAAACCGCGAGCAATCGATGACGGCCATCGCCGAGCAAGTCAAGGAAGCACTGAACTGCGCGAACGTCGTGTTGTTCGACTTCGACGCAACCACGAACGAGCTCAGTCATCCGGCGCGCTCATCGGCGGGAGTCCCCCGCGAGATTCTCGAGCATCCCGACGAGAAGAAGGACTACGACCTGGTCATGAGCATCCTCAAGCGCGACGAGCCGCGAACCGTGTCGAAGGTGCTCGAGGATCCGGACTTCCAGCACCGCCGCTTCGTCGAGAAGGCTGGCATCCGCTCCTGCGCGGCGGTGCCGTTGAAGGCGGGCGACAACCGCGTCGGCGTGATGTTCGTGAATTACCAGCGGGACCACGACTTCTCGCAGGAGGAAATCGCGGACATCAAGCTCTTCGCGAGTCAGGCCGCGGTGGCGATTCAGGCGGCGCAGCTCTTCGACAGCCTGCTGCGAAAGATCGACGAGCAGATGAAACTCGTCGCGGACCTGCGGGCGGCGCAGGATCTTGCGGACGCCAGGACGCTGCTCGCATGGATGGGACTTCGTGTGCTCGACTGGTCACACGACCTGAACGAGAACCTCACCAATGTCACGAACCTGCTGTCATTGATCCGTCCGGTCGTTCAGAGCCATACCCCCGACCTGCTGAACCTTCTCCAAAAGGTCGCCGAAGCGGTCGGCAGTTTCCGCCGTCCGCCAGCACGGCAACTTGGTAAACCAACCGAAGACGTGTTCGATGTCCAGACGGCGCTGCTCGCGCCATTCGTAGAACGTGTCACCAAGGTCCATGATCCCGTCGTCATTACGCTTCACGAATGCGCCGAGACCGTGGAAATTCAAGCAAACGTGGAGTGGCTGACACGCGTTCTGACCTACCTCGTCAAGAATGCGGCATTCGCGCTGCGCTCCACCGAGGGCGAGAAAAAAATCGATATCGGAGTCAGAAAAGCCGGTGCCGCCGCGCAGATTTATGTCACCGACAACGGGCCCGGCGTTCCGGATGACATGCGCTCAAGGCTCTTCATCGGTCCGATCGAGCATGATGCTGATGCCGAGGGACTGGGCATCGGTCTCTGGATCACCCAGACGGTCCTCACCATTTTCAACGGCTCGATCGAGAGACTGGACGCGGAGCCGCGCGGAACGACGATGATGTTGTCACTGCCGATCGCACGGCAGAGACAGAGAGAGATGGCCGAGCATGGCTAGATTCAAGGTGCTTCTCGTCGAGAACAACGAGACTTCGCGTGAGATCTGGCGGCTGAATCTCGTGGGGAAGGGATACGACGTCGTGGAGTGCGCGTCGGTCGGCGCAGCCCAGGACGTGATTCGAACTCGTCTCAACGAGTTCGATGTGGCCGTCATCGACCTCCGCCTCAAGGACGACTACAGGGCTGGGGACGACAGCGGTTACCGCCTCGCCCGCGGCGACATTCACGGCAGGATCCCGGTTGTCCTGATGACCGCGAGCGACGACACGGAGACCTTGATTGCGGCCACGCAGCCGGGCAGCGGGAAACCGATCGTTTCGATGCTGAAGAGCGAGGAGATCGATGGGCTGCACCGGCGCATCCAGTCGCTCGTGACGCACCGTGTCTTCGTCGCGTACGGTCACGACCCGATCGCGAAGAACGCGGTCATGGACTGCCTGAAGATTCTCGGTGTCCGGCCCGTCACGCTCTCAAGCGAGCCGAGAAAACACAAAGCGATCACGGAACTGCTGGACGAGGTCTCGAACGTCAGCTTCGCGGTCATCGTGCTCACGCCGGACGACCTCGGCAGGCGCCGCGAGGAGGTGCATGCGGCGTATCAGCCCCGCGCCCGTCAGAACGTGATTCTCGAATGGGGATACTTCGTGGGGAAGCTGGGCGGTGACCACGTCACCGTGTTGTGCAGGAATGACGGCGAGCAGATCGAGATGCCTTCGAATTCGGGCGGCGTCCTCTGGACCGAAATGGACTCCGCCGACGCCTGGCGCATCCATCTGGCCAAAGCGCTGAACGCGGCCGGCATCCCTGTCGACACCGAACGCGCCGCGTATTCATGAGCCGGGAACCTCCTGTGGTCAAATGCCGGCGTGAGGTTTCGCGCTCCCCTTCTCTCTCTTCTCGTCCTGCTCTGTGCCTGCAAGGGGACGGAGAACGTGCAAACGGCGACGGCCGCGGCGGCGGGGGACATCGTGCTGGTCACGATCGACACGTGGCGGGCGGATGCGGCGGGGTTCGCGGGGAACGCGGCCGTGAAGACGCCGTTTCTCGATGGGCTGGCCAATCGGGGGGTGGTGTTCACGAACGCGCACGCGCACAACGTCGTCACGCTGCCGTCGCACGCGAACATCCTCACCGGGCTGAATCCGTATCAGCACGGCGTGCGGGAGAACGCGGGGTACGTGCTCGACGAGAGCGTCGAGACGGTGGCGGAGCGGCTGCGGGCGGCCGGGTATGCGACCGGTGCGTTCGTGGGAGCGTTTCCGCTCGACGCGCGTTTCAACCTCGACCAGGGATTCGACGTCTACGACGACAACTACGGCAAGGGACGCGCGTCGTCCGACTTCGTGCTGCAGGAGCGCGGCGCGGGTGCGGTGCTCGAAGCGGCGGCGGCATGGTGGCGAGGCGCCGCGGGGCGGAAGCGGTTCCTGTGGGTGCACTTGTACGACCCGCACGCGCCGTACACGCCGCCGGAGCCGTTCGCGGGCCAGTATCGCGGCCAGCCATACCTCGGCGAGGTGGCGGCGGTGGATGACGCGCTGGCGCGGCACCTCGGGCCGCTGCTGGACGGGCAGACCACCGTGATCGTCACCGCCGATCACGGCGAGGCGCTCGGCGACCACGGCGAGCTCACCCACGGCCTCTTCACGTACGAGGCCACGCTGAAGGTACCGCTGCTCGTCGTCGCGCCCGGCCTCGCGGCACGGCGCGAGAGCGCGTACGCGCGGCACATCGACATCGCGCCGACCATCCTCCAGCGCGCCGCGGTCACCGCCGCGCTGCCGGGACAGTCGCTGCTGCAGCCGCTGCAGAGCGCCGACACGTACTTCGAGGCGCTCTCCGCGTCGCTGAACCGCGGCTGGGCGCCGCTGACCGGGATCATCCGCGGCGACCTGAAGTTCATCGACCTCCCGCTGAGCGAGCTGTACGACCTGCGCGGCGATCCGGCCGAGGCGAAGAACCTGTACGCGGAGCGCCGGCGCGACAGCACGGCCGCGCGCGCCGAACTGCGCAAGGTGCAGGTGGCGCCGTCGGAGGGACGCAGCGTCTCCGCCGAGGAAGCGGCGCGCCTGCGCAGCCTCGGCTACATGATCGGCGCCTCCGCGACGAACGTCACCGCGGCCGACGACCCGAAGAACCTGGTGCACATCGACGCGAAGATCCACCGCATCATCGAGCTGCACCAGCAGGGCAAGGGGGACGCGGCGGTGACGCTCGCGCGCGAGGTGGTCCGCGAGCAGCCGCGCATGGCCTCGGGACAGGAGCTGCTCGCGTTCGTGCTGCAGGAATCGGAGCGCGTGCCCGAGGCCATCGACGTCCTGCAGACGCTCGTCAGATCGGGACAGGCCTCGGCGTCCGCGAAATCGCAGCTGGCCAAGCTGCTCACCGAGACGGGACGCGCGCCGGAAGCGCTGCAGATCCTCACTCCCCTCGCCACGGGCAGCAGCGATCCCGACATCATCAACGCGTACGGGATCGCCTTGTCCGAGGCGGGACGGCTCGGCGATGCGGCCGCACAGTTCCGGCGCGCCATCGACCTCGATCCGAACAACGCGCCGGCGTGGCAGAACCTCGGCATCGCCGCGCTGCGCGGAAACGACGTGCGCGCCGCGGAGGAACATCTCACGCGCGCGCTGCAGCTCAACCCGCGCCTGCCGCTGGCGCTCAACACGCTCGGCGTCGTCTACGTGCGCAAGGGCGATCCGGAGCGCGCGGCGCAGGCGTGGAAGAGCTCCTTCGCCATCGACCGGCGGCAGTACGACGCGCTCTACAACCTCGGCCTGCTCTCCGCGCAGCGCGGCCAGCGCGACGAGGCCCGCGGCGCGCTGGCCGAGTTCGCGCGCATCGCCCCGCCGGCGCGCTACTCGCGCGAGATCGCCAACGCGCGGCGCGCGCTCGAGGCGTTGCGCTGAAACAAAAATGCCCGCCGGCGGAAGCCGGCGGGCATTCGAGTGAAGCGGGAAACGACTAGAAGGTGAACTTGCCGCCGACGCGGTACACGCGCGGCGCCTGGAGCTCGGTGATGCGATAGCCCTGCGGCGCCGAGACGTCGGTGCCGGCATTGTTGAAGATGGCACCGTTGCGCTGCAGGATCGTGCGGGCGTTGGTGGCGTTGAAGACGTCGGCCGAGATCGTGAACGTGGCCAGGTTGAACAGGCGGAAGTCCTTGGCCACGCGCAGGTCGAGCTGGTAGACGTCGTCGAAGCGGCGCTCGCCGATATCTTCGAGGACCACCGTGGCCGTGCCGCCGCGGACGGTGACGCTGTCGCGGAGAACGTTCGGATAGCCCTGGCGATAGAGCAGGTTCGCGCCGATGTTGATGTCCCACGGGGCGACGTACACGCCGGCGATATTGGCGTTGTACTTCGAGTTGATGAACACGTTGCCGAACGCGCCCGAGCCGGCCGACTGCGGGGCGAGCTGGCCCCCGGCGCAGGCGGGCGGTCCGCCGTACACCGGCAGCGACACGCCGTTGACGATGCCCGTGCTCGGCAGAGCCTTGGTCGGGTTGGCGAACGAGTTGGCGCCGCAATCCTCGGTGTAGTCGTTGTAGCTGGCGTTGACGCGCATCATCCACTTGCGGGACATGCGCTTCGTGGCCGTCACCTCGAAGCCGTTGTAGGTCTGCGAGTAGTCCGGACGGTTGGTGATCACGCCGTACTGCGGCGTGGCCACGTTGGCCTTGAGCTGGTAGACGTCCGTCGTGCCGGTGGTGAAGGTGTGGCCGTTGCCGGTGAACGTGCCGCCGACGGTGCGGGCCAGTTCGTAGTCCGCGGAGGTGTAGAAGTCGCCCGCGCCCTGAGTCTTCTCGTAGCGCACGACCGGGAGGTCGTTGTTCACGCGGTGCGTGACCGTGAGGCCGACCGAGAAGTCGTTCCACAGCTCGCGCTCGAAGCCGACCAGGAACTCGTCGGTGGTGGGCGGCGACATGTCGTAGTCGACGCGGGTCGTGGAGCCGATGGCGGTCGGGTTGGTGGCGTTGATGCCGGACCAGTCGCGCACCCTCTGCAGCTCGTTGCGCTGGATGACGTGGTCACCGTTGGCGTCGACGCCGAGAATGCGGAAGAAGCTGTTGCCGACGGGGCTGGAGCTCGAGACCGCGGAGCCCATCTGGCTGACGTAGCGGTTGTAGCCGGCACGCAGCAGCGTCTTCTTCTGGCCGCCCACGGCCCAGGTCACGCCGAGGCGCGGCGAGAGACTGGTCCAGTTCATCTCTTCATCCTGGCCCGGATAGTTGACGCCGGGAAGCAGTACGTTGAGCGAGCCGCCCGCGCAGTTCGCCGAGGCGATGCAGGGGAGAGTCAACGGCGTGCCGATGACCGGGCTCGGATCGACGTTGAGCGCCTGAATGGCCGACGACTGGTCGTCCCAGCGCAGGCCGGCCTGGATCGTGAGATCGCCGACCATGATCGTGTCGCCGAGATAGAGCTCGTTGTACTTGCCGGAGTACGAGGCCGTCGGCTGGCGGTACAGCCACGCCGTGGCGCAATTGGCCGGCAGGCCGTTGTTGGTGCAGAGGGCCGAGCCGGCGCTCTCATCCCAGTAGCCGAAGGCCGGGCCGGGATAGATGCTGACCGAGCTGACGGGCGTGTCGCGGAAGCCGTAGCCGAACTTGAACTCGTTGCTCACACCGGCGATGTTGGTGAAGAACGAGCCGTCGGCGCGGTACTGCTTCTGCGGACGGTCGGTGATGTACGTGTAGAAGTTGCCGTGGTTCACGCCGGCCGCATCGACCCAGCGCGACGGCGCATCGGGACCCTGGCCGGAGTTGCCGTAGAGACCGAAGCCGCCTTCGACCTTCGACCACATGCCGGTCAGGTAGAAGTTGTTGCCGAAGAGCTGCGTGTCCTCGAGCTTGTAGACCGTGGTCGGGCCGGTCTGCATCCACGACGTCTCGAACGGACGGGTCGAGGAGATGTCGCGCGCGTTGCGGAACTTGTCGCCGTAGGTATACGAGGCGACGAAGCTGTTGCTCGTGAAGAGCTGCGCGTTGAGCTTGAGATTCTTGTTGCGGAGGATCGTGTCGTCCGGAATGAAGACCGCCGGGGCGGGCTTGGCCAGCGACTGCCACGTGGAGATCTTCTGGTCCGCGCGAGCGCCCCAGATCCAGACGCGGTCGCGCCAGATCGGTCCGCCCAGCTCGGCGCCGTAGTCACGCACGTAGTTGACCTTGTTCGTGAGCGAGAGGTACGGATCGGCCTCGGCCGGCACGGTCGCTTCCGCCGACGAGCTGCCCGGCACGTAGAGATACCGTCCGGAGCCGCTGTAGTCGTTCGTGCCGCGCTTGGTGACCATGTTCATCTGCACGCCGGAGGTCTGGATGCGCGGGTCGGAGCCGCCGGTCGTGATCTGCATCTCCTCGAACGTGTCGAAGTCGTAGTACGTCGGCGACGAGCCGGTGGCGCCCATGTCGGTGATGTTCACACCGTCGATGTTCCAGGTGCCGTCGGCGCGCGGCGCGCCCTTGGAGACGTAAACCGACTGCTGGCCGCTCTGCGTGCCGCCCGTGTTGATGCGGTCGACGAAGACGCCGGGCGTGGACTGCAGGATCATCCACGGGTCGCGCGCCGTCGGGACGCTCTCCAGAGCGACTCTGTCGACGGTCGTGCCCGTGCCGCTCTTGCGGACGTCGAGCAGCGGGGCTTCTGCCGACACCGTGATCGCCTCGGCGATCGACGGGTTGAGCATGAGCTCCACTTCCGCGTTGGAGCCGACGCGCACGCCGACGCCGCTGCGCGTGGCCGTGCCCATGCCGGACAGCTCACCCTTGATGGTGTACGTGCCGGGCGAGAGATTGGGGAAACGGAAGTTCCCCTGATCGTCGCTGACGGTGGTCATCGGTGCACCGACGCCGGTCAGGGTGACCGTGACGCCGGGCAGCAACGAGCCGTCCTTGGCGACCGTCTTGCCGTAGATGTTGCCCGTCTGGAACTGTGCCGATGCGCTGACGGCCATCAGCGCGACGAGCATTGCAACCAACCACACTCGAACAACTGCGCCTTTGCTCATGCCTGAACCTCCTTACTCTCCCGTGGGTTGAACGAACCGAACGAACGAACGTGCAACGCGCGGCGAGTCCCCCGCGCGCTGCGAATTTGAGCTCAAAAAAGGGCGTCGCTCTGTTGTAGCACAATCCGAATCAAGGACCACGTACGGAAACTGACAAGTTTCCATAAATGCATGATCGATGGATAGGAGTGAGGTGGTTGCTGGTGGTTGTGTTGCTGGTTCGTTGCGGTTAGGTACGAGGGACGAGGTACGAGTGCTTCGCCAGGGCGCGCTTCAGGCCTGGACCTCGAGCGTCGAGTTTGCCCGAGCGGAGCCACTCGTACCTCGTCCCTCGTACCTCGTACCTCGTACCTCGTACCTCGTCCCTACCTCTCAGTCGCCGCCGAGGAGGTCGCCCAGCGGGCCGAGGATCGAGCCTTCGCCCTGCCGGCGTCCGGCCGGGTTGCCGGGCATGGCGGAGAAGACCCGGCTCGCGAAACGGCTGAAGGGGAGTGACTGGATCCACACTTTCCCCGGGCCGCGCAGCGTCGCGAAGAAGAGTCCTTCGCCGCCGAAGAGGGCGGTCTTCACGCCGCCGACGAACTGGATGTCATAGCTGACCTGCGGCTGCAGCGCCACCAGGCAGCCGGTGTCGAGGCGGATCGTTTCTCCTGCCGCGAGCTCGCGCTCGACGATGGCGCCGCTGGCGTGCACGAACGCCAGGCCGTCGCCGTCGAGCTTCTGCAGGATGAAGCCCTCACCGCCGAAGAAGCCCGCGCCGAGCTTGCGCTGGAAGGCGATGCCGACGGAGATCCCTTTCGCCGCGCAGAGGAAGGCGTCCTTCTGGCAGAGCATCGTGCCGCCGAGCTGCCGCAGGTCGAGCGGCACGATGCGGCCGGGATACGGAGAGGCGAAGGCGACCTTCTGACGCGAGCCGCCTTTGTTCGCGAAGACGGTCATGAACAGCGATTCGCCCGTCAGCACGCGCTTGCCGGCAGACATGAGCATGCCCATGAGACCGCCGCTCCCTTTGCCCGATCCATCGCCGAAGACGGTTTCCATCTCGATGGCCGGATCCATGTACATGAACGCGCCCGCTTCGGCGATGCACGCTTCGCGCGGATCGAGCGTGATCTCGACGAACTGCATCTCCGCGCCGATGATCTCGTAGTCGATCTCGTCCGCGCCGGCGCCGCCGTGCGGTGTCGGCGGAGGCGGGATCGCCGCGCCCCCGAACGCCGCCGCGAACTCGCCGCGCGAGGTCACCGGCTCCCACGAGGCCAGGCCTTGCGCATAGACGTGCGCGTTTCGCGGGATCTGCCCGGCGCGAATCCGCCGCACGACTTCTTCCGTCGCGTACGGACCCTCCTGCCTTCCGTCGATTGCTACGTGCCACTGGTCCATTGTTCTCTCCTTGCATGCAGCGGCAAGCAGCTCCCGCACCAGCGACGGAAACGTAGGACGGGCTTCAGCCCGTCGGGCGCTCGCGGCGAACGCGACCCCCGCCCCGCCCGGGGGCGGGCTGAAGCCCGCCCTACGTTTGATGTTAGTCACGGAACACGACGTCCGAGGTTCCGGGCTCGAGGCGGCGGCGCGGCGGGTTGGCGAACTGCGGGAGGGCGAAGAGGTCCATGGTCCTGGCGCGGGCCGCGACCTCTTCGATCGTCGGGCCGAGGAGGACGTCGACAGGACCGGTGGCGAGGAGATCGCGGAAGGGCTGGGGGCCGGAGCCGCGGAGGAGCGGCGGGGCGTCGCGCAGGGTCTGGTGCTGCGCGAGCACGGGCTGCGGGATCTGCCCGGCGCGAATCCGCCGCACGACTTCTTCCGTCGCGTACGGACCCTCCTGCCTTCCGTCGATTGCTACGTGCCACTGGTCCATTGTTCTCTCCTTGCATGCAGCGGCAAGCAGCTC
>Ga0196976_1001118_pt1 | contig 13233 bp, 11 predicted proteins | sample S3v_513CmetaG_FD_148644 | JGI IMG/M metagenome (GOLD analysis project Ga0196976, IMG submission 148644) | Soil microbial communities from Anza Borrego desert, Southern California, United States - S3+v_5-13C | ecosystem: Environmental > Terrestrial > Soil > Desert | place: USA: California...
TATCCAGCTGGCCGGCGCCGTCAAGGCGCGCGGCGAGCAACGGCGTGCCCGGTCGGACTGGATGAAAGTCGAGCGCGAGCGCGGCATCTCGGTGACCGCGTCGGTGATGACCTTCGACTATCTGGGCCGCACCTTCAACCTGTTGGATACGCCGGGCCACGAGGATTTCTCCGAGGACACCTACCGCACGTTGACGGCGGTGGACAGCGCGGTGATGGTGATCGACGGTGCCAAGGGCATCGAGAGCCAGACGCTCAAGCTGTTCGAGGTCTGTCGCATGCGCGACGTGCCCATCGTGACCTTCGTCAACAAGATGGACCGCGAGGCGCGCGACCCGTTCGACCTCATCTCCGAGGTCGAGGATAAGCTGCAACTGCATGTCACCCCGGCAAGCTGGCCCATTGGCATGGGCCGCGACTTCCTGGGCTGCTACGACCTGATCAACGACCGCTTGATCCTGATGGATCGCACCAAGGGCGACGAGATCGACGCCGGCATCGCGTGCGAGGGGCTGGACGATCCCAAGCTCGACGAGCTGCTGCCGGCCCACGCGGCGGAGAAGCTGCGCGAGGACGTGGAGATGGTGCGCGGCCTGATGCCGCCGTTCGACCTGGAGGCCTATCGCTCGGGCCACCTGACGCCGGTGTTCTTCGGCTCGGCCATCAACAACTTCGGTGTGCGCGAGTTGCTGCACGGTCTGGCCGAACACGCACCGCCGCCGCGCTCGCAGCCGACCGACGCCCGCGCGGTCGAGCCGGGCGAGGCCAAAACCACGGGCTTCGTGTTCAAGGTCCAGGCCAACATGGACCCCAACCACCGCGACCGCATCGCCTTCGTGCGGCTGTGCTCCGGCCACTTCCGGCGCGGGATCAAGTTGAAGCATGTGCGGTCGAGCAAGATCATGGCGGTGAACAATGCCGTGCTGTTCCTCGCCCGCGATCGCGAATTGGCCGAGGACGCGTGGCCCGGCGATATCATCGGCATTCCCAACCACGGTAGCTTGCGTATCGGCGACACACTGACCGAGGGTGAGGAAATCCGCTTCACCGGCGTGCCCAGCTTCGCGCCGGAAATCCTGCAGCGGGTGCGGCTGGACGACCCCATGCGGATCAAGCATCTGCGCAAGGCGCTGGAACACTTCGCCGAGGAAGGCGCCAGTCAGGTGTTCAAACCGCTAACGGGAGCCGATTGGATCGTTGGTGTCGTGGGGCCGCTGCAGTTCGAGGTGCTGGCCGCCCGCATCCAGGCGGAATACGGACTTGCCGCCCATTTCGAAGGCGCTGCCGTGGACGCGGCCCGCTGGATCGAGTGCGATGACGATGTGATCTTGAAGAAGTTCATCGATAATAACCGCTCAAGCCTCGCCGAGGACCACGACGGAGCGCTGGTGTTCCTGGCGCGCAATGCTTGGCATTTGAATCGCACCCAAGAGGATTTCCCCTCGCTGCGGTTCCTCAAGACGCGAGAACAGCATTGGACGGCGGGGGTTGCGGCCTGACGGTCGCACCCCGTCGCTTTCCTTTCAGCTGAGCTGCTCTTGTGTCAGAAAGGTCGCCATATGCGGTCTGTACTTGGCATCCGCATACTGGATGTGACGCATCAGCCACTCGTTCAGGAAGGTAATCATCTCCACCCGCACCATCAACGGATCGGTCGAGGCCAGATGCTCCTCGATCTCGGTCACCGTGCGGATGAATTCGGCGTGCTCGCCGCGGTGCGCGGCCAAGTCGGGAAAGCCGCACTTGGTCATGTACAGCTCTTCACGGATGAAATGCTCGCGCGTGTAGTCGGAAAGCCGCTGTATGGCTTCGCGCAGCTGGGGGCGGTTGTCGCCAAAGCGCTTGGTCTCAAGCACATGATTGAAGATCGCGATCAACTCCCTGTGATCGTTGTCCAGTTCGGCGACGCCGACACTCAGATCATCGGTCCAGGCGAACACCATATGGCAACCTCGTAACGGCTTGATGCGGATGAACGGCGCGATGTCCACCGCGCTCGTCCGGAAATGGTGATGGTTTAAGGCAGAAGCTGGAAAATATCTTAATAAAAGTTCCCGGCATGGCAAAAATGCCGGGGGCGCCGCTATGCCTTAAGTCCAGGGTTCCTTTTACTTTGGTATCTGGCACATCACATCGACGTCAAGTTGAGCTATTCCGGGCAGGGATAGGAGCTCGCAGCGATCGGTGAGGGGGTGTGGCATTGTTCGAAGACTCCTCCTTTCTGCCGCATGGCATCTGCCTATCGTGGGAGCCAAGTCTCATTTGGCTTCACGTAGCGTCGGACGGCCTGATCGGCTTGTCTTACTATTCGATTCCGCTGGCGCTGGTGGCCTTCGTGTCGCGTCGGCGTGACGTGGCTTACCAGTGGATGTTCTGGCTGTTCGCGGTTTTCATCCTGGCCTGCGGCACCACGCACTTTTTTAGCATCTGGACCCTTTGGGTTCCGGACTACGAAATCGAGGGCGCCATTAAAGCGGTGACGGCCCTGGCGTCGGTCCTGACGGCGGTGGCGCTGTGGGTGCTTCTACCCAAGGCGCTGGCCTTGCCAAGACCGACGGAGCTTCGCATGGCCAACCAGGCGCTTCAGCGCGAGGTGGAGGAGCGCCGTCGGGCGGAAGAACGCTACGTCGGCTTCTTCAATAATCTGGAGGAGGGGCTGTTCGTCGTCGAGGTGCGGCCGGACGGCAGCTTCATCCTGGATACCATCAACCCCGCTCATGCCCGGGCCACGGGGCTTGACCCGTCCCGGATCAATGGACGAAGGGTTGAGGAGTTTCTGCCGCCCGAGATCGCGGCCCAGGTGATTGGCCGCTATCAGGCCTGCGTGGACGCCGATCGACCCATCGATTATGAAGAGACACTGGATTTGCCGGTGGGGGTGCGCATCTGGCACACGATGCTGGCTCCCGTCCGGGACAACAACGGACGGATCATTCAGTTGCTGGGCTCGGGTCGCGACATCACCGAGCGCAAGCGCCTGCAAGGGGAATTGGTGCAGACCTCGAAGCTGGCGACACTTGGCACCATGGCGGCGGGGATGGCCCACGAAATGAGCCAGCCGCTCAACATCATCCGCATGTGGGCGGAGAACTCCCGGCTGATGATGGCCGAGGGAGCCATGCCGCCGGCCGAACTTGATAAGGTGCTGGGCCTCATCGCTGAACAGACCCAACGCATGGGGGCCATTATCGACCACATGCGGACTTTCAGCCGGCGGGACAATGCCAACGCCGAGGCGTTCGATCCGGCGGAAAGCGTGCGATCGGCGGTGGAACTGGTGCGCCATCAGTATGCCATCAAGGACATAGAGGTCACGGTCGAGGTGGTGCCGGGGAATTGCGCGGTGATGGGCCGTCCGCTGCAATTGGAGCAGGTGGTGCTGAATCTTTTGTCCAATGCCCGTGACGCTATCCTTGCCCGGCGCGAATGGGACGGCGGCGTGGTTGGGCAAATCGACGTGGGGCTGCGCTTCGACCCGATGCGCCAGATGGTGATATTGACTGTCGGCGACACCGGCGGCGGTATTCCGCCGGGCGTGCTGCCCCATATCTTCGACCCTTTCTTCACCACCAAGGAGGTGGGGCTTGGTTCGGGATTGGGGTTGTCAATCAGCTTCGGCATCGTCGATGCCATGGGCGGGCGAATCGAGGCGACCAATCGCGCATTCAGTGATGGCGCGGCGGGAGCCTGTTTTACTATAACTTTGCCGGCAATTTCCTTGTTCGGCGCAACGAAAGGCGGGCGCGATGGCGTCGGTGCGGCATGTCCTGGTGGCTGAAGATGAAGCGCTGGCGGCGCTGGCCATCCAGCAGTACCTGACGTTCAAGGGGTTCCGGGTAACGGTCGCTCGCGACGGTATGGAAGCCTTGTCGTTGTTCGAAGCGGACCCGGCGGATGCCGTGGTGACCGATCTGCGCATGCCGAGACTCGACGGGGCCCGGCTGATTCGCCGGCTGCGCGAAGCTCGCCCCGACCTGCCCGTGCTGGTGATGACCGGCTACCTTGGGTCGGAGGACGGTCAGGAGGATCTGACCAGCCCAGCGTGGGAGCCCCTGGTGGTACTCAAAAAGCCGGTCAGCCCCCAGGATATCCTGGCCGCGCTGCATGGATTTTCCGTCTGACCCTTTTCGGTTGTTTCCTCACTCGATTACCTCGACGTCGACCTGAACCGACAGGGCCTGGGCGCCACTGCCCAGGAAAACGCCGCGCACCGGGCTGACGTCGTCGTAATCGCGACCCCAGGCCAGTGTGATGTAGTCGGCATCCGCCGGCTTGTCGTTGGTCGGGCAAAGATCGAGCCAAACATTGCCACCGCACCATACCGACATCCAGGCATGGCTGACATCCGCCCCGACAAGGCGGGGTTGGCCCGGCGGCGGCAAGGTGCGCAGATAGCCCGAGACATAGCGCGCCGGCAGGCCTAAGCCGCGCAACGCCCCGATCATCAGGTGCGCGAAATCCTGACAGACGCCGCGGCGGGTGGTCAGCACCTCGGCCAGGGGGGTCGCGATGGTGGTGGCGGTGGGATCGAAGGTGAAGTCGCGGTGGATGCGCGACATCAGGTCAAGGGCGCTTTCGGCCACCGGCCGGTTGGCTGGGAACGATGGCTCGGCGAAGGCGGTCAACTCGATCGAGGTCTTGACGAAAATGGAATCGAACAGGAATTGGGGAACCTCCGGACCGGGGCGGCGGGCGGCCTCGCGCACCTCCTGCCAGGGGGGGGTGGCGGCCGGGTCCAGCGGGAGCGGCGGCGCCACTTCGATGTCGGTTTCGGCATGGATCTCCACCCAGCGGTGCGGCTCCTCCACCGCGACATAGGTGACGGGATTGCCGAAGAAGTCCACCGAATCCGAGCGGGTTGCCGGTGCCGGCGTCAGGGTGATCCGGTTGGCGCCGCAACGCTGACGCGGGTGCGGACGGGGGGTGAGGTGGACAAGATGGTGGGACACCGGGGTGGTATCGCCGTAGTCATAACGGGTGGTGTGGCGGGCGCGGTATCGCATCGGTCGGCTGTCTTCCTAGGCGGACCGGACGAACGCATGGCTGAAATAGGCATGCGCCAGCAGGTTCGAGGTTTCCGGCAATGTGTCCGCCAGTGTGTCCAGGGTCTGGCGCAGGGCGGGGCCGTGCCGGACCGCATCGGGCCGGCGCAGCAGCGCGCGGGCGGAGCCGATGAGATGGAGGGCGGTCGATGTCGGGGATTCCCCCCCGCCCGCCGGTGGTAACGGCAGGGCGGCCAGATGACCGGCCAAGCTGGAAAGTTGGAACGCGACGGCCCTGGGATTGCTTTCGTCGGTCAGCAGCAACTCCAGCACCGGAACCCGCTGAACCGTGGTCAGATAGCGCCCGCGATAGGTCATGAAGCTCTCGCCCAATTCCAGCAGCACTTCCAGCGTGGCCGACAGGGCGGCGTCGTCCCGGTCGTCGGCATCGGCGACGCGCAGGCGGCGCATGCTGCCGATGGTATTGACGGCCCGTTCCAGGCGGCGACCGATATCGAGGAAGCGCCAGCCGGGTCCCCGCACTATGCTTTCCTGCTCCAGTCCGGCCAGCGCCGCGAGGCTGACGATCAGGTCGTCCAACCGCTCCAAAGTCGCGGCGTCGTCGGGGCGGGCGCGTGGTGCCGCGCTCTGGCGGTCGATCTGCGAGATGACGCGCCACAGGTCAAGCGACAGCCGGTCGCGCACGCCGTGGGCAACACGGTGCAGCCTGAGGACATTGGCGCGCAGGCCGTTGGGGTGGTCGGGATCGAAGGCGGCGGCCTGGAGCGCCAGACGCAACGCACGGCCGGCGCTGGCCCCGGTGTCGCCGTCATGGGTGAAGTCGAGCGGTATCATGCCGATCCACGCCATCAGCCGCAGGATCGGCCCCAACTCCTCCATCGCCCCCGGCGTGGTGCCGTCGGTCAGCCGGGTGAAGGCGCCGCGAAGGAGGCGCAGGCCCATCTCCGACCGCTCGCCGTAACGGCCGAGCCAGAACAGCCCGTCGGCCACGCGACTCGGCAGATCGGATGAGACGGCGCGCGGTTCGCCGGTACGACGCCCCGTTACCGTTTCGCCTGCCGTGGAACGGATCAGGGTCCGCCCCTCCAGGCAGCGCGGCGACAGGACCCAGGTGTCCTTACTGCCACTGCCTTTTTGCATCGAGATGTCGGGGCGGCCCGGCTGATCGGCAAAACGTGTAAGCCCGCCCGGCATCGCCACGTAGCCGCCGCGCGAGGCCGCCAGGAACACGCGCCACACTAGGGGGCGCGGCGACAGGCGATTCTCCTGCCACGCCGGCGCGGTAGAGGGGGCAAGCCGCTCCTGGGCCACCCAGTTCCAGGGTTGGCGCTTCAAGCGCTCGATCCAGGCGGCCCGTGCGCCGCCGTCGAGCGTGGCGCCATCGACCGGGTCGCGGCCCAGAGCGGCGAAGGCCGGGCGGATCACTACCCGGTCGAGATTGGCGAGCACATGGGCCAGCGCGGCGGCGTCGCCGCACCACCAGGTATCGAGCCCCGGCAGCTTCAGGGCTTCGCCGAGCAGATGGCGCGCGACGGCGGGGAGATAGGCCTGATAGGCCGGGGATTCGAGAATGCCGGACCCCAGCGCGTTGGCTACCGCCACCGTGCCGGCCTTGACGGCCTGCACCAGCCCCGCGACACCTAAGGCGCTGTCGTGGCGAAGTTCCAGGGGGTCGCAGAAATCATCATCCTGTCGGCGCAGGATGACGTCCACCGGCTCCAGGCCGCCCAACGTCTTGAGGTAGACACGCCGGTCACGAATGGTGAGGTCGCCGCCTTCGACCATGGCGACGCCGAGCTGGCGGGCGAGGTAGGCGTGCTCGAAATAGGTTTCGTTGTAGGGACCGGGGGTCAAAAGCACGACGCGCGGCTGATCCGGCGCCAGCGGCGCCAGATCGAACAGGGTCCGGCGAAAGACGTTGAAAAACGGTACCAGGCGCTCCGCCCGGCAGTGGCGGAAACTGTCGGGCAGGACACGGCTGACCACCACCCGGTTTTCCAGGGCATAACCGGCGCCGCTGGGCGCCTGGGTGCGATCGGAGAACACCCGCCAGCGCCCGTCGGGGCCGCGGGCGAGGTCGACGCCATGGAAATGCAGGAACAGCCCTTCGGGTACGGCCGCGCCGTGCAGTGGACGGCGAAAACCAGGATCGGCGTGGAGGACGCCCGCCGGCAGGAGACCGGCACGCAGCAGTTCCTGCGGACCGTACACATCGGCGAGCACGGCGTTGAGAAGCCGGGAGCGCTGGGTCAATGCGGCTTCGAGGCCGCTCCACTCCTCGGCCGGGACCAGCAGCGGAATCATGTCGAGCGGCCACGGCCGCTCCATGCCCTGGGGGTCGCCGTAAATGTTGTAGGTAACCCCATGTTGGCGCAGTAGCCGGCGGGCCTCGTCCCAGCGCTCGGCCATGACTGCGGGCTCCAGTGGCCCCAGCGTGCTCATGAACGACTGCCAATGCGGCCGCAGCCGGCCCCGGCCGGATGCCATCTCGTCGAACACCGGGCCGGGACGCGAGGCGTCATCGGGGAGATCGGGGAAAAGATCAGGCTGGTCGGTCAAAGATAGCCGTCGGTTGGGACGTTGCAGGGAGCCGGGGGGCTTGCTGCCAGTTCAAAAAGTGCCTGGTCGGCGCGACCTTGAGCGAGTAGCTCAGAATCGGGGTCCGGCAGTGGGGCGCCGGGCGCAGTCGAAGGGTCTGGGGCCCCAAGACCACCTGACGGTCATAACGGTAGACGGTCTTGTGGTTGAGAGCGACATGGATCGCCATCGCGAAAGCACCCCGGCAAGCCTCATGGACGGCGATGCTATCATCATCGCTGGTGTTAGGCCAAACGGCAGGAAATTCGATCACGACTGAATGAAAGGCATTTTCGGTAAAAATTTGCCAACTTGTGATGGGGCACATATCATTGGGAACGGCAACTCAAGAGCGGGTCGCCGGGGTGAAAAATCGACCGATCCTTTTCCAGCTTGGGGCGGTTTATGGTGGCCATTGGCGAAAGCCACCATGGATGCGACCAAATAGCACAGCGTTCGGATGGGGTGAGGCTTTTCCGCTTTTCGCAACTTGAGCGAGGCGGTGAAAGTGGGACAGCCTCTTTATGGGGGTTAAACTTTCCGGCCGGCGAAGGCATAATCGCCGGTCTTCGGGATTAACCTTCACGAAGGTGCTTTCCAGTTAAATTGTTGAGACTGGGCGCGTCGGCTGGGAAGTGAACGAGCCGCCGACGGCCTGATGCAGGATCAACCGTGTCAAGAATGATCGGATTTGACTCGATGAGTAATGTCGAGAACCCAGCTGAAAGCTCTACCGGCGCGACCCCGGCCTCCGTGCCGGCGGCTTCGACCGCAGGCGAAGCTGGCGTGTCCCGCAGCACTCATTTCCTGTTCGAGCACAAGGTCTTCAGCATCTCGGGCGCACATTTTTCATTGACCCACGACACACGGCAGCCCGTGTACAACGTGATGCTGGGAGACTTGCAGGCGGCGATTCCCTTCGAAACGCTGCGCAACGCGTTTGATATTCCGCTGGATTCCCACGATTCGTCGCTTCTCGACATCGTCGAAAAGAGTCTTCGCTTCGTGAAGGTCATCCGGCCGGGCGAGACGATCCCGCGTGAGCTTTTGGACGGTACCGCCTCCTGGCAGGTGGAGGACAAACACCGGCACATCGCCAAGGGACGCCTGACCGTGCAGCTGGTGTCGTGGATTTCCGGCAGCGAGCACATCGTGGTCGACATCACCCAACTGGAACAGTTGGTGGAGGACCCCGGCACCAAGGCGCGTCTGCAAATGGCCTTCACTGAAATCGCCAAAAAGCTTGGCTATGGCGAGGAGCGTAAGCAGGAGGTCACCGACCGCGTCGATGATCTGGCGCACGAGTTGGCCTACGTTGAGGCGTTGCGCGACCGTTACGCCTTGATCCGGGGGATCAACGACAAGCTGGGGATGTTTTCCCGCGTTTTCCGTACCGACCGCACTATCAGCCAGGAGTTGTCGCGCATTCTCGGTTTGATGAAGAAGCCGTTGAAGGAGTTCGACTTCATCTTGGATGAGTGTGACGCCCAGACAGGTGAGATCGTCGCCGCTTTGAAGAAGTTCGACGCACAGGTGGCCTACATCCGTCAGGTGCGGGACGAGCTTCACTGGAAGCTGATGGACTGGGACGACGTGATCTCGGATTGGCAGGAATTGCCGCTGGTGCGCGATACCAAGACCGAAAACACCATCAAGGGACTTTATCGCTTCCTTGCCTCTAAATACCTGGAAACGAAGGTCTGGGAGCGCCGTTGAGCTTCCGTCGGCGCTACACGCGCCTTCGGTTAAAACCTGCCGACAGCACCTTGCCGTGCAGTGTGCGAAAGGGTGATACGGGCGGCCGATCAGGGACATGTTCAAGCGCCGCCCGTATCATACGGCCCCCATACGGTCCGCGAAGGACGGAGAGGCCATCCCGCGAACCCGCATCAGCCCACCGTGAAGGTCACCCGTCCGGCGAGTCGGCCGCCCGACTCCAGCACAGCCAACCCGCGCGCCTCGGGGGCGGCTTCGGAATGGTTGACGGCATCGGTCATATGCGAGACGGGTTCGGCACAAAAGAAATCACCATTCTTGGGCGCATAGACCACAAGGTGGTTCATCGGGCCTTCCGCCACCATTGATAACCGGATTCCCGACACCGGCCAGTCGATATCCGCGCGCCCGTTCCAGCCGGTGAAACCGTGATCCAGCACCACCCGGTCGAGATCCAGGCCCTGGCGCGGGTCCCAAGGCGGCGGCGGGGCGGCGTGGCTGGTCGGCAGCACCTCGCCATCGGTCAGCCACATGGCCCCCACCTCGGCGGTCAGTCGCGTTCCCGGCGGCTTGGGAAAATAGGGGTGCAGGCCGATGCCGGCGGGAAACGGCTCGGCCGACTCGTTGAGCAGTTCCAGCGTAACCGCCAGCCGCTCCCGCTCCAACTCGAAGGTCTGGACAGCACGATAGCACCAAGGCCAGTCATCGGCCCGATGCTGGTAGGAAAGGCGCAGCCAGTTTGCCTCGCGGCCATCAACGGCCCATGATTCGAGCCAGCCTTGGCCGTGGATGGGATGGGGACAGCCGTCCATGTTGGGGGGCAAGGTCACTGACCGGCCGGCAAAGGCGAACCGGCCATGGGCGATGCGGTTTGAGAAGGGAATAAGCGGAAAGCAGGCCATCGCCAGCGGCGAGCGGGTGTTCACCGGCGCAGGTCGCATCAGGTCGAGCCAATCGCCATCCCTTTCCAGCGCGAAGCGCCGGATGGAGCCGCCGTGCTCCGGTGCCACCACGCAGATCAACCGACCGCGGCGAAGCTCGATGCCTTCGGAAGGGGCCATGGAGAACGGGTCCCGAGGTTGCCAGATGATCGGGGTATCGCACAGGCGGGCGTCTTAGGGGAAGGCGACAAAGAGACAGCCGGTGCCTAGAGGGCGTTGATATTCACTTTGTCCAGATAACGGCACCGACGATGGCGCGCATCGAGAGGCATGCCTTGGGGGTCTGCTCGTTCCGGGTAGGGATGCGTCTGGAATGCTTGATTTTAAAGAAGAAGTGCTCGACGAGGTTGCGTTCGCCGGACAGCGCCTACTCGCGGGGCGCCTGTGGCGACGTCTTTCGGGGGGATGATCGGCACCGCGTCCTGGCTCAGGATCGTCGGGCCGGTCGCGCGAGCTTCCGCCCCCTTTTTTGCCGCCGCCGACTGATACCAAGTTCAGAAAGTTCTCACTTCTGAACTTGGTATAGGGCCACGACCGCGGCCCCGCGGGGCACGACCCTACGCCCCCTCGCCAGGAAACAATCTTTCCGGACGGACTCTAAGGACACACACAGGCCAAGGGCAGGTGAGGGGCAGCCCACAGCGGCAACACCCCTTCTATCCGCGGATCGGCGACATGTTTGGTCACCGTTCGCACCGGCTGGAAGCCCAGACGACAGTACAATGGCAAGGCTTTCGGATGGTCGAAGGAGCAGGTGTTCACCCCCAACCGCCAAGTGCCGCTGGTCCACGCCCGGGCGATCATCCGGTCGAGCAGATAAGGCCCGAGATTTCGGCCGATGAAGTTCGGAAGTAAGCCAAAATAGGCCAACTCCACCACTGCCGGATTGCGCCGGTCCAATTCGCCATAGCCGGCGGGGGTGCCGGCTACGTGCAGCACCCAGACCTCCGTCATCGGGTTTTCGATAATCGTCGCCAGACGCTCCGCCGACAGGCGGCGGCGATCGCTCCATAACCAGGGCTCGCCCACGGTGTCATAGAGATAGCGATAGAACGATACGGTCGGCTGCTCCGCCCGCACCAGCGTCACTTTGTCTCCGGGTAGCGGTACAGGCCGACGCAAGGGCGGGGCCATCATCTCCAGATAGGTGACGGTGACCTCCAGCTTGCCGGCTGGCGGTGGGCAACGGTGGGCGACATCCCTCTCCATTAGGACACCTTGGCGGGCGGATCGATCAGCCAATGCTGCATCACCACCAGCGCCCCCGTCTCGTAGCCGAGTCGCCGATAGAACTCCGCGACGGTGGTGTTGGTCGAACGCACCATCAACTGCGCCTTGGGCAGGTTGCGCTCGGCCAACCAGCCTTCCGCTGCTTTCACCATGCGACGGCCATATCCCCGGCGACGACGCTCGGGATCCACCGCCACGTAATAGAGCCACCCCCGATGCCCATCATGCCCGACCATGGTGCTGGCGACGACGCTTCCGTCCTCCTGACCGATCAGCAGCAGGCTGTTGGTATTGGCGCGACAAAGCTCGATGTCGGCAACGGGATCGTTCCACGGCACCAGGAGATTGCAAGCGGACCACAAGGCGACCACGGGATCCCGGTCCCCATCCCGGTAGGCGCGAACTGTAAACGAGGAGGCGGACATGAGTCCCCCAAGGAGTTGTTCAGGAGGAGGCCGAAACCTAAATGATCCGGGACACCACCTCAAGCCGGAGGTCGAAGACCGATCCAGTAAAAGACGGCGGCGCCCCCGAGAAGGCCAAGAAGGATCGCCCATGCGTACATCCGCACGGGGGGGGGTACCGTCTCGCCCGGTGCCCGCGCTCTGGCCGCGCCGCTCTTGGCGGCCTTTTTTATCTTTGCCTTCCGGCGTTTCTCGTCGTCCTGGTGAGATCGCGCCCCTGCCGCGTATGGATCGTACAATTCCACGAGGCGCCATCGGAAGTCCGATGCCGTTCCTCCGGAATCGTACTCGACGATGATGACCCGGACGTAGGATTTCGGCAGTACCGTCACAACCTGACGGAACACCGTCATGACGTTGTCCCGGTCATCATCGATGTGCAGCGTATCCCACTTCTTGCCTTTGGGCCGTTGGACGGCGTAGCGGGGCGGAGTAGGCGCCGGGGGAGCCGCGTCGGTCATGCCAGCCGCCTCAGTTGAGGCCGATATCTCACGCCGCGATCTTCGCCGAACCCAGTTCAACCGGAAGATCGTCGCGCAGCCCCCACTCGGCCCAAGAGCCATCGTAAACCGCGACGTCCTCACGCCCCAGGAGGTAAAGGCTCATCGCCAGCACACAAGCGGTCACACCGCTGCCGCAGGAGACGGTGATCGGCTTGTGCAGATCAACTCCGGCTGTTTCGAACTTGGCCTTGATGTGCTCAGCCGGCAAAAAACACTGATTATCGTCCAGCAGCCACTTAAAGGGCACACTGAGTGCGCCCGGAATGTGCCCGCGGCGACGGTTGGGCCAGGGTTCGTCCACCGTGCCCTCGAAGCGTTCGGTGGCACGGGCGTCCACCACCTGTTCACGTCGGCTGTCGATGTTTGCCAGCACCTGGTCGGTGTCGCGCACCAGGAAATGATTGGTGTGGGACGAGAAGTGGCGCTGACGTGGCACCGGCGGCAGGTCCGATACCGGCCGCCCTTCCGCCTTCCACTTGGCAAGACCGCCATCCAGTACCGCCACGTCCTTGTGACCGAAGGCACGGAACATCCACCACACGCGGCAGGCGGCGCTCGATACGCCGTCGGCATCGTAGATCACGATGCGGGTGCCGGCGCCCAACCCCAGAGACCGCGCCCGCGAACTGAATTTTTCCGGCGGCGGCAGCATGTGGGGCAAGGAAGTGGACGTATCGGCGATCTCGTCGATGTCGAAGAATACCGCTCCCGGAATGTGGCAGGCCTCATACTCGGCGCGTGGATTGCGCGGCGAACCTTTCATGACCCAGGTGGCATCAACGACATGCACGTCTGGGGCG
>Ga0196976_1001119_pt1 | contig 13229 bp, 18 predicted proteins | sample S3v_513CmetaG_FD_148644 | JGI IMG/M metagenome (GOLD analysis project Ga0196976, IMG submission 148644) | Soil microbial communities from Anza Borrego desert, Southern California, United States - S3+v_5-13C | ecosystem: Environmental > Terrestrial > Soil > Desert | place: USA: California...
ATCGTGGCCTCGGTCGCCGGCACCTTCTTCGTCAAGCTCGGCGCCACCAAGAACATCATGGGCGCGCTGTACAAGGGCTTCATCGTCTCCGCGGTGATCAGCTGCGTGCTGATCCTCATCGTCACCGCCATCATGTTCGGCTTCACCCGGCCGATTGCCATGGGGGCGAAGACGGTCAACGGGCTCAACTTCTTCATCTGCGCGCTCGTCGGCCTGGGCGTGACGGGCCTGCTGGTGTGGATCACCGAGTACTACACCTCCACCTCGTTCCGCCCGGTCCGCTCGGTGGCGCGCGCGTCGGAGACCGGCCACGGCACCAACGTCATCCAGGGCCTCGCGGTCTCCATGGAGGCGACGGCGCTGCCGGTGATCGTCATCTGCGCGGGCATCGTCATCGCCTTCAGCCAGGCGGACGTGTTCGGCATCGGCATCGCCGCGACGACGATGCTGGCGCTGGCCGGCATGGTGGTGGCGCTCGACGCCTACGGCCCGGTGACGGACAACGCCGGCGGCATCGCCGAGATGTCGGAGATGCCGAAGGACATCCGCGTCACCACCGACGCGCTGGACGCCGTCGGCAACACCACCAAGGCGGTCACCAAGGGCTACGCCATCGGTTCGGCCGGTCTGGCGGCACTGGTGCTGTTCGCCGCCTACGTCCAGGACCTGAAGCACTACTTCCCGAACGTCCCGGTGGAGTTCCGGCTGAACGACCCGTACGTGGTGGTCGGCCTGCTGATCGGCGGCCTGCTGCCGTACCTGTTCGGCGCCATGGGCATGACGGCGGTGGGCCGCGCCGCCGGCTCGGTCGTCGTCGAGGTGCGCCGCCAGTTCCGCGAGATCACCGGCATCATGGAAGGCACGGCCAAGCCCGACTATGGCCGGGCGGTCGACATGCTGACCAAGGCGGCCATCAAGGAGATGATCATCCCCTCGATGCTGCCGGTGTTCGCGCCGGTGGTCCTGTACATCATCGTCGCCGCCATCGCCGGCCAGGCGGCCGCCTTCTCGGCCGTCGGCGCCATGCTGCTGGGCACCATCGTGACCGGCGTCTTCGTCGCCATCTCGATGACCTCGGGCGGCGGTGCGTGGGACAACGCCAAGAAGTACATCGAGGAAGGCAACCACGGCGGCAAGGGTTCCGACGCGCACAAGGCGGCGGTGACCGGCGACACCGTCGGCGACCCGTACAAGGACACCGCCGGCCCGGCGGTCAACCCGATGATCAAGATCACCAACATCGTGGCGATCCTGCTGCTGGCCATCCTGCACGCGCTGGCCTGACAGCACGCGTACGACACGTACGAATTCGGTACGACCTGTACCCCGGAGCCGCAAGGCTCCGGGGATTTTCTTTGACGCCGAATGTTGCGGCTGTATCGTGGGTGTGACCGCACGCAGGGGGCGTGCGGCGACCCATTCCATACAGTCGTATAAGGGGAATCACCTCATGGCCGGCCAAATCCTGGTGAAAGTGAACGCCGAAGACAATGGCGGCGAGATCGTCCTGCTGGAGACCGGCGGCACGCCGGAGAAGCCGACGGTGACCAAGACCGTGATCGGCACGGTCGAGCAGTCGGGCAACGAGTGCACCTGCAAGCTCGCGGAAGGCCACAACGTGGCCGGTCTGGAGGCCGTCACCGGCGCCACCGCGTCGGAGGTCAGCCAGAACATCGTCAACGCCCTGAAGGAAGGCAAGATCACGGTCTGAGCGGGTACGGCGTTGGGTTCAGGCGAAGCCGCGAACCCAACGCCGGCGGTACGCCGACCGGAAACGAGGAAGGGCCGGAGAGATCTCCGGCCCTTCGTTGTTTTTACGCCAATGCGAGGTCTTCACGCCGATGCGGGCGCCGCTCAGCTGCCCGGGCCCTTGCCCTTGGTGTCCTTGGCGGAGAAGCGGCCGACGTTGCCGATCATCTGCTCCAGGAAGCTCATCTCGCGGCCGTGCGTCGGGGTGGAGCGTTCGACGATCTCCACGTCGCGGCCCTGGCTGCGGTCCAGCGTCTTCAGGTCGCGGACCACGCCGCCATCGTCGAACTGCACCACGACCACGCGGCGCTCGACGATTTCGGGCTGGAAGAAGGCGGTCTTCTCGGTGGTCTGGCCGATGTAGTACCAGACGTTCTGGTCGAAGGTGCCGACCGACGTCGGCGTGCCCAGCACGGTGGCGACCTCGTCGCGGGTCGACTGGCCGACCTTGACCTGCGCGATGCGGTCGGGGTCGGCCATGTTGCCGCGGGTCGCCACGGTCGGCGAGCAGGCGGTGACGGCGACGCCCAGCAGGGCGGCGGCGAACAGCTTCGAAGGGGTCGATCTCGTCATGGCGCTCGGCTAGGATGCTCCCGGCGGGGCGGGGATCGGCCGATTGGCCGTACGCCCGGTCCCAAACACCGCGCACAATCGCACCGCGCGCTTTGTCCTGTCAACGAACACCTTGTCCGCCGATTCGTGTCCCCGCAAAGATTGATCGTGTGTCGATGAAAGCCGTGCTTGACCGCCTCTTCGGCCGCCGGCGTCCGCCGGGCGCCGCCGACTTCTATGCCGCCGTGGTGGCGCAGGCCCGCGAGCCGGCGTTCTACCGCGACCTCGCCGTGCCGGACACGCTGGACGGCCGGTTCGACCTGCTGGTGCTGCACGTCATCCTGGTCATGCACCGCCTCAAGGGGCAGGGGGCGGAGGCGGAGGAATGGTCGCGCGCGCTCTATGAGACGATGATCACCGACTTCGACCGCTCGCTGCGCGAGATGGGGGTGGGGGACACCGGCATCGCCAAGCGGGTGAAGGCCATGGTGCGGGGCGCGCACGGCCGCCTGCTGGCCTATGACGCCGCGCTGGCGGCGCCGGACGATTCCGCGCTGGAGGTGGCGCTGGACAACAACGTGTACGGCACCGTGCGCGACGTGCCGCCCGACGCGCCGCGGGCCATGGCCGCCTACGTGCGCCGGCTGGTCGCCGATCTGGCGGCGCAGCCGCTGGCGGACCTGCTGGCCGGGCGGATCCGCTTCGTGCCGCCTGCGGTGGAAGCCGATCATAAGGGCGATCATAAGGGCGATCATAAGGGGCCCGATCATCGGGGGTAGGCGCGAACCCAAGCGACTCCCCATCTGTTGCCTATGAGGGAAGAGGAACGAGACATGAGCCCGAACGCCATGAACAGGGCCGAGCCGGCGCCGGAGTTCTCCCGCGTCGTCGCCGCGGACACGGTGCAGCGCAAGGAGGTCGTCGAGGTGATCGAGGCCGGCGAGGCCGAGCGCCGCAAGCTGGCCGAGCGGCTGGAACTGGAGGCGATCGACAGCCTGAAGGCCAAGCTGCGCCTCAAGCGCGTGCGCGGCGGCCAGATGGTGCGCGTCGTGGGCGAACTGGACGCCGACGTGGTGCAGACCTGCGTCGTCACGCTGGAATCCGTGAGGAACCACGTGCACGACACCTTCGAGGCGCTGTTCGCGCCGGAGTCGCTTATCCCCGACTCCGGCGACGAGATGGAGTTCGACCTCGCCAGCCTGGAGGAGGACGTGCCGGAGCCGATCGTGAACAACCGCATCGACATCGGCGAGCTGACGGCGCAGCACCTGTCGCTGGCGCTGGACCCGTACCCGCGCTGCCCGGGCGTGGAACTGCCGGCCGAATACACCATGATCGACGAGAACCAGGACGATGGGGATGGGGAAGACGGGGATGGGGAAGACGGGGCGGAGGCCGCGCCGGAGCCGGAACGGCCCAACCCCTTCGCCGTGCTGTCGCAGCTGAAGCGGCCGCAATAAGGGGTTTTAACCGCTTGCCCTGCGCGTGCCGTTGGTTTATTGAATGCGGCTCGCGCTAGGCGGCCCCCCAAACGGGCCGCCTTTTCCAATGAGTAGTGCAGAGAGTTTACGGCCATGGCTGTTCCGAAGAAGAAGACCTCCAAGTCGCGGCGCAACATGCGGCGTTCGCACCACGCCCTGCCGACGGCGGCCTACAACGAGTGCCCGAGCTGCGGCGAGCTGAAGCGCCCGCACCACGTGTGCGACGCCTGCGGTCAGTACGACCAGCGCGAAGTGGTGAAGACCACGGCGGCTTGACGCCTGTCCGACCGGCCGCCGCCGTTCCGATGCAGGGAGCCTGTCCGAGGTGAGCCAGCGCCTGACCATCGCTCTTGACGCCATGGGCGGCGACCACGCCCCCGACATGGTGATCGCCGGGGCGGACATCGCCCGCGAGCGTCATCCCGACGTGCAGTTCCTGCTGTACGGGGATGCGGCGCGGGTGGAGCCGCTGGTGGCCAAGCGCGCAGCCCTGAAATCCGTGTCCGAGGTGATCCACACCGACGACGCGGTGGCGGCGGATGCCAAGCCGTCGGTGGCGCTGCGCGCCGGCCGGCGCTCCAGCATGCGCCTCGCCATCGACGCGGTGGCGGAGGGGCGGGCGGCCTGCGTGGTGTCCGCCGGCAACACCGGCGCGCTCATGGCCATGGCCAAGTTCGTGCTGAAGACGCTGCCCGGCGTGGACCGGCCGGCGATGGCCTCGTTCTTTCCGACGCTGCGCGGGGAGAGCGTGATGCTCGACCTCGGCGCCAACACCGAGTGCACGGCCGAGAACCTGGTGCAGTTCGCGCTGATGGGCTCGATCTTCGCGCGCACGGTGCTGGGCCTGACGGAGCCGACGGTGGGGCTGCTCAACATCGGCTCCGAGGACGTCAAGGGCAACGAGACGGTGCGCGGCGCGGCGACCCGGCTGAAGGAGATGCCGTTCCCCGGCCGCTTCTACGGCTTCGTCGAGGGCAACGACATCGCCACCGGCACCACGGACGTCATCGTCACCGACGGCTTCACCGGCAACGTCGCGCTGAAGACCGCCGAGGGCACGGCCAAGCTCTACACCGAGTTCCTGCGCCGCACCTTCCAGTCCTCGCTCACCGCCAAGATCGGCTATCTGCTGGCCCGCCCGGCCTTCCAGAAGCTGAAGGCCCGCACCGACCCGCGCCGCTACAACGGCGCCATGTTCCTGGGGCTGCGCGGCGTGTGCGTCAAGAGCCACGGCGGCACCGACGCCCTTGGCTTCGCGAACGCCATCGGCGTCGCCGCCAATCTGGCGACGAACGGCTTCAACGAGAAGATCAAGGAAGAGATGCAGCGGCTGGCCAGTGCGAACCCGATTCCCGACACCAAGGCGGCGGCGGTTTGAGCATGATCAGGCGTTCCCGGATCGTCGGCTGCGGGTCCTACCTGCCGGCCAACGTCGTCACCAACCAGGATCTGGCCGACCGCGGGGTCGAGACGTCGGACGAATGGATCGTCCAGCGCACCGGCATCCGCTCGCGCCACGTCGCGGCAGAGGGCGAGCTGACGTCGGATCTGGCGCTGGCCGCCGCGCGCGCGGCGCTGGACCACGCCGGCCTGGACGGGGCGGCGATCGACTGCATCGTCCTGGCGACGACGACTCCGGACAACACCTTCCCCTCCACCGCCACCAAGGTGCAGGCGGCGCTGGGCATGACGCGTGGCTTCGCCATGGACGTGCAGGCGGTGTGCGCCGGCTTCGTCTACGCCCTGTCGGTGGCCGACAGCTTCATCAAGTCGGGGCAGGCGAATCGCGTGCTGGTGATCGGCGCGGAGACCTTCTCGCGCATCCTGGACTGGAAGGACCGCACCACCTGCGTGCTGTTCGGCGACGGCGCGGGTGCTGTGGTGCTGGAAGCGGGCGAAGGGAAGGGCGACGCGGCGGACCGCGGCGTGCTGTCCACCCACCTGCACTCCGACGGGCGCTTCTACGACCTGCTGTACGTCGACGGCGGGCCGTCGGCCACGCAGACGACCGGCCACGTGCGCATGCACGGGCAGGAGATCTTCCGCCACGCGGTCAGCAAGCTGTCGTCGGTGGTGGAGGAGGCGCTGGTCGCCAACGGACTGGAGCCTTCGGCCATCGACTGGCTGGTGCCGCATCAGGCCAACCAGCGAATCATCGACGGCATCGCGCGCAAGCTGAAGCTGCCGACGGAGAAGGTCGTGTTGACCGTGGACCGGCACGGCAACACCTCGGCCGCCTCGATCCCGCTGGCGCTGGCCGAGGCGGTGCACGACGGCCGCATCAAGCGCGGCGATCTGGTGCTGATGGAAGCCATCGGCGGCGGATTGACCTGGGGCTCGGCGCTCGCGCGCTGGTAGAGCCGATCCGGGCGGGGATCTCGCGCAGATCACATGCGGATCTCGCACGGATCTCAAGGACGCCGGCCAAGCTTTTGAATTGACGGGGTTCTCGGGCGGCATTACCGTTTCGGCAATGCTGCGGGGAGGTCTTTGTCAATGTCGCAGAACACCGTCACGCGCGCCCAGCTGAGCGAAGCGGTCTACCAGGAAGTCGGTCTGTCGCGGAACGAGTCGGCCGATCTGGTCGAGAGCGTTCTGGAGGAAATCGCCGATGCCCTGGCGCGGGGCGAGATGGTGAAGATCTCCTCCTTCGGCAGCTTCCAGGTGCGCCAGAAGGGCCAGCGGGTGGGGCGCAACCCGAAGACGGGCGAGGAGGTGCCGATCCTGCCCCGCCGAGTCCTGGTGTTCCGCGCCAGCCACGTCCTGAAGCAGCGAATCAACGACGGCCTCGCGGCGGCGGAAGCCGCGGCGGCGGCGCGCGTGAAGGCGGCGTCCTGACCCATTGGATGAGGCGGCGGGGATGAGGCGGCGGGGACGGCCGGCATGCGCACCGAAGGGACCATGAAGTCGGCCACGGCGTTCCGGACCATCAGCGAGGTGTCCGACGACCTGGACGTGCCGCAGCACGTCCTGCGCTTCTGGGAGACCAAGTTTCCGCAGATACGCCCGCTGAAGCGCGGCGGCGGCCGGCGCTATTACCGGCCGGAGGACGTGGACCTGCTGCGGCGAATCCAGAGCCTGCTGTACAAGGAAGGCTACACCATCAAGGGCGTGCAGCGCCTGTTGAAGGAAAGCCGCGGCGCCCTGCCGCCGGCCGAGGCGCCGGTGCCGGCCAACGACTCCGGCGAGGCGGAGGCGCCGCTGCCCTCGCTGCCGCCGCCCGAGCCGGATGCGGAGCCCGATGCCGGGGTGGAGGAGGCCCACGAATCCGACGAATCCGACGAGCCACCGCCGCCGACCATGGCGGAGGACGTCCGCCAGGAGCTGGAAGACCTGCTGGACGAGCTGCGGGACATCCAGGCGCTGCTGTCCGGGGGCAAGGAAAACAGCTGAAAGAAATCTTCGACGTGGGCATTGCATGGGCGGACGGTCGCCGCTATAGTCCCGGCCCGCACCGGTTCCAGGCTGACGGAGCGTAGCGCAGCCTGGTAGCGCATCAGACTGGGGGTCTGGGGGTCGCAGGTTCGAATCCTGTCGCTCCGACCAATTCTGGAACCGGTGAAAAGCCTTGGGTCTCAACGGACCCAAGGCTTTTTCTTTGGCCGGCTGGCGGGGGCCGCGAGGGGGCCGCGCCCTCGTCCGTGTAAGCGCCATGTAAGCAGCGCAGGCCTGAAGAATCGTGCAGGATCCCGTCGTCAGCGTTCGCAGCTCCAGGCGGCGCGGGCGTCCTCACGTTGCGCATCCCGTTCGTATCCGTCTGCCAGAGACGTCAGAACCCCGGCCAAACGCTCGGATCGATAGACCAGACGCAGCAGTTCGAGAAAGAGCGCCGGGTCGCGTGCCGGCCGTCGGTAAAGTAGGTGCGGTGCAGGCCCGACTGGAAGGCAAGCTCCAACTGCGATCAGCCGCGCGGACGCGCAGCAAACCCGCTTGCAGCCTGTCGGTTCACGAACTTTGAGTAACATTTTGCCGCGCCGCCCGGCCCGGTCGCGAGCAGGAAACACAAGGCCGAGACGTCGGGACGCAGGAGCCCGTTCGGCGGATTCAAGGGCATGGTGACCGCCTTCCCCGACACCGCCGGTCAGGACGGCGAGCGCGCTGTTCCTGGCAAGGGGGGCGTCCGCCGGGCGCCGGGGCGCTCCGGTGGCGGTTGTCAGGACCGGCGCCTCGGCCGGCGGGCTGAAGGCCATCATCGCCTTGCTGGACGCCGTGCCGGCGGCGAGCGGGCTCGCCCTCGTGGTCCTTCAGCACCGGACACCGAACCATGAACGGCTGAAGGTGGATCTGCTGGTCAAGGCCACGCCGTTGCCGGTCTGCCCTCGTTCCTGACGCCATCCGCAGCGATAAGGCTGCATGGTCTGAATATCCATGCCCTGCGCGGGCAGAAGACAACCGCAATGCTCATATACCCCACATCGCTTCCAGTAGATCAATCCCCGGGAGACGTCCGATGTTCGCGCGCACCAACAGCAAAACGGTGACGTTCTCGCACCCCTTCGTGTTGGAAGGGATCGACGGTGTGCAACCGGCGGGGGTCTATACGGTCGAAACCGACGAAGAACTGGTCGAAGGCTTGTCCTTTCCCGTGTACCGGCGCGTTGCGACGGTGATCCTGCTGCCGATGCCCGGCGGCGGCTTCCAGGCCGCCACGATCGATCCCCAGGAGCTGGAGCGAGCCGAGCAGGCCGATGCCGCCATCGCATAGATGGCGCCGTCCCGGCTCGTTCGGGAGCGGTCCATGGGACCGGCTGGCTTGGAACGCTGAGACAGGTGAGCGGATGATGCCATGAACCAGTCGCGGATGGCGGATCGGTCTGTTCGCCGCCGCCGGGGTCTGCCCGCGGGAGGGCGGTCAGGGCCAGAACCCGTTCGTGGCCCAGATGACAAGAATCGCCATGAGCACGAGGAGAAGCCAAGGGCCGACGCTGCTCGTGTGACGGCGGTCGTTTCGGCCGCCGGCTTCGTTCGTGACGGTCGTGGCGGAGCCTCCTTGCGGCAGGAGCCTCACCAGGCGATCCGCGGTCGTGACGGCATCCTGGGTTCCAGGCTGTGGCACGGGAATCCGGCGGAGGATGGTGGTGAGCGCCGAAGCCGCGGCGTCCCTCGGCAGCGCCGCCAGGCGGGCCGCCTCAGCCCAGGGGTCGATGTCGAGCCGCGCCAGCGCCGAGAGGACGCTGAGAGGGCTTCCGTTCTTCTCCTCCCAAAGGGGCGCGGACAGGAACTCGGTCAAGTCGGATTGGTGAAGAGTGTATTCAGTGCGCAGCGGCATGTTGTCCTCCCCTGAAATTCTATGAACAAAAATCATATAAGATGGTTCACCGGAAAATCGGCGGTGCCGGCCGGGAGAAGTTGAATTACGAAATATTCTGAAGAGCGGCGGCGGTCGGGCGTGGTTTATCCTTTGATGAGGCTGCGCGCCTGGCCGAGTTCCTGAATCGGTGCGGGGTTGGTCTCCACGCCAATAGGAACTGAAGGCGCCCTCGCAAAGTGTTGCATGTGGCGCCACATAGGGGAGGCCAACAATCCGACCGTTGTCCTTGAGGGCGCCATGAAGCCCGCCGTCATCGTCCTTCTTCTTTCGTTCGCTGCCGCTGCCACGGCGGCGGCTGGCGAGCGCAATCCCACGCACCTCTTCGATCCGGGCAATCACGTCGATGCCGGCGGCGTCGTCCGCGACCGCGGCGGTCGGGCCGTGGGGCGTATCGAGGCGGATGTGAAGGGGAGCCACGTGTTGCGCGACAACGCCGGACGCCACGTCGGCAGCGTCGAGCGCGGCTTCGCCGAGGGCGAACTGGTCATCCGGGACAGCGAAGGCCGCCGCCAGGGCACGCTCGAACGCCGGCCTTGATCGGAAAACGGCATGGAGGCGGAGGCCCTGGCGTCGGGCTTTCCGCCAACCGGTCGCCGGATCAGTAGAACACTCCGTCATCCAGATCCTTCCTGAACTGTCCGATCCAGGTGAAGGGGAGCGCCGACCGATAGGTCCGGGAGGTTCGGGTCGGCGCGTAGGTCACGGTGATGACGCGAGATTGGACCGTGCCGCCCCTGACGACGCAAGCCTCGACGCGGTCCTCCATGCCGAAGTCATCTGGGCTGAAATCGTCCGGCCGAGGCGTGGCGTGGGCGACGCACCGCTCGAAGGTCTCCCTCTCGACGTTCTTGAACATGGCAAGCCCTCCGGTTCAGACGACGGGACCATGAAGCAGGGCGAAGAGCACGACCGCCAGCACGACGGCCACCGGGATCACCAGCGGGGGCACGAAGTACTCCAACACGGTCGTCCGAAATGTGGGGGAACCGGCGGGGGCGTGTGTTTGCATGGTCATGGTCGTGCTCCGTGTGTTCGGCCAATCGCGTGGTGGCATTCGCGCCGGAGATGCCTTGGCGGACTCCTCTCCGGCGCCGCGCCATCAGATTTTGCGATGTGGCTATGGAAGACATGGCGCTGACGTCGGCTTTGATGTGTGGCGATTCCGGCGTATGGACTTCTGCACGACGGAAATATGAGGCGCAGGCACGCAAATCATATCGTTGGCGTTTCTAAAATATTTCCGAGTGAAGGGCAGGTCAAAGCCTGATGGTTGTGTCCGGAATCTGAAACGCCGGGAGCTTTCCAATATGAGACGCCCGAATCGCCTCTGCCCAGCCCGTCTCTTCATGGTGCTGTATCGGAGATCCGCGTGGATCGTCCGCAGCGACAGCTTCCTGTACGGTCCCTACGCGACCTACGACGAGGCGTTCGCCGGAGCCGTGTCGGAGGCGCAGGCGGTCGGGCTGTCGGGCATTCCCAGTACCGTGATCGTTGAAGACGAGAACCTCGATCTGAAGGTCGGGTGGCGCTACGGCATCGACCCGCTGCCGCTCCGATCCCGGTGATGGGCCGTTCGGCCACCCCGCCGTCGCCACCCGTCCTTTTCTCCTTGATCGGCGCCTGAGCCACCCCATTTACCATCCTGCTGGATGGTAGAGGGATGGTTTTAAGATGGTCAGCGATGTGAACGCCCCCAAGACGAAGGTTGGCGACAGCGAGAAGATCACGATCAACCTCGGCTACGTCGACCTTGGGCACGTCGACCTGCTGGTGCAGGAAGGGTTCTACGCGAACCGCACCGACTTCATCCGCACCGCCATCCGCAACCAGATCGATCGCCACGGCGACGCCGTGCGGCAGGCCGTGACGCGCAAGAGCGTCGATCTCGGCCTGCGCCACTACACCCGCGACGACCTCGAAGCGGCGCGGGACGCCGGACGGATGCTCGACATCCGCGTCCTCGGGCTCGCCACCATCGCCCAGGACGTCACCCCCGAACTCGCCCGCGCCACCATCGCCTCGGTCGCCGTGCTGGGGGCGCTGCACGCCAGCGCCGCCGTCAAGGCGGCCCTTGCGGACCGCATGCGGTAACGGCGCACGCCGCCACCCGCACTCCTGAAAGTCGACGGACCGGGCCTTCGCCCGCCTCCGATCCCAGAAAGCTTCTGACATGACCGACCGTTTCTCCGCCGGCCTGGCCGAGGCGACCCGCCTCACCCAGGCCGGCAACCTCGCCGAGGCGACCGCCCTCATCCAGCGCCTGCTGAGCGGCGCGGGGGCGGGCACGGCGTCCGAGCCGGCGCACCAGGGCCTCCCCACAACCATCGACGTGGAACCCCTCACTGTGGATGCGCCGGACGCATCGCCGCCGCACCACGCCACGGCCGCCACCTCGCCCGCCACTTCGCCCGCCACGTCCACCCGAGTCTTCGCCGGGCGTTTCCATCCGCGGCCGCAGGCCGGTCTGGGCGAGACCCTGCGGGGTCTTGCCGCTCGTGCCATGCCGGCCGGCCTCGACCTCGGGGTGGGCGGTCTCGTCCGCCCCGCGCCCGATCCCCTGCCCGACGGCGCCTCCTTCACGACGGCGTCCTACACCAACGCGGTGGGGACCCGCTCCTACAAGCTCTACATCCCCGCCAGCCGCCGCGACGGCCAGCCGCTTCCCCTGGTGGTGATGCTGCACGGATGCACCCAATCGCCCGACGACTTCGCCGCCGGCACCCGCATGAACGTACTGGCCGAGGAGCATGGCTGCCTCGTCGCCTATCCGGCGCAGCCGTCCTCGGCCAACGCGCAGAAGTGCTGGAACTGGTTCAGTCCGGCCGACCAGCAGCGCGACGGCGGCGAACCCTCGCTGATCGCCGGGATCACCCGGCAGATCATGCGCGACCACCCCGTCGACCCCGGCCGGGTCTATGTGGCAGGGCTGTCCGCCGGCGGTGCGGCGGCGGCCATCATGGGGGCGGCCTATCCCGACCTCTACGCCGCCGTGGGCGTGCATTCCGGCCTGCCGTGCGGGGCGGCCCGCGACCTTCCCTCCGCCTTCGCCGCCATGCGCCAGGGCACCGCGGGCACCGGCCGGGGCACCGGAGCCGTTCCCACCATCGTGTTTCACGGCGACCAGGACACCACCGTCCACCCCGGCAACGGCGCCGCGGTCGCCGCGCAGTCCATAGCCGGCGTCACCGGGACGACGGCGATGGAGGAGCACGGCCGGGTGCCGGGCGGACACGGCTACACCCGCACCCTCCACACCGACGCCGCCGGCCGCGTGCTGTGCGAGCAGTGGACGATCCAGGGCGCCGGGCACGCCTGGGCCGGGGGCAGCCCCGCCGGATCCTACACCGATCCGCGCAGTCCGGACGCCACGCGGGAGATGCTGCGCTTCTTCCTCGACACCCCGCATCGCGGCCTGCCGCCGCTGTCATGACCGTCGGATCGCGGAGGGGCTGGCACGGATTTGCTTGCGCAATCCCGCGCCAGCCCCCATGTAAGGGAAGTCGAAGTTGCTCTGGGGTCTGCTTTCTCCAGCCCCGCACCCGGGTCTGGGTCTCTCTTCCCGAAGTGAATTTGATCCCCCCTCGATGTCGGGTGGGGCACCGCCAACAAGGGAACTGACCCATGGCCAACGGTACCGTCAAGTGGTTCAACTCGACCAAGGGCTTCGGCTTCATCCAGCCCGAGGATGGTTCGGCCGACGTCTTCGTCCACATCTCCGCCGTCGAGCGCGCCGGCATCGGCAACCTCAACGAGGGCCAGAAGCTCTCCTTCGAGGCCGTGCGCGACCCGCGCCGCGGCAAGGTTTCGGCCGAGAACCTGCGCGCGCTCTGACGCGTCGCGAAGGCGATCATCGGAAAGGACGGCTTCGGCCGTCCTTTTTCGTTTCGGTCCCGCCCTGGGACCATTCCCGGAGAGTGCCATGCGAATCCGGCTGGGCTGCGAGTTGAACTACGACATCCCGAAGCCGACCCCGATGATCGTCATGCTGAACGTGCACCACTCACGCGTGGCGGACCTCGAACGCCCGGATCATCTCGTCACCACGCCGTCCGTTCCCATCGGAAGCTATCGGGACAGTTTCGGCAACTGGTGCTGCCGGCTGGTGGCGCCGCCGGGGCGCTTCACGCTCGGTACCG
>Ga0196976_1001120_pt1 | contig 13221 bp, 10 predicted proteins | sample S3v_513CmetaG_FD_148644 | JGI IMG/M metagenome (GOLD analysis project Ga0196976, IMG submission 148644) | Soil microbial communities from Anza Borrego desert, Southern California, United States - S3+v_5-13C | ecosystem: Environmental > Terrestrial > Soil > Desert | place: USA: California...
CGCCGGCTGTCGCGCAGGCGTCCCGCGCCTGCGCCCTGGGCGGGGAGTGGCGGCGCGGGACGCCGCCACGACAGCCGGCGAGGACGCCGGCGGTCCGCATCCGTTGGCGAAGTCAGTGTGGTCTGCTGAGTGTGCGTTCCACGTAGGGCGGGCGGAAGCCCGCTCTACGTGTCGTAGCAAAGTTGCGCCAGCCTGCGTTCCGAGGGATCCTCGGCCCATGAGTGCGGAACGTTGCGGCACGATTTCGGCGTACGATACTCGCATGATCGGCAGCGCGCTCATGACGGCGGAGGAGCTCTTCCTGCTTCCGGACGACGGATGGCGTTATGAGCTCGTCCGGCCGTCGCCAGCCGGAAATTCTTCGACGGCCCTCCGGACGTCGCGTTCGAGGTGGTGTCGCCGAACGACCGCTACACCGAGATCGAGGAGAAGACGCGCGACTGGCTTCGCGCGGGCGTGCAGGCCGTGGTGATCGTCGATCCTCTCGCGAAACGGGCGCGCATCGAGCGCCGCGGCGGCGGCACGCCTGTCGCCGAGATCCTCGAGATCGAAGAAGTGATCCCCGGCTGGAAGCTGCCGCTCGCGGAGCTCTTCGGCTGACGTCAGGAGGTGTCATCTGTTTCAAGGACTGCGCACGGTCATCTACCACGTCGACGACATCGCCAAAGCGAAGGAGTGGTACACCCGGCTCCTCGGCATCGGGCCGTACTTTGATGAGCCGTTCTACGTCGGCTTCAACGTCGGCGGCTACGAGCTGGGACTCAACCCCGACATGACCGGCGTGACGAAGGGGAGCAACGTCATCGCCTACTGGGGCGTCCCCGACGCCCGCGCCGCCCACCAGCGCGTGCAGGAGCTCGGCGCCACCAATCACTCCGATCCCCAGGACGTCGGCGAAGGCGTCATCGTCGCTACCGTGACCGATCCTTTCGGCAACGTGTTCGGGATCATCGAGAACCCGCATTTCAAGTTGGGGTGATGGCCCTGCTCATGGCCGGGAGGCGCGGCGTTTGCGCGGCACTTCGACGAACGCCGTCGCGAGCCGTGAGCGATGCGCGCGTCCGACACGGTTTCAAACCCGGGAGGTTGCCCGTCGCACCAAGCTCCGCCGTCGCTTCTTGACAGTTCGTGTTCCAGAGCGAAGATCGCGGTGGAGCCGAGATACGACGGGGGCTCGAAGAGCGCCGAGGGCGTGCGCCACACGCTGTGTTCCGGCTACCGTTCCATCCGTCGTCCGCGCTGAAGTCTTTCCCCCGTGGTACATTACGAACATCCCAGTTGTCGCTGCCGGAAAGGTCCTATGACTACGTCAAATGACGAGACAGTAGCGCCGCAGCATGCAATGCAGATCGAGTTAGAGGGCTTAATTAAGCTTCTCGCACAGAATCTGTACGCAAACCCTGACGTATTCCTTCGCGAGATGATTCAGAACTCGCACGATGCCATAAAGAAACGCATGCACCTCGGCCGTATATCTGGATTACCAACACCGGCACCTGAAATTCGTATTTCGTGCGACCCGGCACGCCGTACACTTTCGGTGTCCGATAACGGCGCAGGTCTTTCGCTACGCGAGATCCATGATTATCTAGCTACCATTGGACGATCAGGAACCGACGAGTTTCGCCGGGGTGTCGAGAGCCGCAACCGAACGGCTACAGTGAACTTAATCGGACAGTTCGGCATCGGGCTTCTGAGCGCATTTATTGTCGCCACCAAAGTTGAGGTTGTGACGAAATCCCAAGATGACGAAGCCTATCGATGGCTCAGCAATGGCAGCAAGTACTACTCCATCGACGCCTCACAACGAACAGACGTCGGAACTACCACAATCCTGCATTTGGGTCTTGAACATAGTCGCTACGTTGACTACGAGCTCCTGCGCGGCATCGTACGAACATATGCCAATGTAATAGGTCTTCCCGTTTTCCTTGGAAACGAGACTACTCCCTGTAATGATGTAGATGCTCCTTGGCACAAGGCCTTCAGCACTGAATCGGAACGGCACGAAGCGAGCTATGTTTTCTGGGAACAACGCTTCAGAGCGGAAACCTCCCTTGATGTTTGGCCTGTGGACTTGCGGTTCGATTACTCAGACGACCAACAAGAGCCCCGACAAGGAGTGCTCCGGGGAGTCCTCGGCATAACCGATCGGCACATCCCGGGCATCAACAGCCGGGGCACCGTCGATGTGTTTATTTCGCGAATGTTCATTGCGTCTGGCCACTCCGACATTCTCCCGAGTTGGGCTCGGTTTATCCAAGGGGTTATTGAATGCAACGAACTTTCACCGAACGCCGCCCGCGATGATGTCGTCATAAACGACTGCTTCACCCAAGCTCGCATGACACTTGGACGCCACATCTTGGCTCACCTTGTCGCACTGTTCAATAACGATCGACATCGTTTCACTGATATCATGCGTTGGCATTCCTACCACGTGCTCGCGATGTGCGCACAGCCCGAGCACGACGACTTCTTCCGACAAGTGGCTGACATTGTACCGCTGGCCAGCGATCAAGGATTTATCACTATTCCACAGTATCAGGAACGAGCCGCGAAAGACGGCGCTGGCAAAACCGTGTATTACATAAGTGAAGCGGGAACCACCAGCCAATACTATCTCTTATGTAAGGCGCGCGGCATCAGCGTTTTTGACGCTACTCAAATCTTTGCCGAGACATTCCTCCAACGTTACGCTGCTACGTGGCCAGACAGGGTCACGCTAAAGCGCGTCGATGTCAGCGGTTCGGACGTAATTTTCGAGCGCGTGAGCGAAAGCGTTCATGGCAACTTTGAGTCCATGGCGGCTGAACTCCGACGGATTCCAGGCGTTACGCCGCGGGTGAGCCGGTTTAAGCCGACCAATGTGCCTGTACTCCTGACCGAGAGCCGCGACTCGGAAAGCCGCCGCGAGCTAGAAAACATTGCCCAAAACGTCACACTCCCTACATCGATACGAGAGACCGTATCCCGTCACCTCTCCGAAAGTCGGGGCGAACTGATTTTACATCTCAACGCTGACAACCCTACCGTTCAAAAGCTGGCGGCGCGGCGAGATCTTGGCGATGCAATCGGACGGGCCGCGCTTACGTCCCTCTATAATAACGCGGTCATGCTTCACTCGCGCAACATAACACCCGAAAACATTCAAACCATGTTTGAACAGTATAATGGTGTTGTTGAACTGCTAATCGGCGAGGCAGACGCCCGGGCCGCTCTGGAACTGGAGTCGACGAGACTGCACGAACAACTAGCCTCACTTACAGCGCCTAGTGGTACTGGCGCTCCGGCGGAGCGTGAGAGATTCCTTACCTGCTTTGTAGCCATGCCGTTCGCATTAGAATCTGAACGATTATTCAGTGCGCTGCGTCAGGTTTTGGAAGACACGCCCTTCTTCTGGCGCGTTACACGCGCAGATGAGCAACAAGTGGATGCGCGACTATGGAAAAACGTCGAACTCCAGATGCTCTCAGCGCATTGTTTCATTGCAGAAGTAAGCGATCAGAACCCAAACGTTATGATTGAGATAGGACGCATGGAAGTACTTGCACGCCCTCTGCTGCTACTGAAGCGGACCGGCAGCCTTCCACTTCCAGCGGATTTGAGAGAACGTTTGTTCATTGAGTACGCTGACAACAGCGAAGACTTAGTGAGTGAACTTCGCGAGCACATCTCAGCAAACCGACATTTCGTCGATCAACGCGCCGAGCCTTACCTATCGGAAGTGCTTCTTGCTCGGGTGGAAGGTCTCAGCTCACGCGCGTGCCAGCTAATAGCGCGCGAGTACCGCGCATGCCATGAGTTCATAGCAGCCGATCCTATCGCTGTCGCAACCCGTCTGGGCCTAAGCCACCATTTAGTGCGCGCCGCGCAAGACGGCGTCCGCGAACTCCTCAGCCGAGCTGGCATCGTAGCGGACCCTCGACTTATAAACTGAGAATCTAATATGTTACAGCACCCCCCAGCGCTGGTTAAGGCGAGAGAGCTCTACGAGATCGGTGACTACGCCACGGCGGCCAAGATGGCGGAGGTGGCGCAGGAGGAGGCACATCACTCTCTCGATTATGAAACCGAAGCTTTTGCAGGCTGGATCGCTGCTTTCATGTATGAACAGTACAGTGCATTCCCATCTGCGCTGAGCCGATACAATGACATCATCTCGCTGTCGGAACAGGTATCGATCGCTGACTGGGACTTGGAGCGGATTTCGCTAATTATTCGCACATACGCTGACTGGGTGCGGTGCGCCGTGCATATTGACGATCTTGCGGAGATCGACCTCACGGAACTATTCGCCAAGGGAGAGGCTCTCTTGGCAGCATCGGGCAAGACACCCTTGCTACTCCCAGAATTCTTGCATTCCAAGGCGATGGCACTCAATGCGATGTTCGAGTGGTCACGCGCACTAACGGCTGCCGAGGAGGGCCTCGCGCGAAAAAGGATTATGCCGATGACACCCGGCTGCTCGATCGCACATCACCTTGTCATTTACGCCACCAGCCTCGCAGCGCTTAACCGACGTGATGACGCGGGAGAGGTCGTTCGCAATGGTTTGGCGACATACGCATCGGATACATCGTTATTAGCGATACGTGCGCTACTCTCGCTTGCAGATCATCATTTTTCCGCCGCGGCTGATGACTACTCACATGTCATCGCGATAGAAACCGATGCGAGCGCGCGACTGGGGCGCGCACTGGCTCTAAAGCTCTTAGGTGGAGATTTCGAGGAGGACCTCAGAACCGCTCTTTGGATCACGCGCCAAGGCCCGGAGGAATGTCTCTGGGCAGCGGGGCTTTTAGAGGACTGGTCATTATTACCATCTTCACTGCCTAACGACCAGTTCACGTCTCAACTCGTGAGGTATTTTCGGCGTGAACTCAGCCTAGATGAACTTCTCCGCGTCGCCGACAAGGCGCGACACCACAATCGCCGTGCGCATAGACGCATGTCAGCCTTCGCGTTTGCCGGCTTACTCGCTGAGGTAGACCGGGCACTCCCCGACGCCCGCGCTTTTTATGAGAAGGCTATTTCAGAAAACGTATACACGCAACTTCCTCAGATTTGGGCCGCCGCTCGCCTTCGGACGCTTGAACGCTAGCGAACGGCGCGCAATGAACCGCTGGAGACAACACCCACCTCTTGCATATGGATGCAGTATTTCATCGCCGTGGCGTGCAGGCCACGCTCTGGAGATCGCAAAACCTGCGGCTACGAGTTGGGACTCAACCCCGACATGACCGGCGTGACGAAGGGGAGCAACGTCATCGCCTACTGGGGCGTCCCCGACGCCCGCGCCGCCCACCAGCGCGTGCAGGAGCTCGGCGCCACCAATCACTCCGATCCCCAGGACGTCGGCGAAGGCGTCATCGTCGCTACCGTGACCGATCCCTTCGGGAACGTGTTCGGGATCATCGAGAACCCGCATTTCAAGTTGGGGTGAAACGCTACTCCGCCTGGGCGAGGACGTCGTATGTCCCGACCTCGGTCTGCGTCTCGCCGTCCACCCCGAAGATGCGGAGGCGGTAGGTCTGGCCGGCGGTGAGGAAGTGGTGCGGGATGGCGATCAGGAAGGCATCGTTCTGGTCGGGCTCCGCGGAGCTGTTCCTCCAGAGCAGCTTGCCGCTCGCGTCGACGAGGTCGATGCGGTAGTGCGGATGGCGCACCTGGTTGATGAGGCGCGGCTTCAGCAGATAGGCCTCGCCGTCCTTGCGCAGCATCGTCGGCGCGCCGGCGGGACCGCGGTTGCCATCGGGCTCGAGCTCCTGCGGCGCGGCCAGGACGCGCGGCAGGCGTCCTGCCCGCTCGTGATAGCGCGCGCGGCTTTCCGCCTGCACGTACAGCGCGAAGAAAACGACCGCCAGCGCCGCCGCGATGGCGGTCGGCACGTAGTGGCGGAACACGACCCGGCCGCGCTGCGCCTCCGCGCGAGGATCGGCTGTCCCGCGGTTGCGGCCGAGGCGCCGCTGCAGCACGCTCCAGCCGGCGCGCAGCTCGTCCTCCGGCACCGCGTCCGGATCACTCTCCCGCGGAGCCTCGGGAAACGGGGCGCTGTAGGCCCGCGCCAGGTCGGGATAGGCCACGAGGAAATCGTGGATCCGCTCCTCCTCGCTTTCCGACAGCTCGCCGCGGCTGTAGGCCAGCATCTCCTCCGCCGTGGGCGGCTCGCCGAGCGTCTTCCGCTCCTCCGCGCTCAGGCGGCGCTCTGCTTCCTGCCAATCCGATTTGTTCGTCATGAGTCAATCCTCCGGGAGCACACCCTCGTCTCCCAGTCGTGCGCGCAGCGAGCGCTTGGCGTCGCGGACGCGCGATCTCACCGCCTCGATCGAGATGCGCAGCGCCTGCGCGATCTCTTCGTAGCTGGCATCATGCAGCCAGAGGCGGAGGCAATGCCTCTGGCCTTTCGGGAGCGCGGCGATGGCTTCCCGCAGGCGCGTCAGCCGCTCGGCCTCGATCAGCCGGTCTACTGGGTCCGTCTGCACGGCCGCGGGCTCTTTCTCCGAATCGCGCTCGTCGAGCGATTCCGCGCGCACCGCGCCGCGCTTGATGGTCGTGCGAGCGCGCACGTAGTTGTAGCCGACATTGCGGGCGATCGTCTCCAGCAGCGCCCATTCCGAGTCGCCCCTGTATTCGCCGATGGCGCGGTAGAGACGGACGAACACGTCCTGGGCGAGCTCCTGCGCGTCGGCGGTCGAGACGCGGAATACCTTGCGAAAGAACCGCAGCGTGCGCGCGTAATGCCGCGTGTACAGAGACCGGAACAACTCGTCGTCGCCGCTTCCCCCGTTCTGTCGCATGGCCATTGCTCGTACCCGTGTCGCCGACCGCGTATCGTATAAACATCAGATGAAATCGGTCCGCATCTTTCTCGTTCTCTGCAGTACCGTAATGGCCTGCAATAGGGAGAACCCGGTTCCTCCCGGTTTGGGGGATAGCGATCCGGTGGCTCTGCTCCGCTCCCTGAACACGGCCAGAGGCTTCGAGCGCGCGAGCGCCCTGGAGCAACTCGGCCTGACGACCGACGCCATCGCGGCGTGGGACGAGGTGGTGCGCGAGCGATCGCAGTGGGCGGAGAAAGCGCGCCACAGACGCGATGCGCTGAGGCGCCGTCCCGATCCGATGGAGCAGTGGAGCGCCCGCAAGCTGCGCGACGAACCGCAGCGGCTTGCCCAGGCATATCCCTTCGAGTCCACGCGCGAGATGCTGGATCGCGGTCTGTTCGAGCCGGCGACGGCGCGGATGGTCGCCGACGTCCTGGCCAAAAACGGCGATCCCTACTTGCGCGACGTCCTCAATGCGATGGAGCGGCCCGGAAACGGCGCCGCGATGCGCGCATACCGCGACGCGCGCTCGAGCGAGACCGTATCCGAGTACGAACGCGCAGCGGTGCTGCTCGAACGGGCCGGCAATCCGCTGCACCTTTATGCGCGATATCGCATCGCGGCGCTGCGATTCTCCAAATGGGACGTCGTGCCGCTGCTGGACACGCTCATCCCGATCACCGACCGCCGCTATCAGCTGCTCTCGTCTGCCCTGCACACGCTTCGCGCCAATGCACTGGAGCAGCGCAGCAGTTATCTCCTGGCGTACCCCGAATACGAGGAGGCGCTGCGTCTCGCACAATCCGCGACCCAGCGAGCCGCGATCTGGAGCCGGCGCAGCCTGAATTACAAAACGGTCGGGAGCGTCGAAATGGCATTTCGCGACTCGATTGGCGTTCTGCATCTGCTTCCGGACGTTCCCGATCTCAACACGCACAGCACCGCGTATGGAAGCGCGGCGGAAGCCGCGAGTGGGCTCGGCTACCCGGAGATCGCGCTTCTTTACAGAAATGCCAGCGTCGAGGTGGCGCAGAAGGCCCTCCTCCAGGCACCGGCCGACCAACGTACGGGGCCCCAGCACGTGCTCGCCGTCGCGCTCCGCGAACGCGCGAATACCCACGCCGCCCTGAAGAATATCGCCGCCGCCAATATCGACCTGCGCCGGGCCAGGGATCTGGCCGAGGCCCTCGACGACGCCTCGCTCCGCCAGCCTTTACGGATGCGCCTCCTCGAGGTGCAGGGCGAAACGCTCCTGGCAACGGATCCCGCCGCTGCGGCCCGGGCATTCCTCGACGCCATCAAACAGGCGGAAGGACAACACTCCACGTATCGCGCCATCCTGCACTTCAAGCTGGCCGAGGCTCGCCGCCGGAGCGGCGACACGAGTGCAGACCAGGATGTCGTCATCGCGTTCGACATCCTGCGCGAGGAGGCGAAGCATCTCCTCGACGCCAGGAAGCGCGGCGAATACGAAAATTACTGGAGTACCTACTTTTCCCGGTTCCGGGAAGTGCATCGTGCGGCCATCCAGCGCACGTTCGATCTCGGCGACACCGAGGAGGCGTTCGTCCAGGACGAGCGGGCACGCGCGTACGAGCCGTTGTACGCGTTGCTGCAGGGCCGCTCTACGCCTCCGGGCTTTCAGACCATCGTCACGCGCGACGATCTCCGCCGTCAGCTCGCCGTGCTGCCCGAGGACACAATCATCCTGCAATACCTCGTGATGCCCGACCATACGTACGTGTGGGTGCTCACACATGGAAAGATCAGGCCCGTTCGGCTCCCTGTCACGGAGACGCAGATCGAAAAGTGGGGCGAGGGCGTGGTCGAAGCCCTGCGCACCGGCCGTCAGGATTTATTTACGATCGCCATGCGCGCCATCTACGCGGAGCTGTTCCGCACGCCGCTGGCCGGGAGTCAGCGTGCAAAGCGCGTCGTGATCGTGCCTGACGGGCCGATGCACGGTCTTCCTTTCGCGGCACTGGAAGGGACGAAAGAGGAGGGATATCTCCTCACCAGCGTGAAGAGCATCGCCACCGACGGAAGCACGTCGCGCTACCTCTACTCGCTCGCACGCGACCGGCAGTTCACCACGGACGGCCACCCCTCCGTCCTCCTTACCGCTGCGACAGTGTTCGATCGACGCAGCGGCATGAAGCCGCTGCGATACGCGCAACCGGAGGTGGACGAGCTCCGGCGCTGGTATCCGCAGGCGGAGGTGCTGAGCGGCGCGGAAGCGACCGTGCCACAATTCCTCGCGGCGGCTCGTGGCGCGACCATCATCCACTTCGCCGGGCACGCCCTTCCCGTTCCCCGGCGCCCGTGGGAATCGCAACTTCTTCTCGCCTCCGGTGAATTGACCGCTGAAAAACTGATGCGCGAGCTCTCCGTGCTCGAGCGCACGCGACTGGTGGTCCTCGGCGCGTGCAGTACGGCCGGCGGTCAACCGGTCGGTCCAGAAGGTCTTGCTCCTTTGGTGCGGCCGCTCATTGCGGCGAACATTCCGGCCGTCGTCGGCACGCTGTGGGATGTGGGAGACGCCACTGCCCAACAACTGCTGGTGTCCCTCCATTGTCACTATCGGCGTGGAGACGATGTGGCAGTTGCGCTGCGCGCGGCGCAACTCAAGAGGCTCCAGAACGATGACCCCGCAATGTGGTGGGCGCCGTATCAGGTGGTCGGTTACGCCGGCTCTCCGTATGCGGTTCCACCGGAGAAGACACTCAATGAATCCGTTTGTGCTCAGAATTCTCTTCAGCGGCCTGATGGCCTTCATCCCGAATGAAAACGGGACCGAAGTCACCGTCCTGCTGCTCAACGCCAACCACTATCACACGTCCGACGGCGCGGCCATGCCGCCCCATAAGCCGGCCATCATCGCCCGCGGCAACTGCAGTGGAGACTGCGTCGACGACGACACCACCATCGCCTCCGAGTTTTTCCGCGATCAGTCCGCGGCCACCGCTCTCGACTCGCTGGCCTACGCCCTCGGGAACGGCAGCGCGTGGTGGATCTCCGGCTCCGACCTGCGCGTGCAGAAGTCGTCGGGCGCGGCGGACCTGCCCGCGCTGAACATCCGCCGCGACCTGCGCGGCACGGTGAACGGGCAGCCGCAGATCGTGCCCACCACGTCGAGCGAGCGCGCCGACTTCAGCTGGATCCCGAAGCTGTCGCAGCTCTGCGGCAGCGGCTGCACCATCGATCCCGACCTGCTGGCCAACGTCCCCCCGGGCATCGTCGCGGCACGTTTCAAGATCGACAGCGGCGATCTCTACACGCACAGCCTGGCCCGCATCGGCAGTGACGTCACTCCCGTCAGCTTCAAGCGTCTCGACGGCACCGGCAGCACCGCGGCCTACGTCCAGGCGGTGACGAGCTGGGTGGGGCTGGACATCCCCGTCACCGGTACCAGCGTGCAGATCGTGGAGACGAAGCACGACGGCGGCAACGGCCGCTCCATGACCCTCTCGCCCGACGCGAGCGGCAAGGTGGAAGTGGCCGTGGTCAACCTCCCGCCGTTCGTGCCGCCGGCGTCGGCGAACAACGAGTCGCCGCAGGTGGGCAAGCACTTCGAGATGTATTACGAGCTGCTGCAGAACCCGCCCGACCGCGCCGCGCGACTCGTGCCGCGCGCCGGTGCGCCGAGCGGCACGACCGTGCCGCAGGTGAGCTGGACCTCGGTCCATCCCGCCAGCGCGGTCGACTCCGTGCTCCTCAACCGGCTGCGCATGGAGCCCGGCCGCTCGCTGTACGACCGCACGCTCTGCCCGCCGCTGGAGCCGTGACGTGAATTGCGGGGCGGACGCGAGTCCGCCCCGCATTTTCCGTCGAAGGAGGTCGCATGCGCAGACTGATGCTCGTCCTGCTCTTCGCCGCCTGTTACGTCGATCCGGCCACGAAAGAGGCGGTCGCCGCCGCGAAGCGGCTGACGCGCGATTACGCGAGACCGGAGCTGCAGGCATACGCCGCCGGCCACGACTGCAAGGTCCTGGTCATCGAGTCGGAGACGCCGCTCGACACCGTCACCATCGAGTCGATGCAGTACGGCACCGGCGAATACGGCGCGCACGGCGGCGTGGAGCAGTTCGCCGCCGACCATCGCTTCTACGCCGTCGTCTATCGCGACCCCTCCGGGGTCGTGAAGTCCTACGACGCCATCACGCGCGCCGAGGCCGAGTCGATGACGCGCTGCCGCTGAGGGAACCATGTTCGTTCGCATTGCATTGATCGCACTGCTCGCCGCATCTGCGCACGCGCAGCCCGCGCGCCGCGCGCTGCTGATCGGCATCGACGACTACACCGCCTCGACGCTGCCGCGCGTGGCCCAGGTCCCGCCCGACCGCGAGCGCGGCTGGCCGGACCTCAAAGGCGCGGCGAACGACGTGGCGCTGCTGGAGGAGATGCTCGTGCTCCGCTACGGGTTCCGGCGGCAGGACATCGTCACGCTGAAGAACCAGCAGGCCACGCGCGCCGCGATCCTCGGCGCCATCGAGCGGCACCTCGTGCGTCCCGCGCGCCAGGGCGACGTGGTCTTCTACTACTTCGCCGGGCACGGCGGGCAGGTACCAAATCCCGAGTCCGATGAGCTCGACCGGCTCGACGAGTCGATCGTGCCGGCCGACTCGCGGCGCGGCGCGGAGGACATCCGCGACAAGGAGCTGCGGCCGCTGTTCAACCGCATCCTCGACCGCGGCGCGCACCTCACGCTGCTGCTCGATCACTGCCACAGCGGCTCCGGCTTTCGCGGGCTGCCGGGCGGAGGGCGGCCGCGCGGCATCGGGCGCGCACGTCCCATTCGCGACGCGCGCGCGTACGGGCCGCGCCCCGAGGAGCGCGGGGCGCTGGTGCTCGTGTCGGCGCAGGATGCCGATACGGCCTGGGAGACGGACGGGGACGACGGCCGCAAGCACGGCGCGTTCACGTGGGCGTGGATCACCTCGATGCGCGACGCCGCCGCGGGCGAGCCGGTCCGGGAGACGTTCCTCCGCGCGCAGGCGCGGCTGCGCGTCGACAAGGCGGACCAGGCGCCGGCGATGCTCGGCTCGCACGCCGCGCGCATGCGTCCCTTCCTCGGGTTGCGCACGAATGCACCGCGCGCGATCGTCGCGGTGGAACGGGTGCAGCCGGACGGAGAGGTCGTGCTGCAGGGCGGCTGGGCGCACGGGCTGGCGGTGAGTGCGGAGCTGCGCGCGGCCGGCACACCCGCGACGCTGCGCGTGGTGCGCATGCTCGGCGTCGGCCGCAGCGTCGCGCGCATGAGCGTGGGCGCCGTGCCGGCGTCGATCCGCTCCGGCACGCTGCTGGAGGTCGTGCGCTGGGCCGTGCCTGAGGGACGTCCGCTGCGCGTCTGGATGCCGGTGACCACGCGCGACCTGCGGGCTGTCGCGCGGCGGTTCGCCGCCGCGACGAACGCGAGGTGGCTGGCCGAGCCACGCGAGGCAACGCATGTGCTCCGCCCGCGCGGCGACGCGTGGGAGCTGCTCGACCGCGAGCGCCGGGCGCTGCCGCTGGCGAGTGACGACGCCGCGATGTCGGCCATCGCGCGCCTGCCGCGCGATGGCGCGCTTTTCGTGCAGTTCCCCAGGGTGGCGGCGCGGGACGCCGCCACGACAGCCGGCGGGACGCCGGCGCTCCACTTCGACGAGGCTGACTACATTCTTACCGGGCGCTATGACGGGCGGCGGATCGAGTACGCCTGGTTTCGCGCGGATGGTGGGCGGAGCTCGGGGTGGACGCGCGACGATGCACGTCTGCGCGAAGACCTCCTGAAGCTGCGGCGCCTTCACGCATGGCAGACGCTCCGGTCGGACACACCGGCGCCGTACCGCCTCGCGCTGCGGCACGAGCGCAGCGGAACGCTCGTCGACAACGGTCCGCTCCTCGGCGGCGAGACGTACAGCGTCGTGCTGCGCGCCACGGGGGCCGCGGAGGCGGCGCCGCGCTACTACTACGTCTTCGCCATCGACAGCCACGGCAAGAGCTATCTCGTCTTTCCGAAGAGCGGCTCGGTGGAGAACCGCTTCTCCGGAAAAGACGCGGAGCTCGTCCTCGGCGCGCCGGGCGCGTTCGGCGTCATGCCGCCGTACGGCGACGACACGTACGTGCTGCTCTCCACCGAGGAGCCGCTGCCGGATCCCTTCATCCTCGCGTGGGACAGCATTCGCGCCCGGCGCGCGCTCCTCACGACGCGCTGGTCGATCGAGCGGATCACCCTCCCGTCGGCCGCACCACCTCGCCGTCGAGCGTCAGCCGACCGCGCCGCACCTCGGCGTCGATGACCGTGCCGAGGCGCGCGGCGACAGCCGTCGACGTGGCCTGGATGCCGACCCGGCGCGCGGCGGCGTCGATCAGCTCCGCGCGCGGCGTGGCGAGCTCCACGCGCAGCACGTGCTGCACC
>Ga0196976_1001121_pt1 | contig 13215 bp, 11 predicted proteins | sample S3v_513CmetaG_FD_148644 | JGI IMG/M metagenome (GOLD analysis project Ga0196976, IMG submission 148644) | Soil microbial communities from Anza Borrego desert, Southern California, United States - S3+v_5-13C | ecosystem: Environmental > Terrestrial > Soil > Desert | place: USA: California...
GTTACTGGAGCCCCCCTACATTCGCGGTCTTTTATTTCCAGAGACTTGCGGGGAAAATCCCGCTAAGTCTTTGAGTTTAAACCAGCTAAGTACAAAAGTATCTAAAACACTAGGCTTAGGTCAGCTGCTGCCCAACGAGACCTGATTCGTGTTCCGCCGCTGGTGTTTCGATTGCGCCCCAAGAACACCTGCGCTGTCCTGATTTTGCCTCTAATTCCAGAATACCAAGTTACGAGGGTCCGTTGCTCCGCCCCGCCTGAATCGCGAATGTGGTTTGTTCAGAGGAGTTTGAGCTAGAGGTGGAAGCGAGCGGGCTCTTGACATTGTTTGTTCGAGCGTGGGTAACGAGGTAAGTTCCACATTTCATTTCGCAGTGATGAGTTGCAGGTTCAGAACTGAATGATCGATACGCATGGTCAAGGGAGCAAGTCGTAGCGGTAGCTAACGCGACGGCAGATCCCGTGAGGAAACGAGTACGCAGCAACTTGTAATCAAGGAAGCCGCGACTCCGCGCTGCGCGGCCGAAAGTTCTTGGAGCGCCAACCAGCAGACGCTAGCTGCACACTTTCGTGTGCAGTTTGAGGCTTCAAAACCGTTTGATTTACTCCGCTGCGATGCGCCCATATAATTGCTGGTTCCTCCCGGGCGGTTATTCGAGTCATAGGAGACTGGCAACTCCGGCCATGATTCAAGGCCGTTTCAGCGTGGCGGTCTGCAAGGCGTCACGCAGCACTTCATCCGAAAAATCACTATGAAAATTCACGAGTACCAGGCGAAAGCCATCCTGTCGAAGTATGGAGTAGCGGTGCCGCGCGGCGAGATGGTGACGACGCGCGAAGAAGCTGAGAGTGCCGCTAAACAACTGATGCACCAAGGCGCGAAAGGCGTCGTGGTGAAGGCGCAGATCCATGCCGGTGGCCGTGGTAAGGGCGGCGGCGTAAAGATCGCGAAGAGTGCAGAAGAAGCCGGGGAACTGGCTGCCAAGATGTTGGGCATGCAACTGGTGACGCACCAGACGGGCCCAGAGGGCAAGAAGGTGCAGCGCCTGCTGATCGAGGAGACGCTGCCTATCGCGAGTGAACTCTACCTTGGCGTACTGCTCGACCGCACTATATCGCGGAACGTTTTCATGGCGTCGTCTGCGGGCGGCATGGACATTGAAGAGGTCGCGGCGAAGAATCCGGACGCCATCATCAAGGAGTACATCGATCCGGCGATCGGATTCCAGGCGTTCCAGGCGCGCAAAATCGCATTTAAACTGGGATTGAAAGCTGAGTTCATCACACCGGCAGTGGATTTCATGCTCGCGCTCTACAAGGCGTACGACGAGACGGACTCCTCGCTGTTCGAGATCAATCCTTTTATCACGACGACCGACGGGCGGGTATTTGCGCTGGATGCGAAGGTAAACCTCGACGACAACGCGATGTTCCGGCACAAAGACCTGAAAGACCTGCGAGACATCACGGAAGAAGATCCACTCGAAGTGGAAGCGAGCAAGTACGGGCTCAACTACATAAAGTTGGACGGGAACGTGGGCTGCATGGTGAACGGCGCCGGACTGGCGATGGCGACGATGGACATCATCAAATTCGCGGGCGGCATGCCGGCGAACTTTCTCGACGTGGGCGGTGGGGCGAACGCGGAACAGGTGACGCACGCGTTCGAAATCCTGCTGGCCGACAAGCACGTGAAGGCTGTGCTAATCAACATCTTCGGCGGCATCCTGCGCGTAGACACGCTCGCCAACGGCGTGGTGGAAGCGGCAAGGAAGACGAACATCCAGCTGCCGATCGTGCTGCGGTTGGAGGGCACGAACGTTGAACAGGGCCGCGAAATCCTGAAGAACAGCGGACTGAACTTCATTGTCGCGGAGACGATGAAAGATGCGGCTGAGAAGGTTGTCGCCGCTGCGGGAGGTAGATAGCCATGGCCGTACTCGTCGATAAGAACACGAAGCTGCTAGTTCAGGGTTTAACCGGCAAGGAAGGCACATTCCACGCGAAGGCCTCTGCGGCTTACGGCACGAAGGTCGTGGGCGGCGTGCGTCCGGGCAAGGGCGGTGAAACGCACGAGGGCTGGCCGATCTTCAACACGGTTGCCGAGGCGAAGGAGAAGACCGGTGCGAACGCAACGGTGATCTTCATTCCGCCGCCGAGCGCGGCCGACGCGATCATGGAAGCCGTGGATGCGGAGATCCCGCTGATCGTGTGCATCACCGAAGGCGTACCGACACGCGACATGGTGGATGTGTGGCGCTACATGCAGGGGAAGAAGTCGCGGCTGATCGGTCCGAATTGTCCGGGTATCATCTCGCCGGGCAAGTGCAAGATCGGCATCATGCCGGGGCACATTCATAAAGAAGGAAATGTCGGCATTGTGTCGCGCTCGGGCACGCTGACGTACGAGGCTGTTTATCAGCTTACGACGCGCGGCATCGGGCAGAGCACGGCGATCGGCATCGGCGGCGATCCGATCATCGGCACGAACTTCGTGGACTCGCTGCAACTCTTCAACGAAGACCCCGAGACTGAGGCAATCATCATGATCGGCGAGATCGGCGGCAACGCGGAAGAGACAGCGGCGGAGTACGTGAAGGCGCATGTAAAGAAGCCGGTTGTGAGCTTCATCGCGGGTCAGACGGCACCCCCGGGGCGCAGGATGGGTCACGCGGGCGCAATCATCTCGGGAGGCAAAGGCACTGCGAGCGAGAAGATCAAGGCGCTGGAAGCGGCGGGAATTGCAGTGGCGAAGACTCCAGCACTGATCGGCGAGACGCTGGTACAGGCCATGGGAGTGAAGGTGGGTTCGCGGTGAATTCGACGAGAGTTCGTGGTGTTTGAACGTCCCCGGCTTTCTTAGAAGAGTAGCCTGGGGCACCTGGCCCATCAGTTCTTTATCAGTACGACGAAAGGGAAGACTTAACGGAGCATGAAGACGATTCAACGTACATTCGCAATCATCAAGCCTGATGCGGTAAAGAAGAACGCCACGGGCGAGATACTGAAGATGATCCTCGACAATGGATTCCGGATCATCGGGATGAAAATGCTGCACATTACCAAGCACCAGGCGGAAGGATTCTACGCGGTCCACTCGAGCAAGCCATTCTTCGAGTCGCTGACGAACTTCATGAGCGAGGGACCAATCGTGGTGCTGGCGCTGGAGAAGGATGAAGCGATTGCCGGGTGGCGCAAGCTGATGGGCGCGACGAATCCGGCAAACGCCGAAGAGGGCACGATCCGCAAGAAGTTCGCGGAGAGCATCGAGCGGAACGCGGTGCACGGGTCTGACGCAGACGACACGGCGAGGTTTGAGCTGAGCTACTTCTTCGCAGGATACGAACTCGCGAAGTAGCTCGAATTCCAACACACGCGGAGGTCACGAGCGGAATCTCCCGGCGTGACCTTTTTTACGAGGACTCATGCCTACAGTGCAGATCACGTTGATCGAAGGACGCACGACGGAGCAGAAGCGCAACGCAGCGAAGCGCATCACCGACGTGCTGGTGGAAGAATGCAATGCAAAACGCGAGGCCGTTGTCATCTCGTTCCTCGATGTGGCGCTAGACAGCTTCGCGAGCGGCGGCATGCTGACGCTCGATAAGCGGGCGACCGAAGCCCAACAGAAGAAGTGACTTGGATAACAAGAAAGTGAGGCGCAGCGTGATGCTGCGCCTTTTTGTTTCAACCAGGCGCTAAGCCTTTTGACTGGATGCCATCTTCTGCCAGAACTCGGCGGAGCGCCTGGCGATCTCGGCTTCTGAGAGATCTTCGGTGTGGGTCGCGATGCCCCAAACGTGTCCAAAGGGGTCAGCGACCTGAGACCAGCGGTCGCCCCAGAACATGTCGGTAGGAGGCATATTTACTTTGGCGCCGGCATTCACAGCACGATGGAACCATGCGTCGGTGTTGTCGACGTACAGGTTGATGCCTCCCGTTGTGCCACCCAGCGTCTGGGGCGAGCGGACCGAGGACATCTCGAATTCGTCATTCAGAAAGATGATCGAGTCACCAATCTTAATCTCGGCGTGGCCGATGCTGCCGTTCGGCGATTCCATTTTCATTACGAGTTCGGCGCCAAAGGCTTTCTTGTAGAACTCGATAGCATCCTTTGCACCTTTGATACACAAGGACGCAGTAACGGTGTGGAACCAGGGCGGCACAGGATTGACTGGCATAAGGGACTCCTCGGGATGGAATTGCGTGCCCCACGCACGCGTTCGAAGGGCAAGATCATAGCACCGCAACAACACTCATGCCATGTGGTCCAAAACAAAAGCGCAACCGAAGTTGCGCGTGAAAGGAAGGTTGTTGCCGTCAGACGACGGTGTTGAACAGATTGGCATCTACGCGGGTACCGAGACGGGGCAATTCGGTGGCCGCGTACTGCTGAAAGTGCACGGAATCGCGATGCGCCTGGAGCGCCGCGTCACTCTCGTACTGCTCATAAACCAGGAAGTGACGCGGATTGTCGCGGTGCTGATGGACGACGTACATGCGGCAGCCGGGCTCGAGGCGCGACCCCTCGGCGAGCCTGTTGAACGCCGCGAGCATGTCGGCTTCGCGGCCCTCAGTTGCCATCCAGTTCACGACGAGTACGGTCATTGCGGCTCCCTAGCGCGGCTTGATGGCGGCCGAGAAATCGGGGATGAACATCGTCTGATCGCGGTCAGGACCCGTGGAGATCATGCCGATGGTGGCGTTGGATTCCTTCTGCAGGAAGCGAAGATAGTCCTGGGCATTCTTCGGCAGACGGTCGTGATCGGTGATTCCTGCCGTGGAAGTCTGCCAACCGGGCATGGTGGTGTAGACCGGTTCGATCTTGTGATAGCCCTCGGCCTGCGCGGGAACCTGGTCGGTCTTCTTGCCGTTGATCTTGTAACCCACGCAAATTGGAATCTGTTCGAGTTCGTCGAGCACGTCGAGCTTTGTGACAACGAGCCACTCGGTGCCGTTGATCATGTTCGAGTAGCGGAGCAGCGGCAGGTCCATCCATCCGCAGCGGCGAGGGCGACCGGTGACGGCGCCGTATTCGTTGCCCTTGGCCCGGATCTTGTCGCCGATTGGGTCGTTGATCTCGGTCGGGAACGGGCCTTCGCCAACGCGCGTGCAATAGGCTTTTGTGACTCCGACAACGGTGCCGATCGACGTCGGTGGGACGCCAGTCCCGGTGACGGCTCCACCGGAGGTCGCGCTCGATGACGTGACGAATGGATACGTGCCGTGGTCGATGTCGAGCATGGTGCCCTGCGCACCTTCAAACATAACCGACTGGCCGTCGGAGATGGCTTTGTTGAGCAGCGTGCAGGTGTCTGCGACAAAGGGAGCGACCTCATCGGCGATCTTCGAGTAGTCCTCAAACATCTTGTACGGATCGATCGGGTCTCCATTGAACAGCGCGTGAACAATGGTGTTCTTTTCTCGGCAGGCGTTCTCGATAGTCGTCTTCAGCAGCTTCTTGTCTAGCAAGTCAGCGACGCGGAGACCACGACGTCCCATCTTGTCTTCGTAAGTCGGGCCGATGCCGCGGGAGGTGGTGCCGATCTTTACGCGACCGGGCGCGTTCTCGGCGGCGAGTTCCATCATGCGGTGGTAGGGAAGGATGACATGCGCGCGATTGCTGACGAAAAGATTGCCATCAACCCTGATGCCGGTCTCGCGCAGGGAACGGACTTCCTTCATGAAGGCGAAAGGATCAAGGACGACTCCGTTGCCGATCACGGCACGACAGCCCTCGCGGAGAATCCCGCAGGGAATGAGCTGCAAGACGAACTTCTTGCCGTGGATGGTGACGGTGTGGCCGGCGTTGTGTCCGCCAGCGTAGCGCGCTACGACCTTGAAGTTGTCCGAAAGTACGTCAACGATCTTGCCCTTGCCTTCGTCGCCCCACTGGGCGCCGACTACAACCGCGGTCTTGCCTTTTTTCACTCGTGACTCCGCACACCACAGCCCATTGGGCTGTGAGATTCGCACACAGGTGGCCCCGAAAGTTAGCGCAGGCAGATTACTAGGGAAAGAATCCGGAGGCTTGTGTACATACAATTTTATCGTGAATGGGCAGGCAGTGGCCAGTAGATACCGCAGCTACGCCGGATGGTGTCTTGGAGGCGGTATCCCGGGACCGGGCTATGTAGCCGCTGCCGCTCTGGCTGCGGCCTCATCCTCGAACTCCCGTGCGCGCTTCAGGGCTTCTTCAACATTGGCGCAGATGTTCTCGCGACCGACGTGAGCTTCGAATTCGGCCTGGCGCATGAGTTCGGCGGGCTGTTCGCGGGCACCACACAGGATGAGCACACGCCCGGTGGCGTGGAGGCGATCGGCGAGTTGTTCGAACTCGTGCAAGCCGGTGGCATCGAGGGCATTCATGTTGCGAAGGCGCAGGATCACGACATGCGGGAGGGAGTCGACATCGGACGTCATCTCCGCCAGCTTGTCGGTCGCGCCGAACAGGAAGGGTCCGTGGATGCGGAAAATGCGGGCGTATTCGGGAATGTCCTTATCCTGGAGGGTGTGGACACGGCCGTCTTCTACATAGTCGTCGGTGACGGCGGAAACCGTGGTGGTGACGGCTACCTTGCGAATGAAGAGCAGTGCGGCAAGGATCATGCCGAATTCGACGGCGACCGTCAGGTCGGCCATGACCGTCAGCAGAAAGGTGACGAACCAGACGGAGATGTCCGACTTGGTCAGCTTCATCAATTTCGCGGTTTCGCCCCACTCGCCCATGTTGTAGGCAACGACGAGGAGAATGGCGGCAAGGACGGCCAGCGGTACGTACTTGGCCAAAGGCGCGGCGAACAGGAGGATGAGGACAAGGGTGAGGGCGTGGACGATGCCAGCGATGGGAGTGCGCGCGCCGGAGCGGATATTGGTAGCGGTGCGGGCGATGGCGCCGGTTGCGGGCAGTCCGCCGAACATTGGAGACGCGATATTGGCGACACCTTGCGCCATCAATTCGACATTTGGATTGTGCTTGTCGCCGCTCATTCTGTCGGCAACCATGGCTGACATCAGCGACTCGATCGCGCCCAGCATGGCTACGGTGAGGGCCGGCGAGAAGAGGCCGAGCATGAGGTCGGGCCGGAAGGTCGGGAGATCAAAGTGCGGCAGGCCAGACGGGATCCCACCGAAGCGTGTGCCGATCGTATCTACCGGCAGACGGAGCGTGACGACAGCAGCCGTCCCCAGCAGGAGCGCGACGATGTAGCCGGGGACATGCTTGAGATACGTCGAGCAGAGCACAATCGTAGCGACGCCCGCGAGCGCGAGGAGCGTCGCTTCCCATGAGAGCGTCTGCGATGCCTCTGCGAGGGCGCGCATTCGGTGCAGGAATTCGCCTGGAACATGCGCGAGCGTGAGGCCGAAGAAGTCCTTGATCTGTGTGCTGGCGATGAGGACGGCGATTCCGTTGGTAAAGCCGAGCACGACAGGACGGGGGATGTATTTGACTGCGGCACCGAGGCCTGTGACACCCATCGCGAACAGCAGTACGCCCGCCATCATGGTGCACATGAAGAGGCCGTCTACGCCATGTTTGCCGATGATACCGGCAATGACGACGACGAATGCGCCGGTGGGTCCGCCGATCTGGACGCGCGAACCGCCCAGGGCGGAGATAAGAAATCCGGTGACGACGGCGCAGTAAATGCCTGCCTGAGGCGACAGTCCGGAGGCGATCGCGAAGGCCATCGCGAGGGGAAGCGCGACCATGCCGACGGTTATGCCGGCGATCACATCTGCAACAAGATCTTTGCGGCTGTATCCCCTAAGTGAGAGAACAAGCTTCGGTAACCACGATTCCATTTCAGAGACTCTGGGTACATTGTATGCTGCCGAGCGGCAGTCCGTCTGTATGGCTGAAGCCGTAGAACCATGGTTCGCACCGTCGCGTGACGCTACGCTAAACTACGTACATGCCCGAACTCCCCGAAGTAGAGACGATCTCGCGAGGGCTCCAGAAGCGCGTGACGGGTGACGTGATCGAGTCCGTGTGGCTGAGCGGACGCCCGCAGGTGCTGAAGTCGCAGCCGCAGGAGATTGCGGCAATGCTTGAGAATGCGTGCATCGAGAGAGTGCGGCGGGTGGGGAAGCATATCGCGATTGATTTAAGCGAGGGGGAGGATGGCATTCGCACGCCGCGAGGACAGTGGATTGTTCACCTCGGAATGACGGGGCGGATGCTGGTGTGCCCACCGGAAACTGAAACGCCCAAACACACGCACCTCATTGCGAAGCTGGAGTCCGGAAGGGAACTACGCTTCGTTGATCCGCGCATGTTCGGAAAGCTACAGGTGGTTCCGGCAGCGTCGTTCGCTGCGCCGGGAATCGAGCCGATCGCGGCCGATCGCGAGCACTTCGTGACGCTTTTCAAGGGGCGCAAGTCGCCGATAAAGTCCGCATTGCTCAACCAGAAGCTGTTGAGCGGTATCGGCAACATCTATGCGGACGAATCATTGTTCCGGGCTGGAGTACGCCCGCGCCGCAGGGCCGCATCGCTCTCGCGCAATGACCTCCAACGGCTTTACGAAGCGATCCAGGAAGTACTGGAGGAGGCGATCGAAGCCGGAGGATCGTCAGTCTCGGATTACGTGGATGCGGAAGGCGATGAGGGATTCTTTCAGCTACAGCATCGCGTGTACCAGCGGGAGGGTGAGCCCTGCCTGGTCTGCAAGACTCCCATCAAGCGCATCGTGATCTCCGGGCGCAGTTCGCACTACTGCCCAAAGTGCCAGAAATAGCCATCACTATCGAAACACTTCCGTGGTGGCCGCGGCAGCCGCATGTTGGTTCGAGTGGAAGGACTCAACTCGATTCCGACCGTTACGCTTTGCGCGATACATTGCCTTGTCCGCGGCGCGCATCACGTCTTCAATCTGGCTCAAGTGCGGTGTGCGCGAGGCCAACCCGATGCTTACGGTGACCGCCGTGTCTCCGAGCGCTTTCCGCTGCGTCTTTCGCAGAGGTGCTGGTCCGGGCCGATCGAATCCACGAATGATGAAGAGGCTGTTCGCGATCTCCGCACGCAGGCGATCGGCTTCCACCAGGACCTCGCGAGCCGTCTTCCCAGGGAAGAGGATGATGAACTCCTCGCCCCCGAAGCGGAAGGCCTGTCCGCCCGACCCAACGCGGGCCAGCTTCGACGAAACCATGCGGAGCACCTGGTCGCCGGTTTCATGGCCGAACTCATCATTGAATCGCTTGAAGTGATCGATGTCGAGGACCGCGATTGCGTACTGATCGCGGAGCCGGAAGAGCGCGTCATTGAATGCGCGTCGCGCAGGCAGGCCGGTGAGTTCGTCGTGATACGCCATTCGATACGAATTCTCGACCACCGAGGTCGAGATCAGCAGTCCGGCAGTCGCCAGATAGAACGTGGACAGCGGTCCCTGCGAGTTCAATCCGATGAGCACGGCACCCATGCTCCAGAAGAATCCGGACTCGACTGGCCGAGGATTCAACGCGAAGCGCAACAGAAAGATCGCCGCGGCGAAGAGGCCGGTGATAACCGCCAGATGGGGCAAATGTAACGAGGATAACGGGCCTGGCAAGAGGCGCACGTTCATCCATCGCGCGACGTCCGCGAGTTCAGGGCGCGCAAGCAGCGCAATGAGCACGAACTGCAAGAAGAAGAATCCGCCGCGCAGGCCGAACTCCGGCCAGGTAAATCCGCGCTCGTCGAGCAGGGAAAACGCGAGCAGATTGATGGGCAACAAGATCGCGATGGCGGACACAACCGCATCGCCGGGCAGGGCCGAAGGTGCCTTGCTCGCCAGTGCCAGAGACGCCAGCGAGAACAGCACGCGCATTGAATGGAAGCGCCACCCGAGCAGCACGCCGACACCAAAAGCAACAAACCAGTAGAAATCGGCAACCTGCGCGTTCGGGACGTTGAGTACACCTACCTGCACGAGCGTGATCAGCGCGAGCAACACTATTCCGGCTGGTACCACGAACGTACGCAGCGCGTTGCCAACGCCGGAATTCACGAGTGCTCCCCTGTGCCTGAATTGGCCTACGTCATTATGGGCGAATGCAAACCGAAGTAATGGTGACTAGCGTGATTCGCCAGCTTGACGAGACTAGCGAAGGTGCGGTGTCCGTTAGCACCTGGACCGCTGGCTCCGAGCGACGCCAGCTTGCACGGCAGGTACCGAGGCCGGCGGCTTGAGTTCGAAGAAAAGTTCCAGTTGTCGTGCCGGCACCTGCTCGCTGACGGCTGTCTGGGGTCTCGCGTTGAAACGGTAGTTGAGGCCGTGCTTTGTCCGGAACTTCCGCACGAGGTCCGATATGCGCCGCCTGTACGCAGCCGGAACAAACGCCTTGTTCTCGTAGCGCTGCCGATACTGCGCGACGAGAGCAGGGAACTGCTGCTCAAGAAAGGGCAGGAATACGCTGGCCGAGCACGGCTTGAGGAACAGCGGATTGGCGAAGATGTACTTGCCGTGGGCGTCTTTGGTCGCTTTCACCAGCGCGTCCAGGGCTGAAGGCGAGTCGGTGATGCCGGGCAGGACCGGAGCGCAGATAACGCCCGCATGGACACCGCCGTGGTTCAACTCTCGAAGCGCCCGTAAGCGCAGGTCCGGTCGCGGTGCCCGCGGCTCTAGGATGCGTGCAAGCTGCGTATCGAGCGTGGTGATGGTTATGTTGACGAAGAGCTTGTTATGTTCGGCGACTTGCCGAAGCACGTCTATGTCACGGGTGATGAGATCGCTCTTCGTAACAATGCCGATATCGAGACCGCGATGAAGTGCGAGTTCCTGGAGGATCGCGCGCGTGACCTCGTATCGCCGCTCAGCGGGTTGGTACGGATCTGTCGCGGTTCCAATGGCGATCTCCTCGCCGGGGTTCACCTTCTTCAGGTCGCGCCGGAGCAGCCAGGCAGCCTGCTGCTTGACGAAAATTTTGCGCTCGAATTCCTCGTTATCGCGAATCTCCATGAACTCGTGGGTGTATCGCGCATAGCAGTACTTGCAGGCGAATTCGCACCCGCGATATGGATTCACGGTCCATGTAAAAGGCATTCGCGGCGATGTGCACTTGTTCAGGAGGGAACGCGCGTCCAAGGAGAAGTACTCGACGTTGTGACCGATGCGCACGCTCTCGGCGTCGGCGGCGAGCTTCGCAATGCCGACGAGGGGTGTCGAGGGCTCTTCCGCGACGGAGTAGTCGAACAGTTCCGGATTGTGCGGATCGGCGAACATTGGGAGAAGAACACGGCGAAGGAGGAGAGACTGGTCTCGTCTTCGCCGTTTGTTCGCCTAAGATACTGCCGCGTGCTGCGCGTGTCAAACTGGTAGAAGCTGCCCGTATAGAGTCCACGACACCAGGAGGAGTGTGTGGAGGTAGCGTTAGTCCTATCCGCCCGTTTTCTGCTGCGGGCTGGCTGGACGCTCGAACAACGTTGGATCGATTGGCGGATTGATGATCCACTCCTGCACAGTTTCGTTTGCGGTGTCTTCGCCGTTTTCACGGATGATGCGCGTCGTGTAGAGATTGAGTCCCTGAAGGGGCTTCCAGCCCGAGTACTCAGTAATGCGCTGGACTGGACCGGTCTGGCCAAGGTTCTGGCCAACAGTTCGCAACACCGCTCCGGTTTTTGAATCGATAAGCCAGCGAACCTGCATGTTGCCGCCGGAGATATCGAGTACCGCAGCTTCCGTGTCGCCGATCTTCTCGGTGCCGTTTGCGGCAAACACGAAGCCGGGTGCGTTCGCGTGCTGCGCGATGTTGATGAGGTCGCGCTGGACGGTCCGCTGGGCTTCTTCCTTATTGGCACCGGTCATTTCACGTACGCCTTCGGGTGTGACCATAAATACCGAATCCGGAGTGATGACGTTCTTGATCTCCATGCCCATCAGGCTCGCAGTACCGACGACACGGTCGGGGTAAACGATGGTCTGATCGACTGCAATCGGCAACTCGCCTTGCGGCGTTTTGCGGACGGAGTTGATGCGCTGTCGAACCGCCTTCACCGCTTGGAGTTTCTGCTCGCCACCGAGGAACTGAACAACTTTGGCCATCAGCGCCTTGCCCTCGGCGTTGGAGGCGGTGGGTGCCTGCGGCGTATTAGCACCGCCTGGTCTCTGCGTGTCGCGTTGGCCTGGCACAGGAATCGTGATATCGACGGGTATGACCTGTCCGAGCTTGCTGAGCGGCGTGGCCATTTCGGCGGCGTTGCCGACCACTAGTACGGCAAGCTGATCCTTGTGCACATACTTCCGCGCCACGCGGGCGACGTCCTCGGCGGTGACTTTCTCGATGGCCGCACGGTAACGCTCGAGGAAGTCGAGTGGGTATCCGAAGAACTCGTAAACCATGCGCTCGCGGAGCACTTCCGAGGGCGTGTCGAAGTTGAAGATGAAGGAGTTGAGAATCGAGTCCTTAGCGCGCTTCAACTCGGCGGGAGTGGCCGGGTTCTTCAGAAGGTCGTCAACCTCTGAGAAGAGCGCCTGTACGCCTTCGACGGTCGTCTCGCTCTTGGTTCCCATTGAGAGCGTGATCATGCCCGGATGGTCCCACGCGCTACCGACACCACCACCGACGGAATAGGCGAGCCCGCGCTTCGTGCGCAGATTGCTGAAGAGACGTGAAGCGAAGCCGCCGCCAAAGACTTCGTTCATTACCGTTACGGCGAAGTAATCAGGATTTCTGCGGTCGATTCCAATTCCGACGATCCGAATCTCGCTCTGGTTCACGTCCTCTTTGTTCACGAAGTAGTTGCCAGGCTTGGGGCCGGGAACCGGTATGTCGGGCAGTCTCGTCTTCTGCGCTCTCGGCCACTTCTCGAAGGCCTGCCTCAAGCGAGCTTCCATTTGCCTGGGGTCGAAGTCGCCGACCATTCCAAGAATGATGTTCTCGGGAGCGAGGTGCTGCTTGTGCCAGTTGAGGAAGTCTTCGCGAGTGACGGCATCGACTGTTGCGTACTCCGCCACGCGACCGTACGGACTCTGCTCGCCATACACCAGCTGCGCGGCTTCGCGCCCGGCGATGCTGTCGCTGTCGTCGTTGCGGCGGGAGATCGCGGTGCGCATCTGGTCCTTTGCGAGCCGGAGCTTGTCTTCGCGGAAAGCCGGGTCGCGCAAAAGTTCGAGGTAGAGCGCGAACACGTCGTCGAAGTCCTGCTTCAGGCAGGAGAAGTTAATTCCAGTACTTGCGCCGCCGCCGCTGGTTTCGAGCCGGGCAGCACGCGCCTCGAGAAAGTCGTCCATCTCGT
>Ga0196976_1001122_pt1 | contig 13215 bp, 9 predicted proteins | sample S3v_513CmetaG_FD_148644 | JGI IMG/M metagenome (GOLD analysis project Ga0196976, IMG submission 148644) | Soil microbial communities from Anza Borrego desert, Southern California, United States - S3+v_5-13C | ecosystem: Environmental > Terrestrial > Soil > Desert | place: USA: California...
GAGGTTCGCGGGGTTGTGCAGCGGTGCGAGGGTGCACAGGTCCTCGATCTCGGCCTCGACGCGCTCGTCGACGATCGCGGGACCGGGGAAGCGGTCGCCGCCCTGCACCACCCGGTGGCCGACGGCGACCAGCGACTCGGCGTCCAGCGCCGGGCCGTGGGAGGCGAACAGGTCGAGGATGACCGCCAGCCCCTGCTCGTGGTCGGGCACGGGCTGCTCGAGCGTGGTCCGGCCGTCCGGCCCGTCGTGACGGATGGTGGCCATGTCCTGGCCGATCCGTTCCATCAGGCCGATGGCCAGCGCCTCACCGGACTCCACGTCGATCAGCTGGTACTTGATCGACGAGGACCCGGAGTTCAGGACCAGGACGTGCTCACTCACTTGCTCTCCTTCGTCATGGCCTGGGCCTGCACCGCCGTGATCGCGACCGTGTTCACGATGTCCTGGACCAGGGCGCCGCGGGACAGGTCGTTCACGGGCTTGCGCAGACCCTGCAGCACGGGGCCGATCGCGACGGCGCCGGCAGAGCGCTGGACCGCCTTGTAGGTGTTGTTGCCGGTGTTCAGGTCGGGGAAGACGAACACCGTCGCCCGTCCGGCCACCGTGGAGTCGGGCATCTTCGTCTTCGCGACCGACGCGTCCACGGCGGCGTCGTACTGGATGGGTCCTTCGACGTCGAGGTCCGGCCGGCGCTCGCGGACGAGCGCGGTGGCGGTCCGGACCTTGTCGACGTCCGCGCCGCTGCCCGAGTCACCCGTCGAGTAGGACAGCATCGCGACCCGCTGCTCGATGCCGAAGACGGCGGCGGTCTCCGCCGAGGAGATGGCGATGTCGGCGAGCTGCTCGGCCGTCGGGTCGGGGTTCACCGCGCAGTCGCCGTAGACGAGCACCCGGTCCTCGAGGCACATCAGGAAGACGCTCGAGACGATGGAGACGCCCGGCACCGTCTTGATGATCTCGAACGCGGGCCGGATGGTGTGCGCCGTCGTGTGGATGGCGCCGGACACCATGCCGTCGGCGAGGCCGAGGTGGACCATCATCGTGCCGAAGTACGAGACGGAGCCGACGATCTCCCGCGCACGGTCGACCGTCATGCCCTTGTGCTTGCGCAGCTCGGCGTACTCGACGGCGAACCGCTCGAAGAGGTCGCCCTCCTTCGGGTCGACGACCGCCGCGCCGCTGATGTCGAGACCGAGCTCGGTCGATCGCGTCCGGATGGCCGCCTCGTTGCCGAGGATGGTCAGGTCGGCGACGTCACGCTGCAGTAGCGTGCTGGCCGCCCGCAGGATGCGGTCGTCGCTGCCCTCGGGCAGGACGATGTGCTTGCGGTCCCGGCGGGCGCGGTCGAGCAGCTCGTACTCGAACATGAGCGGCGTGACCACGGACGGCCGTGAGACGTCCATGCGCTGCAACAGGTCCGTGCCGTCCACGTGCCGCTCGAAGAGCGCGAGCGCGGTGTCGACCTTGCGCTGGGAGTCCGCGGTGAGCCGCCCGCGCACAGCCGCCGCCCGGTTCGCCGAGCGGAACGTGCCCTGCTCGGTCGCGATGAGGGGCAGGCGCTGGTTGAGGCCGCTGACCAGGCGGGTGATCGGCTCGGGCGGCAGGAAGTCACCGTTGAGGATGATGCCCGCCAGGGACGGGAACCCGTCGGCAGCGTGCGCGGTGACGAGGCCGAGCAGGATGTCGGACCGGTCGCCCGGGGTGATCACGACGGCGCCGTCGGTGAGCCGTTCGAGCAGGTGCTCCATCGACATGGCGCCGACGAGGAGGTCCAGCGCCTCGCGGGACAGGAGCTCCTCGTCGCCGCCGATCAGCCGGCCGCCGACGGCCTCCATGACTGCACGCACGGTGGGGGCCGCCAGCAGCTGGTCCTCGGGCACCACCCAGGCGGGGAGCCCCGCGCCGTCGAGCCCGGCCCGGATCGCGGCCAGCTCGGCGGGCGCGGCGCGGTTCGCGACGATGCCGAGGGCCTCGGCGTGCTGCGCCTTCAGCTCGACCAGCATGAGGTCGGCGACGTGCCGCACCTCCTCCGGCGTCCGCGCCGCCGCCCGGATGACCAGCAGCACGGGCGAGCCCAGGTTCGCGGCGATGCGGGCGTTGTACGCCAGCTCCGTCGGGCCGGCCACGTCCGTGTAGTCGCTGCCCACCACGACGACGACGTCGCACTCGCGCGCCATCTCGTGGAACCGGGTGACGATCCGCGACAGGGCGGCGTCGGGATCGGCGTGCACCTCCTCGTAGGTCACACCCACGCACTGCTCGTAGGTGAGGTCCACGCCGTCGTGCGCGAGGAGCACCTCGAGCACGTAGTCACGCTGGTCCGTGGACCTCGCGACCGGGCGGAAGACCCCGACCCGCCGAACCGTCCGGCTCAACAGGTCCACCATGCCGAGGGCGATCGTCGACTTGCCGGTGTCGCCCTCGGCGGCGGTGATGTACAGGCTGCGTGCCATGGCTCCTACTCGTCGGTGCTACTCGTTGTCCCCACCGGTTGCGGCGGTGGCCGACACCCGGTCCTGCTCCGGGCCGCCGACGGCGGTCGCCGTCTCGCCCGCGTCGGGCCACACCCAGTCGCGCACCTCCGGCATGTCCTCGCCGTGGTCACGCGTGTACGCCCGGGCCCGGAGCCGGGCGTCGACCATCTCCTGACGCAGGTTCGCCTGGCCGGACCGCATCCAGTGCACGTGGTCGATCACGTCGATCACGAGCTTGTAGCGGTCGAGGTCGTTGAGCATCACCATGTCGAACGGCGTCGTGGTGGTGCCCTCCTCCTTGTACCCGCGCACGTGCAGGTTCGGGTGCCCGTTCCGGCGGTACGTGAGCCGGTGGATGAGCCAGGGGTACCCGTGGTAGGCGAACACGATCGGCCGGTCGGCCGTGAAGAGGTTGTCGAACTCGCGGTCCGACAGGCCGTGCGGGTGCTCGCGGGCGTCCTGCAGGCGCATGAGGTCGACGACGTTGACGACCCGGACCTTGAGCACCGGCACGCGGCGGCGCAGGATGTCCGCCGCCGCCAGCACCTCGAGCGTCGGCACGTCACCGGCGCACGCCAGGACGACGTCGGGCTGCTGACCCTCGACCTCGGTGCCCGCCCACTCCCAGATGCCGACCCCCCGGGTGCAGTGCGCGATGGCCTGCTCCATGGTGAGGAAGTTCGGCGCCGGCTGCTTGCCGCTGACGACGATGTTCACGTAGTCGCGGCTGCGCAGGCAGTGGTCGTAGGTCGACAGCAGGGTGTTGGCGTCCGGCGGCAGGTACACCCGGACGATCTCGGCCTTCTTGTTGACCACGTGGTCGATGAAGCCGGGGTCCTGGTGGCTGAAGCCGTTGTGGTCCTGGCGCCAGACGTGCGAGGAGAGCAGGTAGTTCAGGCTCGCGATCGGGCGGCGCCACGGGATGTCCGCCGTCACCTTCAACCACTTGGCGTGCTGGTTGACCATCGAGTCGACGATGTGGATGAACGCCTCGTAGCAGTTGAACAGGCCGTGCCGCCCTGTGAGCAGGTAGCCCTCGAGCCAGCCCTGCATCTGGTGCTCCGAGAGCATCTCGAGCACGCGACCGGCCCGGGCCATGTGCTCGTCGACCTCCGGACCCTCGAAGTCGGCGTTCCACTGCTTGTCGGTGGCGTCGAAGACGGCCTGGAGCCGGTTGGACGCCGTCTCGTCCGGCCCGAAGATCCGGAAGTTGTCCGGGTTCAGGCGGATGACGTCGGCGAGCCACTGGCCCAGGATCCGCGGCGCCTCGGAGATCGACCCGCCCGGGGCCGGGACGTCCACGGCGTAGTCGCGGAAGTCGGGCAGGCGGAGGTCCTTGAGCAGCAGCCCGCCGTTCGCGTGCGGGTTGTCGCTCATCCGCAGCTGCCCGGTCGGGGCGAGGGCGCTGATGTCGGCGACCACGCGGCCGTCGTCGTCGAAGAGCTCCTCGGGCCGGTAGCTCGCCAGCCAGGTGCGCAGCACCTCGAGGTGCTCGGGGGTGTCTCGTGCGCTGGCGAGGGGCACCTGGTGCGCCCGCCACGACCCGGTGGTCTTCTTCCCGTCGATGTAGTCCGGCCCGGTCCAGCCCTTGGGGGTGCGGAACACGATCATCGGCCACATCGGCCGCTCGAGGTCGCCCTCGGCCGCCCTGGCCTTGATCTCGCCGATCTCGTTGAGGACCTCGTCGAGGAGCACCGCGAACCGGCTGTGGATCGACAGGTGGTCCTCGTCGTCGAAGCCGGCCGTGAACAGGTGCGGCTTGTGGCCGTAGCCGACCATGAGCGACGTCAGCTCGTCCTCGCCGATGCGGGCGAGCACGGTCGGGTTGGCGATCTTGTAGCCGTTGAGGTGCAGGATCGGCAGGACGACACCGTCGCGGGCCGGGTTGACGAACTTGGTGGAGTGCCAGCTGGTGGCCAGCGGCCCGGTCTCCGCCTCGCCGTCGCCCACCACGGCGGCGACCAGCAGGTCCGGGTTGTCGAACGCGGCCCCGTACGCGTGCGAGAGGGCGTAGCCGAGCTCACCGCCCTCGTGGATCGAGCCGGGGGTCTCGGGAGCGACGTGGCTCGGGATGCCGCCGGGGAACGAGAACTGCCGGAACAGCCGGCGCAGCCCCTCCGCGTCCTCGGTGATGTCGGAGTAGACCTCCGAGTAGGTCCCGTCGAGGTACGCCGCTGCGACGAGGCCCGGGCCGCCGTGGCCCGGGCCGGTGATGTAGATCGTCGACTGCGACCGCTCGGCGATCGCTCGGTTGAGGTGCGCGTAGAGGAAGGTCAGGCCCGGCGTCGTGCCCCAGTGCCCGAGCAGGCGGGGCTTGACGTGGTCCCGGTGCAGCGGCTCCCTGAGCAGCGGGTTGTCCAGCAGGTAGATCTGCCCGACGGACAGGTAGTTGGCTGCACGCCACCACTTGTCGACCCGCTCGAGGGTCTCAGGGGTGGGCGGGGCGACCTCGCGGGTCGGCCAACCGGCGGGACGGTCCAGGACTGAGGTCATCTGTGCCTCCTCGCACCGCGGGCCCACCGGGCGGTTCCCGGCGCGCCATCAAGAGTGCCCCCCGCGCGCGCGTACACATGGGACGTTTGACCCCGCGCGGGACCTGCGACCTCGTCGCCGGCACACCGCAATGCCATCACATCGGGGCGGGCAGTGCACCCACCCCCGCGGGGTTTCTCGGTCGCAGCGGCCGGGTAGCGTGGCGCCATGAGCGGCCCGACGTGGGACGGCGCGCCCGTCCCCTACGCGCAGGTCGCCCGCAGCCCGCGGATGATCGGGCTGCTGCTCCTCTTCCTCGCGGTCGCCGCCGGCTGCGGCCTCCTCGGCGCCTGGCAGCTGGACCGTGCGCGGGAGGACGCGCCTGCCGATGCCGAGGTGCCGGTCGCTCTGCCGCTCGGGGACGTGCTGGCGCCGCAGGAGCCCTTCCGCGGCGACCTCGTGGGCCGCCCCGTCGTCGTCGAGGGCACGTTCGGGGCCGATCAGGTCGCGGTGACGGGTCGGCTGCTCGACGGCGTCCCGGGCCGCTGGGCGGTGGCGCCCTTCACCGTCTCCGACACGGGCGCGGTCCTCGTCGTCGTGCGCGGCTGGGCACCCGAGGGCGGCGCGCTCCCCGAGGTGCCCGACGGCGTCGTCACGCTGCGTGGCCGGCTCGAGGCGGGTGAGGCGGCCACCTCGAGCGAGATCACCTCCGTCAGCCCGGCCCAGCTCGTGAACCGGTGGGGCGGACCGATCTACTCGGGCTTCCTCGTCCAGGACACCCCACCCCCCGGGCTCGAGCCGATCCCGGCACCAGCGCCGGCGCAGGGGTGGGACCTGCAGAATCTGGCGTACGCGGCGCAGTGGTGGATCTTCGGCGGCGCCGCAGTGCTCCTGTGGCTCCGGATGGTGCGCGACGAGGCACGGGACAGGGCAGCCGCCGCGGCGGTCGACGGTCCCGCGGTCGACGGTCCCGCGGTCGCCGGGGGCCTCGGGGACGCCGTCAGTCCTGCTGGAGACGCCGTCAGTCCTGCGGGGGACGGCGCCGCAGCTCCTTGACGGCACGGCGGTGCCGCTCGGCGGCCACGCGACGGGTGCGGGACGCCCGGCTCGCGCGGGTCGGGATCCGGGGCGCCGCCGGTGGGCGCAGGGCGTCGTCGACCAGCGCGGCGAGGCGCGCGACCGCGGCCTCCCGGTTGCGCAGCTGGGAGCGGTGCTCCGACGCCGTGACGACCAGGAGGCCGCCGACGAGGCGGTGGGCGAGCGCGCTGCGCGCGCGGTCCCGCAGCTGGTCCGGCAGCGCCGTGGTCGCCGCGACGTCCCAGGAGACCTCGACGCGCGAGTCCGTGGTGTTCACGCCCTGGCCGCCCGGCCCGCCGGCCCGCGAGAACCGCCACGAGAGCTCGCTGCCGTCGATGACGAAGCCGGATCGCAGGTGGACGTCCATGCCGCCAGGGTGCCCGGCAGGCGGGCGGCCGCGCCAGCGAGTTCCCCCGCCGTCGTCCGGCCCTCGGTGGCTCCGCGTGTGGGCGGTGCGGCAGAGTGGGCGGCATGGAGGTCCGTCCCTACCACCCCGGCGACCCCGCCGACCGGGTCGGCGTCTACGACGTCTGCGTGCGGACCGCGGACGCCGGCGGCGACGCCACCGGCCTCTTCTCCACCGACGACCTCATGCCCGACATCTTCGCCGGGCCCTACCTCGAGCTCGAGCCGGACCTCGTCTTCGTGCTCGACGACGGGGAACGCGTGGTCGGCTACGTGCTCGGCACGGCCGACACCGCGTGGTGGGCGGCGCAGCAACGCGCCCGCTGGCTCCCGACGGTCGCCGCGAAGTACCCGCTGCCGACGGACCCGCGCACACGCGAGGAGCACCTCGTCGACCTGCTGCACCACCCCGAGCGGAACGTGCACCCGGAGCTCGCCGCCTACCCGGCGCACCTGCACATCGACATCCTGCCCGGGCACCAGGGCGGTGGGTGGGGCCGGGCGCTCATGCGCGCCTACCTCGCCGCGCTGCGCGAGCGCGGGGTGCCGGCGGTGCACCTGACGATGCTCACCGCCAACACCCCGGCCCGCGCCTTCTACGACCGGTTGGGCTTCACCGAGCTGCCGCTGGTGATCCCGGAGGTCACGGTGCTGGGCGCCCCGACGGACCTGCCGGTCTGAGCTCAGCCGGCCCGGCCGTCGCTGTGCCACGAGTGCCACAGCGCCGCGTAGTCGCCGCCTGCCGCCACCAGGTCGTCGTGCGCGCCGAGCTCGGTGATGCGCCCACCGTCGACGACGGCCACGCGGTCGGCGTCGTGCGCCGTCTGCAGCCGGTGCGCGATGGCGACCACGGTGCGTCCCGCCAGCACCTTGGACAGCGACCGCTCGAGGTGCCGGGCGGCCCGCGGGTCGAGCAGCGACGTCGCCTCGTCCAGCACGAGGGTGTGCGGGTCGAGCAGCACGAGACGGGCGAGTGCGACCTGCTGCGCCTGCGCCGGGGTGAGGGTCACGCCACCGGAGCCGACGCCGGTCGCGAGGCCGTCGGGCAGTGCGGCCGCCCACTCCCAGGCGTCGACCGCCGCGAGCGCGCGCGCCAGGTCGTCGTCGCTCGCCTCCGGCCGGGCCAGCCGGAGGTTCTCCGCCAGCGTGCCGACGAAGACGTGGTGCTCCTGCGTGACGAGCGCGACGTGCCCGCGCAGGTCCTCCAGCGGCAGGTCGACGAGCGGCACCCCGCCGACCGTGACCGTGCCCCCGGTGGGCGGGTGCACCCCGGCGAGCATCCGGCCGAGCGTCGACTTGCCGGCACCGGACGGTCCGACGACGGCGAGACGCTCACCCTCCTGCAGGTCGAGGGCGATCCCGTGCAGCACGTCGTGGCCCTCGCGGTACGCGTACCGGAGGCCCGTCGCGACCACGCGCTCACCGTCCGGCTGCGCGCCGGACGTGGTGCGGTCGGGGGCGACCGAGCCCACACCGATGATCCGGGCGATCGACGTCGCGCCCACCTGGATCTCGTCCAGCCAGTAGATGAGCTCGCCAACGGGCCGGGCCAGCTGCAGCGCGTACACCGCGATGGTCGTGACGGCGCCCACCGTCGACCCACCCACCGACACCAGGTAGGCGCCCCAGGCCACGACGCCCACGACGGGCAGCACGAACGACAGGTCGACCCCCGGGAACAGGACGGTGCGCAGGGCGAGCGTCGCCCGCTCCGCCGCGAAGGCGGCCCCGAGGTCCGCGTCGACCCGCGCTCGACGGCGTGCCCCCAGTCCGAGGGCGTCGATCGTCCGGGCGCCCTCGACGGACTCGGTGATCGAGCCGTTCAGGGTGGCGTACGACGCCGACTCCCGCAGGTAGGCGGGCGCGGCGCGGCGCAGGTACCAGCCGGTGGTCACGACGAGCAGCGGGACGCCGACGAGGATCGCATCGGCCACGCGCCAGTCCACCGCGAAGGCCGCGACGAGCGTGAGCGCAGTCGTCGCCGAGGTGATGAGGATCTGCGGCACCCCGAAGCGCACCGAGTGCTGCGCGCGGTCGATGTCGTTCGTGGTGCGCCCGACCAGGTCGCCGGTGCCGGCGCGCTCGACGACCGACAGCGGCAGGCGTGTGACGGTGGTGACGAAGTCCTCGCGCAGGTCCGCGAACACCGTCTCCCCGAGCACGCGGGACGCGCGCTGGGCGTACCGGATGAGGACGGTCTGCCCGACGACGGCACCGACCAGCGCCAGTGCCGCGCGGTCGACGAATGCGCCGTCGGTGCCCTGCGCGACGGCGTCGACGATCCGGCCGAGCAGCCAGGGGCCGGCCAGGCCGGCGACCGCGGCCAGCGCGTGGAGGGCGAGCACCACGCCGAGACCGCCGCGGTGGCGCCGCAGCAGAGCCCCGGTGTGCCGGCGCAGGGTGCTTCGGTCAGCGACGGGCAGCTTCACGGGTGGCCTCCTTCCTCGGCGCCGGGATCTCAGGGTTGTCGTGCGGGTCGTCGTCCGTGGCGTCGCGTGACACCACCGCGCGGTAGTGCCGGCCCGCCTCGCCGGTACCGGTCAGCAGCTCGCGATGCGTGCCGTGCGCGACGACTACGCCGTCGGCCACCAGCGCGACCTCGTCGACCGTGTCCAGCACGAGCGGGCTCGCCGTGACGACGACCGTGGTGCGGCCGGCGCGAGCGTGCGCGAGCCGCCGGGCGATCCGGGCCTCCGTGTGGGCGTCGACGGCGCTGGTGGGCTCGATCAGCACGAGCACCTCGGGGTCGGTGAGCAGCGCACGCGCCAGGGCGAGTCGCTGACGCTGGCCGCCGGACAGGGAACGGCCCTTCTCGGTGATCTCGCCGTCCAGGCCGCCGGGCACGGACTCGAGCACGTCGGCCGCGTCGGCGGTGTGCAGCGCGGCGAGCAGCGCGGCGTCGTCGGCCGCGCCCCGCACGTCGAGCTCCGTGCGCAGGGAGCCCGTGAACAGGTGCGGCGTCGACTCCGCCACGACCACGCGCAGGCGCACCTGCCCCAGGCCGAGGTCCACCAGGCGCGTCCCGCCGAGGCGCACCCCCGCCGCGAGCCCGGGCGGCTGCTCGCCGAGCAGCCCGAGGCGGTGGGCGAGCGCCGCGGAGTCGTCGGGGTCCGCGCTGACCAGGGCCGTGATGCTCCCGGCACGCACGCGCAGGCCGCTCGCCTCGTCGGTCAGGTCGCCGGTCGGACGGACGGGCACCACGGGTGCCGAACCGCGCACCAACGGCGCCTCGCGGGTGTCCGCTCCGGTGTCCGGCACGGCGAGCACCGCGAGCATCCGGCGCACGCCGACGACGGCGCGGGTGAGGATCTGCACGGCCTCGGTCGCGACGTCGAGGGGTCCGGTGAGGAAGGCCGCGTACCCGTAGAAGGTCACGAGCTGGCCTGCGGTGATCTCGCCCGACAGGGCGAGGTGCGCCCCGAACCAGACCACCCCGGCCAGGAACAGCCCGGGCAGCAGCACCTTGAGGGCGTCGAGCACCGACTGCGTCTGTGCCACCTGCACACCCGCCACCCGCACCGTCTGGGACTGCTCGCGGTAGCGCGCCGCGAACACGTCCTCGCCGCCGATGCCGCGCAGGATGCGGAGCCCGGAGACGGTGTCGGCCCCGAGCGTCGTCAGGCGCCCGGACGCGGCGCGCTGCGCGTCCTGGCGCTTGGCCAGCGGCCGCACCACGAGCGAGAGCACCCCGGCGACGGCGGGCAGCCCGACGAGCACGGCGATCCCCAGCGTGACGGAGGAGGACAGCAGGAGCGCCGCGACGACGACGTAGGCGACGACGGCCCCGACGAACCGCGGCACGATCCAGAAGACCTCGCCGACCCGGAGCGAGTCGGAGGCGACGGTCGCCACGACCTCCCCGGTGGGCAGCGTCCCGGTGACCGCGTCGCCGGTGCGGGTGACCTTGTGGCCGAGCAGCTGCGACGAGCGGAAGGCGGCGCGGATCCAGCTCTCGACGCTGCGCCGGTGCTCGACGACGTTCGCCACGACGCCGACCGAGCCGGCACCGAGCAGGAGGAGTGCGCCGGTCCACAGCGGGCGGGACAGCCCCTGGTCGAGACCGGAGTCCACGACGCGCCCGAGCAGGAAGGGCATCACGGCGGACGCGACGAACGCCACCGTCCCCCACGCCGCGGCCGACAGCGACAGCCCGAGCTGGCCGCGCGCCACCCACACGAGGTAGGCGGTCGCGGACGTCAGCGGCGGGGTGCCGGGGTCGCGGTAGGGCATGAGACGCACGATCGCCCACGGTACGTGTCACCACAGCGGCCCAGCGAGGTGTTTACGCGCCCACGGCACGCTCGTGGCGACCCCGGCCCGCGTGCCACGTCGCGGTGATCATCGGGCAGGATGGGGCGATGGAGCGAGCCCGCCGTGCCCTGCAGCGCTACCGCGTCATGGCCTGGGTGACCGGCCTCATGCTGCTGGTGCTGACGCTGGAGATGGTGCTCAAGTACGTGGTCCAGGCCGGGGGGGTCGCCGAGGACGGCAGCCCCGAGCCGGTGATCGGCACGTGGGTGGCCTTCGCGCACGGCTGGATCTACGTGGTCTACCTCGCGACGGTCATCGACCTGTGGTCGGTGCTCCGCTGGCGCCTCGGGCGTCTGGTGACGATGGTGCTCGCCGGCGTCGTGCCCGTCATGTCGTTCGTCATGGAGCGGCGGGTGCACCGCGACGCGGACGCCGCCATCGCAGGGGAAACGGCCGTCACTAGACTCCCGGGGTGACCACCGGCCCAGTCCTCGTCGTCGACTTCGGCGCCCAGTACGCCCAGCTGATCGCACGGCGCGTGCGCGAGGCGCACGTGTACTCCGAGATCGTCCCGCACACCATGAGCGTCGAGCGCATGCTCGAGCGCGGCCCGTCGGCCGTCATCCTCTCCGGCGGCCCCGCCAGCGTGTACGAGCCCGGCGCGCCCGAGGTCGACCCGGCCCTGTTCGAGGCAGGGGTGCCCGTCCTGGGCATCTGCTACGGCTTCCAGGCCATGGCCAAGGCGCTCGGGGGCTCCGTCGACGCCGGGGCGATCGGGGAGTACGGCGGCACCACGATCGCCGTCGACGAGCCCGGCGCCCTCCTCACCGGTTCGCCGTCCGAGCAGGCCGTGTGGATGAGCCACGGGGTGGCCGTCACGGAGGCACCCGAGGGCTTCGACGTCCTGGCCCGCTCGCCCGGCGCGCCCGTCGCGGCGTTCGAGGACCGGGCGCGCCGCCTCTTCGGCCTGCAGTGGCACCCGGAGGTGCGGCACAGCCCGCTGGGCCAGCAGGCGTTGGAGAACTTCCTGTACCGGGGCGCCGGCCTGCGGCCGGACTGGACCGCGGGCAACGTCGTGGCCGAGCAGGTGGCGGCGGTGCGCGCCCAGGTCGGCGACGGTCGCGTCATCTGCGGGCTGTCCGGGGGCGTCGACTCCGCCGTCGCCGCGGCGCTCGTCCAGCGCGCCGTCGGTGACCAGCTCACGTGCGTCTTCGTGGACCACGGGCTGTTGCGGCAGGGCGAGGCGGAGCAGGTGGAGAAGGACTTCGTCGCCGCCACCGGGGTCCGGCTCAAGGTCGTCGACGCGCGCGAGCAGTTCCTGTCGGCACTGGCCGGCGTGACGGACCCGGAGACCAAGCGCAAGATCATCGGCCGGGAGTTCATCCGCACCTTCGAGGCCGCGGCGCGCGAGGTCGTGGCGGAGAGCGGGGCGCACGGCGAGGAGGTCCGCTACCTCGTGCAGGGCACCCTGTACCCGGACGTGGTGGAGTCGGGCGGCGGCGAGGGCGCGGCCAACATCAAGTCCCACCACAACGTCGGCGGCCTGCCGGACGACCTGCAGTTCCAGCTGGTCGAGCCGCTGCGCACCCTGTTCAAGGACGAGGTGCGGGCGGTGGGGCTGGAGCTCGGCCTGCCGGAGGCGATCGTGTGGCGCCAGCCCTTCCCCGGGCCGGGGCTCGGCATCCGGATCATCGGTGAGGTCACCGCAGAGCGCCTGAAGGTGCTGCGGGCGGCGGACGCCATCGCGCGCGCGGAGCTGACGCTCGCCGGGCTGGACCGGACGATCTGGCAGTGCCCCGTGGTGCTCCTGGCCGACATCCGGTCGGTGGGCGTGCAGGGCGACGGACGCACCTACGGTCACCCGGTGGTCCTCCGGCCCGTGAGCTCCGAGGACGCCATGACGGCGGACTGGACGCGCGTCCCGTACGACGTGCTGGCCCGCATCTCCACCCGGATCACCAACGAGGTGCCCGAGGTCAACCGCGTGGTGCTCGACGTGACGAGCAAGCCGCCGGGGACCATCGAGTGGGAGTAATAGCCTGAGGCCGTGCGGATCCTCCACGTCTCGGACTGCTACGCCCCGCGCACCGGCGGCATCGAGACGCAGGTGCGTGACCTGGCGCGAGCACAGGTGGCCGAGGGCCACGAGGTGCACGTGCTCACAGCGACGCCCGGACCGGGAGGCGAGCGCGGGGGTCTGGTGACGGACGACGAGGGCGTGCAGGTGCACCGCCTGGCCGTCCGGCTGCCGTTCGACCTGCCCGTGAACCCGGCCGCACCGCCCCGCATGCGGCTCCTCGTGCGCGGCCTGGCCCCCGACGTCGTGCACGTGCACGCCGGCGTCGTGTCGCCGTTCGCCTACGACGGCGCGCGTGCGGCCCGCGCGGAGCGGGTCCCCCTGGCGATCACGTGGCACTGCATGCTCGACGGCGCGGTGCCTGCCCTGCGCGCGCTGGTGCGACTCGGCGGGTGGCACCGGTCGCCGGTCGCGCTGTCGGCGGTCAGCGCCGCCGCGGCGGACCGGGTCCGCGACGTG